>Ga0335079_10008921_pt1 | contig 11428 bp, 11 predicted proteins | sample Lox_Sample_33_FD_206719 | JGI IMG/M metagenome (GOLD analysis project Ga0335079, IMG submission 206719) | Soil microbial communities from Loxahatchee National Wildlife Refuge, Florida, United States - Lox_Sample_3.3 | ecosystem: Environmental > Terrestrial > Soil > Wetlands | place: USA... | reverse complement strand
GAGCGAGGCTGCCGATACGGTAGACGCCGAGCAGCCGCCCTTCGAAGTCGCTCCACCAGAGCTCGGCGACCCGCCGGGTAAAGGCGCTGGCCTCAGCGAACGCGAGCTCATTCGACGGGTATTCCACGCCGATCCACCCGCTTCCTATTCCTGCGGATAGCGCCAGACCTTAGCGGGCTGCTGGACGGTCTCGTCGATGGTCCATTGCGGCAAGGCAAGGCCGGGAGCGACATTGGTGAAGACCATGCGCATGCGGGTGCCGATGCCGACTTTGCGCACGAGCTCCGGCGGCGCGAGCACGCCGTCAGCGGTGGTCAGATTGCCGACGACGCGCAATGCCTCCTCCGCGGTCGGCGCGCCTTTTTGCGTGTCGAGGTCGACCAGCAAGACGAGATAGGGGACATGGTCGCGGAATGCCGGCTGGATCGCGTGATGGATCTCGCTGTAGGAATGGACGGTGCCGCGCCCTTCGACCGAGGTCCAGCGCGCCTCCGGATTGGCGCACCAAGGACACGCCGTGGTCGGTGGATAGCGCAAGAGCCCGCAGCTTGTGCAGGCCTGAAGCCGGAAATCGTGTGCGGCGCAATAGCGGAAATACTCCAAATTCTCCGTGTCGAGCTCGCTGATATCGAGCGGCATGCCGAGGTATTGCGCTTTGATGGTCATGTCCCTCCCCCTCACCCGCGCCGCATGACCATGGCCGAGCCGGTCGCCGGCATGGCCCAGCCGAGATTGGCGCTCACCTCGACATTTTTGACCTGACGACAGCCGCCCTCGCGGTAGTCGTAGGTATGCTGCCGCCGGCCATCCGCCCCTATCGAGCAGGTATCGTCCGCGTCGTGACGGAGCTGCCGGACGTTCTCGATCACCATGTTGATGCCGTGGGTATATCCCTCGCAGAGATGGCCGCCGCTCGTATTGTTGGGACGCCTGCCGCCGAGCCGAATAGTGCCGTCGCTGACGTAATCGCCGCCTTCACCCTTCTTGCAGAAGCCGTAATCTTCGAGCTGCAGCATCGTCGTGAAGGTAAAGGCGTCGTAGGAACCGGTGACGTCGATGTCTTCCGGGCCGACGCCGGAGTTGGGCCACAGGATGTCGCGCGCGTAACGGCCGGCGACGGTCGAGATCGGTCCGTGCTGGTAATGCATGTCAAGGCGCGGCTTGTTGCATCGGCCGACCACGCCGCGGATCAGCACCAGCGGGTGTCGGCAATCGCGGGCGCGGTCGGCGCTGGTCACGATGATCGCATTGCCGTTATCCGTCTCGACGCAGCAATCGAGGAGATGAAGCGGCTTGCAGATGATGCGGCTCGCCAGCACATCGGCGACCGTGACGCGCTCCTTATAATGGGCTTTCGGATTGTTCGAGGCGTGCTCGCTGTGGATCGCTTTGACCGCAGCCACCTGTTCGGGACGTGTGCCGTAATCGTACATGTGGCGCATGAAGGTCGGGCTGAAACTCTGCCCGGCGCTCTGCCAGCCATAGGCGCGGTTGTGCAGCATGTCGCCCGAGATCGGCGCCGCCGCGCGAGCGCCGGTCCCGCCGATCCGGACCTGGGAGTAGCCGTTCATGGCCCGGAATATCGCCACGACCTTGCACATGCCGGCTTCGATGAGCCCGATCGCCATCCCGACAAGGGCCTCGGTGGACGATCCACCGCCGAACACGTCCATGTAAAAGTTGAGACGGATGCCGAGATCGCCGGCGACAAAGGGCGAGAAGGTGGAATCGCCCGATTGGTAGGACAACATGCCATCGACATCTGCCGGCTTGAGGCCCGCATCCCTGATCGCGTTGCGCACCGCCGTCGTGGCGAGCGCCCGCGTCGTTTTGCCCGAGCCTCTGAGATACGCCGTCTCGCCGACGCCGATGATCGCGTATTTGTCCCGCAAATACTTCGGACTCGTCGCATCGATGTCGCTCGTCAAGGGCACGATCGCCTCCTGCTGATTGGCGGGACTGTTTCCTGGTGCGGCGGCCGTGCTTATGCCGCCGCCTCGAGGCGGTAGAAGCGCATCGCCGTGTCGCGGAAGAGCAGCGATTTCTCCGCCGGCGAGGCGCCCGCCGCCAGGCGCTTGAACGCGTTCCACAGCACCGCGTAGCTGCAGGACACCTTGTCGACGGGGAAATTGCTCTCGAACATGCAGCGCTCGGGGCCGAACGCCTCGATGCAGGTCTCGATATAGGGGCGCCACAGCGCCGCGAGCTCCTCCGAGCCCGGCGGCTCCGCGCGCTTGTGGAATTCGAAGCCGCAGATCTTCATGCCGAGCCCGCCCAGCTTCACATGCAGATTAGGGCAGCCGGCAAGCATGCGGATGGCACCGCGCCAGGCGCTAAAGACCTCGTCCCGACGCCCGGCATAAGGACCGATGCCAAGCGGACCGCCGACATGGTCGAGCACGATCGGCTGCTCCGGGAAGGCGCGGGCGAGGTCGGCCACATCGGCGAGTTGGGGATGATAGAGCCAGGCCTCGAAGGAGAGGCCGAACTGGCGGAGCTTGGCGAAGCCCTGGCGGAAATCGGCGCGGCGAAACAGCTCCGGCGGCGGCTGCGTGTGGCTGTTCTGCACCGCATCGCTCGCGTCCCAGCCGGCCGCATGGCGAATGCCGCGGAAGCGCCCGTTGCCGGCGGCGACATGCGCTGCCAGCACCCGCTCCACCGCGGCGCCAAGGCTGAGATCGGCGTAACCCACGATGCCGGCGCAGGCCGCGAGCTTGCCGTAGCGCCCGCTCGCCGCCATCGCCGCCACGCCGTTGACGAACTCGGTCTCGCCGACGACCCTCAGCTCGGGCGGCCCGCCCGCGCGATAAAAGGCGGTGCATTCGATGAAAACCGAGCGCTCGATGTTGTGCCCGCTGCCGGTATCGGCGAGCAGCTCAGGCAGCAGGTAGCGGTTGGTCGGGAAATCCCAGAGATGGTGGTGCGGATCGCAGATCGGCAAGCCGGGATCGATGATGTCCTCTTGCCGCCGCGCGAGCCAGGCGGGATCGATGCCATAGCGGTTGATCCGGTCCTGCAGACTGATCGTGCTCATCTTGCTTCGCCTCCCCCTCCCCCTGCCGACATAGTCATGGCAGCGGGAGCGGCGCGGCGCAAGCGCTGGCGCGAACGTCGGAGGCGAGACGGACGGGGCTAGACGTAGTTGAAGAGCGCCATGAAGCCGAAATCCATGTGCAGCTGCTGGTGACAGTGGAAAAGCGTCAGTCCCGGATTGTCGGCGACGAAATCGAACTCTACCTCCTGAAATCCGCCCAGCATCACCACGTCCTTGATCACGCCGGCGGTCGGCCGGCCACCGATGCGCGTCAGCTCGAAACTGTGGCGATGCAGATGCAGCGGATGAATGTCGTCGCTGGCATTGCGGAATTTGAGCCGATAGCGGCGCCCCTGATGCAGCGGATAGACCGGCTTCATCGTCGCCATCGAGAACGCTTCGCCGTTGAGCGTCCAGAGATTGAAGCCGTTGGCGGCGGCGTTGTGCTTGACGATGATGAACTCCATGGTCTCGTCGGGGGCCGCCGCGGTGCCCGCCTTGCCGAAGCGGGTGTAGTCCCAGCGGAAGGGTGCGGGCTTCGCCCATTGCGGCTTGCCGGTGCGGCCGGCGTATTCGACGACGACGCCCATGCCGTGGCGGCGGTCGTCATCGTCGAGGTCGCCGAGCACCCAGACACCGGGATGCCGCATCTCAACGATGGCGGAAACCCGCTCGGCAGTGCCGAGCCACAGCACCGGGACCTCGGCTTGCGTCGGGACCGGATTGCCGTCGAGCGCCACCACGCGGAAGACATGCCCGGGCAAGGCCAGGCTGCGGATCTCGGTAGCGCTCGCGTTCAGCACATGAAACAGCACGCGCTCGCCTTCTTTCACGCGAATGGGCTCGCCATGCCCGAGCATCTTGCCGTTGATGCCGAAGAGCTCGTAATCGACCTCGTAGCCCTTGAGCGTGCCCTTGGCCGCCTCATCCGCCTTTTTACCGGTTTCCTGCAGCGTTTTGATCGGCGCGCCGATCAGCATGTCGGACGCCATGTCGCCGCCATGGCTGAAGGACGGGCCGAACTCCTTGAGCACCAGGAAAACTTCGCGATCATGAGCGCCGGGCTCTTGCGCCGGCTCGATGTAAACCGGTCCGGCCTGGCCGGTATAGGTGCCGCGACTGAGATCGCTGCCCGCCACGACATGCGTGTGATAGAAGCGGAAGCCCGCGGGCTTCGGCACATAGGCGACGCGCCGCTTGCCATGCGCCGGCACGTAAGGCGAGCCCTCCTCGGCGGCGCCGTCGACGTCGCTGGGGATCATCTGGCCGTGCCAATGAACGAGCTCGGGCGTATCGGTGTCGTTCTCGATATCGACCACGACGCGCCGCCCCTCTTTGAGGCGCAGCAAAGGTCCGGGGAATTGACCGTTGTAGAGCATGGTCGAGGCGACGTGATCGGGCGCGAGCTCGACCAGCCCGGTGGCGATGCGCAAGGTGTAGTCGGGCTTCGCTTCGGCGGATTCGTCTGCCGCCAGGGCAAGGCGCGGCGCCGCGCCGAGAAGAGGAATGACGCCGGCATACCTGAGCAGCGAGCGGCGAGCGATCATGAGCCTCGACCTTTCCGGAGATGAATGCGCGAGATGCCCGGTCTTCGACAAGATAGGAAGCCGCCGGCGGCTCGCAAACACCAGGGCGGAGCCGCGCCGCTCAAAGGCGCCGCGATACCGCTATTGCGCCGGCTGCAGCTTCGCGAGCAGAGCTTTCGCCGAAGGCTCGTCAAGAAACTGTACCGAGAACAGACCTTGCTGGTCGGAGGCGCCGCGCAAGGGAGCGGCTCCGACCGCGCCACGGGGCGCTGGCAGGCCCGACGGCTGCGTGGCGATCAGGACGTAAGCCGTGGCGCCGGCGTCGAGATCGAAACGCGTCGTCAGGCGGCTCAACAGTGCAGAGACGGTAAGGCTCTTCTGCCCCGCCGGCACCTCGACCGAGCGATAGGTGCCGCGGGCAAGCGTGCCGATGGTCCTGCCGTCGATGCTGAGGGTTACCGGCGTCAGGCTATAGAGGTCCTGATTCTCGCGCAGCGCATAGATCCAGCCATGCCCTGCCGCTGCGGCGGGCGCGCCGCTCTCGGCAGGGCCCGGACCGGTCGAAGAGCAGGCGGCGAGCGCAAAGCCCAGACCCAGCGCCGCCACGCGCCAGGCGCCACCCACGGCCCATCGAACTGCGTCACCCCTTCCCGCCCCTTGCTTCATTGCGACACCGTCAGGATTCAGCCGCCGGCCCGACCGGGCCAGATCACCATACCACCAACCCAAGTAAATCAGGTTTCAGCCGGGACGGCTCGCCTCCCGGCGCTCACCGGCGCGACGGGATCGCGCCGACCCGGTTTGCAATGGAACATATCAGCCTTCCCCCTCTTCGCGCCCATAGAGCAGCAGCAGAACGAGGATGACGACGCCGTAGATGATGCTGCGCCCGTAGTCCGGCATGTTCATCGCGAGCAAGACGCTCACCAGCGCGGTGAGGCTCGCGGCGCCCGCCGCCGCGCCGAGATAGCTGCCGCGCCCGCCCAGGATATAAACGCCGCCGATGACGACGGCGGCAATCGATTGAAAGAGGTAAGGCGTTCCCATGCCGAGCGAGGCCTGGCCGCCGAAGCCGACGAGCAGGATTCCGGCCAGCGCCGAAAACAGCCCGCTCAGCGCATAGAGCAGCACGGTCGTGAAGCGCACGCCGACGCCGGCGAGATAGCTCGCCCGTGCGTTGTTGCCGATGGCGTAGGTGTGACGACCGAAGCGCGTGCGGCCGAGCACAAAGGACACGATGACGATGACCGCTAGCCAGAGAAAGAGTTCGGCCGGCACGCCGAGGATCGGTTCATGCACCGCCCGCTGCACGATCGGCGGCGCATAAGAGGCGCAGGCCGCACAGGTGAGCCCGCCGCTGAGCCCCAGGGTAAGCCCCTCCATGATGCCGTTCATGGCGAGCGTGATGACGACGGCCGGCACGTCGAGGAAAGCGACGCCGACGCCGTTGAGGAGCCCGATGCCGGCGCCCATGCCGAGGGTAAGGAGCAGCGCGTACAGGGCGCGGCCATCCTCCCCCAGGGAAAGGGTGACGAGGAGAATGGCGGCGCCGTTGAGCACCCAGGGCACCGAGAGATCGATGCCGCCGATCAGCACGACGAAGGTCTGGCCGGCCGCCACAAGCCCGACGAAAGAGGCGATCGTCAGGATGGCCTCGACGCTGTCCAGCCCGGCAAAGCCGGGATGCACGAGCTCGCCCACAACAAAGAGCGCGACCGCCGCGATCAGCGCATAAAGCGTGCGCCGCCGGTCGCGGCCGAGACGAAGGCGGCCGAGGCGCGCCATCACCGCCGCCGCCTGAGCAGGCGGCCGATGACAGCGCCCGCCACGACTGCGATGATCAGGAACAAGCCCTCGTAGAAGGACTGGTAGAGCGGGTCGATCTCGGAGAAGAACAAGATGTTCACGATCATCGTCGTGACGAAGGCGCCCGCGATCGCACCGACGGCGCTGCCCCGCCCGCCGAAGAGATTGACGCCGCCGAGGACGACGGCAACGATCGAGCTCAAGGTAAAGCCGTTGCCCGACGTGGCATCGCCCGCCGTGGCCGTGGCCGCGAGGAAGAGACCGCCAGCCGCCGCAAATACGCCGCTCAGCGTGTAGGCGATGACCTTGCCCTGCACGACCTTGATGCCGTTGGCGCGGGCCGCGCCTTCGTCATTGCCGATGGCGAAGATGGCAACGCCGAGCGCGCTGCGGCGGAACGCCAGCCACAAGAGAACGCAGAGCGCCAGGTAAAGCAGCGCCCAGGGGTTGTTCGGGTCGACCAGCGCGGCGGTGTAGGACGGCGGAATGGCGCCACCCGGCTGCGGCAGAACGCGGATCGCCAGCCCTTGAAAGATCGACAGCGTGGCCAGGGTGACGACGATCGGCTGCAATCGGCCAACACCGACCAAGAGGCCGTTGACGAGGCCCAGCGCCGCGCCCACGAGCAGCACCAGCGCCGTCCAGCCGAGCATGCTGCCGACGTTGTCCTGAATGTGAACCGCCGCCAGTGCATTGGTGAGATCGATGATGCCGCCGACCGAGAGGTCGAGCCCGCGGGTGAGCACGACGATCGTCTGGCCGATCGCCGCCATGGCGAGCGGCATGGTGTTGTTGACGGTCGAGGTCAGCTCGAAATTGCCGGGCAAGCTCTGTTGCCGGATCCAGAAGAACACGCAATAGAGGATCACCGCCGCAGCGAGCAGCGCGAAGACCAGCAGCAGGCCGATATTCTGGCTGACGAGATGGGCCGCGAAAGGGCGGCGCTCGCGCCGCGCAGCGAGCTCAGGCGGCAAGGCTGTCTCGCACCGCCGCGGCCACGATCGCCTCCGCCGAGAGGTTCGGCGCGGCAAGCTCCGCGGCGACCCTGCCCTCGCGCATCACCAGGACGCGATGACAGAGATGAGCGAGCTCCTCGGCGTCGCTCGAGTAGAACAGAATGGCGCGCCCCTCGCCGACCAGCCGCATCATGAGCTCATAGATCTCGTGCTTGGTGGCGATGTCGACGCCGCGCGTCACGTCATAGAGCAAGAGGATCTGCGACTCCGCCAGCAGCCAGCGGCCGATCAGAACCTTCTGCTGATTGCCGCCGCTGAGGCTTCCCGCCGGCTGCATCAAGCTCGGCGTCTTGATCTGTAGCGCCTCGGCCAGCCGCCGCGTCCGCTCCGCCTCTTCACCGGCCTCGATGACGCCAAGGCGCGAGATGCGCTTCAGGATGGCCAGCGTGAGATTGTCGCGGATGGTCATGGGCAGAAGCAGCCCTTCGGTCTTGCGGTCCTCCGGCACGAGCGCGATTCCGAGCCCGGCGCGGATGGCATCGCGCGGCCCCCGCAAACCCAGCGCCTGCCCGCCGACCAGGATCGTCCCGCGCTCGGCACGCTGGGCACCGAACAAGGTGAGGAACAGCTCGCGATGGCCATGGCCGGTGAGCCCGCCAACACCAAGGATCTCGCCGCGGCGCAGGGTGAAGCCGATGTCGCGGATGCCGAAGGCGGCAAGACCCTGCGCCTCGAGCATCGGCGCCGCGACGGCGAGCGGCGGCACCGGCGGAAAGAGCGTATCGAGGCGCTGCCCGGTCATCAGCGTGATCGCCTCGCCCTCCTCGATCCCGCGATAGGTCCCGACTTCGGCGCCGTTGCGAAAGATCGTGATCCGGTCGGCGATGCTGGCGATCTCGTTCCAGCGGTGCGAGGTGAAGACGATGCAGGTCTGCCGGGCGCGAAGGTCGCGGATCAGGTCGAAGAGCCATGCCACCTCATGCTCGCCCAGCGACGAGGTCGGCTCGTCGAGCAGCAGAATGGCCGGCTCTCTGATGACGACGCGGACGATCTCGACGATTTGGCGGGCGGCCAGCGAGATGTCCTCGACCAGCGCGTCGGGATCGATGTGCCGGATGCCGAGCCGGGCCAGCGCCGCATCGGCATCGCGCGACATTTTGCGCCGATCGATGAGGCCGAGGGCGCCGCGCGGCTCGTCGCCAAGCAGCAGATTCTCGGCGACCGTCATCCACGGCAGCAAGGTCAGCTCCTGAAACACCGTCCAGGCGCCGCGTCGATGCGCCTCTGCCGGCCCGTGCAGCTCGACCGCTTCGCCTTTCAGCTGCACCGAGCCGGAATCCGGCCGAAGGCGGCCGCCGAGGATCTTGATCAACGTGCTTTTGCCGGCGCCGTTCTCGCCGACCAGCGCATGGACTTCGCCCGGTGCCGCGGCGAAGGAGGCGCCCTTGAGGGCCTGCACGCCGCCGAAGGACTTGACCAGCTTGACCGCCGCGACCGCCGGCGGAGATCCACCGCCGGCGGTCGTTCCGCTTTCCGTCATGCGCTCGGCAGCGTCACGGCGAGGTTGCCCGAACAGGCCTTGCCGTCGAGCGCCGCCTCGGCACAGAGCTTCAGCATCGGATTGGCGCCGCCATCGGTGAAATCGGTGAAGAAGCTGTCCGGCAGCTGCGGGAATACGGTCTCGCCCGCTTTCACCGTGTCGTTGGTGACATAGGGGAACGGGATGGTGATGTCCTTCTTGGGATAGCTGCCCTCCAGCACGCGGCGGGCGAGCTCGAGCGAGATCACCGAGAGGAAGGGCGGCTGGCCGATCGAGATGCCGTCGACCTTCTGGCCCATATAGCCGATCATGAATTTGCGGAAGCCGTTTTCGGCTTCGCCGGCGGTCGGCGGCAGCGGCGTGCGCTTGGCGTCGATAAAGGCCTTGAGGACACCGTCCGTGCCGCCCTGGCACCAGATCCCGTCGATCTTCGGCAGGGAGGGCAACAGCGCCGCCGTGTTGCGCTGGGCGGTGGCCGAATCCCACATGCCGGTATAGCGGTTCACCACCTTGATGCCGGGATGCTTGGCCCAGATCTCCTCTGCGCCCTTGTTGCGGTCGAGATCGACGGACGTGCCGGCGACCCCCGTCACCATGATGACGTTGCCGGTGCCGTTGATCTTCTGCGCGAGCCACTCCGCCAGTTTTCGGCCGAACTCCACCTGATCGGTATTGACCTTCAGCGCCGCGGGCGTCGTGACGATGTTGTCGAAGGACACCACGAGAATGCCGCGCGATGCCGCCTGGCTCAGAATGCCATTCAGCGCCGTGGGCGAAGCGGCGTTCACCACGATGGCGTCGACGCGCTCGGCGATCAGATTCGAAATCTGCTGCGACTGCTTGCTGACGTCGTTGCCCGAGTTGAACCAGCTCCCTGTCACTTGCGATTTGAACGGCTCCATCTGGAGCGCCGCCTTGAAGACGTTCTCCATCTCAATGCGCCACTTGTTGCCGATATAGGAATTCGACAGGGCGATCTTGAACTTTTTCTTGGGCTGGTCTGCCGCTAGCGCCAGCCCCGGCGCTTGCCACGCCATGCCGGCACCGAGGACGCCGACCATTCCGGCGTGAAACACTTCCCGTCGCGTCAAATGTCTCGTCATCGATTTCCTCCCGGAAGCAGCGTTCATGCTGACGCTATCTATAGTCCCACCCAACCATCATAGGTGGCGTACTAGCCTGCTGCAAATCCAAGGAGCGTCCTTCGACAAGCTCAGGATGAGGTGAATTCTTTATGGCACGAACAAAATTTCCTCATCCAGAGCGCGCGATTCGCCCCAAACGGATCAGACCCCCAGCGCTGCCCGCTCCTCACAATTTGTCACGACCAGCCACAACTGTGCCGCATTGCTGTCGCGCATGCGTCATCGGTCGACGCCAAAGTCTCGGCTCCCATGGGGGAGCGCCCAATGTCGTATCTTGGCAACCGAGAACCGCCGCTTGATGAATTGCTCGACGATCCCATCGTGCGCCTCGTCATGGCGCGCGATCGGTTGTTGCCCGACGAGGTAAAGGCTTATGTCGAAGCGGCGGTGCGACGGCTGAGGCGAGAGAGGCGGCCGGCCTATCTGCTCGTCCGCAGCGATTGAGCGACACGCGGCGCGGGCGACGGCGCGAGGCGCTCCGCTTCTTCGAGTCGCGCCAACCGCTCCTCCAACTGGACCGCATAGGCTTCGAGCTCGGCCACGACGGCCGGTGTGTAAATCATCTTGGCGAGCCTGCGGCAACGTGCCGCCCGCTCATGCAAAGCTTGCGCGATAGGGTCCACGCGCCCCCCTGTTTTCGGCGCGATGGCGAAAACCGCCACATCCCGTGAAGAAGGCGATAACCTAGCTTACGGACTTGTTGCAAGGCAATCGCGCCGTGCGATTTATCCACCGATTATCCACCGAAAAAGTGTAAGCACGGATCACGCGCGATCCGACACGCGGTGCTGCACATACCGCTGCAAGCCGCCGCTCCGCGCCGCTCAAGAAAAGCCGACCAGCATTCGCGGCACCGAGCCGCGCAGCAACGCCTTACGCGCCGCCCACTCGCTGCCCGCGTCGAGCGTCGCCACAAACTGCACCTTGCCGCCGGCGAGGAAGGCGATCGGCACGCCGTCGCGATAAAGGAGCCGATTGCCGGTGAGCGCGGCAAGCTTGGCTCCGGGCGTGAGGATGCCCGCGAGATTGAGCGGATCGGCGCCGGACAGCGAGAGCAAGGCGCCCGTCTCGGCTTTGCGCCGTGCCTCGCGCAACAGGCCCACCGCTTCCGGCAGCGCGAATTGCTCGCCGGCAAAGCCGGCGACGAAGCGTCCGCCGCGGATCTCGCCGCGCGCTTCCAGCCGCCGATAGACGCGCAGCAGATCGCGCCAGGGCGGCAGCCAATCGGCCTCGCGCTCGAGCAGCCGCCAGAAGACGACGCCGTAGCGGCGCAGCAGGCCGCGCGCGAGATGCTCCGTCGCCTCGGGATCGGCTTCGGCGCCGATCGCTGTCGGCCGCGCGCGGCGCGCCAGCGCCCATCGTCCCGCATCCTCCATCCCGAAGCCGACGGCACGCCGCCGGCGTCCCTGCATCGAGCGCCG
>Ga0335079_10008916_pt1 | contig 11431 bp, 7 predicted proteins | sample Lox_Sample_33_FD_206719 | JGI IMG/M metagenome (GOLD analysis project Ga0335079, IMG submission 206719) | Soil microbial communities from Loxahatchee National Wildlife Refuge, Florida, United States - Lox_Sample_3.3 | ecosystem: Environmental > Terrestrial > Soil > Wetlands | place: USA: Florida... | reverse complement strand
TCGGCCACTTTGACGCCCTGTCCGCCGATATTCGGGAAGCCGTAGAACATCTTTGGCGGGAAGCCGAAGATCGGAATCCCGCCCTCGGCGAATTGATCGGGAATCAATGGATCAAACCAGGCGAAGGTCTTGCGGACAACCTTGAGCGGGAGATCAAGATCGCGGAGAATTTTCGCGGCCCATGCTCCTCCTGTGATGATCAGGTTTCGGGCAGAGAACGCGCCAGCCCTCGACCTGATGACCGCCGTGCGGCCGTCATTCTGCCAGCCGGTCACCTCGGAATCCGTCATGAGTTCTGCACCGAAATCTCGCGCCAGCCGGTGCATCTGCTCAATGGATTTGTCGACGTCCAGCCAACCGGCGCTGGTCTCGAGACAACCCACGTAATCGTCACTTGGATGAAACGCCGGATAGCGCTTCCGGATCTCGCCGGCCGTGAGTTCCTCGACGGGCAGTTCGTAGTGCTGTGCGCAATATCGAATTCCACAAATAGGCGCGCTGTCGTCCGCGCCCATGGTGAGGAGACCGCAGCGAGTCAACAGGCGCGTGGAGGTCTCCTCTTCCAGACGCCCCCAAAACTTTCCGGCGTGTTGGGCCAGAGGGACGTAATCCGGCAACTCCGGATAGGCCATGCGAAACACACGCGTGCTGCCGCCGTGACTGCCAAAACTGTGCGGAGGTTTGAAGCGGTCGAATCCGATGACCGAAGCCTTGCGGCGCGCGAGCGACAAGGCCACAGCGCTACCCATCGCACCCAAACCGATCACGGCGGCGTCAAAGCTCCGGGTCGTCACGATTTTGGGAATAATATCATACCGAAGCCGCGCTGGGACGTTTCTGAGCGGAAATCCATTACTCCAATCGATTGAAATAAAACAAGAAAGATTGACTGCATGACGCATGTATGATAGGTATGATGCTCATGAAATTGATCCTCATGCTAGGCGCGCTGTTTGCGCTCACCTGTCCCGCCGCTGATGACTTTGGCGGCGCGTTCCAGACGGTCCACCCAAGCGAAATCGATGATCCTCTGCCCAATCCGTACATGGGCTGGGGATTGTGGGCGGGTCCGAAAGGGTTTGGGAACAACGAGCGTGACTATTCCGTCGAGCGAAACACCACGGGATTCGGTGATGATGCGCCGCTTTTCAATTGGGTGCTGATTGACTGGGACTGGGCCAGCCTCGAGCCCAAGGAAGGACAGTTCGACTGGAGTTCATTCGACCACGTTGTCGAATACTGGGCCGCCAGAGACAAGAGTTCTGTGGTGCGCTTTTGGGTCACGGATGACGCTGGCTGGAACGGCCATCCGGGCGCGAAGGTCCTGCCGCAATGGCTCTGGGACAAAGGCCTGCGCTATCGCGAGTACGCCGGCAATGGAGGAGTCAAGCAACCCGAGCCCGATTATTTGGATCCCTCCTATAAGCGCGTGTTTCTTCCCGCCCTCAAGAAGTTTCTTACCGCATTCGCGCAGCGCTACGACAAACCTGGCTCTTCCGTTGCGCTGCTTCAGGTGATGGGTTACGGGCACTGGGCAGACTGGGCCACCTGGTACTCGCACTACCCGTTTCCCAGTTTGCAGGTCAAACACGATCTGCTGGCCAGCATCATGCAGACTTACATCGAGACTTTTCAGCACATTCGTTTGCTCGAGTTCGGCGGGCCGGATTGGGACAGCAGCAAGTATCCACAATACGACGACTTTCTGCGCTCCAAGGGTCTGGACATCGCTCTGGCCAATGGTTTCGGCCTGATCTGGACCGGATTCATTGACGGCCTAGGCAATTCCTTCGACGGCATCACTGCCAGGAGGAACTGGCGCACGCATCCCATCATTGCGGAAGGAAACTGGAATTACGATGACATGCAAGACCAGCGCACACATGGAACTCTGGACGAAAACATCGATGTGGCGCTTTCCTGGCACGCGAACTACGCGCACTTCTACTTCACGGTCGATACGTATCTGCGGGCCATGGCGGAGCAGAAGGGCCCTTTCGAACGCGCATTGCGCAGCGGCGGCCTCGGATACCGGCTGGTTCCGGAGTCACTCACCTGGCGCGAATCGTTGCCTGCCGGGAATCTGTTTGTTGTCAAACAGACCTGGCTGAACCGCAACGTGGGACGGCTCTATGAGCGCCATCCGCTGAAGCTGTACTTAACCGACGAGCAGGGTAATGAAAAGTTCAGCGAAATCGCGGGTTCCTTCGATGAAACCGATTGGGTCGCCGGCGAAACATATCCCGTCATCTCCGTGTTTCACTTGCCGAAGGAGCTAACGCCCGGCCGGTACGATGTTCGAATTGCTCTAGCCGGCGCGGACGGCAAGCCGCGCATCCGCCTTCCAATTTCCGGAGGAGACGCGCAGAAACGCTACAAAGTGGGCCAGGTCCAAATCCTTCCCGCGCTGCCGCAGAAGGCGTGCGACAAGGCATACTGCCCGTAGAGAGTCACTTGGCCTGATCGAGGCTCACGCGATGTGCGCGCACGAAGGCGCCGGAGAGTTTCAATCCGAGTCCAGGCCGCTCAGGAACGAGAAAATAGGCGCGGCTATCATGCCAGCTGCCGAAAATCTCGCTGCAGATTTTCGGATCGGTGTCACCTTCCTCGAGAATCAGATAGTTCGGCAGGGCCGTGCCGAGGTGCAAGTGCGCCGCCAGACAAATCGGCCCGTTTGCGTTATGAGGCGCCACCGGAATAAAGTGGCTCTCCGCCATCGCCGCCATTTTGCGAAATTCGGTGATTCCGCCAACATGCGCGGCGTCGGGTTGGAAAACACGGATCGCCTGGCGCTCGAAATATTCCTGGGCTTCCAGGCGCGACGTCAACCGCTCTCCGGCAGCGATCGGAATGCTCGTCGCCCGCTGCACTTGCAGCATGGCTTCCACGTTTCCGGCGGGAACCGGTTCTTCGAGCCAGAACGGATCGTAAGGTTCCAGGAGCCTGGTGATGCGCCCGGCCGTTGCTGCATTGAACTTGGCGTGGGCTTCCACGCAGATATCGAACAACGGCCCGCCCTCGCGAATGCCTCGAATTAATTCAGCTACTTCGTGAATCGTCTTGGTACTAGCCTCCAGGTTCAGGTAGAAAGAGTAGGGCTCGAAGAATGGATCGAACTTGCCCGCTGTCGCGCCTTCAGCGATCAATTCGCGCGTGCGTTTGGCATAAGCCTCGGCAGTGCGCGGAAGCTCGCCCCAGCGGTAGCTCGTATAAATCCGCAGTTTGTCGTTGACCTTGCCGCCGATGAGCTTGTATACGGGCACGCCGAGTTTCTGTCCCACAATGTCCCAGAGAGCGCAATCGATGGCGGACATGGCCGACTGCACATGACTGCCGTGCATCTCGGTGCGAGTCCGGAAGATGGTGTTCCAGATCTTTTCGATGTCCCAAGCGCTCTGGCCGATCACCAGGTCTTTGTTCATTTCGATTTCGGTTGCCACGGTGGCGACTTTTGGCCAGTTGGTTCCCTCGCCCCACCCGACAATGCCGTCTTTGGTTTCGATCCGGCACATCAAGTAGTCCTGCGGGTAGAGCGTCAAGTCTTCGTTGCGCGCGTTCAGGCGAAGAACTACCGGCTCGACTTTGGTCACCATTAACGGACTGTCGTTTGCGGGCCTCGCTTGGTTCAGCACGGAGTTGGTCTGTCCACCCGTCCAAGAACTTACGGCGCTGGTGCTTTGTCCGACCGCCACGGAGTTTCCGAGAATACCCGCGGCGACGGATTGAAGAAAAGCGCGGCGAACGCTCTGTTTTTCACGGTTAGAGCTCAAATTGCCTCCTGGATATATGACCAGTATGATAGCCTGATTTCCTAAGCATAGACGGAGATCGCATTGCACTCAATTTTCCAAAAGGCGCTCACCGCGGCTCTGCTGGTGGCGAGCCTGTGCCGGGGCGCCCAGCCGGCGCGGCGCATCTATATCGCGCCCGACGACCACACGGACTACATGTGGTCAGGCAACGAGGAGGAGTACCGTCAGGCCTTCGTGGAGATGATCGACTATTATCTCGACCTGGCCGATAAAACCGCCGGCAATCCGCCGGAGCACCAGAGCCGCTGGAATTGCGACGGCACCATTTGGTTCTGGACCTACGAGCACAACAAACCGGCGGCGGATTTCAAACGGCTGATCGAGAGAGTGCGGGACGGGCACGTAAGTGTACCCCTGAATGCGCTGGTATCGACGTACGGCGGCACGCCGACCGAAGCCGTACTCAGGGGCATGTACTACGCCGGCAGCCTCGAGCGTCGATTCAACCTGCGGATTCCTCTCGCCATCGCGATGGAGAACCAGACATTGCCGTATGGGCTCGGATCGCTGTGGGCGGGTTCGGGGGCCAAACAGAGTTGGAAGGGAATCTGCGGCTGCCTGACGAAGCTGAATCCGCGAGGCAAAAGACCGCACGAGATCTACTGGTGGAAGGGCGCTGACGGCAGCCGAATCCTGATGAAATGGAACACAGTCGTTCGGGATTCGGGCGCGCGCACGATCGGTGGCTATGCCGAAGCGCGCACTCCAGGCAAGGAGATCGAATTCGTGGAAACGAATGCCGAATTCAAGGCCGCTTATCCTTACCCGGTCATCGGCATCTTCGGCAAGGGTTGGGACGACCTCAAGACGCTCTCCGACGAATTTGTCACCGTCGCCCAACAGAAGACTACGCCCGAGCGGCAGGTGACCGTATCGAACATCAATGACTTCTTTGCCGATTTTGAGAAGAACTACGGGTCCAGGTTACCGGAGTTCTCCGCGAGCTTCGGCAATGAATGGGACCTTTACACTGCCTCGGTGGCCGAGATATCGGCGCGTGTGAGAAGGGCGGTTGAAAAGCTTCGTTCCGCGGAGGCCTTATCCACCCTGGTGAGTTTGCAGTGGCCGGAGTTTCTTAATGGACGGACGGAGGCTCGCGACCAGGCATGGATGAATCTCGGGATCTACTGGGAACACAACTGGACCGCAGACGGATCGTTCATCTCGCGATCGGAACGCGCCGATTGGGGGCGGCGCATCGCGGCGGGTGTGGAACGCTACGTCGATACTCTCTATGCCGACGCCGCGTTTGCGCTCGGTGGGCAAATCCAGAATCCCGGTAACGGGCGAAGGCTCTATGTATTCAACCCGCTCGGCTGGACCCGCTCGGATGCCGCGGACATCCTATACGATGGCGCAGACGAGATCCACGTCGTTGATCTGACTACCGGACAAGATGTGCCCTTTCAGTTCGTGCGATCCCCGGAGGAGACCGGAACCTATCGTCGAAGGTACCTGCGTGTCTATGCGCAAGGACTTCCCCCGGCGGGTTACAAGGTGTTCGAGATCCGTCCTGGGAAGGGAGCCGAATTTCCGGCCGCGGCGGTCTTTACTGGCGGTTATCTCGAGAACCCGGTCTATAAACTCAAGGTGGAAGACCGCGGGGCCATCGCGAGCCTGGTGGATAAGACGCAGGGCAATCGAGAGTTCGCAAGCCAAGCGGACGGGCGCCACTCACTGAACGATCTCGGCTTCGATAGCGGCACGCTCCAAATAGAAAGCGCAGGCCCCGTGTCGGTAACGGTGAAGGCACAAAGCAGCGGACCGCTGAAGCACACCAGCCGCATTACCCTGTACCGGGATTTACGGCGGATCGATATTCGCAACGACATCAACGAGAACTTCGACGGTACCTACACCTGGAATTTCGCTCTTCATCTCAAAAAACCCGATGTGCATCATGAAGAGGTGGGTGCGGTGATTCGGGCCAAGCTGCTCGCCGACGGAGGGCACTACTCGCCGACGATGTCCCGGCTCGAATGGCTGACTCTGAACCACTTCGCGGACATGAGCGGAGAGGACGGGGCCGGCGTCACGCTGTCCAACAGCGACTGCGCCTTCATGAAGCTCGGCGATAGTCACATCGCCGACGGAGTGTCGCATCTCGACACCTCCACTCCGCAGATTCAGGTGCTGGCCGGCGGGCAAATCGACGCCCCTCAGGCGGGTATCCCAAAGCAGGGCGGCGATTCACACTTTTTGCAGCGGTTCGCACTACAGACGCACCGCGGGTTCAGCCCGCCGGCGGCGATGAAGTTCTCGCTCGAGCATCAGAACCCCCCGGTGGCCGGGTGGGTGCGGGGAGGCAAGGCCTATCCGGAGACATCGTATTCTTTGCTTACGGTCTCCAATCCCGAGGTTCTGCTGTGGTCGCTCAAGCCCGCCGAGGATGGCCCGGAGAAAGGAATCATCACGCGAGTCTGGAATTTGTCGGGGAGCGAACAGCCGTACTCGGTTTCGCTCGCACCAGGAATAGCAAGTGCGCGGCGTGCGACGCACATCGAGACCGATATCGAAGAAGTTCCGGTCACTCGAGGCCGCGTCTCCACCGCAATTGCCGCATCTCAGCTACAAACCCTGCGCTTGGTGCCCGGCAACGGTAATCGTCCTTGAGCGTGCCCGCGACCGCCGCGTTCCCGGCACGGTTGAGACGCGTCCTTACGTTATGGGACCTGCTCTTTTACGGCATCATTGTCATCCAGCCGACAGCACCACTCGGCTCCTTCGGCGTGGTCGCAACCGTGGCACAGGGCCATGTGGCCACAACGATTCTGATCGGCATGTTCGCAATGGTATTGACAGCCGTCAGCTATGGCAGGATGGCGAATGCATATCCGAATGCCGGGTCAGCGTACACCTACGTTGGGCAGGAAATGCATCCCAATCTCGGATTCCTCACCGGTTGGAGCATTGCTCTCGACTACATGCTGAACCCGACCATCGCCACCATCTGGTGCAGCAAAGCAGCGATGAACATTCTTCCTTTGCCGTTCCCGTTGTGGGCGGTGTCGTTTGCTGCACTGTTCACGTACCTAAACCTTCGGGGAATCCGCACTACCGCACGCACGAATGCAGTGCTGACGGTTGGCATGATCGCGGTGTTGATCGCCTTCTTCATTACGGCCGGAGGGTACCTCGTGCGTTTGTCCGGCTGGAGCGGACTATTCTCGCTACAGCCGTTCTATGACCCGGCCACATTTTCCTGGGAACGGGTTAGCACCGGAACGTCGATTGCAGTGCTCACGTACATGGGCTTTGACAGCATCAGCACGCTGTCGGAGGATGTCGAAAATCCAAGGCGGAATATTCTGCTCGCGACCGTCCTTCTATGCGTGATCACCGGAGTGCTCGGATGCCTGGAGGTTTATGCCGGGCAGCGGATTTGGCCCGACTTCCGCACATATCCGGACATGGACACTGCATATGTCTCGGCCGCAGGCCGGGCCGGTGGGCCAATCATGTTCCACTTGATGAACTTCACACTTCTGGTTGCGACCATCGGTTCCAGCATGGGTGCTCAACTGGGCGCGGGGCGGCTGCTTTACGCGATGGGCCGCGACAATGTAATTCCCGAGAAGTTCTTCGGCTACCTCGATCCGGTTCGCAACACTCCGCGGAACAACCTCCTGCTTACGGGAGCCGTATGCGCCATAGGTTCGCTTCTCATCACCTATCAAACGGGCGCGGAACTGCTGAATTTCGGAGCTTTCATAGCCTTCATGGCGGTGAACCTCGCAGCCATCGTCCGATACTACGTGAGGACGGAATCTCACGGGCTCCGTAGTATGGTGGTCAACCTAATGCCGCCACTGCTCGGGTTTCTGGTATGCCTGTACATCTGGTGGAGCTTGCGAACACCCGCCAAGATCGCCGGTTTCATATGGATGTCTATGGGCGTGCTCTATTGCGCTTGGAAAACGGATCTGTTTCGGACACGGTTGACACTGATCTCCGTGCCGGCAGGAGAGTGAGGCAGGATGGTATGAAACTAAGAGACCGCGTTGCGATCGTAACCGGAGCGGCGCAAGGCATCGGAGCGGCCATCGTGCGGGAGTTCGTGCGCGAAGGCGCGAGGGTAAACGCGATCGACATCAAGCCGGAAGTTCGCAACGTTTGCGCGGGGATCGGCGCGCGCCCATTCTGCTTCGACGTGACGGACTTCAGTGCCTACGAAGACTGTGTGAATGAGATCGTGCGCGACAACGAACACATCGACGTGCTCGTGAATAACGCCGCCATTGTGGATTATGACGACATTTTGCATGATTCGCTCGAGCGTTGGCGTAGAGTACAAAGCGTAAACCTGGAATCGGTGTATGTGGGTTGCAAACTGGTTGCGCCGCACATGGTCCGCCGCGGCCGGGGATGGATCGTCAGCATCGCCTCCACGGAAGCCTACCAAGCCGAAGCGCGTCTGGGTTCCTACGTAGCGGCCAAAGGTGCGATTGTGAGTTTCACCAGGTCGCTGGCGGTTGAGCTTGCGCCGCACGGCATCCTGGCAAACGCGATTGCGCCGGGTTGCATCCATACGCCGCTTTCCATCATCGACGGCGTGGATGAGACTACAACGGAGATTTTCAAAACCTGGTACGTGGGTCACCGGAAGATTCCCTTGGCCCGCCCCGGCCAGCCGGAAGAGATCGCCCGTGTCGCAGTATTCCTGGCGTCCGACGATGCTTCCTATATCACGGGTCAAACGCTGGTGGTCGATGGCGGGCTAACCGCAACCTTCTGACGCGTCCGCGATTACGGGCAATACGCCTGGTCACAGCCGGTTTGCTTCCGCGCCGGAAGGATGCGCACCGTTCCCACCTTGTACCGCCTGCTGCCGTCCGCGCCGGCAATCGCCAAACTGATTCGTGGCGTTCCCGCGGCATCCACCAGGGCAAGCCGGACATCGTAAGTGCCCGGCGCAAGTTCCTTCGGAAGGTGAAATACGCTGGTCACCTTGTACCTTTCGCCGCTGACCCAGGAGGTTTCATCGATGCTTTTGTCAATCTCGCTGAATCCTTCCTTGCCCGCCTCGTTGGTGAGATAGATCTTTAGCGGGTGCGGAACGGAGAGCCAGCCCACGTTGCGATTGACCCACTCCTGTTTCAGCATCATGAGATCACCAGCGGGAACTTCGCGTTTCCATTGGAGCGCGACGGGAGCCAGACGATAACCCAGCCCGCCAGCGCGCAGCCCTCGTTCGAAATTCGCCCGGTCCTCCCGCATAGCCCTTCCATAGGTCGCCGAGCGGACGTAGTAATGCGCCAGATTGGCGTGATACTCGAGCATTAAATCAAGGTTTTCATCCAGGGTTCCGTGGGTGCCCTGGTCCTTGATTTCCAGATAGTCCCAGTTGTCTTCCGCGATAATCGGAACCCGTTTCCAATATCGGTTCATGAGCTCACGGTCCCACCCGCCGACTCCGTCGATGAAACCCGTCCAGATCAGTCCGAAGCCGTGGTCCAGCGCCACATCGAGCGCCTTTGTATAGATCTGATCGTCGAGCCCGGCCAGCTCGCTCCGGTCCCAGTCCGCTCCGGCAAATTCGAAGAGTCTGATGTGATGGAATGTCTCGATGTGCAAGTGCATGATCCGGGCTAGCAGGTCGTGCTTCGCCTGCTTGCTCGGGAACGGATAGTGAGAATACCAGGTGGCCCAATCGGCCCAATGGCCATATCCCATCACCTGAAGAAACTCCACGGGCGTTCCGGCCTTGTCGTAACGTTCGGCAAACGCCTCCAGCAGCTTCTTCAGGGCGGGCAGGTAGACGCGGGAATACGACGCGTCCATGTAGTCGGGCTCTCGCTTCTGGACGCCGCCGTTACCTTTATATTCGCGAGAGTGAAGTCCGTTGGTCCACAGCCAGTCGGGAATCGGATTCGTCCCCGGATCACCGTTCCACCCGGCATCGTCGGTTACCCACAAACGGACTACGAGCTGTTTTCCTCGCGAGGTCCAATATTGATAGACCTGATCGAAATCATTCCAATTGTACTGGCCCTCGGTTTTTTCGATGTCCGACCAGTTCCAATCCACCATTACCCAGCTAAACAGCGGAGCGTCATCCGGGTAGACGCTGGTATTGTCGGCGACGTTGTAATTTTTGAACTCCCAGTCGCGCGGACCAGCCCAGATTCCCCACCCGGCATACGGGTTGGTAATCGGATCTTTGATTTCGGTGGGCTTGACCGTCAGAAACGCATCATCGGCGGTGACCGTGGCGGCGCTCATCAAAAGCAAGGCTGAGAACACGATGAGGTTTTTGTTCACAAAACGTACAAGCCGGTTCTCACAATAGGTCATTTTCAATCCTCCCCAAAATGGCTGCATCAGAACGGTATCGAATGGATGAATCGTTGTTATCATACCAGTCATACCGGAGCTGGCGCCGCATGCGGAGCTCGTCGGGGTATCTTGAGACATGCACTACCGCACGCTTGGTCGCACCGGATGGAACGTTTCTGAGATCAGTTTTGGGGCTTGGGCGATTGGCGGCTCCTGGGGGGACGTGAGTGACGCCGAATCCATGGCCGCCCTGCACAAGGCCATCGACTCCGGAGTGAACTTCATCGATACCGCGGACGTTTACGGAATGGGTCGCAGCGAACGGCTCGTCGCGCAACTCCGGCGCGAGCGCAGCGAGCCAATCGTGGTCGCCACCAAGGCCGGGCGCCGCCTATCCCCGCACACTGCCGAAGGCTACAACGCGAAGAACCTGTGCGCGTTTGTCGAGGACAGCCTCCGCAATCTTTCCGCTGACTGCCTGGATCTGGTCCAACTGCACTGCCCACCGACGGATGTCTACTATCGGCCGGAGGTGTTTGGCGCGCTCGACCGGCTGGCTGAAGTGGGCAAAATCCGCTACTACGGCGTGAGCGTGAAGCGTGTGGAAGAGGCTCTTAAGGCCATCGAGTATCCCAACGTGCAGAGTGTCCAAATCATCTTCAACTGTTTTCGTCACCGCCCGGCAGAGCTGTTTTTTGAGCAAGCCCGCAAGCGCCAAGTCGGAATTCTTGCGCGCGTGCCGTTGGCAAGCGGGCTACTCACCGGTAAGCTCCGACCCAATTCCCAGTTTGCCGCCGACGACCACCGGAACTTCAACCGGCACGGCGAGTCGTTCGACGTCGGTGAGACCTTCTCCGGCGTCGACTACGGCACGGCGCTCGACGCCGTCGAAGAGCTGCGCCGGTTAGTACCCGAGGGAGCCAGCATGGCGCAATTCGCTCTGCGCTGGATCCTCGGCTCTGATGCCGTGAGCTGCGCCATTCCCGGCGGCAAGCGCCCCGCTCAAGTGGCCGAAAATTGTGCGGCTTCGAATCTTCCGCCGCTGTCGGAAGAGACCATGCGCAGCGTCCGTGCGATTTACGATGCGCGAATCCGCCCGGACGTGCACCCGCGCTGGTGAGGATCATCGGAGTTGCTAAGCAGCTGGGCGGTCCGGTTTCGTCGCCAGGGCCTTGGCAACCAGAGGCGCCCCAGGCGCTAGTTTGCCCCGGCAGTGAGATGCCGATCGAGTCCGAAAACAAAAAGCGCGTGACCTGCTGCGATGGCCACGTACTGATTGCCATCCAACGCAAAACTGATAGGGTTCGCCACAATCGGCCCGCCGGTCTGATAGTCCCACAGTG
>Ga0335079_10008914_pt1 | contig 11432 bp, 15 predicted proteins | sample Lox_Sample_33_FD_206719 | JGI IMG/M metagenome (GOLD analysis project Ga0335079, IMG submission 206719) | Soil microbial communities from Loxahatchee National Wildlife Refuge, Florida, United States - Lox_Sample_3.3 | ecosystem: Environmental > Terrestrial > Soil > Wetlands | place: USA... | reverse complement strand
CCCAGCGTTCCCTCCTCTTCGCCATAAAACGTCATGAAGACGATGCTCCGCCGCGGATGTGGATTCATCGCGGCGAGCGCGGACGCGAGTTCGACCACGGTAACCGTCCCGCTGCCGTCGTCATTGGCGCCGTTGAAAATGCGCGCTTCACGACCCTCATTCCTCACGCCCAGGTGATCGTAGTGCGCGGTCAGGAGGATATAACTGTCCTGGAGAACCGAATCGGATCCACGCAGCAGCCCGATTACGTTGCGTAGTTTCACGTGAGTTTCGACCGGGGCGGGCAAGCGCAAATCGAGCGTCGCTCCGGTCGAGCCGGGCTTGAGCGAGTGGTACCAGCGAAGGACGTCCCGGCTGCGCACAACAATGCGCGGAGGTCCGGGCTCAACGACACTCTCAGGCGTCACCAGCGTGGTATTCAGCTCCGCAATGCCATCCCGCGTCAGCAGGAGCGCAAGTCTGGGCTGGCTTTGCTCCAGGGCGCGCAACAGCCCGCGATATCTCCCGAGCGCGTCGGTCGCCGCGCCGCCGCTGAGATCCGGCATCTGAGTCACCACCACCCGCCCCGCGACGTCCTCGGGCTTCAACTTCTTCAGCGCCCGTTCATCATCGCCATCGAGCTTGTAGAGTTCGGCATGTGGAAGGTCCAGCGCCGTACGGAAGCGAGGCGTAATTTCGTCGCGTGAAATCGAAATAGACCGGCCGTTCCCGTCAACGTGCATCTCGAATCCCGATTTCTGCGGCTGGATGTCGAGCATGTCCGCCGTTTGGTAGTAGCCGTCATCTCCAACGGGTTCCAGCCCGGCTCGCCGGAACTGCGCGGCAATGTATTCCGCGGCTAGATCGAGCCCGCGCGAAGGCGTGCCGCGGCCTTCCAGCAGATCGGACGCGAGAAAGGAAAGATGGCCGCGCAGAGAAGCGGCGGAAATGCGGCTGAGCGCCTCCTGCTGCTGCGGGTCAATGCCGTGACTTTTGTCGCTCGCAGGCGCCGCCGGCGCAGGCGCATGCTGCGCGAGCAGCAGGATGGTGCACAAGACCAGGACCGGTCGGTGTTTTCGGTGGCTGTGTGGAATGCGGACGCTCTCCGTGCGGCTTGTTCCCGGTGGTCGCACTTAACTACGTTACCCGGTAATTCGATAGACGTCGAGAAGCGGGTGCACGGTTCCTCCCACACAGCCCTGAGCAGACGCTCCAACGGGTGCGGATCCGCGTCACTCCACATTCACAGCGCGAATGCCGTCGCGGCTGGATGTTAAAATCATGATTTCCGGAGGTTTTTAATGGCTGTAAGAAGCCGCCGCGCGGCGGCCGCGGTGGATGTGGCGGGCGTGAAAGTGGGTGGCAACCATCCCATCGTCGTCCAGTCCATGACCAATACCGACACTGCGGATACGGCGTCCACCGTTAACCAGGTGATGGCTTTGGCGCGCGCCGGCTCGGAACTGGTCCGCGTCACCGTCAATACCGATGAAGCCGCGGCCGCAGTGCCGAAGATCGTCGATTGCCTCGACAAATTCGGTTCGCGCGTGCCCATCATCGGTGATTTCCACTACAACGGTCACATCCTGCTCAAGAAATATCCGGAATGCGCGCGGGCCCTCTCCAAGTACCGGATCAATCCCGGCAACGTCAACATCGGCAAAAAGCACGACGACAACTTCCGCACCATGATCGAAGTGGCCATCGAGTACGCCAAGCCGGTGCGCATCGGAGTCAACTGGGGCTCGCTCGATCAGGCCCTGCTCACCCGCCTCATGGACGAGAACTCCCGGCTGGCTGAGCCCAAAGATGCGCGCGATGTGACGCTCGAAGCCATGGTGGTGAGCGCCATCGAATCCGCGAAAGCCGCTGAGCATTACGGCCTGGCGCACGACCAAATCATTCTCAGCGCGAAGGTGAGCGGCGTGCAGGATTTGATCGATGTCTATCGCGCTCTGTCCGCCCGCTGCGATTATCCCTTGCATCTCGGTTTGACGGAAGCCGGCATAGGATCGAAAGGCATCGTGGCCACCACCGCCGCCCTGGCCGTGTTGTTGCAGGAAGGCATCGGCGACACCATTCGCACATCCCTCACGCCATTACCGAACGGCGATCGCACCGAAGAGGTGATTGTGTCGCAACAAATTCTGCAATCGCTCGGCATTCGCAGTTTCACGCCGCAGGTGACCGCCTGCCCGGGCTGCGGCCGCACGACCAGCACGTTCTTCCAGGAAATGGCCGATCAGATCCAGGGCTACCTGCGGGAGAAGATGCCGGTCTGGAAAGAAACCCATCGCGGCGTGGAAGAAATGCGCGTCGCCGTGATGGGCTGCATTGTGAACGGACCCGGCGAGTCCAAGCACGCCAACATCGGCATCTCGCTGCCCGGAACCTTCGAGGAGCCGAAAGCGCCGGTGTTTGTCGACGGCCGGCTGCTCAAGACGCTGAAAGGCGACCGCATCGTGGCGGAGTTCATCGACATTCTTGACGACTACGTGGCTACGCGGTATTAGAAATCAGCGGGCCGATGTCTGTCAGATCCACGGGCACCACCGGCAATCGCGCCCGCGTCACTCCGTTACCCCTCGATTCCCCGATCACAATCTCTTCGAGCTTGTTCTCCGGCATCTCCCGGCTGTTCGTAAGTGATCAGCCTCGTAAAGATCACCATCGGCTCTCTTGAAAATATTCCATGCCGTTCGGGGAATCGCGGGTTTGGGGGCACGCCCCGTCTGCGCTACCCTGATTACCGGCGAGCATGTCTCGATCGCACATGATCGGCAAACGGTACCTCGTGTGGGGGCGCGTTCAGGGCGTCGGATTCCGCTATTTTGTTCAGCGGATCGCCGAAGACCTCGGCGTCAACGGCTACACGAGAAATCTCGACGACGGACGCGTCGAGGTCTACGCGGTTGCCACGCGCGCAATACACGCCGAGCTGGCGGGCCGCCTGTGGAAAGGCCCGCGCTTCGCCGACGTCCGCGGCGTTGAAGAACAGGAAGCCGACGTGCAACAATACGATACTTTTTACATCGAGCCCTGATGACTGACTGCGACCAACTCAAAAGCCTCATCCGCGAAGTGCCGGATTTCCCGAAACCCGGCATCTTGTTCTACGACATCACCACGCTGCTCAAAGACGGCCCGGGATTTCATAAAGTCATCGATGCCCTCAAGGAGCACTATCAGAGCGCCGGCGTCGATGTGGTGATCGGCATCGAGGCCCGCGGATTTATCTTCGCCCCCACCCTGGCCTACGCGCTGGGCGCGGGCTTCATACCGGTGCGCAAGCCCAAAAAGCTGCCGTCCGACCGCGTCAGCGTCAGCTATGCGCTCGAGTACGGCACCGACAGCCTGGAAATTCACAAAGACGCCATTGACCGCGGCCATCGCGTGCTGATCGTCGACGACCTGCTGGCCACCGGCGGCACCGCCGCCGCCGTCACCCGCCTGGTCGAGCAGGTCGGCGGCCAGGTGGCGGGCATCGGTTTTGTCGTGGAACTCACGTTTCTCAACGGGCGCCAAAAGCTCGCCGGTTACGACGTGTTCTCGTTGTTGCAGTACGACAAATGAGCGGCGTGCGCCGGGCCCGGCTCCTCGCATTCGCCAAGATCAATCTTGATCTCAGGGTTCTCTACCGCCGTCCGGACGACTATCACGAGCTGCGCACGATCTTTCAGACCATCTCGCTCGCCGATACCATCGATATCGCCTTCACCCCGTCGCGCAGAACCGGGATCCGGTTGCGCGGCAACGTCGATATCCCGGATAACCTCATCACCCGCGCCGCCGGGCTGGCGCTCGATGCCATGGGCGCTACCGGCGAGGTCGAGTTTAACCTGCGCAAACGCATTCCCATGGGCGCAGGCCTGGGCGGCGGATCTTCCGACGCCGCGGCCGTCTTGCTGGCTCTTCCGGTGCTGGCCGGCCGCACGATCGCCTTGCCCGCGCTGCTGAAGCTCGCCGGACAACTGGGAAGCGACGTGCCCTTTTTCCTGTTGGGCGGCGCAGCGGTCGGTGTGGGCCGCGGCACCGAGTTGTATCCCCTGCCGGACTCGGCCGCGCGTCACGGTGTGCTGGTGGTCCCCAACGTGCGCGTCTCCACCGCCGAGGCCTATCGCCGCCTCAGCCCCAAGTTGACAGGCGAATGCCAAGAAAATAAAATAGTTAGTTTCCAGTCGACAGCTTGGCGTGGGGGGGAGAAAGAGTCCGGCGCGGGTGGCCTGCGGCCCGGCGAAAATGATTTCGAAGTCGTCGTTTTCGAACAGCATCCCGAGTTAAAATCGATCAAGCGGCGTCTGCTCAAGTTTGGTGCCAGGCCCGCCATGATGAGCGGCAGCGGGTCCGCGGTGTTCGGCTTGTTTTCCGATCACGAGAAAATCCCACGCGTCATTCAGTCGTTCCGGAAGGAACAGGTAATCTCGATAGCGCTGGTGAGTCGCGCTAAATATCGTTTGGAGTGGTGGAAACGGCTACGATCACACACGCGAGAAAAACTATGGCCGCCCCTGAGCCGGTACGCGGGATGAATGCCGATCGGGTAAAAATCTTCAGCGGCAGTGCCAACCCGCTTCTGGCTGAGGAGATTTGCCGGAACCTCGGGCTCGAACTGGGCCAGGCGCAAGTGAAGACCTTCGCCGATGGCGAGGACAACATCCAGATCCAGGAGAACGTGCGCGGCGCCGACGTCTTCGTGGTGCAGCCTACATGCACACCCGTGGATCACCACATCATGGAGCTGCTGTTCATGATTCACGCGCTCAAGCTCTCTTCGGCCGAGCGCATTACGGCAGTGTTACCCTATTACGGATACGCCAGGCAGGACCGTAAAGATAAACCGCGCGTTCCCATTTCCGCGAAATTGGTGGCCAGACTGATTGAAGCTTCCGGTGCGGACCGCGTCCTGACGCTCGACCTTCATGCCGCGCAGATTCAGGGTTTTTTTGATATCCCGGTGGATCACCTGTTTGGAACGCCGGTCATGATCGACTATTTCAAATCGCTCGAGATCCCGAATCTGACCGTAGTTTCGCCCGACGCCGGCGGTGTAGAGCGCGCCCGCGCCTTCGCCAAGCGGCTGAGCGCGCCCCTGGCCATCATTGATAAGCGGCGTGAAGAGGCCAACGTGGCCGAGGTCATGAATGTCATCGGAGATGTCGACGGCCGCAATTGCCTGATGGTGGACGACCTGATCGACACGGCGGGGACGCTGGTGAAAGCCGCCGAAGCCCTGCTCGATCACGGCGCGACGAGTGTTTCCGCTTGTGCCACCCACGCGGTCCTCTCGCCGCCCGCGGTGGAGCGGATCGCGGAATCGCATTTGAGAGAAGTGGTGGTAACGAACTCGATTCCGGCCTCCGAGGAGGCCCTGGCGTGCGGCAAGATTCGCACGCTCTCGGTGGCGCCTCTTTTGGCCAGAGCCGTGCAATCGATCCACGAGGAGACTTCGGTCAGTATTTTGTTTGTTTAGATTTTCCGGGTCAGCAACCCACGTCAAGCAAACTCGGTGTGCCTGCTTCGGACTTGCTGCCCGTTTAAGGAGATGGAATGAAAACCGATATTACCGTTGCCGCCGAGGCTCGATCCTCGCGCGGAAAAAATGAAGCGCGGCGTACGCGGCGCGCCGGCATGATTCCCGCCGTGGTTTACGGCGCCTATAAAGATCCCGTGCCCGTGGCCGTCAACCCGCGGCATATCTCGCAGATCCTGCACAGCAAGACCGGACACAACACGATCTTCAATATCAGTGTCCAGGGCGGCGAGAATACGCCGGTTATGGTGGTGGATGGCCAATTCGATCCCATGAAGGGCAATCTGCTGCACGTGGATCTGAAGCGCATCGACCTCTCCAAGCGCCTGCGCGTCTCCGTCCCGGTTCTGACGCACGGCGAACCGAAGGGCGTCAAGCAGCAGGGCGGCCTGCTCGAGGTTGTCGCGCGTGAAATTGAAATTGAATGTCTGCCCGATGACATTCCCGAACACTTCACCGTGGACGTGACGGAGCTGATGATCGGCCAGAGCAAACGCGCCAGCGATGTCGCCATGGCCGGATCGATGAAGCTGGTCAGTTCTGCGGATGCGGTGATCGCGCACTGCGTCACCCTCAAGGCGGTGGCTGAGCCCACTCCCGCCGAGGCGGCTGCGGTGCCGGCTGCGGAAGGCGCTCCGGCGGAGCCTGAGGTCATCAAGAAGGGCAAGAAGGAAGAGGAAGGCGCGGCGGAAGGAAAGGCGGAGGGCAAAGCGGAAGGCAAAGGCGAGGCCAAGGCCGAAGCCAAGCCCAAGAAGAAGTAGACCGGAATGTACCTGGTCGTGGGCCTGGGAAATCCGGGGACGGAGTACGAGAATACCCCCCACAATTTGGGATTTCGGGTCGTCGACCTGCTGGCCGAAAGGCACTCGATCCGGGTGAACCGGAAGGATTCGAAAGCTTTGACCGGGGTGGGCGAGATTGCGGGTAAGCCGGTAATGCTGGCGAAGCCGCAGACCTACATGAATCTGAGCGGCACGTCGGTGGCGCCGTTGATGGAGAAACACTCGCTGACCGCGGAAGATCTGATTCTGGTGTACGACGAACTGGATTTGCCGTGGGGCGAAATGCGCATCAAGCCGCGCGGATCGGCCGCCGGCCATCACGGTCCGGAGTCGGTCATGGGGAGCGTGGGAACGCAGAATTTTGTGAGAGTGCGGCTCGGAGTCAATCCGGGCTGCAAGCTCCGCGATGGTGCGGAGTATCTGCTGGCGCCCATCAAGCGCTCGCAGCAGAAGGAAGCCGAAGAGCTGGTGGTCCGTGGGGCCGAGGCCGTCGCTTCCTTAATCGCCGAAGGCGTCGAAAAGTCCATGACGATTTTCAATCGTCGCGCCCGAGGTTCAAATACAGAGGAAGAATGAGGATCTACGAAGAGTTGTTTATCGTGAAGCCGGATGCGCCGGATGAGGAGGTCGACCAGTTCATCGAGCAGATGAAATCGGTGGTCACCAACTCCGGCGGTTCCGTGGATAAGGCGGACAAATGGGGCAAGCGCAAGCTGGCCTATCGGGTCGATAAGTACCGGGAAGGCGCCTACGTATTGTTCCAGTTCAGCGCTGCTCCGGAGACCATCAAGGAATTCGAGCGGCGGCTCCGGGTCTCCGACTTGGTGATCAAGTTCTTGACCGTGCGCATCGATCAGACATTGAAACGCCTGGACAAGCGCAAGAAGGAACGCGAGAAGCGGGCGCACCGCAAAGCCACCGCGGGACCGGCTCCCGCCCAGCCCTCTGTGGCCCAGCAGATGCTCGGCGAGCCGGCGCCGGTCGAGTAGGCAGGAGAAAGCAACATGCCAGAACCCAAAGGAAAACCCGGCAGTGCGGGGCAAAGGCCCACGGGCGGCGACAAAGCCGTTGCCACTCAGAAAAAGCAATATTTCCGGCGCAAGAAAGTGTGCCGCTTCTGTGTCGAGAAAATCGACGACATCAACTACAAAGACGTGCGCCTGCTTTCCAGTTTCATCGCGGAGCGCGGCAAGATCGTTCCGCGGCGTATTTCCGGCGTGTGCGCGCCGCACCAGCGCCGCCTGGGCGACGCCATCAAAAAGGCGCGCAACATCGCACTGTTGCCCTTCGCGGCGTCGGTGTAAGGCGGCGCTTGCGCTTGCCAACGGAGACCATTCATGGAAATCATTCTCAGAGAAGATATCGATAAGCTCGGGGCGCGCGGCCAGGTGGTGAAGGTCGCCAGCGGCTACGCGCGCAATTACCTTTTGCCCAAGCGCCTGGCCGTTCCGGCCACCGCGGCCAACAAGAAGATCGTCGAGCAGGAGCGCCAGGCGCATCTGCGACGCGAAGCCAAGATGAAGAGCGAAGCCGAGGATTTGGCCAAACTTCTGGGCGGCGTCACCGTGACCATCGCTCAAAAAGCCGGCGAAAACGACCAGCTCTTCGGATCGGTCACCGCCAAAGACATTTCTGAAGCGCTGGAGAAGCAGAACTTCTCGGTGGACCGGCGCAAGATTCAGATCGAGGAGCCGATCAAGCAGCTCGGCGACTACAAGATCACGGTCCGCCTGCATCGCGAAGTCCCGGTTGAGGTCACCGTCCAGGTCGTTCGGGAAGCGTAGCGTCCCATGCCTTTTGAGCTCACCGGGCAGACGGCCATTGTGACCGGTGCGGCCACCGGCATTGGTGAGGCCATCGCCCGCCGCCTCGCCGCCGCCGGCGCCATCGTCGCGGTGGCGGACCTGAATCTGGCGGGAGCGGCCGAAGTTGCGCGCTCCATCGGCGGTGAAGCGTTTCCAATCCATATCGATACTTCGCGCTCCGATTCGGTAAATGCGGCTGTCGCCGGCGTGATGGAGCGCCGGGGCCGCATCGACATCCTGGTGAACAACGCCGGGATCGGCGGCAAAGCCGCCCCGGTTTGGGAGCAGACCGATGAGGACTGGCGCCACATCATCGCCATCAACCTGATGGGGGTGGTGCACTGCACGCGCGCTGTAATGCCTCATATGCGCGATCGCAAATACGGCCGCATCGTGAACATCGCTTCCATCGCCGGCAAGGAAGGCAATCCCAACATGTCTCCTTACTCGGCCACCAAGGCCGCGGTGATCGCCTTCACCAAATCCGTCGGCAAGGAAGTCGCCACCGAAGGCATCTGTGTGAACGCCGTAACGCCTGCCGTGGTGCGCACCAGCATTCTCGATCAGTTGACGCCGGAGCAGGTCGATTACATGACGCAACGCATCCCCATGCGCCGCACGGGAACCACCGAAGAAATTGCCGCCGTGGTCCACTTCCTGGCGAGCCCCGATTGCTCGTTTGTCACCGGACAGTGTTACGACGCAAGCGGCGGCCGGGCCACCTATTGAGCCCGCCGGCCCCCCGTGGTACCGCCGCCCTGTTCACCGGGGATTAACCTGGCCGTCATTGTTTTGTAACAGAAACCGGGTTATCTTCGGAGCAGGTGCACATGAGAACCGTTGCCCTGATTGAGGATGACGCGGACCTGTTCGCGTTGCTCAAGTACAACCTCGAAAAAGAGGGTTTGCGCTTTGTCGGCTCCCAAACCGGCAAAGACGCCCTGGATCTCTGCCGGCGCGAGCGGCCCGATGTGGTGATCCTGGACATCATGCTGCCGGATTCCGACGGGATTGACATCTGTCGCGGTCTGCGGGCCAGCCCCGATTTGGCTCACATCCCGGTGATTTTCCTGACGGCCCGGGCATCGGAAAGCGATCGGATTCTGGGCCTCGAGCTGGGGGCCAATGACTACGTGGTGAAGCCTTTCTCCGTCCGTGAGCTCATTGCCCGCATCCGCAATCAGATGCGCACTCCCGCGGCCCCGGCCCGAATCCTGCGATGCGACGGCCTGGAACTGGATCGGGACAGTTGCCGCGTGCGGCTGAACAGCAAGCCGCTTTCCCTCACCGCCACCGAATTCCGCCTTCTCGAGTTTCTGATGAGCCGCCCCGGCGTGGTCTTCAGCCGGGAGCAATTGCTGGATTACGTCTGGGGAGTCGACCGCGCCGTCACCGACCGTACCGTCGATGTGCACATCCTGCGGCTGCGTCAGAAGGTCGAAGCCGACCCGGCCAGTCCTTTATTGATTCGCTCGGTTCGCGGCTTTGGCTATTTGTTTGATGCCGGACCGGTCGAAACGGCAGCCGCACCGGTGTAACGGCGAGGCCAGCCTCGCGCGTTTGAATTGATTCCTCTGATCTGAATTCTGATTCACCTTCGTCCTATTCGCGTTAATTCGTGGCCGAATGCTGTTTCTCAAGCCCCCGGCACAAAATATCGGATCACCATGAACGTCACCCACGCGAACGCCGCAGACGCCGGGATGGTCAGCACCCACGCCCACACGATGTCCGTCGCGATTCCCCAGCGCACCGCTCTGATGCGATGAAACGATCCCACACCTGTGATCGAACCCGCGATAACGTGCGTTGTGGATACCGGAAGTCCCAGCGCGGTCGGGAAAAAAATCGAAAGCGCCGCGGCCGTCTCCGCGCAGAATCCTCCGCGCGGCTTCAAGCGTGTGATGCGCCCGCCCATGGTCCGCACGATCCGCCAGCCCCCGCTCAGCGTGCCCAGACCGATGGCCGCGTGCGCGGAAAAGATCACCCAGACCGGCACCCGCACGGCCGGCAGATATTTTGCCGAAAACAACACCGCCGCGATAATGCCCATGGTTTTCTGCGCGTCGTTCGAGCCGTGCGCGAAGCTGAACGCGGCTGCCGACAACAACTGCAATTTGCGAAAATATTTGTCCATCTTGGCCGGCGTCGACTTGCGGAACGCCCAGTACACCATCACCATGAGGGCGTAAGCCAGTAACAACCCGACGAGCGGTGACAGCACGATGAAAGCCACCGTGCTCGGCCACTTCCCCACGATCAGCCCGCGCAGGCTGCTGCCAAACCCGTAAAGAAAGGCTGTTCGCGCCAGGGTGGCGCCGGCGTAGCCGCCGATGAGCGCGTGCGAAGAACTGGTCGGCAGGCTCAGCCACCACGTAATGAGATCCCAGATGATGGCGCCGGCCACTCCTGCCAGAATCACGTACGGCGTCACGAGGCTGAGATCGACAAAGCCTTTGCCCACGGTGTCGGCTACTTTGGTGCCGAAAGTAAACGCCGCCACGAAGTTAAAAAATGCCGCCCAGACCACGGCGCCGAGCGGCGGCAGAACTCGCGTAGCCACGACCGTGGCAATGGAATTCGCGGCGTCGTGAAACCCGTTGATGAAATCGAACACCAGGGCAATGCTGATGATCAGCACCACCAGGCTGAATGTGGACATTCCGGATTAGCTGTTCTTGACCACCACGTTTCCCAGCACATCGGCCACGTCCTCGCAGTGGTCCATCGTGGTTTCCAGGAATTCGTAGATTTCTTTGGTTTTGATGAGCGTGATGCAGTCCTTCTCTTTCTCGAACAGTTCCGCCACCAGCCCTCGCATCAGATGATCGGCTTCATTCTCCAGCCGGTTGATTTCGATGCAATGCTCGGTGACTTCCTTCTTTTTGTCGTGCAGCGCTTCAAACGCCTTCTTCATCGTCCGGCTGCACACGTAGATCATTTCGGAAAGCTCCACCATGCCGTGCGGAATGGGGCTGACACGGTATGCCACCATCCGGTGCACCGCGTCCTCGATGCCGTCGAGCACGTCATCGAGTTTCGAGGAAAGCGAGTGGATGTCTTCGGGATCGAGGGGTGTGATGAAGGTGTGGTTCAGCCGCGTGAAGATCTCGTGGATGACGTCGTCGCCATTGTGTTCCAGCTTTTTGATTTCCTTGGCCACGTCCGCCAGCCTGGATTCTCCGGCCTTGACGCCTTGCAGCAGCAGGCGGGCGGCCTCGGTAATGATGTCTACCTGATTCAAGAACAGCGAATAGAACTTCTCTTCGCGCGGCAGGAATCGCATAGGGAGAGAAGTTCATTTTCTCACATGTTAACGGACCATAACGAAGGAGT
>Ga0335079_10008913_pt1 | contig 11432 bp, 7 predicted proteins | sample Lox_Sample_33_FD_206719 | JGI IMG/M metagenome (GOLD analysis project Ga0335079, IMG submission 206719) | Soil microbial communities from Loxahatchee National Wildlife Refuge, Florida, United States - Lox_Sample_3.3 | ecosystem: Environmental > Terrestrial > Soil > Wetlands | place: USA: Florida... | reverse complement strand
GGCCTGACCAGCCCGCAATGGAAGGATCCCTACGCCGACCGTCCCGCGCCCAAACCTTCCATGGACCTGCATGGTCTGACCATGAACGCGCAGCCCGAATCAGCCGCACCGGGGCTCCGGCCCGGCATGATTCCGCGCCATCCTACGCCGGAGTGGGCCGAGACCATCCGCGTCCGCGCGCAAAAGCTGGCGCAGATGGCCGCCGACCTCAACATCGCGCCCGCCGATCGCGCCTACGCCGTCGAGCAGGTGTTGTGGCCCACCACGGGCACCATTCACGTCTCGGTGGTCAACACGAAGGGAGAAATCTCCGGCGCAACGACGACCTCCGGCCTGGCGTGGAAGCTGCCCGGCCGTCTGGGAGACTCGCCCATTCTCGGCGCCGGCTCTTACACCGATCAGGACGTCGGCTCCGCCGGAGCAACCGGTTCCGGCGAAGAGAACATCAAGGTCGCCGGCGCGCATACCATCGTCGAGCTCATGCGCCAGGGCCTGAGCCCGCGCGACGCCGGCCTGGAAGCCTTGCGCCGCATCGTCCGCAACTACAACGGCGACATGACGAAGATCCGCCTGCTCGACATGGAATACTACATCGTCCGCAAAGACGGCGCCTACGCCGGCTGCTCGCTGTGGAGCACTGGCGCCACCGGCAAGCCCCGCGTCTTCACGGTCGATGACGGCGAATACCGGGTGGAAAAATGCGCGGCTCTGCTCGAAGGCTCGCCTCTGGAGTGGCCGCCGTTTTGATGGCGCAAAACCGCCGTTGCAGCTCGTAGAATCCAGGCCGGCCGGGTACCGGATGGCGGCACGATCCCGCTCCGCAATCTCTCGCTTGAGAAGTGCGCGTGTACACGCGCGCACGCAGTTTTCGTCCAACTTTGACTTCCTCCCGCAACTAAACCCGAACCACGGGGTTGAGATGAAGGACTACGCCCAGTTCGGCCGGATCCACCGATGAGGGTGGACGGGCCGAAAGCGGAAGACAGTTTCGGGGAACAGGCCGCAATCACGCAGGTTCGACGCAGTCGGCGGCCCATTCGGGGGGGACATGAATCCGCTACAGAACCTGCGCTCCATCGGTTTCTTCCGTGCTTTTTCCCCTCGCCCGTTGCCGCTGGCAATCGATCAATCGGCAGAGAAACGGGCAGCAGAGAAATGGGCAGCAGAGAAGCGGGCGTTCGGCAATAGAATGTCTCTCCTGATCTTTGCGATCGCACTCATTCTGCTTGCCTTGGGCCGAACCAGCGCCACGGCGCAGGAAGCTCCGCCGGCCAATCCCTTCATTCAACCTCTTCCCAATCAGCAATCCGTTTACCCACAGTCTTCGCAGTACGCGCCGCAGCCTGGCTATGGGCAGTCCTATGGCCAGCAGCAGCCCTATCCGCAGCAGCAGGGCTACGGCCAGCAGCCCGAATACCAGCAGCCCTACGGCCAGCAGGGATATGATCAGCCGCAAGCCGGCACTCCCGACGACTACGGGCAAGCGCCCGCCCAGCCGGTACAGCCGCTCGATGCCCAGCAGCTCGAGCAGCTCGTCGCGCCCATCGCGCTCTATCCCGACACGCTGGTCGCACAGGTTCTGGCCGCAGCCACCTATCCGGCCCAGGTTGCTGCCGCCGACAACTGGCGCCGCTCCATGGGCTACGCCCCGCCTGACCAAATCGTTGCCGGAGCCAATGCGCAGGCCTGGGACCCGAGCGTGAAAGCACTCACCGCGTTCCCGCAGGTTCTGGCCATGATGGATCGAAACCTGCAATGGACCACCGCGCTCGGCAATGCCTATTACAACCAGCCGCAGGACGTGCTGCAGACCATCCAGGTGATGCGCCAGCGCGCCCAGGCCGCCGGAACGCTCGAAAGCTCTGCGCAGGAGACGGTGACCAACGACGACGGATACATCCAGCTCGCGCCGACCACTCCGGCGACGGTGTACGTGCCCCAGTACAATCCATGGGACGCCTACGGCGAGCCCGTCGAACCATATTCAGGCTTCTCGCTGCTGGGCAGCCTCGGGTCCGCTCTGCTCAACTACGGTCCCGGCATTGCCATGTCGGCCTTCAACAGCACGCCCTGGGGATGGCTGAGCTGGGGCCTGAACTGGCTCGCCAACAGCGTGCTGTTCAACCATTCGAACTACTACTCGCAAAGCACCTCGGTCGCTCATTGGAACCTCCCGCACCGTCCCTTCCCCGAGCGCGGTCGATTCGGCTTGCCCGGCGAGCGTTACAATCGCTTCGCGAACGGCTACCAGTGGGCGGGTAGGGAACTGCCGCATCGCCCCATGCCGCTCGGCAACGAACCGCAGCGCTTCGCCGGCAATCGGCCCTTCGAAGGGCGTCAGGGGTTTCTGCCACCAGATCGCAACGATCGCAACGATCGCAACGGCGTCCGCCCGGGATTCGGCAACGAGCGCGGATTCGGCAATGAGCACAGATTCGGCAACGAGCGCGGCTTTCAGCCTCCATCCATGCGGCCGCAGCCCTGGGGTGATCGCAACCGGGGGCTCCCCAGCCGGCCGCAGCCGCTCATGAATCGTCCCCAGCAGGCCTTCAACCGCGCGCCTGAGCCCTTGCGGCCCAATTACGGGAACGGATTCGCGAACCGCCCCGGCGAGAGCTACGGATTCCGCGGCGGCGAAGGATTCGCGCGGCCCATGCCGGAATTTCGCCCGCCTGCGATTGCGCAGCGCGGAGGCTTCGGCGAGCGATTCTCTCAACCGTCCGATCGCGGATTTGGGCCTCGCAGTTTTGGCGGCCAGCAGTTCAAGCCGGAAAAACAAGGCGGCTTCTTCGGCGGCGGACACAACTCCGAGCGGTCCTTCGGCGGATATGGCGGCGGCTACAGCGGCGGCCGCATGCCCAAGGAGTTCCGCGAGCCGAAAATGCCGAAGAGCTTCGGCCACGAAAGAATGCCCAAGGCGCCGCATTACAGCGCTCCGCACTTCAGCGGCGGCCACGGCCACTCCGGCGGCGGACATTTCGGTGGCGGGCACTCCGGCGGCGGGCATCACCGCTGAAGTCATCCGGGTGCCCCCGGTCTCGATTTTGAGACCGGGGAGGCCGGCGATACGAAGTTCCTTACCGCTTCCAAAACAGGCTGAACAGCAGGACGGCCAGCACGATGACGCTGACCACGGCATAAAGCCAGTCCTTCATCTTTGCGAAGCCGGCCACGCCGAAGATGACGCGCCCGATCGGCGTGGCAATCAACAGAAGCAGCCCGAATTCAATGAGACTGCGGCTATCCAGGCGAATCGCTCCGCGGAGTATGCCGCCGATCTGCGTGTATTCGGTTGCCGCGCCGTGAAAGTGCTTGTAGTCGGGAACCGGACCCTGGTTTTGCCATAGATAGAGCACACCGCCGGCGAGCACGACCAGGGCCGCAATGGTCACACCAATGCGCAGCATCTGTCCCATGGCGACTTCCAGGTCGTGATCGCTTGTGGTCATTGGCTACAGCCTCCCCGTCAGGCCGCTGAAAATCATCTGCGCGCCCAGCGCGACAATCACTAGAGCAAAGACCATGCGCAGCGTCTTCACGTGAGCGCGGACTAGCACGCGCGAGCCGGCCAGTGAGCCGCCCAGCACGCCGAGCATCACCGGCATCGCCAGGCCGGGCAGAATGTATCCGCGGCTGAGATAGACCCCGGCGCTGGCTGCAGCCGTCACTCCGATCATGAAATTGCTGGTCGTCGTCGACACCTTGAAGGGCAGCCGCATCACCTGGTCCATGGCCAGCACCTTGACCGCGCCTGAGCCGATGCCGAGCAGTCCCGAGAGAACACCGGCGAGGTACATGATCGCGAACCCTCCGGGAACGTGGTGTGCGATGTAGGCTTCCCTTTTTCCGTCGCCAACCGGATAAGAGCCCTTCATGTTCAGACGGGAACCGAGAGCATCCTCCTGGCTCGCGACGGAAACCGGCGCGCGCTTGCGGACCGACATCCACGCCGAATAGAGAAGCACAACCCCGAAGATCACCCCGATCCAACCGGTGGAGACCTTGGCCACCAGCCACGCGCCGGTCAGGGCGCCGATCGTGGTGGCAACCTCAAGAAACATGCCGATGCGAATGTTGGAGAATCCGTCGCGCACGTAGGCGGCCGCCGCGCCGGAAGAGGTCGCGATGACCGAGACGAGCGAGGCGCCGATGGCGTAACGCAGGTCGATCTTGAACAGCAGCGCGAGAACCGGAACGATGACCACTCCTCCACCCAGGCCCGTCAGCGCGCCAAGGAATCCGGCCAGGATCGAAGTGCAGCAGACGATCAGGGAAAAGAGCAGGTCGTTCATTCAGGAGATGGCTCCCTCGTACTTTTCCGCCTTGCCGTTGACCGCGGCGACGCCTCTCCGCGGCGAGTGCGCGGCCTTGGCCGCGGGGTGCAGGTGCGCGTGCCCATTGCTGCGAAGAAGATGAAGCAGCTGGCTCACCGGCCCGCGCGGATCCGGTCCGTTGAGGAGAGCGATGCTGAGCTGGCGGCGGATGGGCCCGTTGTCGAGACGCACCTCCGCTACGGTTCCGAACCTCAGCGGCTTTTCCGCCGACATGCACGGAACGAAGCCGATGCCCAGGCCGGCCTCGACGGCAGAGATAATGCCTTCGGTCGAGTTCATGTCAATCACCGTGCGAAGCTGCTGGCGCAAAACTCCATTCCTTTCCAGGTAGTCCTCGACGAACTGCCGCATGCCCGATCCGACCTCGCGCAGCAGAATCGGCTCCTGAACCAGCTCCGCTGCACGCACCACGGGCTTGCCGGCCCACGGATGGTCGGGCCGCGCGATCAGCGTCAGCTCGTCCTCGGCGAAGGTCTCGATCTTCAGGTCCGGCCGGTGCGCCGGCGCTTCGATCAGGCCCACGCTGACGCGGTGCGTCACCAGCGCGTTCAGCACTTCGTTGGTGCTTCCGCTCATTATATGGATGCGCAGCTTCGGCCATTCGCGAAGAATCCGCTGCAGCAGCGCGGGCAACAGATAGACGGCGATGGTATGCGCCGCCCCGATATTCAGCTCCACGCCCTCCTGGCCGCCGAAGGGAGCCAGCGCGGCGATGGCGTCGTTGGTGAGGGCCTCGATCTGGCGCACATATTTGAGCAGCGTCGCTCCGGCCGGCGTCAGCGTGGTATCGCGGCCGATGCGGTCGAAGAGCGCGATGCCGAGGCTGTCTTCGAGCGAGCGAATCTGCGCTGTCACCGCCGGCTGCGTCAGGTGCAGCTCTTCGGCGGCGCGGCGATAATTGAGCATTTCCGCGACCACGCGGAAGACTTTCAGTTTGAAGTTTTCGATCACGGCGTTGCTCCGATCTGGTAATTCAGTGTGGCAAGCGCGAGCCGGTACTGGTATTGCGCGTTGGTGTTGCCGATCGCGGCATCGATCTGCTGGTACTGCGTCTGGCTGAGCTCGACGATCGAGCTCAGGCCCAGCTTGTAGCGTGTTTGCGCCAGCCCGAGAGCCAGGTTGGCTTGCTTCAGCAGCTCTTCCGAGACGCCGACCTTCTGGTACGCCGTCTGCGCCGCCAGCCACGCCGTGCGAACGTCGCGCACGATGCTGTCGCGCAGATCGCGCGACTGCTCCGCATCGGCCTGCGCGCGCAGCCCGGCCTCCTGTTCCTGCGCGGAATAGAGGAAGCCGTTGAAGATCGGCACATTGACGTTGACACCGACTCCGCCCCACCAGTTGGTCAGGTAATACGTGCCGTCCGGCCGGATCGGCGTGCCGCCCGCCGTTCCCATCGCGGAGATGGTCGGCAGCTTCTGGTCGCGCTCGGCCTTGCTGAACTTCACCGCGGCCTGCTGGGCGTAGTTCAGCGCCTGCAGATCGGGCCTCTGCTGCAGCGCAAGCTGCACCAGGGGATCGCTGTCCGCCGGCGGCGGACGCAGCGGATTGTCGGCACCCATCAGGTCGTAGGTCACGGTGTGATCCAGACCGAGCACCGCATCGAGCGCCGCCATCGTCGAGTCGCGGTTATTCTCCGCGTCGAGTTCGAGCAGCTTTGCCTGCGACAGGTTCACGTTGGCTATGCTCAGGTCGAGCGTGGATTTGAGCTTGTTCGTGGTCATCTGGTTGACCTGTGTCTGCGTCGTCGACAAAGTGGACGTGTTCTGCTGCGCCACCTGCAACAGCGCCTGCGCCTGCAACGCGTTGTAAAAAGCCTGGTCGGTGGCGAGCACGATGTCTTCGGTGGTCGCGAGCGCATTGGCGTTCTGCGCCTTCTCCTGCAGCTTCGACGAGGAGACGAGGTTCGTGGTTCTCCCAAAATCGGTGATGAGCTGCGTGAACGCGCCTCCCGCGCCGGCGTGCGTGAACAGGCGCGACGCGGTCAAAGACCCGGCGGAGATGCGCGACGCATCCTCGGCTTTCACTCCGGTGAGCGCGCCGGCAGCGGTCGGCAGCTCCGCCGATCGCGCTTCGCGCACCACCTGGTGTGAGGCCAGCGCCAGCAGCCGGCTCACGCTGATGCGCGGATTGTTCCTGATGGCCATGTCTTCGGCTTCGCGCCGCGTCAGCCTGGGGCCGTTGGCAGGTTGAGCCGCAGAAGTTGGCGCCTGCATCGCCGCGCCCGGCGCGCTCTGCGCGGCATCGGCGAGCAGAACCAGGCCCACGCGCGGAGCGTCGGGAAGGTCGCCGCGGCTCTTGCCGGCTTGCGCCGTCAGCGCGCAGGGCATCGTCAAGGCGGCGAGCACCGGCAGAGCGATCATGAGTCGACGCAGGGGATGCGGTTGTCTCATGCGCTGGCCTCCCCTTCGGCTGCGGTCACATTTCGCCGGTTGTGGATGAGCAGATACACGGCAGGGACAAGGAACACCGTCGCCACCACCGAAACCGCGAGGCCCCCAATGACGGCTCGCGCCAGCGGCGCATATTGCTCGCTGCCCGCCTCCAGGCCCAGAGCCATGGGAATCATGCCCAGCAGCGTCGCCAGCGAGGTCATGAGAATCGGCCGCAGGCGAATTCGGCACGATTCCACGACGGCTTCGGCGATGGTCATGCCGCTATGATGCAGATGGCCCGCGAACTCGACGATCAGAATGCTGTTCGAGACCACCAGGCCGGTCATCATGATTAGCCCCATCAGCGACATGATGTTCAGCGTGCTGCCGGTGAAGAGAAGGATCAGCACCACGCCCACCAGTCCCGGCGGAATCGCCATGAGAATGATGAACGGATCGATGAACGAGGTGAACTGCGCCATGAGGATGAGGTACACCAGCAGGATGGCGATCACCAGGCCGATGCCGAACTGGCTGAAAGCCTGGTTCATCTCGACCACCGCGCCGCGCAGGCCGATCACGGTGTTGCGATCGTGCTGGGTCTGCGCGAGCAGACGATCGATCTGCGCGCCCACTTTCTGCAGTGCCTCGGTGTTGGTGGCGACATAAATATCGATCACGCGCCGGATCTGATAGTGATCCACCTCGGTCGGCGTATTGATTTTGCGAATGTTGGCGACCGAACCCAGCGGCACGTACCCCGACGCATGGTCGCCGCGAAAATCGGCCGAAACGGGCATCGCCATGTGGCCTTCCTGCAGCGGCCCGTAGCCGGGCGGACGCGTGCCGCGCAAGGGGATGTTCTCCAGATCCTCCATCGACATGTTGTCGATCCAGCGATTGGCGTACTGTACCGTGACCATGTAGTTGTTGCCGCTGTTCGGATCGATCCAATAGCTCGGCGCTACCATCCCGTCGGAGGTCAGCGCAGTGATCACTCCGTCCACGACGTCTTTGGCTGACAGGCCGATCAGGCTGGCGCGCTCACGGTCGATGTCCAGCGCCAGGCCGGGATAGTTGATGCTCTGCGGGATGTAAACGCTGCTCACGTTGGGCATGGACTGGATCTTCGCGGCCAGCGATTGGGCAAGGTCATACGCCTTGTCCATGTTGTTCGACTTGATCTGCACGTCGATGGGCGCGGGCAGCCCCTGGTTGATGACGCCATCCACCAGTCCGCCCGCCTGGAAATACGTGGCAAGCTCAGGCATCTGCTGCGAAAGCCGGGCTTGCACGCGCCGCATGTACTCGTAACTGCCGATGCTGTGGCCCTCCTTGAGGCTGGTCTGAACAAAGGCCGTATCCATCGATGCGTTGGTCGTGTAGATGGCGGAGAGATCCGGGTAGACGCCGATGTTGGAGACGATCATGCCCAGGTCTTTCGCCGGTACTACGCTGCGGATCACACTTTCCACGCCTTCGATGTATTTGTTGCTGACCTCGAGCCGCGAGCCGCTGGGCATGCGCACGTTGATGATGAACTGGCCGGGATCGGTGCGCGGAAAGTAGGCGCGGCCCAGGAAGGGATAGGTCACGAGCAACAGCAGGACCATGGCGGCAGAGATGGCTGCGGTGGTCAGGCCAGGACGCACCATGGCGCGCCGGGCCAGCGCCACATACCCGTCCAGCATGGCCTGAAATTTCTCGTTGAACTTGCGGTCGAAGCGGTCAAAGAAGTTCGTGCGCTGCCTGTCGACGTGCTCGTCGTGAATCGTGGAAGGGATGAACTTGGCGCAAAAGAGCGGCACCACGGTCATGGCGAAGAAGTAGGACGCGAAGATCGACAGCGCCACGCCCAAAGCCAGGGGCGTAAAGATGTATTTGCTGACGCCGTTGAAGAACGTGACCGGGAAGAAGACGATCGCCGTGGTGAATGTTGCCGCCAGCACCGCCATGTTGACCTCGGTGCCGCCTTCGGCCGAGGCATCGTACGGCGACTTGCCGTTCTCCATGTGGCGGAAGATGTTCTCGAGCACGATGACGCCGTTGTCGATGAGTCGCGAAAACACCAGCGCCAGGCCGCCCAGGAGCATGGTGTTGATCGACCCGCCCATCAGGTTGGTGATGAGCAGGCAGACGATCATCGAAAGCGGCACGGCCAGCAGCACCGCGATGGTGGCGCGCACGCTGCCTAGAAACACCAGGATCATGACGCCAGTCAAAACCAGGCCGATGAGAGCTTCGCGCGTCACGTTGCTGATGGCCAGTTTGACAAACACGGATTGATCGAAGACCACCGCGGTTCGTAACGAATCGGGAATATCGACCAGGTGCTGGATGGCCGCCTTGATGCCGTCCACGATGGTGATGGTGTTGCTGTTGCCGCCCTGCTTGAAGATGGGCACGTAGACCGAGCGCTGCCCGTCGATGCGCACGATGTTGTATTGCAGCGCACCCGAGTCAACGGCTTTGCCCACGTCGGCCACCAGCACCGAGGAGTTGCCCACGGTCTTGAGCGGCATCTCGTTCATGGCCTTTGCATCGGGGAACTGGCTGTTGGCGTAAATGTTGTAATCTTTCGAGCCGATGCGCACGTCGCCGGCGGGCAGAATCAGGTTCGATTTGTCGACGGCGGTCACCACATCGTTCAGGCTCAGGTTGTGGGCTTCGAGCTTCAGCGGGTCAACATAAATCTGGATCTGGCGATAGGTCCCGCCATAGGGTTGCGGCACCGACGCGCCCTGCACGTTCGAGATCTGGTTGCGCACCTCGAATTGGGCCAGGTCTTTCAGCCGGGTCTCGTTCAGCCCCTGGCCTTTCAACGTGACCAGGCAGACCGGCTGCGTCGACGCTGTCATTCCCAGCACCACCGGAGGCAAAGTGCCCGGCGGCAGCCGCCGCAGGTCCGCCATGGCCAGGTTGGCGATGTTGCTCAACGCGGCGTTGGCATCGGTGCCCGGCTTGAAGTAGACCTTGATCAAGCTCACGCCGGTCAGCGAGCGCGACTCGCTGTGGTCGACATTGGCGGCCAGCGTGAAGAATCGCTCGAAGGTGTTGGTGATGTCGGCTTCGATCTGTTGCGGCGGCATGCCGTTATAAAACGTGGCTACCACCACCACCGGCATGTCGATATCCGGGAACAGATCCACCGGCATGCGCAACACGCTGACGATTCCCACCAGACCCACCATGAGGCAGATCATGAGAATGAAATAGGGAAATCTGAGCGCGAACTTCGGCATTACGGGTTGCCTCCGTCGTTTTGAGCCTCTTCGGCCTTCATGTCGATTACGCCCCCGGATTCGCTCACGACTTCGGAGGCCGGCTCCTGGGCGAGGATGGGCGAGACCCGCTCGTCTTCGGCGTACTTCTCTTGGCCGCCCAGAATCACCCGGTCTCCGGGCTCGATTCCGCTCCTGATCTCGGCAAGTTTCGATCCGCGCAGCCCCACCTGCACGGTGTGGATGAGAACCCGATTGTTGGCGCCCAGCACGTAGACCGTCTCCTCGGCGCCGCGCAGCACCAGCGCCTCGGTTGGGATGGTGATTACGTTGTCATGGCGCGCCAGCTGCAATTGCGCGTTGGCGTACATGCCGGGAGCGATGGAGAGATCGCGGTTCTCCACATCGACTTCCGTTTCCATGGAGCGCGTTTCGAAGTTCACGTTGCGCGTGAATCGCACCACCTTGCCGGTAAAGGATCGGTTGACGGCATCCACGCGAACCTGAATCGTCTGGCCCTCGTGCACATACTGCACATCGTCTTCCGGAACGGGCATGCGCAGCCGCAGCAGCCCGCTCTGCGATAGCCGCACGATGGGGATATCCTGCTCGTTGGAATTCGTGCCGCTCTGGATGAGCGCGCCGGTGTCGGCGTAGCGCCAGATGATGACGCCATCGATCGGCGCCACCACGTTGGTGTAGCCGGCCAGGGCCTCTACGCGCTGGTCGTCGGCGCGCGTCGATTCGGCGTGCTGCTGCGCCGCGGACGCCGCGGCCTTCGCCGCATCCACCTGCGCCTCGGCCGAGAGATCCTTGGCCTGCGCATCGTCCAGCTCCTGCTGCGCCACCAGGCCCGGCTGCGCCTTTGCGGTGTCCGCCAGCCGCTGATAGTCGGCATGCAGCGCCGCATGCAAGGCCTCGGCTCGCTTCACCTCGTGCTGCGCGCGGACGATCTCGTCCCTTGCCCGCTGCATCTCGAACTGCGCGCCCTGCACCTGCGCGGCCAGCTCGGGAACCTCGAGCACGGCCAGCGTCTCGCCCTTCGTCACCCGGTCGCCGATATCGACGTCGATCTTCTTGATGAACCCGGCAACCTTGGGATGCACGTCGATCACCTGGTAGGGCTGAAACTGCCCGGCGAGACTCAGATTGTGCGCAATGTTTCCCCGTTGCGCCGCAGCCACGCGGGCGGTCGGCAGCTCCGCCGCCTTGGCCTCGGGCTTGCTCGAGTTGCACGCAGTCGTGCCGGCCAGAGCCAGAAACATCGTACCGGCGGAGAGAATCAAGGACGCGAGCGTTCGCATGCTCGATGGCACCTCTCGATGGAGATTCGCTGATTTGGTTCGAAGCGGGACGACGTCGCTGGAGGGTCTGTCCCTTGGGGACCCGGAACCCAACCGAATCGACTGCGGATCGGTTCCTGCGGTCTTGGATGACAGCTATGCGAGGGAAGGAGGAGGCCGGACGAAGCAGCAGTAAGCCCAATTGCCTCGCCGAACGGAAGC
>Ga0335079_10008909_pt1 | contig 11433 bp, 8 predicted proteins | sample Lox_Sample_33_FD_206719 | JGI IMG/M metagenome (GOLD analysis project Ga0335079, IMG submission 206719) | Soil microbial communities from Loxahatchee National Wildlife Refuge, Florida, United States - Lox_Sample_3.3 | ecosystem: Environmental > Terrestrial > Soil > Wetlands | place: USA: Florida... | reverse complement strand
CCACGCTGCGGAAGCTGGGCTTTGCGCGTTGATGATGCGGCAGGTGCGCACTTGAAGATCGCCGACGCCGCCGGGGAGATCCACTCCGGACTCCTCGACCTGACGCGGGAAGGCGGTCCCGGCAACTACATGGTGGTTTCCTCGGGCGACGTCTACGTCCAGTTCGCCGGCAGTCCCGGCAATCCGAACGTGCTGTGTGAATCGGTCTCCGCCAAGTACCTTCCCAAGAAGCTGAAAATCTCCTCGGCTGCGCTCAAGAAGAAGTTCAAGGCTCTGGGCTTTGCTCTAGGGGGCGGTAAGATCGAGACTTTCTCCCGCACTTACGAGATCCTCACCGAAGAGCAGGCCGGCGAGGTGGCGAAACTCGCGATGCATATTCTCCAAAAGTTATACGGCGTCGCCAAAAACGCCGAAGTGCAGATCGAGCTGTCGCTCGAGTAACGCCTTCCCCGGCGTGGGTGAAATCACCCGATTCTGAAGCCGCCACCGGGAAGCGACACCGCGGCGCAAATTCAACCGTTCCACGCACATCGGAGGAAAAAACACTGGCGGCACGTCTCTGGAAGCTAATCTGCCTAAAGCGACAGATAGGCACCTGGGGGGGTTTTATGCCGGCGACTCCGAGATCGCGTGCTATCCAGATTGTTCTGTGGCTCTTTCCCTTCGTCCCCATCACTTCACTGGCTTACCATTTCGACGGCCTGTACATGTACATGATTGCCGGCGCCATACAGGCCGTGTTGATAGCGGTTGCGGCCTGGTTCCTTGGCCTGGGCGACGCGAGACGGCGCATGCCGAACCAGCGCGTATTGGGGGTTGCGGCGGCGTTGCTGGTGGCCTCGGGCGCAGTGGTGTCGCTGGGATGGAACATGGGCCCGCCGCCGACCGGCGCTGCGTTCCTGGCCACCCGGCTGGACCAGCAGTTCCGCTACACGACGCTTCTGATCGGCGCGGTTCTCGCTCTGGGGGGATTGACGGTGCTGCGCTCGGCTTTGTACCAAACCGGTGAACACGTTCTCTCATCTTTGGGCTACACGACCATGCTGCTTTCCACGCTGCTGTTCATGGTGGTGAATGCCGCGCTTCAGATTGGTTTTGAGGCGGTGCAGCAGGAGGCCAGCACGGGACGGGAACCAAGCTGGGTAGAACCTTTTCGCAATTATTTCGTTTACCTCACGATTTTCTGGGCGGTACTCGCTTACTTAGGCACGGCGTTCTACGCCGCATCGCTGCGCAAAGCCGGGTGGATGGGTAAGGTGGCTTGCTGGGCGTTCGTCGGGAGCAGCATCGTGGCGTTGTGTCTGGTGCCGTTTTTCCCACTGGCGCCGGGCCCGCTGGGAATCCTCGGCTTCGTTCTCGCGATTCCAGCCGTGCCATACTTCATGCCTTACTGGATTGGCGTGAACCTGGCGATGCGGGCGGGCGAAGCGAGCGTCGCCGGCACCGTCGCCAAAGCGGCGTAAAACGGCCCGCCACTCTGTGATAAAACTCCAGACATGCCATCCTCGGTGCGTTGCGCACTGCTCACTGTGATTCTCTCGGTTACAGCTCCAGCCCAGTACGATCTGGTGCTGAAGGGCGGCCACGTGATCGATCCCAAAAACGGCGTCGATGCGCAGATGGACGTGGCCATCGCAGGCAACAAAATCGCGGCAGTGGCGCCAGAGATCAACGCCTCACAAGCCAAAAAGGTTGTCGATGCGCGCGGGCTGTACGTCACGCCCGGCCTCGTGGATATTCACACGCACCTGTTCTTCACCACGGGCGCGGCGGGTGCATGGGCGGGCGATGAGGGCGTCCAGCCGGATGCCTTCAGTTTTCGCACCGGCGTGACCACGATGGTGGACGCCGGCAGCGCGGGCTGGCGCGGGTTTGAGACCTTCCGGTTTTTCGTGATCGACCGCGCAAAGACGCGCGTGTTCGCGTTCATCAACATCGCAGGGCTCGGCATGCTGACCGACGCGGCCGAGCAGGAGAAAAGCGAGTTCCAGCCGGAGGAAGTGGCGCGTCTGGCCAAAAAACACCGCGACGTCGTCGTGGGTGTAAAGACGGCGCATTATCAGAAGCCGGACTGGGCCTCCGTCGACCGCGCAGTCGAGGCCGGCAAACTCGCAGGCATTCCGGTGATGGTGGACTTCGGCTGGTTCCTGCCCGAGCGGCCTTACTGGCAACTCGTGACCGAGCACCTGCGGCCCGGCGACATCACCACGCATTGCTTTCGCGCGCCGGTCCCTTGGGTGGACGAACACGGCAAGCTCTACGACTACCTGCGGCAGGCCCGCAAGCGCGGCGTGATTTTCGACGTGGGCCATGGCGGCGGCAGCTTCGTGTTTCGCAACGCGGCGGCTGCCGTCGCACAGGGTTTTTATCCTGATTCAATTTCGACCGATCTTCACGGCGGCAGCATGAACGCCGGCATGATGGACATGCCGACGACGATGTCGAAGTTTCTCGCCATGGGCGAGCCGCTGGTGGAAGTGATCCGCGAATCGACCATCAATCCCGCGGTCGAGATCCAGCATCCCGAGCTGGGGCACTTGTCGGTGGGAGCGCCGGCGGATGTTGCCGTGTGGGAGCTGCGTTCGGGCGATTTCGGCTTCTACGATGCAGCGGGCGGAAAGCTCACCGGCAAGCAGCGCCTCGAGTGCGAGCTCACGGTGCGCGACGGCAAGATCGCCTGGGACCGCAATGCCCGCGCCGAGGAGGATTATCGCAAGCTGGGGCCGGAGTATGGCGTGCGGGATGTGGACAAGGTCGTGAGGCCGCCAAAATAGGATTTGGGATTTCGGGGTTGGGATTTGGGATTTGGCAGTGGGCCTCAACCGCCGGCGGCGTCCTCTAGTGCGCGTCGCGCTGAATCAGCTCATCCACCGCAGCGCTCAAGGCCTCCAGCTTCTTGCTAACTCGGAGCATCAATTGCGCCTGTTCGCGCATTTTGCGTTCGCTGTCCGCGTGGAAATTCCTGATCTGTTCCATCTGCTCGGTGTGTGCCAATCGTTCTTCAGGCGTCATGGAATACGGCCATGACAGCAGGGCGTTGGTGCTACAATCGTCCCCCATGTTGATCCCGAGACGTCGTTTCCTGAGTGTTCTCAGCCTCGCCCCATTGACTGGACTGAGCGCTCGCGCCAGCGCCAGCTTCGATCCCGATTTCGGCAGCGCCACGGATGCGGCACGGGCCATCCGGACGGGAGCGGTATCGTCGCGTGAACTTACCGGGCACGTGTTCGCGCGTATCCGCAAATACAACGGCCGCATCAACGCCTTCGTCACGCTCGTGGAGGATCAGGCAATGACGCGCGCGCGGGCCGCCGATGACGCGCTGGCGCAGGGCAAGCTGTGGGGGCCGATGCACGGCGTGCCCGTGGTGATGAAGGACGACAAGAATACGGCCGGCATCCGGTCCACCTGCGGGTCCAAGATGTACGCCAACAACGTCCCGAAAGAAAATGCCCCGGCGGTGCAGAAAATTCTCGACGCAGGCGCGATCCTCGTGGGCAAAACCAATCTGCCGGAATGGGCATCGGATTTCCAGAGTTACAACGAAGTGGCGGGAACGACGAACAATCCGTGGAACCTGGAGAGGACGCCGGGCGGATCGACGGGCGGAGGCGCGGCCGCGCTCGCGGCGGGCATGGGATTCTTCGAACTGGGGAGCGACATTGGCGGATCGATTCGCACGCCGTCGCATTTCTGCGGGGTATTCGGTCATAAGTCCACGATCGATGTCGTTCCGAATGACTTCCTGAGCCCGCCCAACGCCAATCCAGCGCCGGAACTTCTTTCGGTCAACGGTCCGCTGGCGCGCAGCGCGCAGGATCTGCTGCTCGGCATGGAAGTGGTGGGAGGGCCGGCCGGAGTGCAGCGAATCGCGTATTCGTGGAAGCTGCCGCCGGCTCGAGGGTCGCGCCTTCGCGACTACCGGATGGGCTACGTTCTCGACGATCCCTTCTGCCCCGTGACGCCGGAGGTGCGGCAGGTGCTGGAGAAGACCATCGACGCGCTGGGCAAAGCGGGCGCGCGCCTGGAACAGGGATGGCCTGCGGGGATCAAGATGCCTGAATGGTACGGCGGGTATGTCACGATGCTGCTTGCGGCCGTCATGCCGACCGACGCGTCCACGCATCGCGCATGGGGCGCCGCCGTGGGCTTGCAGCACGAGGCGCGCAAATTCTGGGCCGGCTATTTCCGCGACCATGACGCATTCCTGATGCCCGTCGATTTCGTCACCGCTTTCCCGCATGATCACAGCCCGAACATGACGGAGCGGAAGATCGCGACGCCTGCGGGCCCTCGCGAATACCTCGACATGCTGAAGTGGATTTTCCACGCGACGCTGACCGGCAACCCGGCCACAGTCTGCCCGGCGGGCCGCACAACCGAAGGCCTGCCATGCGGGATTCAGATACTCGGACCGTACCTGGAAGACGCCACGCCGATCGACATCGCGGGTCGCATCGCGGAATTGACCGGAGGGTTCGTGGCGCCGCCGGGGTACCTGGCGTGAAGGCCGGGCCGCCAGGAGCATCAAGTTTCAGGTTTGGCGACTACGCTCATGTGGACTGCAGGAACCTGATGCGTTTCTCGTTCCTAATCTCCCAAAACCCGACTTTCGGGCCCCCGTGAATTCGGGATATCGGTTTGGGTGTTACACCACCGGTTGCACACCAAGCGCTCCGTCTCACTAATCCGCCAACGTCACCTCACGCCGCCACAACCGCTCGTCCACTCACTCCTGGCGGAGCGCGACCATCGGGTCAACCCTGGTGGCTCGCAGCGCTGGGATCAGGCTTGCGAGTACGGCAACCCCAATCAGGAACAGCGCGGCTCCCGCTATGCTTACAGGGTCCGCGGGACTGACACGGTACAGCAGAGACGCGATCTGTGGGGTCGCTGCCAGGGCGATGGCGAGTCCGGCGGCGATCCCCGATAAGGCCAGCAGCAAACCTCGTCTCAAGACCATCCAGAGCACCCCTTCCGGGTCGGCCCCCAGCGCCATGCGGATACCGATTTCCCGGGTCCGCTGGCTCACCGAGTAAGCCATAACTCCGTAAAGGCCCACACCGGCGAGCAGCATGGAAATGACGCCGAGCACTGCGAGGAGCAACGACCCGAGCCGCGGCCCGAACCACGCTGCCGAGATGTAATCCGACAGCGGCATGGCCGTCAGCCCGGCTGAGTTCGGATCGATGGCCAACATCTCGCGGCGGAGTACGGGGACGAAACCGCGCGCATCGCCGTTGGTCCGGGCATAGAGGGCCACGCCGCCTTCGCCACTGCCCTCGTGAACCTGGTCGAAGGACATATAGAAGTATGGTTGCGGCGCTTCAGACAGGCTATAGTACTTGCTGTCTTTCACCATTCCAACGATAGTGAACGGTTTGCCATCAATCTGCACCCGGTGCCCCAACGGGTCGCGCCCGTCGAAAAAGCGCCGCGCGAAGGATTGGTTGACGATCATCACACGGGGTACGTTTTCGTTGTCCTGCGGCCTAAAATCGCGTCCGGCGAGAAGCGGCACCCTCAACAGGTCGAAGTAGCCGGGCGACACCGAGGCGTGATGCACGTCCAGGTTCTCGCCGGGCCTCGCCGCATACCCTTCGACTATAACGTCAGTCCATTTCCCCAGCCCGAAGCCAAGCGGGATCGAATCGGAATAAGCGGCACCTGTCACCCCTGGCGCGGCGAGCAGGCGCTCGCGGAGTCGCCGCGAGAACTGCTGCTCCTCGGTGGGAGTGTAGTTGTTTGTCACCAGAAAAAGACGGCACACCGTTACGTTGCGGTGATCGAATCCGGCCGGAGTGTTCTGCAATCCGTAAAGGCTCCGGAGAAACAGTCCGAGCGTCATGAGAGTCGCGAGCGCCAGGCCCACTTCGGCTACCACCAGTAGCGCGGAGATGCGCCGCGAGTACCCGCTCTGTGTATCGCCCCTGCCTGTTTGCTTTAGTGCATCCACTACGCTGCGCCGCACCGACTGAAACACGGGAGGAAGACCGGAAATCAGGGCGGAAGCCAGGCAGACCAGGGCGGCAAAAAGGAATACCCGAGCGCTCGGGTGGACGTCGAAGTACACCGGCAATCCCGTAGGCGGCACGAGATACACGAGGACGTTCTGAAACCACAGAGCCAGAGGCAACCCCGCAAGCGTCGCCAGAGCCGCCAGAAGCAGGCTTTCGGAAATTAACTGGCGGCTCAACCGGCCCGGACCCGCGCCCAGGGCGGCGCGGATGCCGAACTCCCTCTGCCGGGCTGCGGAACGAACCAGTAGAAGATTGGCGACATTAGCGCACGCAATCAGTAGCACGAGTCCGCAGGCCGCACCAAGGATGGCCAGCGGCGATGCCAAAATGCCTGACACCCCCGACTGCGCCTTCCAGATCGGTACGACCCGGGCGCCGATCCCCTCATTGGTCTTCGGGAAGGCGCGGGCTAGCCGCGCGGCGACCGTCGCCGCTTCGGCATTTGCCTCGGAGACGCTGACACCGGGTTTGAGCCTGACGATGGCCCTGAAGCTCCGCGCATCGCGCTCACGTTCCCCCGTCAGCAGCGCTGGAATCCAGCCGTCCATCGCGATCCCCGGCATATCGCCGTGAAATTCCGGAGGCGCCACGCCGACAATGGTGACCGGGTACCGGTTGATGCGCACGGTGCGGCCGAGAACCGACGCGTCGCTGCGGAAATAGCCTTTCCACAGCCGGTAACTGATGACCCCCGTGAACGTTTGGGCCCTGTCGCCGTATTCGTCGCGAGCGAACGCGCGGCCCAGAACTGGTTTTACGCCCAGGACGTCGAAGTAGTTTCCTGAGACGAGTTCGAACCACGCGGAATACGCGTTCTCTCCGTCACCGACTGAGGCGGGGGCCTGTTGGTTCAGCGCCAATCCGGAGATGCTTCGGAGGTTCTCCTGGAAGTCCCGGCAGTCGAAATATGAAACGTTAGGGTCTTCGATGCCGCTGGCACGGACGGATTCGAGGACGGCGAGTTGCCCGTCGTCCGTAGCGCCGTGGAACGGGTGCAGGACCATCCCGTCGATCCAGCCAAAGACGGTGGTGGTGACGGCAATACCGAGCGCCAGAGTAAGCACTGCGACCGCTGTCAGGGCCGGGGTGCGGCGGAGGATGCCCAGCGCGTACCGGAGGTCCTCAAGGATACCTCGCATATGGTTCTTCTTTTGAATGCAATTCAGCTTCGACTTTGATTCTATCAACAGTGAGGGCAACCGTTTCGGGCTAAGATATCCGAAAATCCTGGCAACTTGATGCGTAGTCGTTATACCGTACTTTGTTGCCCACAACACCGGGGACAGTTCTGAGCCATGTCGCCCGGGGCGACACGCGCGAGCATGAAAATCCCAGAGGGCTCGTGCGAGAGGGGACAGGCACCACCGTCCACGACGGGCGGGCCGGTATTTTGCACCCGGCTCGATTAGGGACGGTGGAGCCAGTCCCCGAAGGGCTCGACTTGCAGCGAATGAATCCGTCGCGTCTATTTTCAAGAGAGGCACCATTGTCCACGGCGCGGCGATCAGCGAGGTCTGGGCGCGTCGGGTTAGGGACAGTGGAGCCAGTCCCCTACAAGAACCAGGTTGCGCGGCCGCACGGTGTTCCGATAACCTGTTCTTGAGAGTTTGCCGCTGACCGTCCTTGCCTAATCCTTGTTGACGAGTCCGGCCGCGTCCTGCGGCCGATGTCAGCAGTGCGGGTGTCTACAAAAGGATTAGGAATGTCCCTGGAAAAATTTGGATGGAATTCGTATTTCGAAGGTCAACTGGTGCGCCCGGCGGAGCCTGCGCGCGTGGTGCTGGCGGATCGCGAGTTGTTTGTCGTGTGGACAGAATCGGGCGAGCGGGAAGCCACGGCCGGCGGGCGCTTGCGGTATGAAGGAGATGACTGGCCGGTGGTGGGAGACTGGGTGGCGCTCGAGGCCGGCACGCGCATCGCGAGCGTGCTGCCGCGGCGGACTGCGTTTTCGCGGAAGGAGCCGGGCAGGGCGACGCGGGAACAGGTGATCGCGGCGAACATCGACGTGCTGTTCATCGTCGCGGGGCTGGACGGCGATTTCAACTTGCGGCGGCTGGAGCGGTACCTGATGATGGCGTGGGAAAGCGGCGCGCGGCCGGTGATTGTGCTGAATAAAGCGGACCTGCGCGCGGACGCCGCGGGAGTTGCGGCGGAAACCGAAGCGCTCGGCGCCCCGGTTGCGGTGATCAGCGCGCTCGATGGGTCGGGTGTCTCCGCACTCGACGCACACATCGCCGCGGGCGAGACGGCTGCGTTGACCGGGTCATCGGGCGTGGGGAAATCCACATTACTGAACCGGCTGTTGAGATCTGATAGCCAGCGCGTGCAGGAGGTGCGCGTGAGCGACAGCCGGGGCCGGCACACCACGGTCCGCCGCGAGCTGTTTCTGGCGCCGAATGGTTGGCTCATCATCGACACGCCGGGACTCCGCGAATTGCAACTGTGGGCCGGCACGGAGAGCGTCGACCTGGCGTTTGCCGACATCGCGGAGTTGGCGCGGCAATGCCGGTTCCGCGACTGCCGGCATCAGGGCGAGCCGGGATGTGCGGTGGCGGATTCGATTGATGAAGCCCGGCTGGCCAGTTATGCGAAGTTGCAGCGCGAGGCCGCGCATCTGGAACGGCAGCAGGACCAGCGGGCGGCGTGGGAGGAGAAGAGGAGGATCAAACGCATCCATCGCGCGATGCGGAAAAGCAGGTTCTAGGTGTCAGGTGCCAGGTTCCAGGTGTCAGCAACCTTACGTCGGTCGTGCCTACCGCCAAATCCCAAATCCCAACCCCCGCGTCTTCAGATTGGATACTTGCCCTAGAACCTAACCCCTGACACCCAACACCTGGCACCTAAAACCTCGCCACCGCGGCGCACACCGGTTCCGAGCCCACGGGAATCATCGTGAAGAGCGGAATGGTGCGAACGCGGGGGGCGCGGTTGGCGAGGGCGCTGAGGCGAATCACGGCGAGGTCGCCGGAGCGGCGGTTGACCACCAGGGCGTATTGATTGTCCGGAGTGAATGTGACGTAACACGGTTCCTGTCCGACGGAGACGGAGGCCAGGACGTCACGGGTCTGCACTTCGAGAATAGTGACGTCACCGGATTCGGGATTAGCAGCGAACAGGTACTCCGGTGCGGCGGAGATGGCCATGGCTCCGGGCGCTTTTCCGGCGAGCACGGTCTCGGAGATTTCGGTCTGGTACGGGTGGAACACGACCACAGCGTCCATCCCCTTGCCGGTGATGAAGACTTGGCCGCCATCAGCCTTCACGCAGAAGTTCTCCGGCTCGATGGGCAGCGGCAGGCGCACCAGAGTGGCGCCGGTCAGGGTGTCGAGAACGGTGAGCTTGCGCACGCTGCGGTTGCCGATAAACATCTGGCGGCCGTCCAAGCGGAAGCGGATGGAGCGGGGATCGTCGCCGGCAGGGACAACTCGTTGGATGGCTGGCTGGGCCAGGTCGATGACTGCGGCGGATTGCGTGTCCAGAAAGCTGACGGCGGCCAGGGGTGCCTCGTGGTTGAGGTCAAAATCCTCCGGAGCGGCGGGGAGTTTCAGGCGCGCCCCGATCTGAAGCCGTCCGAGATCCACCTGGACGAGCGCATGCGGAGAGCGCGACAACAGCCATAGAGAGCTGCCGGCGGGCGCCATACGCCAGGAGACCACCGGGTTGCCCAGCGATAATTTGCGTTTCAGCTCGAGACGGGCTGCATCGATCTCGTAGACCGTGCCGTTTTCGGGCGCCAGCGCATAGACGGCGCCGCGGCCGGAATCCGCGATGAGCGCGGAGGGCGCGGCTCCCAGGCGAATTTGGCGGGCCACCGAGAAGCGCGTCAGGTCCACCGCGGCAACGGATGTTTCGCCGTGATTAGCCACGAAGGCGTAGCCTGGAAAAACGGTGGCCCGGCGCCTGCCGCAGGCGAGCGAGGCCGCCGCGCCGAGGAGAAAGACGCGGCGGCTGGCCTTCATGCGGAGAAGATTGAGAGCCACTTGCTACCAAACATCTGCATGATTTGATCCCATGGACACGCGAGCAAAAATACCCTGTTGTGTTTCAGAATTATGCTAACATTCCCTGTAGGTTGGCCCGTTCCAGGCATTTCGTTGCGTACTTCTGTCCATGAATCTCCGCTCACTGTTCAGCCTGTTTTCCTCGGATCTTGCCATCGATCTGGGTACCGCCAATACGCTGGTATTCGCCAAAGGTAAGGGCATCGTCGTCAACGAGCCCTCCATCGTCGCGCTCAACAAGAACACCGGCGAAGTGGAAGCCGTGGGAAAAGAGGCGAAGGAGATGCTGGGCCGGACGCCCGGCAACATCGTCGCCATCAAGCCCATGAAAGACGGCGTCATCGCCGACTTCAAAGTCACCGAGCGCATGCTCAATTACTTCATCCAGAAGGCGCACAACCGCAAGATGCTGGTGCACCCGAGGATTGTGATCGGCGTGCCGTCGGAAATCACGCAGGTGGAAAAACGCGCGGTCATGGATTCGGCCTACCGCGCCAAAGCCAGCGAAGTGCACCTGGTGGAGCAGGCCATGGTGGCGGCAATCGGCGCGGGCCTGCCGATCACCGAGCCGTCGGGCAACATGGTGGTGGACATCGGCGGCGGCACCACGGATGTGGCGGTGATTTCGCTTTCGGGCATCGTCTACTCGCGCTCGGTGCGCGTGGCGGGCAACGAGATGGACGACGCCATTATGCAGTACCTCAAGCGCAAGTACAACCTGCTGATCGGCGAGCGGACGGCGGAGGCCATCAAGATCGAGATCGGCTCCGCCTATCCGCTGGACAAGCCGCTCACCATGGAGATCAAAGGGCGCAATCTCATTGAGGGTGTGCCCAAAACCATCACCATCGACGACAGCGAAATTAGGGAAGCGCTTTCCGAGTGTGTGGCCACTATCTTGAATGCGGTGCGGGTGGCGCTGGAACGCACCCCTCCCGAGCTTTCCGCCGATATTAGTGATCGAGGGATCGTGTTGACGGGGGGCGGCGCGCTGCTAAAGAATTTAGATAAGAGGATTCGAGAAGAAACCGGGTTGCCGGTATCGATCGCCGACGACCCGCTGGCCTCAGTGGTTCTTGGAACGGGCAGGATGCTGAGCGACTTCAGGCTGCTGCGCAAGATTTCGATCGACTGATGACAGGAGGAGGAAGTCAGAAGGCAGAACGAAGACGCCAGAGAGTGAGTTCTGGCTTATGGCTTCTGAATTCTCGGGGTTATGGAGACCCTGCTCAGCCGCTACCGCAATATCACGGTTCTGCTGCTGGTCATTTTCGCCCAGCTCGTCCTGCTGGCCTACCAGGTTAAAAACGACAGCGATGTCCGGCTGATTCGCGTGTGGGCGGTTACCGCGGTGACGCCATTGGCGCGGGCGATTGAAGGAGCGCGGGGCGGCACCTCGGGATTCCTCCAGG
>Ga0335079_10008907_pt1 | contig 11434 bp, 6 predicted proteins | sample Lox_Sample_33_FD_206719 | JGI IMG/M metagenome (GOLD analysis project Ga0335079, IMG submission 206719) | Soil microbial communities from Loxahatchee National Wildlife Refuge, Florida, United States - Lox_Sample_3.3 | ecosystem: Environmental > Terrestrial > Soil > Wetlands | place: USA: Florida... | reverse complement strand
CCCGTCACACCCGCCTTTTCCGTCACATCGGTAAAAGTGCCGTCCCGGTTGTTGTGGTAAAGGGCATTGCGGAGGGGCTGCTTGGGGGTATAAAAATCGCATGGCCCGCTGTTAACCAAGTAGATATCCATCCAGCCGTCGTTGTCGTAGTCAATAAAAGCGCAGCCGGCGCCCATGGTTTCGGGTTCGTTCATACTTTGGGAAAAACCCGCCACATGGGCCCACGTTATGCCACTCCGCGAGGAAGGAATTTCTTCAAAAGCGGGCGGAACAGTTGCGCCGATGGGTTTCGCAGCCTCGCTTTGAAGAAGGAAAGCGGAAGGAATGATGCTGCTCAGCCCTGCCGATGCGAGCGCACCGAGGAATTCGCGGCGCGAAACAGAATCCCGTTCCTTCTTCTTACTCTCGGACATGAACCGAATCTTGTACCGAAATTTGCATCAACCTTATCACTGCCATCATCCGTTCGACGTCGAAGGAATCGTTCGCACCCATGGACAACTAGCTACATCCTTCAGCCTGCTACTCGTCTGCTGCTCTCGAAATATGTAGCGACTTCGCATCCTCCATCGGCACCTCAAAATCCAGTCTCTCGGATCCCCGGGCAAGGAGTTTGGAGTTCTCCGTCCGCACCCGATACTCATCCGGCTCCAACCCTTCGATCGTAACAGGCACTCTCTTCACTATCCCGGTAGTGTCTTCGATTTGCAAACTCAGCGCCGGTCTCCTGCGATCAAAAGTCAGTGATTTGATTTCACCCTGCCGCAGAGTTACACGAATTTTATCGGGGACGATCACCAGCCGTTTGCGGACACCATCTTTGGGAAACACTCGGACCTCATTGGTTTCGTTCTCAACCCGGCATCCATAGCCTATCCACCCGAAGCTGGGGTCGTTCACTACATAGGATTTAGCTCCTTGAATGAAGGCCCACAAGCCGGAACCTCCTTCGAATGTTCTCGGCGGTTCACAGGCAAAAACGCCGGGATCGAGTTTGAACCATCCGAAGCCCATACCGTCAGGCAACACGTTGTGAAGCACGCTCATCATCCCGGCGTAGCCTCTCAAGAGAAAGGAAACGTCCCCAGTATCTTCAAAGGCCTGCATCAACGCCATGCCGTTCAGAGCCTCGGAATGCCAACAGGAAATCTGGCCCCTCAAGTCGGGATGTGCGAATAAGTCATTCCCGTACAAGAACCAGATGGGTTGCCCCCCGCCTCGCATTGCCTGCAAAACTTGCAACACTTCCGCATTTCTTTTCCAGCTGTCTGCTTCCCCATGTGTCCCGCCGAAGTAGCGGGTAAAAGAGTAAACCTGCGCCTGTGCAGTTTCGTCAATCTGTATCTCCGAGCTGTATGGATAAGGATCAGTCAGAAAAACCTGGTTGGTTTCCTTCATCAATGCCAGGATCGTTTCATACTCCTTCTGCCACCCCTCGCTTTTAAGGTCTTCGACAATGTTCACGGCATTCAACCCAGTGATCAGGCCAAAGTGCTTATATGGTCCCGTCGTGAACCATTTTCTACAGGTTTCATAACAGAGCCGAAGATAGTCCAGCGCGCTACGATGCGAAAGAACATCGTATTCGCGCCCAATGCGGTACATGCCGTGATAGATATTCGTGACGAAGGCGTAATTGTAGGTTCGCCAGGTGGTCTCGCTTCTTTTCCTGGACCAACTTCCCCACGGACTCGACGGCGTCCTCACTTTCCAGTACAACGACGCCCGGATTTCGTAAGTCTCGGGATTCTGTATGTACTTGAACAAACAATCGGACACGAACATCTCCAGCTTATCGATCTCATCGCGTGCTGGAAAAACGGAATTCTTCGCCACCAGGAATACGGGATCACCGAAGCCGGGGTCGTCAGTGCCCCCCACTTCCCAAACGTCATCATTGTCATCGAGCCGCGTCGCGCGCCGATAGTCGAATGGCAGGAACATATGATGGCGATGGTACGGATCGTTCGGACTCACCACGAATTGCCGCTCCGCCATAAAGCGGGCTCGTGCCTTCAGCAACTGTTCCGCATCTTCGACGCAATAAAAATGCAGATTGGTCCAGCGTTTTCCGTTGTACACCACCCGGATGCTTTTCTGTCCCCTGCCGCGAAACGACAACGTCAGGCTTGTGCATTTGTCTGTACGCTTTCTCTCTTTGACTGTAATTCCGTCCGAATGGATCTCGAGAGCCTCAAGGTCGTTGATGCAGTTCAGTTCGACGTAGGTGTCTGTGTCCTCCTGCACAACCATAGCGGGCACGATGCGAATTCCGAGATTACCGGCCGCCGTTAATTCTTTCGCGACTTCAGAATAGCTATCAAGAAACACGAATCGCATCTGGTATGACTTCTTTTGCCCAGGCTCCAAGACCAGGGACGAATGTCCGTTCACCCAGGGATTCCAGTGCCAGTTTCGAAGGTCTTTGGCGGCATTGGAGTGCACCGCGAACAGATCGGTGCCGATCCAATCGTCGCCCTGGACGGGCGTTTTATAGATGCATTCGAAGGAAGTGTCCTGGATGCAGTGAAACAGAAGAAATGGCGCGTCTCCGCGCGGACGCTGCAGTAATGCGTAGGAACTGTGGCCGGCCACGAAAGCATGGCAAAGGACCTTCTGTTCGTGAATAATCTCTTGCATAGCCGCCAGCTTCCCGCTGGCGTTTGCCAGAGTTGTCGTGGCTCCCGCATATGGCGCGGCGTAATCATCGTTGGCGCGTAGCGGGAATGCGAGTTCGCCGAACTCCAAGGTGCGACCGGTCGCATTTTCAAACTCTACGTCCCACAGCAGCGAGCCGTCATCGGAGAAGCGATAGCTGATGCTGAGGACGTAGCTCTGGATGCCACCTTCGCTTTGCGAGCGCGCTGCATACGTGACGGAAAATACCTTTCCGTCGAATTCAACCTTGCGGACATCCGCTGAAACCAGGGTCGACTCGTGTTTCCACTTTCCCGAAACGTAATAGTGGACAAAGCTCTCCTGCTCGCGAATCCACTCCGATGTCTTCAGTGCCCAAACGGTAGTCACGATGTCCCCAGTCCAATGCGTGTCTCCATTCTGAACACCCTGGGTGTTCTTGGAGTTTCCCAGGAAGTTTGTTCCTAACGCATCGTGCGGATCAGTTATCGAATAGAGGGTGCCATTCCTGCGGTCAAACGTCACGATCATCCGGCTCGACGAAAGCCGCACCAGATCGGACTCGTTCGTGGCGCGTGAAGCGTACGGAACCGAGCGAGACGGCGGTGACGTCTCCGTGGCAGGAACGTTGGGAACCAGCGCAGCCACACCAACGGTTCCCATTGATTTGAGCAGGTGACGACGGGAAAGATCACTGGTCACTGGAAGCTGGTAGCCTTTGGAGTGTGATTTTTGAAGCCATCAATGCGCCGAGCATACATCTCCAGCCCCGCAGGCGCATCCCCTCAGAAAAACCCGATGAGTCCTCGGCCTGAAAGTTTGTCACAGGTGCCGGAAACCTACTTTCCAGGCAACACATACTGACCCACGGACTGAGGCCGGGAACGCAGCGCGTCACGGATGATTTTCTGGGTTAGCGAAAGTTCCGCACCCACCAACTCCAGGCGCGGTGGGCGGACTCGCGTGTTCCCAATCCCGACTTCCGCCTGGACCAATTTGATGAGTTGAACGAAGTTCGGCACCGTATCCATGCGGAGTAAAGGCAAGAACCAGCGGTATAACTCGAATGCCTTGTCACTCTCTCCGTTGATACCGCAGTTGAATAACTCTACCGACTCCCGCGGCAGCGCATTCGCCAAGCCAGCGACCCATCCCGTAGCTCCCACCCCGATGGCTTCCAGCACAGCGTCATCGACTCCGACAGAAATCTCGAGCCGCCGGTTCAGAAGGGCTCGGATCGCAGATACTCTCCTGGCATCGGTACTTGATTCTTTGACGGCCTCAAGGTTCTCGTACTCAGCCGCCAACTCCTGAATCTGCTCCGGAAGAAAATCCGTTCCATAGGCTACGGGGTTGTTGTAGAGCATGCACGAGAGGGGCGATGCTTCAAATACGGCCGTGACGTGTGTCTTCATCTCCCGCCAATCTCCCCTGTAAACATAAGGGGGCAGCACCATCAGGCCATCGCAGCCAAGATCCGTCGCGGCTTTCGCGAGAGCCATTGCTTCCGATGTGGTCAACGCCGAAATTGAAGCCACCACCGGCCCACGCTGCCCGACAGCTTTAACACATGTACGAAGAACCTCCAGTTTCTCGTCGAACGACAGGGTTGCACCTTCGCCCAACGAACCGAGCGCCACAATTCCCGTGCAACCGTTATCCAAAAGCCAGCGGCAGTGTTCCGCCATAAAACGATTGTCAACACTGAGATCGCTGGTAAAAGAGGTCGTGATTGCAGGCATTACGCCCTTCCAATTCATGAAAGGCCTCCTGTTAATTGCTCTTGTTCGGGGCCCTGGCATTCGTTACGGCTGCCCCGGCTTTCAGCCTGTCTCACCCGTCTGCGAATCGATGACCTTAATCCAATGAAACCATCACGTCATGCGTCAGAAAGCCAGCACCTTTAGAAAAAATGATTAGGGTGGGCACCGATAACGAGATGAGCACTGGATTATGAGTAGATACCGGGCTATTTTATGGATACAATATGCAATCGTCAAACAATTATCGCGGACCTAAAAACGTGCCCCAAACCTCAATCGGTGAAGGAAATGAGAGTCACAAACAGCGCGAGTTAACACGCGGATTGGACCTCTTCGATTCAACCATGATGGTAGTTGGGGCCATGATCGGCTCCGGCATCTTCATTGTTCCTGCCGAAATGGCCCGCCAAATCGGCGCCGCGGGTTGGCTATTGCTGGCTTGGGGTGTAGCCGGGGTTCTGACTATATCGGGGGCACTGTGTTACGGGGAGCTTTCCGGAATGATGCCTCGCGCAGGGGGCATGTATGTTTATCTTCGCGAGGCTTACTCTCCCCTCTGGGGTTTCCTGTATGGTTGGACATTATTTTCGGTTATCGAGACCGGCACAATCGCAGCGGTAGCGGTCGCGTTTGCGCGCTTTTCTGGCGTGCTTTGGCCGGTTATCTCGGAAGAAAAGTATCTGATTAGCCCGTTCCGCCTCTCTACTCACTACGCCCTCTCACTCTCAACCGCGCAAACGCTTGCCATCTGTGTCATCGTTCTCCTCACCTTCAGCAATACCTTAGGCCTGCGCTATGGCAAATTGATCCAAAACATATTTACGGTCGCGAAGACGGGCGCGCTGGGCGTGCTTATCCTTCTGGGCATTTTCTACGGGCGCAATGCGGCCGCGATCTCTGCCAATTTCGGGGCCGCCTGGCACCCGCGCGGAACTGAGGCCTTATCTGCCGGCCTGAATGCCACAACGGCGTTTGGCCTCTTCACGGCCATCTGCCTCAGCCAGACTGGATCATTGTTCTCTGCCGACTCTTGGCACAACATTGCCTTCGCGGCGGCGGAGGTGAAGAGAGCCGAACGCAACGTAACCCTTGCCATGGTGATAGGCGCGACCCTGGTGATCGCGCTGTATCTGCTCGCGAACGTAGCTTATTTGGTTACGCTCCCTCTCGAAGCAATCCAGACAGCACCTGCAGATCGTGTTGGAACAGCCACCTTACGAGCTATGTTTCCTGGCGTTGGGACAGGGTTGATGGCCGCCGCGATCATGATCTCGACTTTCGGAACTATCAACGCACTGACACTCACTGGAGCCCGTGTCTACTACGCGATGGCTCGCCAACGACTTTTTCTCCCTTTCGCCGGCAGACTGAACGCCGCTAACGTGCCGGCCTCGTCCTTGACGCTGCAGGGTTTGTGGGCCGCCCTTCTAGTGCTTCCCCGGACGTACAATCCTGCGACCCAGGCTTGGGGAAACCTCTATAGCAACTTGCTCGAATACGTAATCTCCGCAGCGTTGATCTTTTACGTGCTCACAGTGGCGGGAGTCTTCCGCCTTCGTATCACAAGGCCTGACGCTCCACGTCCATATCGAACGCTGGGATATCCATGGGTCCCTGGTTTGTACATCCTGGCAGCCAGCATCATCCTCCTCGTGCTCTTTGTGTATCGGCCGTCCACAACCTGGCCAGGATTGCTGATTGTGCTGCTGGGAATACCCATCTATTTGCTGATTGGCGGGGGAGGACGCACTTCACTTTTGAAATCAGATTCGCCTACCACCACCGGTTTGCAAAGCACCGAATAACAGCAACCTATACAGACGTTCCAAGTGCTGACAGACATGATGAAACCCAGTGAACTCCGCACACTGCACCTTTCGAAGCAAAGGCTGTTCATTGCCTTAACAATCGTTCTGGCCTCGCAGGCAGCTTATGCACAGTCCCCTGCCGTGACCGATCTCCTGCGTCGTGCGTTCGTCGGAAAAGAGTTTGCCGTTCAGCCATTCGGGCCAGTCCGCTGGATCGGAAAAGGAGAGTTCTACACGGTTCTCGCGCCTTCTGACAAACGGGAGGGGTTAAACGACATCGTGCGCTACGAGACGGCCACTTCTAGACGGGAAGTCCTCGTTTCGGCATCGCAACTTATCCCCCCTGGTGGCGACAAACCGCTGGAGATCGAGAACTACGCATTTTCAGAGGATCTGAAGAGTGTACTGATCTTCACTAATTCCAGGCGCGTCTGGCGGCAGAACACACGTGGCGATTACTGGGTGCTCGACCGCCAGGCGAACACGCTTCGGAGACTTGGAGACGGGGGCCCCCCAGGCTCCTTAATGTTCGCCAAGTTTTCTCCGGACGGATCCAAGGTGGCGTACGTGCGGTTCAACAACATTTATGTTGAAGATGTGCACAGCGGAGTGGCCACACGGCTAACGTTCGACGGTAGCGAAAAGATCGTGAACGGTACGGCGGACTGGGTTTATGAGGAGGAGTTCTCCCTTCGCGATGGATTCCGCTGGAGCCCCGACGGCAAACGCATTGCCTATTGGCAGTTCGACACCCACGATGTGGAGAACTTCGCTCTGGTCTACGATACTGGGGCACCGTACAAAATAACGACTGGGCTTCCTTATCCCGAATTCGGCGTCTACCCCGTGGTGCGGCAGATACCTTACCCGCAACCCGGGACCACGAATTCCTCGGTGCGCGTCGGCGTAGTGCCTGCCCTCGGCGGAGAAACACGGTGGATGCAGGTCCCCGGATACCCAAACAATAATTACATCGCGCGCATGGAATGGGCCGGCGATTCCGACACGCTGGTTCTTCAACATCTGAATCGATTGCAAAACACAAATGATGTGTTGTTGGCCGACGCCCGAACGGGCGCTGTGCGGACCATTCATCAGGACCATGACTCAGCATGGGTGGACGTAGTGGATGATGTGAAGTGGCTCCGTGGCGGAAAGGAGTTTCTGTGGGTCAGCGAACAGGATGGTTGGCGCCACGTTTATGTGATCTCACGCGAGGGAAAGCAAGTACGCCTGGTGACGCCGGGAGTTTTCGATGTGATCGAGGTCATCGGAATCGATCCTGAGGAAGAGTGGCTCTACTTCACGGGTTCGCCCGAGAATGCCGCCCAGCTTTATCTATACCGGATCCGGATCGACGGAAAAGGAACTCCGGAACGTCTGACTCCCGCGAACCAGCCGGGCACGCACTCTTATCAGGTTTCGCCCAACCTGAGTTGGGCATTTCACACCTACTCGACTTTCGATATACCACCTCTCACGGAGTTGGTACAGCTGCCCAAGCATAAGCAGCAGCGGGTAATTGAAGACAACGCGAAACTACGCTCTGCCGTGAAGGGTCTGGTGTCGTCGCCGACCGAGTTCGTTCGCATAGATATTGGCGAAGGTGTCACCCTGGATGGCTGGGTCATGAAACCAAAAGATTTCGATCCCTCCAGGAAGTATCCCGTGCTTGTTTACGTGTACGGTGAACCGGCTGCGCAAACCGTGGTTGACCGGTGGGATGAGGAAGTATTTCACCGCGCTCTGGCCCAAGACGGATACGTGATCCTCAGCTTTGACAATCGCGGGACACCGGCTCCCAAAGGGCGGGCGTGGCGCAAAATCATCTACGGCAGCGTCGGAGTTTTGTCTTCGAAAGAGCAAACATTGGCCATTCAGGCTCTCGAAAAGACGCATCCTTATCTCGATCCTAATCGCGTAGCAGTCTGGGGCCGTAGTGGTGGCGGCTCGAATACGTTGAATCTGATGTTTCGCCATCCTGAGGTTTTCAAAGTGGGTATGGCCGTGGCACCCGTTCCGGATCAGCGCTTGTATGACACGATCTATCAGGAACGCTTCATGGGATTGCCACAGGACAACGCCGACGGCTACAGAGCCGGATCGCCCATTAACTTCGCCGAAGGTCTGCAGGGCAAGCTATTGCTGGTTCACGGGTCCGGCGATGACAACGTGCACTATCAAGGCAGTGAACTCCTGGTGAATCGGCTGATAGAGCTAGGCAAGCCGTTCGATTTTATGACCTACCCGGGACGAACCCACGCGCTTGTGGAAGGCCCGGGAACAGCCTTCCACCTTTACAGTCTGCTGGCCAGATACCTGGAGGAGAATCTTCCTCCAGGTAACGGCAAGCAGGAATGATCACCTTTTTCGCATTAACCACTGCAAAAGAGGCGTCGACTTGACCCGGGGCACTCTTTCAATCGACGTGAGATTGAACAGTAGAGCTCGCGTAGGCATATCCATCATCCGAGCCGGCCGATGACTTCAAACCTGCGCTTCCCCGCCGTCGAAATAATGACCGTGTCCTTGTGAATTCCTCCCATTGCTGCAGGCTGGCCGTTCACGGTCAGCCCTTGGAGAGGCATGTTCTTCGGGAGTCGGAACTTGAAATGCACTTCCTTCGGAACCGACGCTCCGCTCAGTTCCACATTCCCGGTCACAACTTTCGCGTCCTGCTGAGCTACAAGGTCGAAGGTAACGCGTCCCCAGCGAGTGGGGACCCCCTCTGCTCGGATCTGCTTGCCCGAGCCGACCCACTCGCGCGGCACGCCTTTCGCCACGTACAGAATGTCCTCATCGGAATCTTCCAGCACCAGCATCCAGCGAACAATCAGAGGAATCGTCTGTTGTGCGGGAACGCAATAGAGTCCCGAGTCTCCGGTGATCCCCGTAACCTCGCCGGCGGTCCAACTGCCCCGCGTATGAACGTGAAAGCGATGCGCATAAAGAAAGAGCAGAAATTCTTCGATGCGATCCAGGCGCAGAAGCATCTGCGCGTAGCCGTATGAGATGAATCCAAGAATCTCGCGCCCCTCTTCCTGGAAACGCCACACATTTGCTACAACTCCGAGTGTGGTTGCTCCGTAAGCCCGCATGCAATCGATCACCAGGTTCGCCAGGCGCGGCGGCAAGATATCGGCCTGCAACAACTCGGCGTAAGGACGATGCGGCCATTGCTGCGGGCTCGGGCGTTCTTTCTCGAGCGATTCGCGAAATGTGAGTGTCGTGCCCGGGAATAGTCCAAGGTATGGTGGCGTCTTGTCGCTCTGTATACCTCTCTCGATACCCTCGATAGTCCGGTCCTGCAGAGTCTTGCTGCGCGTGAGCCATGAAGCAGCCAACTTCTCCATCTCCGGCATCGACCTGAGCCGTGCCAATTCCGTCCATGTCCGAGCAATATCCTTGAATCCGCGCGCCGCGAACGCGCTGTTTGCGTAATAAGGCTGCCAATATAGTGATGGATTCTCGTCCAAGCAGGAGTCCGATTCACTCCATCCCTTGATCAACCCATAGCCAGGATCGTCGTGCGACAACCGAAGACTCTCGTCGTGCATCGCGACCAGCAATTTCGCCGTTGATTCAATCTTTGCCCGGTGCTTCAACATTAGCGCGCTATCGTGCGTGTAGCTGAAGTACCTGGACAATAGCGACAGAGTCATACCAAACTGAGCCGTTTCCGGACCGCGCATGTCGATCATTCCATCGGCATCAACGTATTCGCTGAAATAGTTGTCGATGAACAGGCGAGCGGTCTCCAGGCGCCCCCACTCCATATTGGTATAGATCGCGCTGGTAAAGATGTCCTGGAATCCGTCGTACTCCGAGCCGGCATAGTCGCGGTCAACGGCGCCATACTTCGGATACAACCCGCCGGGTCGTGTCATGAGCTCCTTGGCAAAGGAGTGCTTTGACATATCGATCCACACGTTCTGTGGTAATGCCGCTGGGGCGACGTCATGGAGTTCCTGGTCCCAATAGCCCGCAAACGCTAGGAGAGCACGATAAAACTCCTCCGGTTGGGGATCTGTCCGGGTGGGACGGTACGCAGGATAGCTATGCCCGTACACAACTTCTGCAATCTTCCCACCTTCGATCCGTGCAGTGCGATGCCAGGTGTGCACTATGTATTTGTTCTTGTTTGGCCCAACCTCGCCAAAGACGATGACTTCCCAATATTGGTTGTCGGATATGGGAATAACTTTGCGAACGGCAGGCATCCACCCACCAACCAGGCCGTCGTAGATCTGCCCGGTCTTGAGCGCTTCGCGGAGCTGGAGAGAATACTGAATGGGATGGTAAGTCCTCGTGTTCCCGCTCCGGTAAACGGGAGTGACATCATAAGCCTCCTTGGTGCCCACAAAAGTCGTCCACGTGCGCGGATTCTTCTCGGCCGATGCCATCGGGGGAGCTGCCGACTTCACGGCCTCCGGATCGGGATCGCCATTCTGCAAGAGATGATCAGCCAGTTGGTCGGGCGAGGAAAGTCCAATCTCCTTGAGAGTGAGGCCAAGATAAGGAGTTCCTTCCTGTATTGACGCTTCCGCACTCTTGGCGAGGAAGCGGGTCAATCCCGTCGATGACAGGAATACCAGCGCCCCGTCCCGCGTGCGCAGATCTTCATATAGCTTCCAAGTCTCGGATTCGGTTCTGAATTCCGTAACCAACGTGTATCCTTCAACGGACACGGCGGCGCTACGATCAGGCTTCCGAGACGAATCAGCTGTGATCACGGGTCCTCGATCAGTTTCTGCGCCAGCCCGGCCCGTTAAGAGTTCGAAACCTGCAGCCGTTGCTGCGATCCCCTGCAAAAAATCTCGTCGGTCCATTGACATCGCAAGAACCTCAGTCCTGACTGGGTACGGAGATGGCGCTCAGCGTCGACGACGCCGGCCGCTTCTACCGGGTCCCCGGTCTTCTTTAATTTCGAAATTCGCTGGTGGAGTGACACCAAGCAGATACTGCACAAAGTAATCCCAACGTCGCCGCACCAGGTACAGTTCGTGCTCGCCGCTCTCGCCGTGGAACATGTTCGGAACGAACAACATGTCGAAGTTCTTGTTGGCCTTCATCAATGCGTCAACGAAGCGCATCGTTTCGACTGGATGCACGTTCTCATCAATGTCGCCGTGCTCCAGAAGCAAGTGCCCTTGCAGCCGGCTCGCCATCGTCACGTTCGATTGGGCCGCATAGTCATCCCGGAGAGGGTACCCCTGATAAAGTTCG
>Ga0335079_10008906_pt1 | contig 11434 bp, 11 predicted proteins | sample Lox_Sample_33_FD_206719 | JGI IMG/M metagenome (GOLD analysis project Ga0335079, IMG submission 206719) | Soil microbial communities from Loxahatchee National Wildlife Refuge, Florida, United States - Lox_Sample_3.3 | ecosystem: Environmental > Terrestrial > Soil > Wetlands | place: USA... | reverse complement strand
TCTGAGACAAAATGCGAATGCCAAGCCGAGTTCGGAGAAGTCAGCTGGATTGTACCACTATGCAATCACGGTTCCAGATCGAAGGAGCCTTGCACTGGCATACTCGTCGCTTACAGAGGCCGGCATTCGTTTCGATGGGCTTGTTGACCACATCGTAGCAGAGTCACTGTATTTACACGATCCTGAATATAACGGAATAGAAATCTATCGCGACCGGCCTCGAAGCTACTGGTTCGACGCCGACGGTAATTGGAAGATGGGCGCCGCGCGGCTTGACACTGAGGGAATCTTGGGGGAATTGGAAGCAGCGGATGTGGTTCAACTGAGTGGGAATCCAACGGCCGGAGTATTTCCAAATGGCACGACAATGGGGCACCTGCATCTTCGAGTGACCGATCTGGAAAAGTCCACGAGATTCTACCATGAAAGACTCGGGCTGAACATCTCGATTGATATGTCAGAAAACGGAGTAGTTTTCCTTTCCGCCAGTGACTACCACCACCACATCGCACTAAACACATGGAACAGCCTGGGCGGAAAACGACTCCAACCTAATGATCTCGGCTTGGATTCCATTGTCCTGAACATTCCCGCTAGTGATACCAATAAGAAGTTCTTGGACAGGTTGAAGAAGAGTTTAGAAAACGCGACGTTCGACGAGGAGAAAAACGAAGTTTCGACTGTGGACCCTGACGGGGTTTCAGTGAAAATCGTCGGGATAGGCGATGAAAGGCCGTAGAAGTTCTCCAGTCTTCTCACTTTGCCGCCTGTAGTAACTGCAGCGCTGTTGCTCCTCTTCCGTGCCGGAGCTGGTGTACCATGGGTGCAACACGGCCTCATTAAAGACCTGTTTAGCATGTTGGAATGAAGGACATCCAAACACGTGGCTAGACCTGCAATCGGCTGTGTCCCGTTCAACACCATACGCAAATTGGTGAACGACAAGGGTAAAGCTTGAGTGTGCCGCGGGTCGGAGACTCCCCGACGCGACGTCGGATTTGAGCCGACGACACTCCGGTCTTCAGCCGGATGCAAGAGACAGACCACCCATCGGGGGATTCTGTTCTCTCCATGGCCCAACCCGCGGGTTGCCAGGCTGAGCTACCGCGGCACGAACCCGAGCGCGGTTTCAGTGCTGAAATAAGCGTTTCATGCGCATCGGCTCGATGTCATAAGAAAATCCGTTGAAATTCTACCAGAAGACCTTGTTATGTGTTCAAAACTGTAGCATTAAGTTTCCGGCGAAGAAATACCAACATTACCGCCTGAGCGCAGGCGGAGAGTGAAAAAATCATGTGGTCCATTTCAAGCATGTTGGCGCCGTTTCAGGCGATCGTTCCAGCTTGGGCGCTGCTCTTGGGCCTGCTGGCGCTCTCTCTCGTCCTAATATTCGGTGGGAGCACTCTTGTCAAGGTGGTCGCTTTCGTGGTCGTAGGCATTGCGGGAGCGATCTTTGGCGGGGCATTGGTCGCAAACTATCTCGCACCAGGCTGGGACGTTGTCGGAATGATTCTAGGCTTCCTCATAGGTGGGGTGCTGGGGGTGGCCCTCGTCGCTTTGGGCATAGGGTTCGCAGTGGGCTACGCCGCATACCTCGTGGTCTTGGACTTGGCGCTCGGCCAGACGGTTGCCTTGATCGCAGGCGTCATCTTCTTCGTGGTCGGCCTCGTCCTCTCGGGGAAGATCCTTGCAATCGGTACATCGATAGTCGGGGGAATGCTCCTATTCAGCATCCTGACAGCCCAAGGCTTCGTTCCCGCCACGGCGATAATCGTCGCCGGGGCGCTCACTGTGCTGGGCCTTTGGGTCCAGCTTGTACCTGGAAGGCGAATAGCCGCCAGTACAAAGGGTCAGCCGAGTACAAGCAGCTAACAGGCTCGGGACTCCGCGCCCCAAATCCAGGCAGGGTCCTTCCTGGGAACAGCTGATCCGTTACGAGCCAAAGGTCATGAGCCAGTCAGTAGGGCCATGTTTCGCCGCAGTTAGGGCACTTGTAGCGGTAGCGCTTCTTCCCAACGGCGTCGGTGGTCTCGCTTACAAGAAGCAATTCGCTCTTCTTGCAATTTGGACAACGATGTGCCATGCAGATCTGAGGCAGTGGTCGGCGACTTAAACGCATTTCAGGCAGAACCGTTTCTTCGGGCACGTCCAAAGCCTCGCCCCCAGTCGAGAAACGAGCTCTCTGGCGTCCATCTTATCAATGACACCAAAGCGCGCCGAGTGTTGCAGTGAACTACTTCTGGCTGTTCTCTCTGCTGGTCCCGCTCTGCCTCGCCGTTTCAAACGTGATAGACAACTACGTCCTGCACACGCGGCTGAACGATCCAATCTCCTACGACATTATTTCGGCCTGGTTCGTCGTCCCAGTCGCAGTGGGAGTCTTTCTTGCGTGGAGGGTCTCCCTTTCTTTCGAAGCCTGGTTTGTGGGAACAGCGATCGGCTTCGCATTTGCCTTCCTTTTCGTCCTTTACAACTACGCAATGATGAAAGAACAGGGGACCAACGTCGTATCCTTGATCTACACAAGCCCGCTGTTCGTGGCCATCCTGGCCTTCGTGTTCCTTGGCGAGGAGCTCTCCGTAACAAGTTACGTCGGAATCCTATTCCTCATCGTGAGCGCCTTCCTTGTCCTTTACAAGAGGATTGACTCGAAGAACGTCGCCCTCGGCATCATCCTGGTCTACGCTTTCTTCTCTGCAGTGGCCAGGGTGGCAAGCAAGTCTGCGCTGGGGGAGGTCGACGTCTGGTCGTATTTCTTTTGGTTCCTCGTGGGAGAGATCGGCGGCACGGCTATCCTTGCCGCCATTCGGCCCAGGAGGCTAGCATCCGCCGTGAGGAAGGTTGACGCGCGGCTCTTCCTTCTGATAGCCGGGACCACTGCTTTCTCGACCCTGGGATTCATTCTCCTCTATTCGGCCTTCTCATTCGGCTCAGTGGTTCTGGCTTCTGGTTTGAGCGCCATACAGCCGAGCGTGGTGCTCCTCTATTCCGCGATTCTGCTTCGCATTCACCCTGGAACGATTCCTCCCGAGAGAGTCACCGGATGGTGGGCGGGTTTGCGCAAGATTAGCGCCGTAGTGCTCATCATGATGGGAGTCTTGGCTCTGACGGGTACATAGGTCCCAAATTAAGCCCAATCGCGTTCGCGGATTCCAGCTGGACCTCCACGAACCGAAGACATAAGGGGAGAAGGTCCCGCCCTCAGAGTATTGGTCAACTTGGGCTATCACCACGCAGACAGGAATGCTGGGGGCCATTCGATTGCTGAATGCGGTGTTCACTAGTGCTTTTCCCTAGACACCATCCGGCTTCAATGAAGTGAAAGAGAAGTGAAGATCAGATTTCTGGTAGCGGGTGAGAGAGGCATATTCGAGCGGTTGAAGGCCCTCGCTGACAAGGCGCGGGAAGAAACCCCTCTTGCCACCAGGCTGTTCCAGGAGCGCTTGGCTGACCCCAGCGTGTTGGAAGGCATGAGGGCGCTCGAAAGGCAGAGCGACGAGCTCACCTTCAGTCTCAGCGAAGATATCATGAACGGCGCCATCAACCCAGCTGTTCTGAGAGACCTCCTTCACGTCACCGATCTCATGGATACAGTTTTCGACGATTACTACTTCGTTGCCCGCGAGGTGAACAGGACTGTCACTAGCGCGGTTGAACTCCCGATGCTCGACAGAATGACCCAGACCTTCATCGGGATGGTGAATCTGGCAGACAAGCAGCTGATGGCTCTTGGAAGGCTCTTGGATGCGAGTAGCATGGATGAGGTCAAATCCTGCAGGAAGGATATTGAGAGGCTCGAGGAAGAAGGCGATGAGCTCAAGGACTCGGGCTTCGACAAAATGTATGAGAACGCCAAGCTCTTTGACTATTTCTCATTCCAACATTACACCGAGGTGTTGCGGAAGATGGACGACATCCAGGACGGCATGGAGGACATGTCGGACTTGATCTTGGCAATCGCGAACACGATTTCCAGGTGAACGCGTGGACGCAATAGCGCTGCTACTTCTGGGGGTAGCGACCCTCCTAATACTCGTGGTCTCGGGGAACAACGCCCAGGCATGCATTGGCAATCTGATAGGCGCCAAAGTCCTCAAAACGAGGACCGCCCTACTGTTAGAAGCTGCAGGGGTTTCACTCGGCCTAGTCTTCCAGGGGTCGAGCATGGCATCTGCTGCCACGAACCTTGCCAAGGGGTTGTCCTCTCAGACGCTTCTGATCGTTCTCGCCATTACGATGGCACTCTTCCTCGTCGCCCACTTTTCGAGGCTGCCCTTATCCCTCACTCACATCCTGCCTGCCCTTCTCGCGGGCGTCTCTCTGGCGTTCAGTCCGTACTTCTTCTTCATGATATCAGCTTGGATAGCCGCGCCGGGAGCTGCCCTTGTGGCCGCTCCTCTCATCGCTAGGGTCTCGATCAGGCTCGGGACGAACGATTTCTGGGACAAGATCGAGCTGTACAAAGCGCTCTTGATCTTGGTGTCTTTCACGTTCGCCTTCACCCTCGGCGCGAACACCATAGGCCTCATCGTTGCCGTGGTGGGCTTTGGAGGGCTCGCGGTCCCACTCGCGATTGTCGGGGTAGTAGTCGGAACTTTCTTCATGAGTGCAGGAGAAATCAGGCGAGTGACGTCTGACATGTTTGACCTTGGCTATTCCAATGCGATGTCGTCTATGCTGACGTCGGCAGTCCTCGTAGAGGCATCCACACTGGTCGGGATTCCAATGGCCAACACGATGGTCCAGAACACGGCGGTGTTCGGAGCGGGCATTTCGTACAGGACGAAGTTCTTTTCGGCGAAACCGTTCTTCTTTGTCGCGCTGAGCTGGATTGTCTTTCCGGCCGCGGGAATAGCGGCAGGTGTTCTCATCGCGCTAATTTAGCGGATTTGGCAGCTTTGTGTCCAGACTCCATGAGTCAGTTGGAGGACTTATCATGCACCTTCTGGTGTTCCAGCATCGAGCGCGCGCGCCTGCGCCGTGCTCGGCTCAGGCTGAGATTCTACATGCTCTAGCCACTCACTGCCGGCGTGGCGACGAAGCAACGCATGTTCGTTCTTCTTGGTGATTCTCTTGCAACCCTCTCACGGTCAAGTCTGCTCCTATGCAATAAATAGCCCCGCACGGATGCTCCACGTCGAGGCACGAAAGTGTTCTGCCCAAAGTGCGGACACCAAGTCCCTGACGACGCGTCTTTCTGCCCGAGCTGCGGCGCAACACTCCATGCAGCCACCGCCGGAGCTGCTGCTGCCCAGCCGGCCGGCCAGGCCCAGACCCCCACCTTGAGTGGAATAGACGCCCTAACGAAGGAATCCACAGCCCAGCACTATTGGTTGAACAGGTTGCTTGCTCTCATAGTGGACGCACTTATCGTGTTCATACCGCTGGCGATTCTGACGGTCATCTTCGCGGTCTTCGTGGCCATCAGCGGATTGACGCCATTCGGAATACTCGTTGGCGGTGTCGTCTCCATCGTGTGGTACCTTATCTTCATCCTGTACAACATGGTAATGGAATCAACCTATGGCGCCAGTTTCGGCAAACGTTTCTTCCGACTCAAGGTGGTTTCGAAGACCGGCTCTAATCCCAACCTCGGGGAGGCGTTCATCCGCAACCTGAGCAAGATCTACTGGCTGCTCCTGCTGTTGGACGTGATCGTAGGACTGGCTGTTTCCAAGGGCTACCAGCAGAAGTATAGCGATAAGTTCATGGGAACTTCTGTCGTCCGTGTCTAGAAGCATAGAACCCACTTCATCGAAAAGAAAGGAGGAGGGGAGTTCCTAACTCCCTTCCTGAACTTCGAACGTCTCCGAAGGAAGAAGGCCGTGGGCTTCTCCATGCGCTTTCGTTATGGCCTCTCTGTTGGGTGCGTCTGACAGGCAGAATATGGTCCCCTTCTCCTCATCGAGCCAGTACTTCTGGAAGTTCACTCCATACTTGCCCTGCACCCTGAGGTCCTTCGCGTGCGCTTCCGCCACGTCCTTCAGCTTGACACCCTTGACGTCCCTGTGAATGTCGAGGTATCGGGGCACGTGGCCTATTCGCGAAGCAAGGTATTATGAATTGTGGTCGCTGGAATTGCTGCAACCCGGTGCATGGGAATTCCCTCAGAGACGTCTGTCCCCTACTGCGGGTTTCACCCCGTTTTCATCGGCGCAAACGTGAGGTAATCGTTTTACGTGTGGCCTTGGGCCCACCTCCTCAGACGCATTGAGCGCGAGCCAAGGAACCAAAGCGATTCTCGTCACCTATCCCGACGAGTTCGCCAAGCGCGAAATCACCGAGCTGGCCGTGGCAGCCGGATATGAGGTGAACAAGGTCGTCACCCAGAGAGACATCATCAAGTCGGAGTACGGCGTTGGGGTGGGGAAAGCACAGGAGCTGGAGGGAATTGTGGAGGAGACACACTCTGACACAATCATCATTGACGAAAGCGTCACCTCTGCCCAGGCGAACAAGCTCTCGGCGAAGACCCACGCCCAGGTGATAGACAGGGAGCGGCTGATTCTCAACATATTCGCGCGGAGGGCAACCACGACTGAAGCCAAGCTGCAGGTACAACTCGCAGAGCTCCGCTACGCCCTCCCCAGGGCGAGGGACGCGGTTCGCTATTCCGTCAAAGGAGAGCAGGCAGGCTTCATGGGCATGGGCGAATACGCCGTCGACGTTAAGTTCAGGGCGCTAAGGAAGCAGATGACATTCATCAAGGAAAAACTGGAGAAGAGCAAGGCTGTCAGGAATCTCCACACGGCAGAAAGGAGGAAGCTGGGGGTTCCTTTCGTGTCTCTGGCGGGCTACACGAGCAGCGGGAAGACCACACTCTTCAACCGGCTGACGACCGAATCCAAGGAAATCTCCCCAAACCTATTCACCACGCTCACCACCACAACGCGGATGGTCACGTTCCCCAACTCGAGGAGCAAGATGCTCCTCTCCGATACAGTCGGCTTCATCTCAAGGCTCCCCACCTACCTCGTGGAGTCGTTCAAGTCGACTCTGGACGAGCTGCGCTACGCAGACGTCGTACTCCTGATGGTGGACGCCAGCGAGCCTATAGAGAGCATCCAGACCAAGTTCATGAGCTGCCGGCAGACCCTCGCCGAGCTGGAGGTCGATCCCGGAAGAATCCTATTGGTGCTCAACAAGATGGACCTGCTTCCCGACAGGGGCCGTTCGAACCCAGAAGAGGACCTTCTCTTCAAAGACTTCGACCTGGTAAAGATTTCGGCGACCGAAGGCTATGGCTTGCGCCAGCTGAGGAACCACATCCTGCAGCGCACTGCCTTCTCGGGGAGGCCGACAGGCGCAATCACGCACTGATCTCTGCTTCGAACCCTGAAAGACAGTTAAATCGCGCCGGAGGCCACTCTCCGCCATGGTGGTGGACCTCCACGAAGACATCGGCTACCACTATCTCATGGGGGGATTAGCCGAGATCAGGCCCTTCAACGAAGACGTGAGCGGGAGGCACGCGGACATCCCGAAATACCGCAAGGTCGGGATGAAGATCGTCCTCGGTTCGATCTTCCCCCTTGTCGGGAGCCTCAACCTCAGAAAAATAGAGGCGATGCAGAAGATGTATGGGGTGTGGTCCCCTTCCTCCGCGCTCGCGTCCCCTAGGGACGTGGCCATCGAGCTGGTCAAGATCTACTACGCTCTTGAGGAGCTTTACCCGCAGGCGCTGAAAATCGTACGGACAAGAGAGGACATCGAGAACCTTGGGGAAGCCACAGGCATAGTCATGCACATCGAGGGGTGCGAGGCACTAGGCGAGCCAGAAGACCTACGAGTCTTTTGCAACCTCGGCATCCGGTCAATAGGGCTGACCTGGAACTATGACAACAAGTACGCAGCCTCCTGCCTTTCCTCAAAGGACTACGGGCTCACGGGAGAGGGCGAGGCGCTGGTCGCCCTCGCGAACAGGCTCGGGGTCATGCTTGATCTCTCACACTCTTCTCCGAAGACATCCTCTGACACCTTGAAGGCCTCAGAAGCGCCCCCATTCTTCAGCCACTCCAACTCTCTTTCAATCCAGACGAGCAAGAGGAACGTCTCAGATACCCTGATCAGGCGGACGGCGAAACGCGGCGGAGTCGTCGGTCTCACCTTCATCCGAAGTTGCATCGGCGAGCCGTTCACTCCTGAGAGGCTGGCAGTGCATGCCAGGCACATGATCGATCTCGGCGGGGAGTCTCTCCCCGCCCTGGGCACCGACTACCTTGGAATGCAGAGCACGCCCGTGGGGCTCGGCGACCTTTCCAAGCTCGGGCGTTTCAGACAAGCGCTGAAGAGATCGGGCCTGACATCCCGACAGATCGAGGGAATTCTGAACGACAACGCCTACCAATTCATCTTGAAGCGCTCCGAAAAGTGGTAGGGGCGAAGACCTGTGCGAAGGAGGAGGAACAGGGGAGCTCGCAGAACCATCCTGTACATCGCCGTGGCTGTAATTCTCGCGACCTTGGTCGCCTTCGTATTCTTCCAGACGCAGGGGGGCCCTGTGAAACCCGTCATCCTCTACGTGAACCAAGGGAACGGAATCGTTGATGGATCGAACTTCGGAGCGATGCTGACTTTCGCCTCCTCGCACGGCTTCAACACGGTCTTTTTTCAGGTCTACAGGGAAGGAGTGGTCCTTTTCACGGGAAGTGAGCTCAGCTCTTTCGTCAATCAGTCACACGCTCTGAGCCTCAAGATCTTCTTTGCGCTCTACCTGACCAACTCGTCACAGGCAGTGCCTGGCGCCATTTTCGGCCTGGGCGAAGACGGGATAAGCCTGGACATGTCGACTCTGAGCATCGCGGCACAGGAGAACCTGCTCATCGACCTAGCTTCCTGCCACTGCCAGACCGCAGTAACCACCACTGACATGAATTCCCCGTTGAAGCCTGACCTCCTTGTTCTCGAGACCTACGGGGTGCCTTCACAGCAGTACATCAGGCACGGGACAGTAGCTTCCGTTGGTGTCTTCGCCACTTCGGGCTTGTCCGACTACCAAGCACAGTTTCAGTATGCGCTAAGCAACAGCGACGGTGTCATGGTCTTCGACTACGCAGGGCTGCAAAAGAGCGGCTACTGAGCGCGTTCGGTCCCGGACTTTCCGGAGCTCCTAGCCCTATCGCAAATCACGGGGCCCGGATGTGTTGTTGTCGATAGTGCTTTTATCGAGTAGTTCCAGGCACGCAAAACCATGGCACGCTTTGATTTTGAGAGGTTTGACGACATCGCCTTCACCAAGCTGAGCGATACCAAGCTCCCAAGCATCGCCGTCTCCATAATAGAGAACGGTGAGGTGGTGCACGCCAGAGGCTTCGGGTACAAGGATGTCTCAGCGGCGCTGCCTGCGACAGAGCACACGCTCTACGGCGTAGGCTCGGTAACGAAGTCCTTCGTGTCCCTTTCCGTTGCGAAGCTGGTCGAGGCTGGCAAGATGGACTTCCACGACCCCGTTACCAAATTCCTCCCTCTGAAGCCCAAGTCCTTACAGGGAGTGGAGATTCATCACCTGCTCAGTCACACCAGCGGGATTCCGGGTCTTGGCTCTCTCGAGGCACTCCTCTACAGCGCCTTTGGGGAGTACCACCAATGGCTCCCTATATCCAGCATTGAAGACATGCAGTCGTTCGTAAACGACGTTGACGACTGGGCCGAGGCGAAGCCGGGCGAGAAGCTCTTCTATCTAAACGAGGGGTTCCTTCTTCTCGGGGAAGTCATAGCCAAGGTCAGTGGGAGGCACTGGTTCGACTTCGTCAGAGAGGAGATACTGAAGCCCCTGAGGATGACAAGGACCTTCCTCGAGAAGGCGGAGATCAGCCAGGACCCAGACGTCGCCACTCCTTACCTGATCAGGGGCGCAAAAGTGACTCCGATACCAATTCCCTATGGGAGTGGAGGAGCTGGTGGAATAGTCAGCAACGCCATGGACCTGTCCAACTATGTCAAGATGTACGTCAACGGAGGCGAGTTCGAAGGCAAGGGGATAATAGGCAAGGATACGCTCTCCAAGATGGAGACACCCTACGGAAAGTGGCCCGCCGAATATTACGGCGGAGACTCCTATGGCTACGGCCTCCAAATAATCCCGAACTTCCACGGCCACAAGGTGGTCGGGCACGGCGGCTCCGTCGACTGCTACACGGCCAACATGAACTACATCAGAGACCTGAAGTCGGGAGTCGTTCTGCTCGCCAACGGCACGGGGTACAGCATGGGGCGGCTCTCCATGATAGCCCAGTCGCTCCTGGCCGGGGCCGACCCAGGCGAGCTGCGCGCCGTCAAGCTTGAGACGCTCCTCAAGAAGCTGGAAGGGCGATACAAGGGCTACAAGGACACCATATTCGCCGAGGTCAAGACAAACGGGAGTTTCCTGATGCTTTCAGGAGAGGACATCGGGAAGAACATCGTCCTGGTTCCGGAGGGAGAAGAGGGAGGCGTAGCCAGATTCTACACTCTGGACGGCGGCGCGAAGCTGGAGGTCACGTTCAGGTTCAACAAGCACGGTGTCGAACTTCTGTTCGAGCGTTATCGGTACAGACGGGCCGGCCCCCTTCCGGAGCAGTCCGGCGTCTAGCCGGCGCTCGAGAGGCTCACCCGTCGGGGGAAACAGAGCCCAACCGCGGGCTAGTGCGACCGCCAGGCGGTCGCATCAAGGCGGAAGCCGTCATACCGCCGAGCCCGACCATTCCAACTATTCTGGAAGGCTTCGGTGGGCACTGGACGAGGGAGCGCCGGCGAAACGACCTAAGTAGTCGGTCCTTTTCCGCGGGAGCCATGGCGGAACCAGAAATGGGACACATGATGGGACCTGAAGGTATGGGCTGGAGGGTAGGTGTGTCGATCTTCTCGTTCTTCGCCGCGATAATCGCAATAATCGTCTGGCTCTTCTTCTACGCCGGGGCCTACAACGCCTACCAGAATCTCGCCGTCATAGTGGTCATCTTCCTCGCCTTTGTAGCCGTCATGAGCGCCATCTGGGCCTCCTGGGGTCTCAAGCAGAGAAACTGGTGGCGCGGTTGGTGAACTGAAGGGATTCTTAGAATTCCTGCCTCCCAACCAGCCTGTGAGCCGAAGCCGTGAACCAACGGCGGAGAGCGAAGACTTCCCTTCGAGAGCGACGGGATTCCGCAAACGATTTCAATCCTGCGTGCACCGGCCTTACGCCAGAACCATTGCGCCAAGGCATCGAAGAAGAGACCATCCCCGAGCTTCAAGCCGCATTCAAGAGCGGAAAGTTCACATCGAGAAAGCTAGTCCAATACTACCTGCGCCGGATTTCAAGAATCGATAGGGCTGGGCCCCGACTGAATTCAATTGCCGAAATCAATCCTGATGCCCTCGAAATCGCTCGCCAACTAGACGATGAAAGAAGGGAACAGGGACCACGAGGTCCCCTGCATGGCATCCCCGTGGTCCTGAAGGACAGCATAGCGACGAT
>Ga0335079_10008905_pt1 | contig 11434 bp, 17 predicted proteins | sample Lox_Sample_33_FD_206719 | JGI IMG/M metagenome (GOLD analysis project Ga0335079, IMG submission 206719) | Soil microbial communities from Loxahatchee National Wildlife Refuge, Florida, United States - Lox_Sample_3.3 | ecosystem: Environmental > Terrestrial > Soil > Wetlands | place: USA... | reverse complement strand
CGAGACCAGGCGCCGCAACGACACCGCCGAGTTCCTCCGCGGCATCGCCGTCGCCGGCCGGCTCGTGTGGCGGTGGCACACCGGCCGGCGGGTGATAGCGCGTGCCGCCGCCCCCGCAGCCGTACGGCCGGCGACTGATATCCGCACCCCCGCCGATCACGCGTGGCGGGCGCACCACATCCGCCGCCGCCGCCGCCGCGGCCTGTATCGCACCGCAGCCACATACACAGTCCTCGGCAGCCTGTACGGGCTCCTGGCAGCCCGGACGCTGACCCTGTGGCTTCTGGCCGCCGCCGTGGTTCTGGCCGCCGCCTGGACGGTCCTGCACGTCATCTCCGTCCGCCACCCCCACCACCGTGACATCGTCGCGCCGCTCACCCGTGACCTGACCGCGGCGATCGGGCCGCCCCGCGACGTGCAGGTCGACCCCGACCACGCCACGGTCCGAGTCGACCTGCCACACGCATTCTCCGTAACCGACCAGGAAAAGGTCACCGAGCTGGTCCACGCCGGCGTGCCGGGCCTCAGCAAGACAGGATCCCCGACCGCTGAGTGGAAGCGGACCCGGATCCTGCGCCGGCCGTACGTCGAGTATGCGCAGGCTGTCCCGATGCCCGGTTTCGTCGCCTGGGCCCTGATCCGCGAGGCCGCCGACGCGTGCGCCGAACACGAAGTGATCCTCGGGCGGACCCGCACCAGCCCTTACAAAATCTCCGTCGACAACGACTCCCCGCACATCGGCCTATCCATGCCGAGTGGGGAGGGCAAGTCGGTCACTGCCCGGCTCCTGGCCGCGCAGCTCGCCCACCACGGCGCGCTCGCCGTAATCCTCGACAGGAAACTGACCTCCCACCAGTGGGCCGCCGGGCTGCCCAACGTCGCCTACGCCCGCAGCGTCGAGCAGGTCCACAAGCTGTGCCTGTGGCTCGCCGCCGAAGTCGACCGCCGCAACGCCATCGCGGTCCAGTTCGCCGACCGTGAGGGGAAGGTCCACGCCAATCCGGGGCCGCGGCTCGGTGTGATCCTGGAAGAGCTGAACGCCACTGCTGCCGAGCTGAAGGCGTACTGGAAGTCGATAGGCGGCAAGGGCATCTCCCCGGCCGTCGTCGCGCTGGACAAGGTCGCATTCACCGGCCGCGCCGTCCTGATCAACCTCGTCTACATCGGCCAGCGGCTGAGCGCGAAGGCAACCGGCGGCGGCTCCGCTGACTCCCGCGAGAACCTCGGCATCAAGCTGATGTCACCGAACGTGGCCAAATCGACGTGGAAGATGCTGATCGGCGACCAGCACGCCCAGCCTGAGGGGTCCGACACGAAGGGCCGCCTGTATGTCGTCGGCGGCAAGACCTCCACTGAGGTCCAGTGCGGATTCATGACCGGCGATGAAGCCGCTGAGTACGCCCAGTCAGGCAGGATCGCCGAGGTCGAGGACGACATGCCGTGCCTCGGCCCGCTGAAAGTCCTCGCCCCCTACAACAGCCCCGAGCGTGCCTTGCAGGACGCTGCCGGGATCACCGGGAAACTGGTCGCCGAGCTTGTCCCGGACAGTGACACCAAGGCTGTGCAAGCCTCTGACCTGGGCGATGTCCCCGACATCGAGGGTTCTGAAGCCAAGCCGGGGACACGGCTGGCCCTTGTCCCCCCGCTGCTGGTCACTGGCCCCGAGGCGTTCGCGCAGGGCCTCCTGCCCGGCTGGCAGTCCTGGGATTCGGCCCACAAGCACATCATGCGCGACCCTGACGGCCCCCGGCCCGAGGTCGGCAAGGACGGCCAGGTGCTCAAGCAGGGCAACGCCCCCAGGTACAACGCGATCAAGCTCGGCGACTGGGTCGAGCGGAAGCGCGGCGCGGCCCCGGACGAGAGACGGGACGCGTGATGACACACAGTGACGGCGGGTCGGCGGCGGGCCGTGTCTCGTACATCGCCGGGCAGCAGAACCGGCCGGAAAGCCCGGCGGAAGTCCGAGACATGGCCCCGGCCCGGAGACACCCGAAAGGCAGACCAGTGACAGACAGTGACACGACCGTCGAACTCCCGCAGATCATCCTGGCCGGCCGCAGCGACATAGCCGGCGTCCCGGCAGAAGCGTGGCTCACCCACGAAATATGGTGCCCGATCCCCGGCTACCGGTATTACCAGGCCAGTTCACGCGGCAGAATCCGCTCCATTGACCGGATCATCCTCGGCACCCGCTACAAAAGCGTCACGCTGAAACCACGGCTGAACAACTCCGGGTATCCGATCGTCAACCTGACCGGCGACGACGGGAAACCGCACACCGACGACGTCCACAGCCTCGAAATGCTCGCCTTCGCCGGCCGGTGCCCCCCCGGCCAGCAGGTCCGGCACTTCAACGACGTGTCCGACGACAACCGGTGGGCCCCCGGCGGGGAGGACGCCTGCGGGCCCGGCAAGCCAGGGAACCTGCTGTACGGCGACGGGCTCGACCAGCGCCGCGACCAGGACCGGAACCGCCCCCGGCCGCCCCGCGAGCCGAAGCCACCAAAGTTCTGCGTCACCCTCGGCCACGAGGACGTCCAGACCATCAAGGGGCGGCAGCGGTGCGAGGCGTGCATCACTCAGACGGGCGTGGACGGCGCCAGGCTGCTCGCTGCGGGCCTGTCAGCGGAGGCGGCGGCTGCACAGCTGGGATATGCGTCTGCGGAGGGCCTGGCCAAGCTGGCGGTCACGCGCGGAGGCTGGGACGGCACCGTCACGCCGGCCGGAACGAAAACCCGGTGGTCACGGCGCGTGACCGCGACCGTGCGGCGGTGGCTCGGCCGCCCAGGCGGTGACGCAAAGTGACGACCGAGAGCGGCGTTCTTATTCCGAGGGTTTCCGAAACTCACCGGATAGCGATTCCAAGATCAACGCGCGCGTACTATAGTTTGCGCGGGCAAAACGGACATACGCATATCATTCGAGCAGCAAAAGGAGAGGCCCCCCGCGGGGCCGCCGTTGGCGGCACCTCTCCCTTGGATATCTTTCAGACAAACTGGGACACATTGGGACACGCTCTGGGACAGGCCAGCGCGCTGCTAACTATACACAGCAAGCTCTGACCATGATCAACCCCGTGCCGCTAACCACGCCGAACCCGAAACGAGAGGAATAGCACTGTGCGTAACCGTCACTATCCGTCACCAGCCGAGAGGAAACGATCATGAACTGCCCTGGACTGCACTGCGATGGCTGCGGACAGGCGGCAGGAGGCGGCCTCATCCTGACTGTCGTCGCGGTCGCCCTGGCCGCCCGCGCGGGCGCCACCCTCGCCGAGGACGTCACCGTTGCTGCCCTCGGCGTGGTCGCCGCCGCCGTCCTGGTCGGCATCGGCTTCCTTCTGGCGGGCTGGAAGGTCGTCAAAGCCGAGTGTGACCTGTCCACCGTCGCCCCCGGATCCAGGGCCGCGTGGCTCGCCTCAGCGCCGTCCAGACCCGCTGTGGCGGCACGGCGGCACCGTCCCGCACTGGAGCGGCCAGCCGAGCTCCATCAACACCTGCACCTACCTGCCGGGATGAGCGCTGACGACGTCGCCGCGCTCATCACCCGTCGGAACCAGCCATGAGGCTCCTGATCGCGGCAGCCGGCCCGGACCTGACCGACCTTGACGGCCAGGTACGGAACCGGCTGCCTGCCACCGACGCTAGCGGCTGAACGTCCGGACGTCCGGCAGGGGTCTGGGGAAGGGCGCCTGCCGGGCTCCGGGTGCTCAAGGCGAGCTCCCAGAGGGAGAGGGAAATGAAGGGTCTCGATTTCATCCGGGCCTGGCGCGAGGCAGACCAGGCCAGGGCAAGTGAGACATGCGGCTGCGAGGAGTGCGGCTGTAGCCGGTGCACCTGCACGGCCTGCGAGGGCGAGTGTCTCTGCGCCGCATGCGACTGCGAGGAGTGCCCCTGCGGCGACTGTGAATGCGACTGCGAGGAGCAGGCGGAAGAGGCGAGCGGCTCAGAGGAGGAAACGATGGAAGTTCATGATGACGGCCAGCACATGGCCATCACAGGTGCTCCCGGCTCCGGGAAGTCGGACGCGGCCAGGGCCATGCTCAGTCAGGCACTGGGTGAGGGCGCCGCTGCGGTGGTGCTGGACCCGGAGGTGATCTCGCAGCGGTGGGCCAGGGGCTTGCCAGGCGTCGAGTACGCCTCCGCGACGGCGGAGATGCACGCCGTGCTGCTGCGGATCGGGGAGGTAGTGCGCACCCGGCTCCAAGCGGGCGAGGACGGGCCGAGGACGGTCGTTCTCGTCGAGGAGATGAACCACGCCGCAGTGATGCTGCGGGACTACTGGTGGTGGCTGGGCGGGAAGGGGCAGTCGCCGGCCCTGGCCGCGCTGGATCTCATCGCGCACGCCGGGAGGCAGGCGGGCGTGTGTCTCATCACCACATCCGCCTCCAGGCCGGCTGCGAGCGCTCGGGGCTGAGCGGCCGTGCGTGCGTGCCGGCTTCAGGGGAAGGGGCCGGCGCGCGCCACGGGCGCTCAGAGCGAGCACCCAGGGAGAAAGAGAGGAACTCACCATGACCGTCATCGTCGTCATCGTCGCCGCCTACCTCGTGCTGCATTTCCTCGGCGGCATGTTCCACCACACCCGCAAACGACGCCGCGGGCTCCGTCCGAACTTTTACTACTCCAGCGTGATGGGGCCCTACGCCTCGATCAGGATCGGCGGCTTCCGTATCGGTCACCGTCTGTAGTCGGCACCGATGACTGCTGCCCCTAAATGCCCGATTTGCGGGACCGCTGAGTTGACCTGCGGCCGGTCCCGCTGCCAGGCATGCGGCGCCGTCGCCACCCTCACCAGGACGCGGCCGCCGGCAGCCAGGACCACGGCCGCGCCGGCTCGGCCGGGGCCGCGCAAGACACCAGAGCCAGCCCGGCCAGCTGCAGCAGGCACCGGGTCACTGTTCTAGCCCACAGAAAACTCGCCGAAAAGGAAAACCAGCTATGAACACGATCTACGAGGACGTCGAACTCATAAACGACTGGGTCAACGCGGGGATGCCAGCGGCTTACCGGGACCAGCCGCTGGCCCTGGCCTGGGCGAGGGTGGCGAAGTGCGGTGAGGAGGCAGGGGAGGCGATCGAGGCGCTGACCGGGATGAGCGGCGCGAACATCCGGAAAGGCGTGTGCAGCACGCTGGACGATGTGCTCGCCGAGCTCGCGGACGTCGTGGTGACGGGGCTGGCCGCTATCCAGCATTTCACCGGCGACCGTGGCGTCACCCAGGTTGTGGTGGAGAAGAAAATCGCGGCGATCATCGCCCGGGCTGGCATCAGGTGACCGCCGAGATCCGGTGGCGGATGCGCGGATCACCAGGCCAGGGCACCTGGTACGAGGGCGTCGCCATGACCCGCACCGAGGAGGGCTGGTACGGCGGCGTGACGGTGTACTGCGGCTGCAGGCACCCGGACGGGGCCGCGGCGAAACGGTGCGCAGCCAGGGCCGTCCAGGCCAGGACCACGCCGCGGTCGCTGGTGCAGGATGCCCTGTTCAGCGTGGCGGAGTGCAGCTGAAGCATCCACGGCGCGGCAATAGCGGGCCACTGTCGCCTTCGCCGTTTACCGTCAGAATCACAGGCCGTGCACGCCCGCACACACAGACGAGAGGACCCTGGGACATGGGAATCAAAGAGATCTTCAGGAGATGGGACGAATGGCAGGCACGCCGGCGTGGCTGTGATTTCTGCGACCGGAAAGGAAACACGCCGATCATGATCCTCGGCTGCCGCCGGTTCCGGTGGCGGCGCACCATCCGCGACGGCATCAGATACTCCTGGGCGCCGGACATCCCCGCACAGGAACCCGCCCGGGCCGCGGTTGCTTTCGAGGACATCCCGTTCGGCCTCGGCCTGGACAGGCAGATCACCGGAGCGCTGCCCCCGGACGGCCCGGGACCCGTCGACGACCAGGTGATCAAACGCGACTGGATCGCGTGCATGGACTGCGCCCCGCTCGTGCAGGCCCGCGACTGGGAAGCGGTAGCCGACCGGCACCGGCACGCAGACCTGCTCGGCCGGGCGGAACGGGAAGAGTTCATCGGCATGTGGAAAGCATTCGCGTACTTCGCTGACGGCATTACCGTCCAGTTCCCCTAGACACCCCGCCGAGAGGAAAGGAAACCTGAATGAGATACAAGCCGCTGCGGGTCACGTCCTGGCACCCGGGCGGCCGGGTCGCTCTGGCCGTCCACGCGGTCCGGTACAAGGACACGCAGAGAGTCGTCCTGGTCGCATTCCCCCGCACCAGGAGGCGGGAACGACGGGACATGCAGTACGTCCAGCTTGGCGGGCTCATGGGCCCCGAAGGCGCCGAGCTCGTGCAGCTGCGCCGGCAGATGGTGGACGACGAGACGTGCATGCGGCTCGTCAACCTGTCCGCCAGCCTGGCCGGCGAGCCGGGGTCCCTGGTCTGCCTGGCCATCGGCGAGCAGCCCGGATGGGCTGAATGGACGGTCCCGGCCCCGGCTGCCGGTCCTGTTAACGCGGACGCCTGACACAGCACCAGGAGCGGCCCGTGCCCGGCAGGCCAGGGCACGGGCCGCGTTAACCCAGGACAGAGAACGTTCCCCGCCCGGTAACTACTCCAAGTGAAGAGTGTTATGCTTTAACGTAACACTCTTCACTTGGAGTAGTCATGCAGATATGCGCCGCCTGCGGCCACGGCTTCCAGCCCAGACGCGCCGACATGCAATACTGCGGCCCCGCCTGCCGCCAGGCCGCCTACCGTGCCCGAACCAAAATCCGAGGCGAACATCAGGAAACAGGCTGGCCGCACAAGCCCAGCGAATACGGCTACCCCGGCCCATGGCGCTGCACATGGATCACCAGCGAGGGGAAACGCTGCCAGACGACCGCCACCTGGCGGATCGAACAGCAGCGCAGCACAGGCGCACACCCCGGCCCGTGGACGGTGTCGTATTGGTGCGAGGAGCACCTGCCGCAGCATCTCGAACGGTACGAAGTCGCCGGGGTCGCTGCGACCCACGCCTCGATGCACCGCCGCTGACCGGCCAGACCGGGCCGGGGGTCACGGATCGCCGCGGCCGCGGGAGCCTAGCGTGACCAGCCAGGGGCTCTTTAACGTCACTGCGGGACGCGAGGCCGGGCGCAGGATGCCCTACAGAGCGTCCTTGGCCGGCTTCCCGGCTTTGACGCCCGGCCCGCGCCGCGGCGGCCGTCGCGGCGACAGCGAACGGCTCCGCCGGCCCGCTCAGCCGCCCGCTCCCCCGCCCGGGAGGGGCAGGCCGTCACGGACGATCCCTACCGACGACAACCCAGGCAGCTGCGGCCGCCGGGTCAGATGCGACCGGCGCAGCAAGTCATGCATCCGCTGGTCACCAGCAACAGGCACGGGCGGCGGGCACGCAACCGCCGCCTCGGCAGCCGCCAGCTCGTCTTTCGCGGCCCGCAGGATCGCCCGGCATTCATCCAGCCGCCGCCGCACCGCCTCATGCCCGTCCTGCCGGTCAGCCAGCGCACCGGTATTCCAGCGATGCACCTCGAACGACGCCAGCGCAGCCAGCGCCGCCGCTTTCGCAGCGACCGGATCCCCGCCCCGCAGCGCGATCTCAGCGTCCCGATCCCGTTCTAGCTGCACAGCGGACGCCGCTGCGGTCACGGTCGCCTCCGCGACAGCCTCAGCTGCTGACTCCGCCTCGGCCAGGACAGCCCCGGCAGCCAGCTCAGCACGATCCGCGGCGGCCTGGGCGGCATCACGGGCCCGCACCGCAGCTGCCCACCTGGCTTTCATCTCCGCCTCCGCCCGGGCCGCAAGCGACCGGGCCTGGTGGTCGGCGGCACTGGCCATCAGCGCGTCCGATTCCGCTTGCAGCGCTTCGGCAGACAGCCCGGTCAACTGGATTCACCCGGCGCGAGCCGCACCATCCCCGCTGTCCCCGGCGCGCTGATAGCTGCCGCGTCCAGGCCGGGGCGCATGACATGCCGGGAAGGCTGCGGCATCGACTGCGGCCTCGGCGCCGTGTCCGCCGCCAGCCGCACAGCATGATCCGCGGCACACGCAGCGGCCCGGTTCGCCATCGCATCGGCGTAGATCGCCGCAGCGGTCGCGCCCGCAGGATTGCCATCCGGGTCATTGCCCGGCGGCTCGGCCGCGTGCCCGTCCGCGATGTAACCCCGGTCGAACTCATTACCGGCGACCGGATGCGACTGCGGAATCACCGGCGTGCCCGCCGGGCGCTCCGCCTGGTGATCCTGCGTCAGGTACGGCCGCCGGAAATCGGATGGCCCGGTGATCCGCGTCGCCGCGGGCATGCCCATGTCGTCCGCGGTGGCGTAGCTGGCCTTCAGCATGGCCGCCGCGACCCCGTCGTTCACAGCCTGGCCGCCAGCTGCCCGCAGTACACCATCGCCGTCAGCGACCACGCCCATCCGGGCTAGTGCGGCCCGCTGCCCTTCGCTCAGGCTGAGCCGCCCAGTCATTGCCGGCCGTCCTTCCGGAGTTCGGCTGCCGCGCCGGTCCTGTCGAGCACGTCCCTCGCCATCTGAGCGAACTCACCGCTGCCGCCAGCCTGATGCGCCAGATAGTTCAGGTAACCGTCCGCCAGCTCACGCTCCGCCGCCACCCGCTCCGGCTCTGGCGGCGCAGCTACGGCCGCCGGCGCGGGCGATACTGCCTGCACCTTCGCCAGGGCCTCCCTGGCTGGCACTGATGTGGGCGCGCCGACCTTCGCGAACGCCTTCACCTGAGATTTGCTGATCCTCACGGTGCGGCCGATCTTCACCCGGTCCAGGTGACCGGAGTCGAGCAGCTTCTCGAGGGCCCATTCGGAGATCCCGAGCCGCCCCGCAGCTTCCGGCACGCTGAGCAGCAACGCCCTGGTCTTCTTTGCCACACGCCTCACAATCTCCCGGCCAGCACTAGCCGATGACCTGATTCTCCGCTGGGCCCGCGGCCAGGGCAACCGCCGCGAACCGTGTACCGGCCTGCGGAAACCTGCCGTGGCCTGCCCAGCCGGGCTAGTCGATGCGCAGCCGCCGGCAGTGCGCAGCAACCCGCCCGGCAATCACTCCCAGAACACACGGCGGCCATGAAACCGCAGGCCAGAACCATGATCACAACCAGACCCGAACATGATCGCAGTCGGTAGCTTTACAACCACCCACAGCGACATGCCGGGAAAGGCACCACACATGGCACTACGCGGAAAACCAGGCCCGCCCATCCACGTCCGCATCCCAGACGACCTCTACAACGCCGCCCGCACCGCCGCCGGCATGCCAGAAAACGCATCCGGCACCGAAGTCGTCCGCTACTCCATGGCCCGCGCCGCCGGATACGGCCACCACGAAGCCCTCGCATGGGCCACCGGACTCAACCCCGACACCATCAGGCAGCTAGCCAGCCCCGGCACGCCCCGGACATAGCAACGGCCCCGGTTACTCCTGCGCAACCACTCGCAGGACCGGGGCCGGCCACGAACCAGCAGAACATCACCAAGCAGGTCACCAGAAGGCGCCAACCGGAGGAAAGACTATCAATGACCTGGCTCAAACTGTCCGACGACTTCAGCGACGAATGCGACCGCGCCCGCCTGTCCGACACCGCGTTCCGTGTCCACGTCGAAGGACTCGGCTACGTCATGCGCAAAGAAACCGGCGGCCACATCGACCGCCTCGGCATCCGCCGCGCCATCACCATCCCCGAACCGGCCGAAGCCATCACCGAGCTCGTCACAGCCGGATTCTGGCGCGGAGACGGAGACGGCCAGTGGGTAATCGTCCACCACATGATCTACCAGCCCGACCCGGACGAACTCGCCGCCGACCGCGCCAAGGCAGCAGAACGACAGCGCAGATCACGCCGCCGCCGCCGGGGCATGACCGACAGCGCACAATCCAGTCACACCGTGACTAACGCCATGACTAACAGCATGAGTCACGCCATGACTGACGGCGTTAGTCACACCGTGAGTCACGGCGAACTCCGGGACGGGACGGGACGGGACGGGACGGGAAACCTAAACCCGCACCAAAGAGAAGAACAACAGCACACACACAACCCGGAAAACACTGCCTGGCTCCAGACCGCCCGCTGCGAAACCTGCGGCGACCCGATGGACCGCAAACTCGCCAGCCTCGGCCAGCGAACCCACCCCGCCTGCCAGCCAGCACCATGACCGGCAGCACCATCAGCTACCGCTACGCCACCCAGCTCCGCGACCAAGCCAGAACCGCCTACCGGCAACACGACTACGACCGGGCGTTCGAACTGATCTGCAGATGCCAGGAAACCGACCCCACCCGCGCCGGCGAATGGGCAGAAGCCATGAAGGCAATCATCGCCGCAGCACCCAGCCAGGAAACTGCCGAAACCATCAAGGCCGGCCGGCGGAAAGACGTGATCCGGTGCCACTGCGGAACACACTTCACCCGACCCCACGGCAACACATCCACCCAGTGCCTCAACTGCCAGACACGAAAACGACTGCGCCAAGCCGGCATCCACCCCGACGACCCCGCCCACCACCAGCTCACCACCCACAACCAGACGGCACGCGGCCGCCGGCCCGCACCCTGACAAGATCAAAAACCAACACCGGCGCGCGCGCGAACGCACAAACAAGCAGGGCATGCCCTGCCGGCCGCCGGCCGCCCCTAGCACTTTTTCTCGAAACGCCCCATCCGCCAGGACTGCGGTGACAGCCGCAGAGCCCGGCCGACAGCCGGACAGCAGGCCGCGGCCGACGCCCCGTCCGGCGCGAACAGCATCACGCTCGGGCGGTGGCCGCCACTAGTGCCCCCGCCGCGCCACGATCGCCGTCAGTCACTTAACGCGACCTGTCCGGTACGCGAGCGAGGTAGGCGAACCGGCACCCGGTGGCGTACAGAGCGTCTCAGCGCCGGTGAACGGGTATACACGGGCGTTTCACCAGCGGCTGGATACACGCCCCGGTGTATACACGGCTGAAGCTCACCCGGCCCCTCCCCGGTGCCGGGTTAACGCCCAGCCGACAGAAAGGGGAAACGATCATGAGCCTTGCGATCGACATAGACCACGTCAGGGCCGTGCTGCTAGCCGGCAGCTGGTACGAGGTGGCAGACGCCTCGTTCGGCCTCGACAGCTACGAATACCTATGGCATTCCAGCCCGGAAGCACGCCGCCGCGGAGACTTTGATCTTGTGCATGGCGGCGGGAACTCCGGCGTCTGCGCTACCGGCTTCTCGTTCAAGACCAGCGACGGCGACAGACTCGCGGGCCCGCTCACGGCGATCACCGCGGTGCGATACGACCAGCCCCCCGACGAGTAACGCCACCCGAGGTGCTCTCGCTGTCGCGGCGCCTGCCCGGCAATGGCCACGGACGGCCCTGAGCGGCCTGTAACACCGCGAACACCCCGACCCCGGCATCATGGCATCAGCCGGACAGCCAGTGACCGTCTGCGATAACGTGAGCGCTGCCGGTGACCGACATGCCCGGCCCGCG
>Ga0335079_10008903_pt1 | contig 11435 bp, 8 predicted proteins | sample Lox_Sample_33_FD_206719 | JGI IMG/M metagenome (GOLD analysis project Ga0335079, IMG submission 206719) | Soil microbial communities from Loxahatchee National Wildlife Refuge, Florida, United States - Lox_Sample_3.3 | ecosystem: Environmental > Terrestrial > Soil > Wetlands | place: USA: Florida... | reverse complement strand
AGGTCCCCTCCGTGCCGGTTACCGGGGCTGTAGGTTACATGGATTGGCCCGCCGGAGGACTTGGCCTCCACATAGCCGGAAACACGATTAATGCGAATCCCTCCACCGCTGGTGTGGGCCTGAAGGCGCCCATCCAGACTCTCCACATCAATAGGGCCGCCGGAAGTTGCCACGTTCGCATCGCCAGTCACCTCCCGAAGGCGAATGGGGCCTCCCGAGGTGTGCGCCTCCAGGTTTCCACTTAGTCCCGTTACTTCAATGGGCCCCCCTGACGTCTTCACGTCGGCGCCCCCCTTTAAGCCTGAAAGCGTGATGCTCCCACCTCCCGTGCGAAGCTCCGTGCGCGTTTCCGTGGGAACCTCAATCTCATAATGCATGGAAAAGCCGTGCGACCAGGCCGATTCGTGCTTGCGCCGAGCCGTTACGCTGGCCCATCCGGCGCCGCTGGTAAACGTGAACTCGAGTTCGCTATTCAGATCGTCCCGGTCCGACGTAATCACGATGCGTGCCCCCGCTCGCCCCCCGCCCGTCACGGTGACGCTCCCGGCTTCCGAGGCCAGCGTGAAGCGCCCCCCCGGCTGAAGCTCCAGATTCTTCTCGATGCGAGTCTCGGCCAAGACCGGCGTCCATGCCGCCAGAAGCAGAAAGGTGGCCGCCATCAATCCCAGAATTCCCTTGCTCTTCATTTTCTCCTCCACTGTTGAATTCTTATGACTTGTTACGTTAGACGGGCCGGGTAAGTTCCGGTGAGCAGGGCAGGTGCAGAGAAGTCGCCGGTAGACGGCATACAGTTCCGTATCCCGTCTTAGAGGTCGCTATACACGTAAACGCCACCCATGCGGACTCGTATTTTGATGTCCTGATCGCCGTGGGAATTCCAGAAGGTGATTTTCCGGCCCCACCCCGCGCCTTCCTCGCCGTGCAAATCGCTCTGCACGTAGCCCAGTATGGACCGGGCATTCAATGAACGCAGCCGGTAGACGGACGGGACGTCAATTTCCACGTCCCCGTAATTGAGGTTGATTTCCTGTTTGCCAATCAGGCCGTCGACACGCACATCTCCGTCCACGCACTTTATCGTTACATTGGCATCAAAGGGCATATGGATGCGGAAGTTCACGGAGAGCTTCGACTCATCGTGGAAGGGCCGCCAGGGCCGGCGCGGGGGATATGCTGTGTGGAGCAATACCTGTGTATCCTGTCCGGTCAACACCACCTGCACTTGGTCGTAGAGCGGCGCCGCGTGCTTGTCATCCTTTGCCTCCACCACCTTCTCGGCTTCAATCTCCAGGCGCGGTTCATCCCAACCTTCCACCTGGATGTTGCCGGTGCGGGTGTCAATGCTCAGCGTGCCGTAGGAAAACATGCGAACCGAATAATGAAAGGTTTTACTGAATTCGTCCGCTTGCGCGGAGGCGGAAAGCAGCCAGGCGGCGCACAACAAACACGCCGCGGTTCTCGCGAGCCGGCTGGCGGGTATCCCATAAGGGCAATTTCGTCCTGGATTGTTGGATATCATCCCACCTACCGTGAACTGGCTTTCATTTTCGCAGCGGTTTCTTAGCTACCAGACCTTCACCTTCTTTGATCAGCAAAAGGTGGTCGACGGGAGGAGTATCGATCTTCTGCGTCTGACCACTGGGCCAGCGGATTTCAATGCGGTCGATGGAGGTGCGGTTTCCCAGGCCGAAGTGCAGGCGTAAGTCGCTCGACGATAGATAGCTACCGCCGCTGCGTACGGTGTCATATTGTGCAAGGCCGCCGGCGACCACCTTCACCTCCGCGCCGATACCGTCACGGTTGCTCTTGGTTCCAATAGTCTTTACGAGAATCGAGTGATTCTGGTTCCGGTGCAGATGCCGCAGCAGTTCTGGCGCGCCATTCATGTTGGAGATGAAGATTTCCAGGTCGCCGTCATTGTCGTAGTCCGCCGTCGCCAATCCCCGGCTTACCTTTTTCTGGGCCATCGCCGGACCGGAGTGGAGACCGACCTCATCAAAAGTCCCGTCTCCGCGATTATGAAACAACAGGCATCGTTCCGCGTAAGTAATGCCGGTCTGGTACCGGTCAATCTGGGGAAACGTCTGTCCGTTCGCCAGCATGATGTCTTTCCAGCCGTCGTTGTCGTAGTCCAGGAACTTGGCGCCAAAGGTGGTGAAGAGCCATCCCACGCCGGCGATGCCGGCGCGATAGGTGACATCGGTGAAGGTACCGTCATGATTGTTGTGGTAGAGGTTTTTGACGTCGTCGGAGAAATTTCCCTTCACGATGTCTCCCCACCCGTCGTTGTCGTAGTCGGCAAAATCCGTGCCCATGCCCGCCTGCTCCATCCCCTCGCTGCTGTATGCTACCCCGGCCTCCGCGCCGACGTCGGTAAAGGTGCCATCACCGTTGTTGTGGTAGAGGGAACTGGGGGTGGAATCGTTGGCCACGTAAATGTCCGGGCGGCCGTCCCGGTCATAGTCACACCAGACGACGCCCAGGCCGTAGTATTTGCCGGAATCGATCCCCGCGCGCTCGGTAACATCGGTGAAGGTGCCATTTCCATTATTGTGGAAGAGATGGTCACGCCCGCCGGGGAGACCGCGCGGTCCGCAGAAGGTCGAAATGCCGCGATAGGTGCAATTCGGCGCGCTGCCCATGTCGCCGAGCTTGAGGATGTCCACGTCCAGGTAATCGGCCACATAGAGGTCCAAGTGGCTGTCGTTGTCGTAATCGCCAAAGGCACAGCCCATCCCCCAGCCGCTCCCGCCCACTCCGGCCTTGGCGGTGATGTCGGTAAAGGTCCCGTTACCGTTGTTGTGGTAAAGGATGTTGCCGCCGTAGTAGGTCACGTAGAGGTCGTCGAAACCGTCATTGTCGTAATCCCCTACGCACGCACCCATTCCCCAGCCGCTATGATCGAGCCCCGATTTCGCGCTTACGTCTGTGAAGGTGCCGTCGCCATTGTTGTGGAAAAGCCGGGAGCGAGGACTGCGGCCCTGCTTCCACAGTTCGAACGTCGATCCGTTCACGAGGAAGAGGTCGGGAAAGCCGTCGTTGTCGTAATCGATCCAGGCGACGCCCCCGCCGCCTTTGGCTTCGATAATGTAGCGCTTCTCCGGACCACCGCTGGTGAGGAGGAAATGAATGCCGGATTTTTCCGCCACTTCAATAAACTGCTCGTTTTGAGTCGGGACAGGCTGCCCGGCCGTCGGCGCGGGCTTGGGGTGGAAGGCGGGCGTGCCTGGCCCCGGCGGCACAGTCTGCGCCCCGAGAGCCGAAAACACCATCAGCGCCAAGCTATGTGCAAACCCCGCCCCAACAACAAGCAGGAGGAAATTTTGGGGTGAGCAACCACGTTTGTGCAGGGTCATGTTGGTCCCATCTAAGGCTGCAAGCTCGCGCCGGCTACGCCGGAAAGCTGCTTCTCGCGCCGCGCATGCAAGGCGGCGCAGATGGCGAATTCCCGCCCGGCCGATTCCTTGTTTCCCGTCTGCTGGTAAAGACGCGCCAGAGTGTAATGCACTTCAATATTGTCAGGGGCGGAGTTCAGCGCTTCTTTCAACTCCGATTCCGCCTCGGGGAACTTCTTCTCCTCGAGGTAAACCCTCGCCAGACCGTAGTGTGCCTGGTAGGCGCGGGGATTCAACCGTGTCGCCTCTTGATAGAGTTTCCCGGCCTCCCCCGGTTTGCCATGCTCCAACTCGATGTTTCCGGCCAGCCAATAGGCCGTGGGGAATCCCGGATTGACTCCTATTTCCAGATTAAACTGCTCCAGGGCCGAAGTCAGGTCTCCCAGGCTTTGGTAGGCGTATCCCAGATGATAATGCGCCAGCGGCAGGTCAGGACTGAGGGCCAGGGCCTTCTTGAATTGATCGATGGCGGGTGCGGTCTGGTTCTGATTGTGGTAGGCGCGCCCCAGCAATAAGTGAGCCTGCGCGTTTGCGGGGTCCATGCGGACGCAGGTTTCAAGAGATTTGGAAGCCTCGGGGTAGTGCTTCTCCGCCAGGTCCACCAGCGCCAGGTCAAAATAACTCTGGGGTTCGTTCGGATCGTCCTCGATAGCGTGACGGAAAGCCGCCCGCGCCTCCTGGTTCATTCCCTTCTTGAACAGCACGATGCCGAACAATTGCTGGAGGCGCGAGGACTTGGGATATTCCCCCGTGGCGGCCCGCGCCTTCTCCAGCGCCGCATCCATTCGGCCGGCCTCAAGCTCTGCTGTGACTTGATCGGCGAGGGCGTCCTCGGGTACCTGCGCGCGCGCTGAACCCAGCATCCACGTATTCAGCAAGGTGAGAAAAAGCACCACCCAAAACCCACGAGATTTTCGAAGGGTTGGCACCTCCTGATGTTACGTCCGGGAAAAAGACGGAGTCAATCCACAGATCGCGCAGATTTCGCAGACCCATATCTGTGAAATTGGTGAAATCTGTGGGTTCTACTTTCCCAACCCGATTTGGCATGCGTGGGCCTCGCGCGTTACTCGTTCTTCGTCAAGGTAAGCGCGGGTGCGGCGGGTCAGCTCATCGAAATCCACTTTGTGCGCGTCGAACTCGGGACCGTCCACGCAGGCGAATTTCACCTTGTCGCCAACGGTTACGCGGCAACCGCCGCACATGCCGGTGCCGTCCACCATGATGGGATTCAGGCTGGCCATGGTGGGCACTCCCCACTCGCGGGTGAGCGCCGAGGCATAACGCATCATGGGAATGGGTCCAATGACGTGCGCGGCGCCCAGGGGAGAAGTTTGCCGGGCCTTCCAGGCGCGCATCAAGTCCACCACCGTGCCCTTCGTTCCAACCGAACCATCGTCCGTGGCCCATTCGACTTCGTCCACCGTGGTGCGCAGTTCTTCATCGAGAATGATCTGAGCGGTGGAACGCGCTCCGCACAGCGCGGTGACACGATTGCCCGCCTTGCGGAAAGCGCGGGCCACGGGCAGCAATTCCGCCACTCCCACGCCGCCGGCCACGCACAACACGTGCCCTACATTTTCGATGGTCGCGGCCTGCCCCAACGGACCGAGCAAATCGGCCAGCACCTCTCCGGCTTCCATCGCCACCAGGACGCGGGTCGTTTTGCCGATACCTTGAACGACGAGTGTGATGGTGCCTTTCTCCGGGTCGCCGTCCACCAGTGTCAACGGGATGCGCTCGCTGTCAGGGCGCGGGCGCAGAATCACGAACTGTCCGGGTTGCCAGTGCCGGCTGATGCCCGTGGCTTTCACCTCGAACCAGGCGATTTCCGGGGTGATCAGCCGCTTTGCCAGGATGCGGTTCTCCGCGCGAGCATCTGTAGCGCCGGGCTTTAGCCCGGCATCGGTATGTGCCGACCTAAAGGTCGGCGCTACATCGGACCGGCGGTCGGAGACCGCCGCTACAGCAGGCGCGACGGCAGGTTGTTGATCGCGCAAAGCCTCATGAATAGCCGCCGCCGCCGCACGCCCGTCGCGCATGGCCAGGATCACGGTGGAGCCGCCACGCACCACGTCGCCGCCGGCAAAGACGCGCGCCATGCTCGTTTGTCCCTTCGGATCCACCACGATCTTTCCGCGATTGGTAATCAACTGAGGGGTCGAGCGCTGCACCGTGGGGTTGGGACTCTGTCCGATCGCCATCACCACGGTATCCACAGGGACTCGATACTCCGAGCCTTCCATGGGAACCGGCGACGGACGTCCGGATTCATCCACCTCGCCCAGCTTCATGCGGATGCACTCCATCTCGCGCAACGTTCCTTTTTCGTCTCCGAACAGGCGCACCGGCGCCGCAAGAAATTCAAAGTGCACGCCTTCTTCTTCCGCATGTTCGATCTCTTCCAGGCGCGCGCGTAGTTCGGCCCGTCCGCGGCGGAACATGATGGTGGTCTCGCTGCCCATGCGTCGCGCCCAACGCGCCGCGTCCATGGCGGAGTTCCCCCCGCCCACCACCACCGTCCGCTTCCCGATTCGCACCGGCGTATCGGATTCCGGAAAGCGAAAGGCTTCCATCAGATTCAGGCGCGTCAGAAACTCATTGGCGGTGTAAACACCAATCAGGTTCTCACCCGGAATGCCCATCAAGTGCGGCAAGCCCGCGCCAGTCCCCAGGAAGACCGCCTGGTAACCCTCCGCGAAGAGTTCATCCACGGAGTAGGTCTTGCCCACGATGACGTCCTTGTGGAACTCGACTCCCATCTCCCGCAGCCGGTCGATTTCCTGGTTGATGATTTCCCGGGGCAGGCGGAAGTTCGGAATACCGTAAGCCAACACGCCACCCAACTGATGCAAAGCTTCAAAGATCGTCACCCGATAACCATTGCGCACCAGATCGTACGCCGCGATCAGTGATGCCGGACCGCTGCCGATCAAGGCGACACGCGCGCCCGTGTGAACTTGCTGTGCTGGAACCACGTTCCCCGTGGCTGGCTCTTGCGAGTGCATATGTTGGTCCGCAGCAAACCGCTCGAGCGACCCGATCGCCACCGGTTCGAGCTTCTTCCCCAAGAGGCAGGTCTTCTCACAGAACAATTCGTGCTGGCAGACCCGGCCACAGATACCCGGGAAAGGGCTTTCCTCGCTGATTTTCTGGAACGCTGCGTCAAATTGTCCCTGCGCCATTAAGTCAATGAAGCTCTTTACGTTGATGTGGAGAGGGCAGGCATCCACACATACGGGGTCCTTACACTGCAAGCAGCGCAGCGCTTCAATCTTGGCTTGTTCCAGGGTAAAGCCCTGCGCGACTTCTACCGCACTCTTTACCCGTTCTTCCGGGGCCATCACCGGCAAGACTTGGCGAGGCGCTTTGGGATTCCGCCGCAGCTTGGGTTTGGCTTCCGCCGGCACTGAATCAGGTTGTTTGGCACTCTTCGAATCCACCGTTTTCCCCCTCGGGCCACCCTGGCACTGCGTGCTTATACTCAGCGAACGCTTTTGCGGACAATGACTTCCGCATTTTTGACAGGCCCTCGGAATGAGGGCAGCAATTCACGTGCCAGCCGGAATTCGCTGGACCGCCAGGCTCCATCGGCCGGATTCGCCCTTCTCTTAAATAGATAGAAGGAGCCACGGACAAGGGTATCCTTCCGACGGACAATCGAGACTGCCGGCGAGAAAACCGTGAACATTGGGACTGCTCCTCCTCCAGGCCCGGCTCTTGTTTCTATGGCAGCGCTTGGTCATCAATAGGGCCAACCCGCCTCGGCGGCTGGCTCCCGACTTTCACATTGCAAGAGAGACATTATGACCTCTATGACACATTGTCCTAGATGATTGATAACAGTTGTGTTTCACCCATGATTTGGTCCATACTCCCGCTGGACTCCAGCTTGTCTCTCGCAAATGGGGGTGTTTGAATGGCAGTGACAACTCAAATAGTGAAAACAGCATACGACTCCGCCATGGAGAATTTTGATCTCGCGGCGGATGCCCTGAATCTGAGTCTCGACGTTCGTAACATGATCAAGTCCCCGGAGCGGATTCTGCACGTGAATCTCCCGGTACGGATGGATAACGGTCATATTCAGAGTTTCGAGGGTTACCGGGTCCAGCACAGCACTTCGCGCGGCCCGGCCAAAGGAGGAATTCGCTATCATCCCGGCGTCACCCTGGATGAGGTGAAGGCCCTCGCCACATGGATGACGTGGAAGTGCGCCGTCGTCAACATTCCATTTGGCGGAGGCAAAGGGGGCATAACCTGCAACCCCAAGGAGATGTCGCAGACCGAGCTGGAGCGGATGACCCGCCGTTATGCCAGCGCGATTCTGCCGCTCATTGGGCCTCAGCAAGACATTCCTGCTCCGGATGTCTACACGAACTCGCAGGTTATGGCTTGGATCATGGACACCTACAGCATGACCAAAGGCTTTCCCATTCCGGGGGTCGTTACCGGCAAGCCCATTGCCCTGGGCGGCTCGCTGGGACGGAACGAAGCGACCGGCCGCGGCGTCTACTACACGATTCAGAGCGCGGCCGAACACCTGCGCATTCCCATCAAAGGCTCCAAGGTCGCAGTGCAGGGGTTTGGGAATGCCGGTTCCATCGCGGCGCAACTGCTCGACAGCAATCAAGCCTATGTGATTGCGGCCAATGATTCGCGCGGTTGCGTGTACAACTCCAACGGTCTCGACATTCCCAAGCTCATCATGCACAAGGAGAAGACCGGGAGCGTGGTGGGAATGCCCAACTCGGAGTCGATCAGCGCGCAGGAACTCCTGGCGATGGAATGCGACATTCTCATTCCCGCCGCCCTGGAGAACGCGATTGATGAAACCAATGCCGGCGCGGTGAAAGCCAAGATCGTGGGTGAGGCGGCCAATGGACCGGTCACACCCGACGGCGACGCCATCCTGGAGAAGAACGGGATCATGGTTATCCCCGACATTCTCTGCAACGCCGGTGGCGTGACGGTATCCTACTTCGAGTGGGTGCAGGACGAACAGCACCTGTTCTGGGAGGCGCAAGATGTTTACAACCGCCTCGAGCGCGTAATGAAGAACAGCTTTGCCGAGGTACTGAAGATCCACCTCGACCACAAGGTCAGTATGCGCACCGCGGCCAATATGCTGGGCATCAGCCGCGTGGCGGAGGCCACCGTGCTCCGCGGTCTCTATCCGTAATCTGCTATTCATACGTGAATTTTGATTTGGAAACTTGACTCGACACTTTGCCCTTTCGGGGGCCGTACCAATCAGCGCCCCTGAAAGGGCCTTTTTGTGTCTGGTACATAATGGTGCTACCGAGAATCGCATCGCAAGACTCCTGATGTTGGACGCCGCGCGGCGGGCTTGCTACTTTCTCTAACGCCTTCTTTTTCCGGGGGTAAAATACGGACCGGCATTTGAGATGGCCCGACAATAGCTTGGGGAGTAGCAGGAGATAGAGTGCGAGGTTCGACTTTAGTCGCGATTCCATACTTGCTTTTGCTGGAGGGGGCTGTTTCGTACTTGCCGGCTCAGGGCGTGAATACAGGTGAGCCTCTCAATATCCAGTTAGTGTTGGAGCGGACCCTGAAGACCCCCAGCCAGCCGATTCGCGGATTGGCATTTGGGGGCGAGCGGCCCGGGCTGGCGGCGGTGGGTGAAGATGACAATGTGCAGGTGTGGGACGCGGCAACGGGAGACCTTTTGAAAACCATCATCCTTGCCGACCACCCCAAGTCAGTTTCCTGCCTGGCCTTCAGCCCGGACGGCAAGTCGATTGTCATTGGCGAGTCCTTTACCAAGACAGCAATCTTCACGGCGCGCGTGGAGTTGGTTGACGTGGCTGCCGGCCAGGAGGTTCGCACCCTGGCCACGCATCATTGGGAAGTGGAGAGCCTTTCCTTCAGCGCGGATGGCAAGTGGCTGGTCTCCAGCAATTGGGACCGCAAGGTGCGCGTGCTGGATTTCCCCTCGGGAAATCAAGTCCGCGAATTTGAAAGCCCCGCGAAGCCCCGCTGCGCGGCCATCAGTCCGGATGCCAAAGTCGTTGCTGCCGGCGATACAGACGGAACCATCATGCTCTGGGATCGCGAGGAGGGTAAGGAACTCCGGCGCCTCAGTGCCGAAGGCGGCGAGATTACCAGCGTCTGCTTCACTTCCGATGGGCGGCGTGTGGCTTCCTCTGACACTCGGGGCTATGTGCGCGTCTGGGACACCCTTACGGGTAAGCCCTTGGACACATTGCCGGGACACGTCGGCGCGGTGCTGGGGGTGGTCTTCAGCCCTGACGGTAAATTCGTGGCTTCCGGCGGAGCGGATGGCACGGTGCGCCTCTGGGACCCTGCCACCGGTCAGAATCTTGAAACGCTTGGCGCCCACTCGAGCGTGTGGCAGGTCGCCTTCAGCTCCGACGGCAAATACCTCGCTGCCGGCTACGGCGACGGTACCATCAATCTCTGGAAGAAGCGCGAATAGCAAAGCGAGAGCGCTAGCTTAAAACTGTCTGCAAAAACGTGCCAAACTTCACTATTTCCACGAGTCGCGCTGCATTGCATTCCAACGTCGTTCGGGACCACCCAATCCCCATGAGTCGCGTCCGCGCATCTCTGAAACGGCGATGCCGTGTCAAGCCGATTTTTTTAGATCTTTTGTACTCCTTTGACAAACCTCTCCGTTCGACTTCAGAATGGCTTGCAGCCGGTGAAGCGGAGGCGGGCTCTGCTGGCGAGCAACCCGCTGAGGAATAGCCGGTCGGAGGCTGATCGGAACGAGCTCGGGGCGGCCCTGGGTCCCCCCGCCTTGTCCGGGTTGGGACAGCTTCCCCATGCTTGAGAAAACGCCCCGCCCCCCGCTGCACTCAGCCTTGTTATTCTGGATAGCTGATCCATTCAATTTATCTTGGTTTGGATATTTCCTCCTTGATATCGGGTCCCGGCGGGCGGGAAGCGCGGTGGCTTCCCGCCGCCTGCCGGGGATGAAGCACGCCCCCGTGGGCGTTGGATTCTTGCTCGGCGAATGCGAGTTTTGCGAGTCGGTTCGGTCCCCTTCATCTCTGCGGGCTCGCCAGGTTGCCCTGGTCCCGATGAGGTTGTCCGGGAGCAGGTCCCTATCAGACTACGGTCTTGATGGACCTAGCGCCAGCGCGGGCTTCCTGCTCCAGTACGCCGACTTGGCGGCCCCAACGGTCTTCCCGATAAGGGCAGCCGTGCTTCAAAACTCCATACACGCAACGCGCCAGGGAGTGCGCAATGGCGGCCTTGGCCACGTTCGGTTTCTTGCTGCAGCGCAGGCGGTGGTAGCGCCGCGCGAAGGGATTGCGGTATTGAATGACGACATTGGCGGCGGTGACGAGGGCCCAACGCAGCCAGCGCGAACCCTGCCGGGTGATGGGACCCGACACCTTCACGTCTCCGCTGTCGTAAAAGCTCGAGACCAGCCCCGTATTGTTGGCCAGGGCCTTGGCGGAAGGGAACCGCTCCCTGGTGCCGATCTCACTCCAAATGACGGCCGACAGGATGGGGCCGATACCCGGGATCGTGCGCAGCAGCGCCACCTGGGGAAAAGCCGCAGCGGCTGCGAGCGCAAACGAAAAACCGCGTGAACAGCCCGCTGGAGATGCACGGACTGCGACCGCAGCGGTGCGTCTTCACGACCAAGGGACGCGCCTGGATCCGGCAGCAAGCGCTCTCGCCGGGGGCGCAGTTGTGTTTTGAGCGGGTGTTCGCCTCTACGATTTTCTCTGCGCCGAGCGCGAAAGCAGCGAGGCGGAACTGCTGGCAGCCGCTGCGGCTTTTCCCCAGGTGGCGCTGCTGCAGACCATCCCCGGCCTCGGGCATATGCTGGCGGCGGTGGTCTGGAGCGAGATCGGAGACCTGGCCCGTTTCGACTCCGCCGGCGCCCTCCTGAACCATACGGGTCTGGTACCGAGTTCCTGGGACAGTGGCGAGGTCTCGATCCACGGCTCCATCACCCGCCAAGGCCCGGGGTGGCTGCGCGGGGCTTTGATCACCGCCGCCAACGCCCTCACGCGCAGCAAGAGCCCGCCGGGAAAACGC
>Ga0335079_10008901_pt1 | contig 11436 bp, 13 predicted proteins | sample Lox_Sample_33_FD_206719 | JGI IMG/M metagenome (GOLD analysis project Ga0335079, IMG submission 206719) | Soil microbial communities from Loxahatchee National Wildlife Refuge, Florida, United States - Lox_Sample_3.3 | ecosystem: Environmental > Terrestrial > Soil > Wetlands | place: USA... | reverse complement strand
TTCTCGCGGCGGAAGCGGCCGTGGAGGACGGCATCATTTCCGGCCGCTTGCTGCGCGTACCGAGCGGTCCCGGCAAGGTGCAGGCGATCCGGTCCGCAATCCGCGGAACTCCCGATTGTGCATTCGGCAACGCCATCTGGGATCGCGAAATGCTCGCGCTCGCCAAGCACGCGTTCGCTGTCAACCCGAATCCGAACTTGAAGGAAATTGCGCTCGCCCATCGCTGGACCGTTTATCAACCCTGAACCGCCGGCGCCGCCCGGCCTCGCCGGCCCTCGGGCGTCAGAGCTTGCGCAACAGCGCCGCAAGAGTCTCGATCGCCAGCGCGGCGGCATGCCCGGAGACCTCAGGCAACCCGCCAACTGCCCGCACCAACTCTTCCCTTCCGATCTCGCGCGCAGCTCTTATGCTCTTGCCTTTTGCCAGTGCGGTGATCGCCGATCCACACGCCATTGCCGGTACACATCCTTTGGAGCGGAAGCGTATGTCGGCAATCAGTCCCTCATCCAGCTTCAGGGTGAGTTCCAGAATGTCGCCGCAGGCAGGATTCTCCAGGCGAGCGTGGGCGTCGGCACGCTCCACGGCGCCCGCGTTGCGGGGATTCTCGAAATGATCAAGCAGCTCGGCCGAGTACACGAACCAATTGTAACGGGCTCGCTCTCGCACACTCTGTCGGACGCTCCCCTACAATGAAGGAATGCGCGGCCCGAATACGCCCCAGCGGATTGTCTGTCTTCAGCCGAGCGTCACCGTAATTCTCGCCCGCATTGGCGCGCTCGGTCGGGTTGTAGCATGCACCCGGTACTGCGTTGACGTGGTGCCCGAACTCAATTCGGCTCCGCGCATGGTCATCGCCGACTCCTGGACCGCAAAAGCCGAAGAGATTCTCCAGGCACATCCTGACCTCGTGATCGCGGCTGTTCCTTATCAAGAGGAGTCGGTTGCTCAAATTCTGAAGGCCGGCGTGCGGTTCCTGGGTTTGGCGCCTCGGACCCTCGACGACATTTACATCGATATCGCGACCATCGCCAGTTGCGCCGGCGCTTCCGAAAAGGGCGAACTGCTCATCTCTGCCATGCAGACGGAACTCGCAAATATGCGCCGCGCCACGGCTGGTTTGCCCCGCAAACGCGTCTTTTGCGAAGAATGGGGCAAACCGATCATTGCCTCCCAGCCATGGGTGCAGCAGTTGGTGGAAGCGGCCGGCGGCCAATTCCTCGGCGCGCCCGGCCAACAGATCACAGCCGAGGAAGTCTGCCGCCTCGATCCCGAGGTCGTCATTGCGGCCTGGTGCGGGGCCGGCAACCGTGTCCCCCTCGAAAAGATCGTGCGCGAACGCGCCTGGCTCAACACTGCGGCGGCCCGGGCTTCGCAGGTCTATTGCATTTCTGATGAGCTTCTGAATACCCCCGCCCCTACTGTTATGGAAGGTTTGCAAGCGCTGGCGGCGGCAATTCATCCTGAGCATTTTAAAAACCCGCAAGCATTCCGGAATGGAATCCGCAAAATCCAAACCGCCCTTCCGGTGTGAACAGGATCCGGAAAATTGGTTTAGGATGTCAGTCATGACCACCGCCTCGAAACCGGCCAGGCTCGATGAAGTCCGCCAGTCGCTTGATCAAGTGAACTCGGAGACACTCTCCGCCGATCATCTGATGAAAGCCATTACCAGGCTCCTGCAGGAGAAAATGCTCAAATACAACTGGGTGGGGTTCTATATGCTCGACTCCCATGCCCGGCCGCCGGTACTGGTTCTGGGACATTACCAGGGAGCGATGACGCCTCATACCCGCATTCCTCTCAACCAGGGAATCTGCGGCGCCGCCGCATCCACCGGCAAAACCGTCGTGGTCGACGACGTTGCCAAGGATTCACGCTATCTGGCGTGTTCACTCGAGACCAAGTCGGAAATCGTTGTTCCCATTTACGTGCACGGCGCGGTGGCCGGTGAACTTGATATCGACAGTCACTTCCAGGCGGCTTTTGGCCCGGAAGATCGCGACCTGGTTGAATATTGCGCCCGGCTCGTCGGCAAAAAGCTGGAAGGCGACCCGGCCACAAAGCCCTGATTCAAAATCCTGGAAAAATCATGAAGCGCGTAGTCGCTGCTCTTATTCTGAATGGAAATCGGATTCTCGCGTGCCAGCGCACGCGCCATCAGGTGATGCCCCTCAAGTGGGAGTTTCCCGGCGGAAAGATCGAGGAAGGCGAACAGCCACGCGATGCTTTGCGACGCGAACTGGAAGAAGAACTTGGCATCGAAGCCGCTATCGGCAACGAGGTCGTCCGCATTCATCATGAATACCCCGGCGGCGGTTCGGTCGAACTCCGCTTCTTTGAAGTGCATGAATACCAGGGTGAGATCGAAAACCGCATTTTCCGCGAAATCCGTTGGGTAAGCCGGAAGGAACTGCTGGAACTCGATTTCCTCGAAGCCGACCGCACACTCGTCGAGGACCTGGCCGCCGGCAAGGTAATCTAGCTGGCAATCTTCACCCGTCTCAACCGCAAACCGGCCGCCACAAAACGCCGGCGATGCTGCTATCCGGCCCCGCCATGAAAAAGCCCGTACATATACAGCGCCGTCAGGACGATCATGATTCCGGTCGTTGCCCAGGCGATGATATTGAAAGTAAGTTTGTTCACGTACTCGCCCATCAGGTCTTTTTTGTTGATGAGCAGCAACATGAAAATGAGTACAAAAGGCAAGACCGCGCCGTTCACGACCTGCGAAAGCAGGGCGATCTTGATCAGTGGAAGCCCCGGGATCATGACGACCGCCCCACCGGCGACAATGAGCGCCGTATAGAGCCAGTAGAACACCGGGGCTTCGGAGAACTTCCGCTCCACGCCCGATTCAAAGCCCAATCCTTCGCAAACCGTGTAGGCCGTTGAGAGCGGCAGAATCGAGGCCGCAAATAGAGAAGCGTTGAAAAGTCCGAGAGCAAACAGAATGTAAGCCCACTCGCCGGCCAGCGGATGGAGGGCTTGTGCGGCGTCGGCGGCGTCACGAATGTCACGCGCCCCATGCAGGTAGAGGGTGGCGGCACAGGCCACGATGATGAACCATGCAACCACGTCGGTAAAAATGCAGCCGACAATCACGTCGAGCCTCGACGCGGCGTACTGGCGTCGTGTAACTCCCTTCTCCACGATCGACGACTGAAGATAAAACTGCATCCAGGGTGCGATCGTCGTCCCCACCAGTCCGATCACGGTGTAAAGGTACGCGCTGTGCCGGAACGCCTCCATCTCCGGCGGCTTGACCGTAGTTTTCAGCGCCTCGATCCACGCGGGCTTCGCCAGCGCTCCCGCGAAGATATACGTGACATAGAAAAACGAGGCCAGCAGGAACACCTTCTCCACGCTTTTGTACTGCCCTTTGACCGCGATCAGCCAGACGATTACAGCGCAAATCGGCACCGAGATGTACTTCGAGACCCCGAAGAGTCCCATGCTTCCCACGATGCCGACAAACTCCCCTACCACGTTGCCGAAATTCGTAAGCAGGATGCCGATCATCATGAAAAACGTAATCCGCAGGCCATACTCCTCGCGGATTAGGTCGCTCAGGCCTTTCCCGGTCACCGCTCCCATGCGGGCGCACATCTCCTGCACCACGATCAGTGCAATCGTGGTCGGTATCATCGTCCACAGCAGCATGTAACCGAACTGGGCGCCGGCCTGCGAATACTGCAGGATGCCGTTGGCATCGTTGTCGACATTCGCGGTAATGAATCCCGGTCCTACGACGGCAAAAACCAGCAGGATCTGGGCTTTCCAGCGTCTCAGGAATTTCATGCGTGTAAACAACTATCCAGGCTTGTCGAACGGACGGTTCAGGATAAATGCAGATGTCGCTTCTGAACAGGTCGAAACCGCATCGGGAAAGAAAAAATTTAGAGCTTGGCGCGCAGCATATTGATCACGTCGTCGGGCGTAATTACGCCCATCAGCCGCGAATGTTCGTCGACCACCGGCAGCGTAAGCAGGTTGTACTTATCAAATAGCTCGGCGAATTCCTTTTCCTTGGCGTCTTCGCGACAGGAAATCAGCGGCTCCTGCGTCAGCGCCAGGAGTGCGGTTGCCGGCGGCGCCAGGACAATCTTCGCCAGCGGAACGGCTCCCGAAAGCGTTCCATGCGAGTCGAGAAGGAAGACTGTGCTCATGCTCTCCATGCGCCCGCCAAACGTGCGCAGCGCCTCAATCGCCTCATTGGTCGAGGATGTCACCGGCAGGGCAATATATTCCGTCGTCATGCGCCCGGCGGCGGAGTTTTCCTTGAATTCGAGGAGATCGGCGACCTCCTGCCGTTCTTCCGGCTGCATCTGAACAAGGATTTCGGCCGTGCGCTCTTCAGGCAGGTCCGCCAACAGATCGGCTGCCGCGTCGGGTTCCATCTCCTCGACAATGTCGGCCGCCCGGTCTGAATCGAGCGACTCGAGGACCGACTTCTGCACTCTCGGCTCCAGTTCCTCCAGGGCGCCGGCGGCCACTTCCTCGTCGAGCGTTTCGAACACTGCCTCGCGCTCATCCGGCGCCAGATCTTCGACGATATCGGCGATATCGGCCGGATGCAGCTTGGCGAGACGGTCATGAGAAATCTTCAGCCTCACGCGCCGCGCCGGATCGGTTTCGATCAGGTCGACGAAATCCCACGGAATCTCACGCTGCGGCAGCCGCTGCAGCAAGGCCCGCAGCGCCGGCGCCGGAACCACGCCTTTCAACAGGCGGCGTATCGCGCCCCGGGCTCCCACATCGACGCCCTCGATTTTCAGGCTCGGGTGGCCATGCAGTGTGTCGCGATAAAAATCGACATCGTTTACGCGCACCACTTTCCGTCCGTAAACATCGATCACCTGCTGATCGAGCAAGTCGCGGCTCAGCAACAACATTCCTTCGGCGCCGTTTGCATCTGTCCAGTCCCCGGCGGCGGTGGAGGCTCTTACTCCATCGTCAATGGCCGAAACCGCATTCAAGGGCAAAAGCCGGTTCCCGGAACTCGTCTTCACAATGAACATGGCGATTCGCGAACGGTCTTCCTGCGGAGCCAGCGCCACTTCACGCACGCGGCCGCTGGCCGCCCCCGTCGAGTCGTAGACGGTCGAACCCAGCAATTCGCTAAGCGCGAGCATGTTCATCGCCATGAGAATACCGGACTGCCACGGCATACGCCAGACTTATAGCTAACTCTTCCGGGGCCCGAGTAGAGTCGTGAAGCGCCAGGCATGGGTTCCAAGGGACAGGCGGTTCGGCGTCAGGCAACAGGCGCCTCGGCCCGCCCCCGGACGCAAAGTAAGCCGCGGATCCAGCGAAATCAGGATGCAGGCCACGCGAAGCGGACTGGGACATCTGCTAAGGACCCGGCGAAAATCAGGTGCCGTAGCGTTGACATTTCCCGATGCTACAGGCACACTTTCCATTCGCTGCGCTCCCCGGCCAAGCTGCGGTATGATTGGCTGCGGCGTCAATGCCGCTATCATGGTGAATTCCGGCGTTCCCTTCGCGCCTGCCTTTAGTGTGAAGGAGAAGGCAGCGCTCGCTTTATGTCCTCAGACCGGGTCTCGTTAACGCTCGACTCGACGCTGGAAACAGTCAACAGCGCCGAAGAGACGGCTGGCCGCATGGCGGCCGAGGCGGGCTTTGATGACGAGGAGATCATGAAGATCTCCATGGCCGTGCGGGAGGGTGCCGTCAACGCTGTTTTGCATGGAAATGCTTACGACCCGAATAAAAAGGTGATGCTTGCCTTCGAGCGCACGCCCCGCGAACTCGTGATCGTGATTCGTGACCAGGGCAAAGGCCTCGATGCCGGCAGAATCCCCGATCCCCTGGCTCCGGAAAACCTGCTGAAGACGTCGGGCCGCGGCATTTTTCTCATTCGCTCGTTCATGGATGTGGTGGAAATCCATCCTTCCAAAACGGGCACGGAACTTAAAATGATTAAGCACGTCCGCGGCAACGCGGATTCCAAGGAGGGTCCCCAGTGACCATGAAGTCCAGTACTCGTCAGATTGATGGCGTCACAATCGTAGACCTCAGCGGCCGCATCACGCTCGGCGAAGGCAGCATCGTACTGCGCGACACCGTTCGTGACCTGCTTTCCAAAGGACAGAAGAAAATTCTGCTCAACCTGGGCGACGTTAACTACATCGACAGCTCCGGCATTGGCGAACTCGTCAGCGCCTTCACCACTTCCAAGAATCAGGGCGGCGAGCTCAAACTTCTGCACTTGACCAAGAAAGTTCACGACCTTCTGCAGATCACCAAGCTCTACACCGTCTTCGACGTGCAGGATGACGAAGCAGCTGCTGTGAAGGCCTTCAACAAGTAGTTTCTCCCGGCTTTCTCCAGCCGGTGTCGATTTCGAGAGCCGGAGACAATCTCCGGCTCTCCACTTCCCTTTTCGGGAAACACTTCCGCGATTTTTCGCCCTTCGCCCCCGCCTCGCTACCGCTCACCCCTCTACAATCAATCCTGAACGTGCCCGCGCGTTCCGGTTTTATGCGCTTCTTGACCCTGATTGTTCTCGCTGGATTTCTTTTCGCAGCAGAATCGCTTTGTTGTGCCGGCCGCCATTCGACCTCCAATTACGTTCGCAATGATTCCGCACACGGCAATGATTCATCCGCAGATCAAGCTCCCCAGGGCTGTCTCGAGATTGGCGAAGCCCGAAAACACCTGGGCAAAACCAACTGCGTCCAGGGGACCGTCGTGCGCGTTGAAGAAGGGCACAACGGCACCCTCTTTCTCGATTTCTGCACCGACTACCGCTCCTGTCCGTTTACCGTGGTTGTGTTTCGTGCGGATCTTAAGTCGATCGGCGACGTTCGCCGGCTCCAAGGCCGCATCATCTCCATTAAGGGCAGAATTGAAGAGTATGACGACCGCGCCGAGATCGTTTTGCGCCGTCCCCAGCAACTCGGAGAGAGCGCATCCCGCCTCACCGCTCTCCCACCCGATTACGACGTCGAGCGCGAGGGCCACTATAGCGCCGGAAGCTTCCGGCCCAGCAAGGCGAAGAAACCCAGGCGCACCGCCCAGGGACCGCCCGTTTCTATTGAAGATCCGGATGGGCCCTGAGGATCGATATCCGCATAACCTGCCATAAATAAAAACTGCTTCAAGCGCAGGCGCCTGAAGCAGGAGTTGTTGAAGCAGCAGGTTTGTCTTTCCAGGCTTAGAACCGGAACACGATACCGCTTGCGATTCTCACGTTGTTGCTGCCACTGAAGCTGGGCACAGGAACGCCGCCGGCACTGGTGCTCGAGAAATTGTAGTAGAGCCAGTCGGCCTGAATGAGGCGAACCGCAATGGCCCTGTCAACCTTCACGTCCACGCCGCCACCGGCCGCGATCGTGTAGCCGTTCCATGACACCGAAAGTCCAGACTGGGAACCGCTCAAGTGAATTCCGCCAACCAAAACGTGGGCGAACGGCTTGATAGTCCCGTTGCTCAGGAAGATCACGGGGCCACCGGCATAGGTGTAATTCTTCAAAGAAACACCCTGGACGGTTGCATAGCTGCCGCTGAAATCGCCCTCAATTCCGGCATATTTCGCGAAGTTGAACCGGGCATTTGCATCGAACCCATTAAAACTCTGACCCGTGGTCGGCCCGTTCGTGTTGCCGCCGCCGATGTGGAGATACTGGTACCCGCCAAACACATCAACCTTGTCTTGCGCCATCAATGGAAGAGAGAACAATCCCACTAAGATTACTGCCACGAAAACCTTGCGCATCTTTTCTCCTTTGCGAGATCGGAGTCCGCCATCGGCTCCGCTATTTTCTGAGCTGGACAAGTGAATGCTCCCACGAATATACCCGCCTTTGTGGGTATGACTTAATTGGACCTTACCGGGTGTGAGAGAGGCAAGGACTTAGGGACGTAAGACTTTAGTTACAGCACTGGTACGTCCCAATCCGGGTGACTAACTTGTCTTGATTTTCAATATTCAACGGATTCTTGAAATAGTACGTCCAAATATTTCTACATTAACAGGATAATGTGGGACGCATAACTGAACGGAGATCTCACACCATTCCCTTACGCAGCTCATCGAGGGGATATTTGGTTCCCCGCCAAACAATCCCGCCTTGCCAGATCGTCAGCACCATCGACCGCGCAATGGTAAACAGGACCACGCTCGTGCTCACCGGATGCAGCAAGAAATAATATGGCCTTACGTCAGAGAACCGCGACATCCCCCAATAGATCGCCAATAGCGACGCCAGTGCGACCGCGAACGGCGCTCGGGCCCATCCCCGCGCGAACCAGATTCCCGCAAACGGTCCCAGATTCAGAACTGCCAGCGCAACCATGGAAGCTACCGTTCGCGGCCACTGGAAGGACAGCAAGGCGAAGAAGTTTTTGGTGAGATTTTCGACAATCCCAAACGTGCCTTTCACCCAGTGGAGCGAAATCAGGTCTTTCCCAAACACGTTGCGCTGCGCGTACCCGGCATTCTTCACCACCTTGCCGAGTTTCATATCGTCCAGCACCTCCATGCGCAGCGCCTGGTATGTGCCCACCGCCTCATACACAGGTCGCCGGACCATGTTGAACGCGCCCACTCCCATATGATCCTGCGCCGCCGGATCGGCTACCTTCCACGGACGATGCCCAAAGACAAACAGCGCCTGAAAGAACGCGATCATCATGCGCTCACCCGGAGTTTTCATGACCATGCTGGGAAACAAAACCACATGATCGGCCTTCTCTGTTTCGGCATAGTTGACCGCCCGTCGTACCGAGTCGGCTCTGAACAATACATCGGCGTCGGTAAACAGCAACCAGTCGCCAGTAGCCTGCCTGGCCGCCGTCCACATGGCGTGGGTTTTTCCCATCCAGCCTGCCGGCAATTCGGAAACATGAATGATCCGCAGGCGGCCTGCCGCGCCGGCAGAGGCCGCCACTTCCTCCATGCGTGCGCCCGTTGCATCCGTAGACCGGTCGTTGACCGCGATCACTTCGTAGTCCCTATAGTCGAGCGCCAGCAGCGATTCCAGTGTCGCCCGAATGTCCTGTTCCTCATTTCGCGCCGGAACAATAATGCTGACGCGAGCCTCGCTCATCGCCGCTGCCGGCCTCCGGTCCCATTCCGGCTTCGCCAGGTCAGCCACCCGAGGCATGCCGATCGCGGCCTCCACGATGCGGGAAAACCAGGCCAGCGCCAGCATGGTGCCCGCAATCCAATAAAGGGTTTGCCAACTCATGGGCTTAAGAAGATGCTCCCGAATGCGCGGGCGATGCCGGATTGCCATTCACCCGCAGGGGCGGAGCAAAGCGCATCCCATAGAACAGAATTGACGCCGAAAGCGCGATCGCCACAATGGTGGCGAACAACCCGGCTCCCAGCGAGTGATGGTCCGAGAGGTACCCGATCACCCACGGCGACGAGGCATCGCCAAGCAGGTGAATGATAAATATGTTCACCGCGATGGCCGTCGCTCGCACGTGCGCGCCCACCGAGTTGATCAGCGCCGCATTCAGCGGGGAGGTATTGACCAGCAGCAGGAATTCCGCCAGCACCACGCCGGCCAGCATCCGGTTGCCGGTAGTGTAGAGCGCAATCCACATTGCCGGAATCCCGAGGGCGAGACTGGCCGCCGACACCAGGTAATACGCCTTGCGCGTGTAGCGCAGCAGATAGTCTCCCAGCCATCCTCCTGACACGGCTGCCGCGATCCCGGTCGCTGCCGTGCTGATCCCAAATATCCAGTTGGCATCCTTCAGGCTGTATCCATGGTCGCGGTGCAGAAACGTCGGCATCCACACCTGCAGCCCGCCGAGCGCAAATGTCATCATTGCCATGCCGAGAGTGGCCGTCCAGAACGCCGGGTTCCGCGCCAGGCCCAGAACCGTTCCCCGCTCTGGCGTTTCCTCCAGGCTGTCAAACCGGCCGCGCTCCGGTTCCGGCAGGAGCACCAGGATGGCCGCCAGCACGAGGCCGGGCACGGCCCCCATGTAGAAAGGCGCGCGCCAACTGTTGTAGTGTGCGCTCACCGCACCTCCCAGGATGTATCCCAGGGCCGTGCCGAAGGGCAGCGTCAAGTAGTAAATCCCAAGCACGCGCCCGCGCACCCTCTCCGGAAAAAGGTCGGCGATCACGGTCGGCGAAATCGTGCAGAAGCTGGCCTCTCCGATCCCCACGATCATGTGGCGGAGCAGCAGCACCTGGAAGCTATAGGTGAACGCCGTCAGCAGCGTCGCGATGCTCCACACAACCGCGCCGGCGATGATGATCTTCTTGCGCGAATAACGGTCCGCCAGCGGCCCCATAAATGGAGCCGTGCACATGTAGATAATGAAAAATGCGCTCGAAAGCAGTCCGAAGTCCGAGTCGCTGCGGTGGAACTCCGCCTGGATCATCGGCTGTACCGCAAACAGCACCGACCGGTCAATGTAATTCACCAGATTCAGCGCCGTCAGGACAACGAGCGCCGTGCGCGGATAGAGTTTCGTCGAAGCCACAGGTCGAGCGAATATAGCATGTTGGAATTGAAGAAGTCAGAGGTCAGATGGCAGCAATAACAATCGCGAGTATGCCCTTCTCCAATCTCGCTTACTACTTTTGGCTCTTCTTCTCCCCCGGCCACTTCGCCACCACGACCGTCGAGAGCCCGCCCCGCGGGCGGAAGTCTCCTCGCACTTCGGCCCATACCGGCTTGGCCCAGCGCACGACATCCTCCAGCACGCGATTCACAATGTTTTCCTGAAAGATGCCGAGGTTGCGGTACGACTGCAGGTACTCTTTCAGCGATTTCAGTTCCAGGCATCGTTCATCCGGCATATAGCGAATAACGATCGTGCCGAAATCCGGCAGCCCCGTTTTCGGGCACACCGAGGTAAACTCCGGATCGTCAACGGTGATTTCGTATCCCGGATACTGGTTCGGCCAGGTTTCGATTTCCGGAAAGTTGTGATCGATTCCGGCGCTGGCGTGTTGGTCGGTATAGCGGCGCGAATTCGGCATCTGTTCCTCGCAACGGACAATTCTCTTCGACCTGAACCGCTCGATTCGCAGCCATTGTACCTATCGGAAAATACAACCCGCAAAATTCCGCTCATTCTCTGACGCAATTCGCATACCTGCCGCATCCAATCTGACAAGTCCGGTGTACGATTGCGCTGCCTTCCCGCGCCTCGTCAGTGGTACATTGAAGCTTATTATTTTCTCTGTATGCCATTGAATAGAAACAACTCCGGCTCGAAAGGGCACTGGTGGGTTACGCCTCTGCTCGCCCTGCTCGCCGTGGCCGCGCTCGCCGCTTTTGTCTCCCGCCGCAGCGATCCTGTCGAGGTACGCGCTATCCGGGTCGAGCTCGGCAACATTCGCAGCGTCATCTCCACGAATGGAAAAATCGAGCCGGCCGACAATTTCGAAGCGCATGCTCCCATACCGGCCAATGTCAAGCGTGTTCTAGTCCGGGAGGG
>Ga0335079_10008898_pt1 | contig 11439 bp, 11 predicted proteins | sample Lox_Sample_33_FD_206719 | JGI IMG/M metagenome (GOLD analysis project Ga0335079, IMG submission 206719) | Soil microbial communities from Loxahatchee National Wildlife Refuge, Florida, United States - Lox_Sample_3.3 | ecosystem: Environmental > Terrestrial > Soil > Wetlands | place: USA... | reverse complement strand
TGCCGCGCGCGCGGGGGCGCGGCGCGGTCACGCGCGCAGCTCCGCGAGCACCGTCTCGCCGGCGCGCACGGTCTGGTTCAGCTCCACCTTCACGGCGGCCGACGGTTCGAGGAATACGTCCACCCGCGACCCGAACCGGATCATCCCGAACCGTGCGCCCTGCTCCGCGCGGTCGCCCGGCCCCACGTCGGTCACGATGCGGCGCGCGATGCTGCCCGCGATCTGCCGCACCAGCACCTGCCCGCGGGGCGTCTGGATGCCCACCGACGACTGCTCGTTCACCAGCGACGCCTTGTCGTGGCTCGCCACGGTGAACTCCCCGGGGTTGTAATGGACCACCTCGACCTCGCCGGAAACCGGGAGCCGGTTCACGTGCACGTCGAACACGCTCATGAATATGGAGATGCGGGTCGCCTGGTGGTGAAGATACATCGGCTCGTCCACCTGGGCGATGCTGCACACCCGGCCGTCGGCCGGCGCGATCACCACCCCCTCGCCGCGCGGCCCCGTGCGCTCGGGATCGCGGAAGAAGGCCGCGACCCACGCCGTCAGGACGATCCCCACCGCGAGCAGCAGCCAGGTCCAGCCCGGCCACGAGTACCACACGACGGCGAGCGCCGCGTCCAGAGCGAGCGCCACTCGAATGAACGGCCATCCCTCGGGCGCGATGCGCATCACGATGCCTCCACGGTGGACTCGGTCAGACGGCGGAAGATCTCGCGGTACCGGTCGGTGGTGGCGCGCACCACCTCGGCCGGGAGCGGCGGGGCCGGGGCCTCGCCGTTCCAGGTGCCGGCGCGCCGCAGTCCCTCCAGGTAGTCGCGGACCGGCTGCTTGTCGAAGCTGGGCTGTCCCCGGCCCGGGCGGTAGCCCGACGCCGGCCAGAAGCGCGACGAGTCCGGGGTCAGCACCTCGTCGATCAGCACCAGCCGCCCGTCGGCGGAGCGGCCGAACTCGAACTTGGTGTCGGCGATGATGATGCCGCGGGCGGCGGCGAACGCCTGCGCCTCGCCGTACAGGGCCAGCGAGCGCTCCCGCAGCTCGCCGGCGAGCCGGTCGCCGAGCGCCTCGGCCACCTGATCGAACGTGACGTTCTCGTCGTGCCCGACCTCGGCCTTGGTCGCCGGGGAGAAGATGGGCTCGGGCAGCCGGTCCGACTCGCTGAGTCCCGCCGGCATGGGCTCGCCGGCCAGCGTGCCGGACTGGCGGTACTCCTTCCACGCCGAGCCCGAGATGTAGCCGCGCACCACGCACTCGAACGGGACCGGCTCGCTGCGGCGCACCAGCATCGCCCGGCCCGCCAGCGCGGCCCGGTGGGTGCCGAGCGCGGGCACCGCGGCGACGATCTCGGCTGCGTCCGCCGTCAGGCAGTGGTGCGGTACCGCGGCGGCGAGGCGGGCGAACCAGAAGGCGCTGAGCTGGGTCAGCACCTCGCCCTTGTGCGGGACGGGCTCGCCCAACACCACGTCGAAGGCGCTGATGCGGTCGCTGGCCACGATCAGCAGCCGCCCGTCGTCCACGCGGTACACCTCGCGCACCTTGCCGCGGCGCTCGAGGGGCAGCGGCAGGTCGCTCCGCATCGTCACCGTCATACCTTCACCTCCGCGGGCGGCGCCTCGGGCAGGCCCGCCACCAGGGGATCGATCACGTCGCGCAGGAACTCGTCCACCTGCTCCGGTGCCCGGCCGACGAACGCCGCCGGCGCCAGGGAGCGCGCCACCTCGGCGACCGGCACCGCGCGGAAGGCCGGGTCGGCCGCGAGCCGCTCCAGCAGGTCGTTCGGCGCGTCCTGCTCGGCCACGGCCTTCGCCACGGCGAGGCTGTGGCGCCGCACCACCTCGTGCAGGCTCTGCCGGTCGCCGCCGGCCTTGACCCCCAGCATCAGGCAGCGCTCGGTGGCCATGAACGGCAGCTCGCGGGCGACGTGCCGGCCGATCACCGCCTCCCGCACCTCGAGGCCGGAGGCCACGTCCGCCATCAGCACCAGGATCGCGTCCACCGCCAGGAACGCCTCCGGGAGCACCACCCGCCGGTTCGCGCTGTCGTCGAGCGTCCGCTCGAACCACTGCTGGGCCGCGGTCTCCTCGGCGTTGGCGGGCAGGTGCATCGCGTAGCGCGCCAGCGACGCGATCCGCTCGGCACGCATCGGGTTGCGCTTGTAGGCCATCGCGGACGACCCCACCTGCTCGGCCTCGAAGGGCTCGAGCACCTCGCCGAGGTGCTGCAGCAGCCGCAGGTCGGCCGCGCACTTGGCCGCCGACTGCGCGACGCCCGCGAGCACCGACAGCACCTGCGCGTCCACCTTGCGCGGATAGGTCTGGCCGCTGATCGGCACCACGCGCGCGAAGCCCATCTTCTCGGCGATGCACCGGTCGAGCCGGCGGACCTTGTCGTGGTCGCCCCCGAACAGGTCGAGGAACGAGGCCTGGGTCCCGGTGGTGCCCTTGCAGCCGAGCAGGGCGAGGTCCTCGCGGCGGTGCCGCACCTCCGCCAGGTCGGCCGCGAAGCCCTGCATCCACAGCGCCGCGCGTTTGCCCACCGTGGTGAGCTGGGCGGGCTGCAGGTGCGTGTAGGCCAGCGTCGGGACCGCGCGATGGCGGGCCGCGACGCCGCGCCACGCGCGGAGCACGGCGCCCAGGCGCAGCTCCACCAGCCGCAGCGCCTCGCGCAGCAGCAGGAGGTCGGCGTTGTCGGTGACGAACGCCGACGTCGCGCCGAGGTGGATGAACGGCCGCGCCGCCGGGGCGACGTCGCCGAAGGCGTGGACGTGGGCCATCACGTCGTGGCGGAAGCGGCCCTCGTACGCCGCGGCCCGCTCGAAATCCACTTCGTCGGCGTGGGCGCGCATCTGCTCGATCGCCTCGGCCGGGATCGCGAGCCCCAGCTCGCGCTCGGCTTCCGCCAGCGCGATCCACAGCCGCCGCCACAGGCCGATGCGGGTCGCCGCGCCCCACAGGCGCTGCATCGCCGGGGAGGCGTAGCGGGTGGCCAGCGGCGAGACGTAGCGCTCCTGGTCGCTCACGCCGCGCTCAGAACTGGACCCAGTTGTACTGGCCGTGCCGGTCGAACCACAGCGTCACCTCGCCGCGATTGCGGAAGTAGGCGATGACCTTCCGCACCTGCTCCGCGTCGGTGATGTCCTCGTTGTTGATCCGCAGGACCACGTCGCCGGCCTGCAGGCCCAGAGTCTGCTGCGACTCCGGGCCCGCGCTCACCACCAGGGCGCCGTACGAGTTCCGCAGCTGGCGCTCCGCCTGGATGGCCGGCGTGACGGTCACCAGCTCCAGGTCGCCCAGGGTGACCCGCTGGGCCCGCTCGGACGGCAGGTCCGAGGCGCGGACCGTCGCGAGGGAGATCCCTCCCGTGCGGCGCAGCGCGACGTGGAGCGTGTCGCCCACGTCGAGGTCGAGGAGCGACGCCTCCCAGTCGAGGTAGTTGCGCACCGGCCGGCTGCCGACCCGGATGATGGTGTCGCCCTCGGCGATCCCGGCCTGGTCCCCCGGACTGCCGGGCGCGACGTGCTGCACCACCACGCCCACCTGGCGCCGCCACGCGTCGGAGGTGGCACTCGGCTCCGCGATCTGGACGCCGGTCCAGCCGCGGCGCACGCGGCCGTACGCTCGGAGGTCGCGGGCCACGCGCATCGCCCGCTCGATCGGGATCGCGAAGCCGAGGCCGACGTTGCCGCCCGACTCGGAGAGGATGAACGAGTTGACGCCGACCACCTCGCCCGCCGCGTCGACCAGCGGCCCGCCGGAGTTGCCCGGGTTGATCGCCGCGTCGGTCTGGATCATGTCCACGTACAGGCCCGGCTGGCCGGCGGAGGGCACCACCGAGCGCTTGAGGGCGCTCACGACGCCCGCGGTCACCGAGGGCTCGCTGTTGCCGAGCAGGAAGCCGTACGGATTGCCGATCGCGACCACCCAGTCGCCGGTCGCGAGGTCGCCGGTGCGGCCGATGCGCGCCACCGGGAAGTCGCTGCCCTCGATCTTGACGACCGCGACGTCGGTGCGCGCGTCCTCGCCCAGCAGCCGGGCGGGGAAGTTGCGGCCGTCGCGCAGCGTCACGACGATCGAGTCGGCCCCCGTCACCACGTGCTGGTTGGTGATGATCATGCCGTCGGCGGTGACGATGAACCCGGAGCCGAGGCCCTGGACCACCCGCTCCGAGCCGGGGGGCAGGAAGAACAGGTCGAACACGGTGCGGGGCAGGGTGCGCTCGCGCCGCACGACGTTCACGCTCACGACCGCGGGGCCCACGCGGGCGGCCGCGACGCTCAGCGCCGAATGCCGGCCGGCGCCCACCACGTCGTAAGGCTGCTGCTGCGCCGCCAGCCGTCCGGCGCAGCCCAGCGCCGCCAGCGCGGCGGCGACCATCGGGGCGGTCCTCACGGCGTGGGCTCCTCCGCCTTGGCGCGTGCCGCGAGCCTGCTCCAGTCGTTGAGGAACTGGTCGAGGCCGCGGTCGGTGAGCGGGTGCAGCAGCAGCTGCCGGAGCACGGCCGGCGGCATCGTGCCGATGTCCGCCCCCGCCAGCGCGGCCTGCAACACGTGCAGCGGGTGCCGGAGCGACGCCGCCAGCAGCTCGGTCTCGATGTCGTAGTTGCGGAACACGGTGCGGATCTGACGGACGACCTCCATCCCCTCGTGCCCGACGTCGTCGAGCCGGCCGACGAACGGGCTCACGTAGGCTGCTCCCGCCTTGGCCGCGAGCAGCGCCTGCATCGCCGAGAAGACGAGCGTCACGTTGACCGGGATGCCGTCGCCGGAGAGCCGCCGGATCGCGGTCAGTCCCTCCTCGATCATCGGGATCTTGACCACCACGTTCTCCGCGAGCTTCGCCAGCTCCTTGCCCTCGCGGTACATCCCCTCGGCGTCCACCGCGACCACCTCGGCGGAGACGGGGCCCTCGACGGTGCGGCAGATCTCCACCAGCAGCGCCCGCGGATCCGCCTCGCCCGCGACCTTGGCCAGCAGGCTCGGGTTCGTGGTCACGCCGTCGATGAGCCCCGCGGCGGCAGCCCAGCGGATGTCTTCGAGCTTCGCGGTGTCGAGATAGATCTTCATGAGACCGTGACGTAGAGGTGCTTCGGATAGCGCACGCCCACCAGGAACAGGCCGTGCGCGGGAGCCGGGGGCGAGGCCTCCCGGTTGTCCCGGGCCGCGAGCAGCCGGCGCAGGTCGCCCAGCGGCCGCCGGCCGCGCGCGATGTCCACCATCAGGCCGACCACGAACCGCACCATGTGGTGCAGGAACCGGTCGGCGGTGATCCAGAACTCCAGCCCCTCCGCCTGCTCGCGCCGGAGCCACAGCGCCTCCAGCACCTTGCAGCGCCAGTGCGCGCGCTCCGGGCCCTTGGCCGAGAGGGCGAGGAAGCTGTGCTCGCCCACGAGCTGGCGGGCCGCCGCCGCGAGCAGCGCCGCGTCGAGCGGGCCGGCGAGGCCCCACTCGTAGCGCCACCGGAACGGCGAGCGCGCCGCCGCATCGGTGCCGATGCGGTAGCAGTAGGTGCGCTCGACCGCGTGGCGCCGCGGGTTGAAGCCGGCGACCATGCGGGACGCCGACGCGATCCAGATGTCGGAGGGTAGGAGTGCATTCATCGCGCGCACCAGGTCCTGCGGTGTCCACCGCTCGGGGACCATCGCCGCCGCCGCCTGACCTGTGGCATGCACCCCGGCGTCCGTGCGTCCGGCCCCGATCACCGGCGTTGGCCTGCCCAGGAGTCGCGCCAGGATGTCCTCGACGTCGCCCTGGACCGTGCGCGCTGCCGGCTGACGCTGCCACCCCGCAAATGCCCCGCCGTCGTACTGCAGCAGCAAGAGGGTCGGCCGCGCCGCCATGTGCGCCAAACCTAGCCGCGGCTCGGGGGGTGGTCAAGCGACGCAAGTGCTTGTTCTATTTGAGAAAGCACGGCTCCGGCGACCTCGCTCGCCGGGGCCTTCCACCGAACTCCGAGACCACGAGCGCACGCGCGACCGATGCCCCCCACCGATCCCGTCTCCCGCGCCATCGGCATGCTCGCCGAGCGCCGCGACCTCCCGGCCTCGCTCGCGTCCCAGGCGTTCGGCCAGGTGATGGCGGGCGAGGCGACGCCGGTGCAGACCACCGCGCTGCTGGTCGCGCTCCGCGTCAAGGGCGAAACGGCCCCGGAGCTCGAGGGTGCCGCCCTCGCGCTGCGCGCGGCGATGGTGCGCATCGACGCGGGCGCGCCGGAAGCCCTGGTGGACACCTGCGGCACCGGCGGCGGCGCGATCGGGACCTTCAACATCTCCACCGGGGCGGCGTTGGTCGCCGCAGGAGCCGGCGCGCGCGTCGTGAAGCACGGCAACCGCTCGTTCACCTCGCGCTCGGGCAGCGCCGACGTGCTCGAGGCGCTGGGCGTCGAGATCGAGCTCGACCCGTCGCGCGCCGCCGGCGTGCTGGAGCGCTGCGGAATGGTGTTCCTGTTCGCGCCCCTGTTCCATCCCGCGATGCGGCACGTCGGCCCGGTGCGGCGCGAGCTGGGCCTGACGACCATCATGAACCTGATCGGCCCCCTGGCCAACCCGGCCGGCGCGCTGCGCCAGGTGGCCGGCGTCGCCGATCCCGAGCGCGCGCGGCTGATGGCCGACACCCTGGGCCTCCTCGGCGCGCAGCGCGCCCTGGTCGTGCACGGGCGCGCGGGCCTGGACGAGATCGCGCCGCCCGGCCTCGGCCAGACCGAGGTCCACGAGGTGGTGGCCGGCCGTGTGAGGCACTGGACGCTCGATGCGGAGCGGTTCGGCCTCGAGACGGGGGACGCGAAGGAGCTGGCCGGAGGAAGCCCGGAGGACAACGCCCGGATCGTGACCGCCATCCTCGCGGGGAAGGACCGGACGGTGCGCCGGAGCGCCGTCGTGATCAACGCCGCGGCGGCCCTGGTGGCCGCCGGCGTCGCAGAGCAGTGGGAGCAGGCGGTCGCCCGTGCGGCCGACGCCCTGGAGTCGGGCGCGGCGCTGGCGGTGCTCGAGCGGCTGCGCGCCGAGCGGTGAGGCTAGTACTTGCGGATCACGCCTACCACGACGCCCTGGATCGTGACGTCGTCCTCGTGAACGACGATCGGCTCCACGGCGGCGTTCGCGGGCTGCAGCCGTATCCAGCCGCTTTTCTCGCGGTAGAACTTCTTCACGGTGGCGTGCGTGCCCTGCAGGAGCGCGATGACCATCTCCCCGTTCCGCGCGCTGTTGCGGCTGGTGACGACGACGTAGTCCCCGTCACGGATCTGCTCGTCGATCATCGAGTCGCCGCGCACCCGGAGGACGTAGTTCGGGCCCGTGGCCGGGAGCATCTCCTCGGGCAGGGTGATCGATTCCTGCTCCTGGACGGCCTCGATGGGCTCGCCGGCCGCGACGGCGCCGAGGAGCGGCACTTCGACCACGCCGGGGGCGCGCGCCCTGGAGAGCACCTCGATGGACCGGCTCTCGTTGTACGCGCGGCGGATCACGCCCTTGCGCTCGAGATTGGTGAGATGCTCGTGGACCGTGGCGAGGGACGCGTACTTCATCGCCGAGGCGATTTCCTCGAAGCTCGGCGCGAAGCCGTGGTCTCCGATGTAGCCGGTCAGATAGTCCAGGATCTCGCGCTGACGCTTGGTGAGCGGTACCATGGCTCCTTCCGGGCCGGGACGGACGGCTTCCCCGAACATACGCCGAAAACAAGCTAGCCGAATGAAAGCCGAAGCACAAGCTGGGGTGCTGCCCGGGATCCTGCGGGAGGCGGAACGGCGGGCTGCCGCCGCGCGTGGGGAGCGCCCGCGGCTCGAGCGCGAGGCGGCCCGGGCGCCGGACCCGCCCGATTTCGTGGCCTCGCTCGCGGCCGGAGGGCGGGTGGCGGTGATCGCGGAGATCAAGCGCCGCTCGCCATCGGCGGGCCGGCTCGGGGCGGCGGCCGCCGGCGACGTGGCGGCCCTGGGGCGCCGGCTGGCCGAGGTGGGCGCGGCCGCCCTGTCGGTCCTGACGGAGCCGCGGCACTTCGACGGGTCGCTGGAGGATCTCGTGCGCGTGGCCGCGGCGGTGCGCGTGCCGGTGCTGCGGAAGGACTTCCTGCTCGATCCGGCGCAGCTCTACGAGGCACGGGCTGCGGGAGCAGCCGCGGTCCTGCTCATTGCGCGCGTGGTGCCCGGCGAGCGGCTGGCCGAGCTGGCCGACGTGGCGCGCGGCCTCGGCCTGGCCTGTCTGGTGGAAGTGCACGCGGACAGCGAGCTGATGCCCGCGCTGGCGGCGCGACCGGCGGCCCTGGGCGTCAACGCGCGCGACCTGGACACGCTCGCGATGGACGCCGCGCTGGTGGAGCGGCTGATCCCGCGGATACCCGGGGAAGTGGTGGCCGTGGCGGAGAGCGGGTTGGCGACGCGCGGCGACGTCGAGCGGGTGGCGGCGCGCGGGGCCGATGCCGTGCTGGTGGGCACCGCGATCTCGGGCGCGGCGGATCCGGGCGCGGCGCTCGGCTCGCTCGTCGGGGTGGAGCGGCGCGGCCGCGCGGAGCGCGCGCCGTGACCGGGCGGTTCGGCGCGTACGGCGGGCGGTACGTGCCCGAGACGCTGATGCGCGCCCTGGAGGAGCTGGCCGCGACCTGGGATGGGCTCGCCGCCGACGCGCCGTTCTGGGCGGAGTACGACGGGTTGCTCGCGGACTACGTGGGAAGGCCGACGCCGCTCTCGGAGGCGCCGCGCCTCTCGGAGGCGGTCGGGGCCCGCGTGCTGCTGAAGCGGGAGGACCTGAACCACACCGGGGCGCACAAGATCAACAACGCGCTCGGCCAGGTGCTGCTCGCGCGGCGGATGGGCAAGCGGCGCATCATCGCCGAGACGGGCGCCGGCCAGCACGGGGTGGCGACGGCGACCGTATGCGCGCGGTTCGGCCTCGGGTGCGTGATCTACATGGGCGAGGAGGACATGGCGCGGCAGGCGCTGAACGTGTACCGGATGCGCCTGCTCGGCGCGGAGGTCCGGCCGGTCTCCTCGGGCACCCGCACCCTCAAGGACGCGACCAGCGAAGCCATCCGCGATTGGGTCACGAATGTGGAGACCACGCACTATATTATCGGCTCCGTCGTCGGGCCCGACCCGTATCCACGACTGGTGCGCGACCTCCAGGCCGTGATCGGGCGCGAGGCTCGGCGGCAGTGCCTGGAGCGGGTCGGCGCGCTTCCTGCCTGTGTGGTGGCCTGCGTGGGCGGCGGCTCGAACGCGTTGGGGATCTGGACGGCGTTCCTGGCCGACGCCGGCGTGGAGCTGGTCGGGGTCGAGGCGGCCGGCACGGGGCTCGCCGGCGGCACGCACTCGGCGTCGCTCCTGGCGGGCCGGCCGGGCGTGCTGCACGGGAGCCTGAGCTACCTGCTCCAGGACGCCGACGGGCAGGTGAGCCCCGCGCACTCGGTGGCCCCGGGACTCGACTACCCGGGGGTCGGCCCGGAGCACGCGGCGCTCAAGGATGCGGGCCGCGCGCGCTACGTGGCCGTGGACGACGCCGCCGCGCTCGACGCCTTCGCGCGGCTGAGCCGGCTGGAGGGCGTGATCCCGGCGCTGGAGAGCGCGCACGCGGTGGCGTGGGTGCTCGGCGAGGCCGGCCGCTGGAAGGCCGGTGCGGTCGTGGTAGTGAACCTCAGCGGGCGCGGCGACAAGGACGTCGCCGCGGCCGCGGCACTCGAGAGCAGGGCCGAGTGACGATGGGTGCGACTCCCGAGCTGGCGCTGCCGCCGACGGCGGTCGAGGAGCTGATGCAGGCTCTCGCCAAGGGGTTGCGCGCCCACCAGCTCTACCTCCCCAACAATCCGGTCTACCAGAAGGCCATCGAGAACCTGCGCGCCGCGTTCAAGCCCATCTGGGAGGCGCAGGACGAGCTGGTGCTGGACGTGTTCGAGGGCGAGCTGCACTGGGAGGGCAACGTCGTCTACAGCCAGCCGTCCCGCAGCGAGAGCTTCGCGTGGGTGTTCTTCAAGGACGGCGTGCGCTCGCTCACCCTCCTCGCCGGGGTCGAGCAGGAGGAGATCCTCGGGCTGCTCGACGTCGTGCACCGGGCGCGCACGCTGCAGCCCGACGACAGCGACGACCTGCTGACCCTGCTGTGGGAGAAGGACTTCCAGCGCATCCGCTACGTCTTCCAGGAGCTGGCCACCGACGCCGGCGGGATGCAGCTGCCCTCCACCGACGAGCTGACCGCCACGGCCGGTGCGACGCACCAGGTCGCGGCGGCCGTGGAGGAGGAGGCGCCGCCGCGGCCCGGCCTGGTGCGGGCCGACGAGTTCGACACGACCCTGTACTTCCTGGACGAGCGCGAGATCACTCAGCTCCGGGAGGAAGTGAACCGGGAGTACGCGCAGGACCTCCGCCGCAGCGTGCTCGCGGTGCTGTTCGACGTGATGGAGCTGCAGCCGTTCCCCACGGTCCGCGCCGAGCTGATCTCGATCCTCGACAGCTTCCTCCCGCACCTGCTGGGGGCCGGGGACTTCCTGTCGGTGGCGTACGTGCTGCGCGAGGTCCGCACGGTCCTGCAGCGGGCGCGCGAGCTGCTCCCCGAGCACCGCAAGGCGCTGGCGGATCTGCCCGGCCGGCTGTCGCAGCCGGAGGCGCTGTCGCAGCTGCTGCAGTCGCTCGACGAGGCCGCCGCCCATCCGTCGCCCGAGGAGCTGGGCGAGCTGTTCGCGGAGCTGCGGCCCGAGGCCCTGCCCACGCTGCTCTCCTGGCTGCCGCGGGTCACCAACCAGCGGCTGAAGGTGGTGCTCGAGCAGTCGCTGCAGCGCCTGGCCGCGGAGCACGTGCCGGACCTGGTGGGCGCCATCGCGGGGGCCGACCCGGCGGTCGCGCTGGAAGCCGTGAAGCTGGCCGGCCGGCTCAAGCTCCAGCCGGCGATCGCGGCCCTGGCGCAGTCGCTGGGGCACGAGGAGACCGCCATCCGCGTCGCGGCCGTGCAGGCCCTCGCCGACTTCGCGACCCCGGCTGCCCTGCAGGGGCTGGAGCGCGCCCTCGACGACGCCGACCGGGACGTGCGGCTGACGGCGGTGCGCGTGCTGATGCAGCACCGGCACCGGGGCGCGCTGCCCAGGGTCACCGCCGCGGTGGAAGGCAAGTCGGTGCGGGCGGCGGACCTCACCGAGAAGATGGCGTTCTTCGAGGCCTATGGCTCGCTGGTGGGCGAGTCGGGCGTGGCGGCGCTCGACGCGATGCTCAACAGCGGCGGGTTCCTCAAGCGCAAGGAGGACCCGGAGACCCGCGCGTGCGCGGCGCTCGCACTGGGCCGGATCGGCACGCCCTCGGCGCGCCAGGCGCTGGAGCGCGCCACCGGGTCGAAGGAGGCGTTGATTCGCAACGCCGTCAGCCGCGCGCTGCGCGGCCTGCCGCCGGGGAGCTGAGATGACGGAACCGGGACGCCGGCCTTCCGTGGTGGATTCGATCCAGACCTCGGACGCGTACATCCGGAGCGCCG
>Ga0335079_10008895_pt1 | contig 11442 bp, 4 predicted proteins | sample Lox_Sample_33_FD_206719 | JGI IMG/M metagenome (GOLD analysis project Ga0335079, IMG submission 206719) | Soil microbial communities from Loxahatchee National Wildlife Refuge, Florida, United States - Lox_Sample_3.3 | ecosystem: Environmental > Terrestrial > Soil > Wetlands | place: USA: Florida... | reverse complement strand
GGAGGGCGCGGGAAGGCCGATGCCGCCGCCGCCGATGCCGACCGCGCCGGTGGTGCTGCTGGGAGCGCTGATCACGCTGAGCGAAGAGTTCAGCACCTGGTCGTCCACCAGGAAATAGGAGCTGTTCGGCCCCGCCGCCACGGGACCGAAATACGTTCCGGCCACGCCGCCGCCGCCGGGACCGTTGCTGACCGTCACAACACTGCGCTGCGCGATGTAATCGTCTACCGAAGAGTCGTAGATATACGCGATGCCGTTGCCCGCCAGCAGCAGAATCTGGCTGCCGTCGGGGGTCGCGATCATCTGCGCGTTGGTGGCCGAGACGGCGGTGGCGGTTCCGAAGATTACCGGGTTGAGCACGCGATTGACCAGGTTGTTGCCGACCAGATTGTACAAAGCGCCGTTGGACGTCAGCACCTGCACGCCGTTTAGGCTGGCGGCAATAGCGGAGGGATAAATGGGGCCGGCCGTGGAATTGAACGCCACCGCCGGGAGAAAGGCCGTGCCCGAAACCGCGGCCTTGTTCAGGTCGACGATGCTGATGTATTCACTGCCGCTGTTGGCTACGAAAAGCGTGTTGTCATCGCTCGAAAGCGCCAGCGCCTTAGGCTGCTGGCCGACGCTGATCGGCGTCCCGAACTTCTGTGCCTGGGTATCGAAAATCTCGATGCGGTTGAGGGCAAAATTGGCCAGGTAGAGCCGGTGGCGCGCGCTGTCCATCACGATATCGGTGAGGCCGGTCTGGTTGCTGGCACTGACGCCAAAGCCGGCGGTAAGGCTCACCCCGCCAATCGCGCCGGTATCGGCCGGGAAAATGGTTCCGGGCGCTTCGGCATTGCGGCTGTTCTGGTAAACCCGCACCGCGTTGATGATGTTGACGGCTTGCGGCGATTGCAACAGCAGAACGTCCGGCGTAGCTGTTCCCAGGGTTTTCGCCGCACTGCTGTTGAAGCGGGCGGTGACATCCGCGCCGTAGCTCTTGGTAGCGGCGCTCAGCGTGGTAGAGGTGGACGTGCTGGTGATGGTAAGGGGCGTTGACAGCGTCAGGCTGCCGGCGCCCTGGTTGCGCACCGGGATGACGGCGGAAGTCATGGCCGCCGTCACGCCGCACTGGTCGGAAGCCAGCAGCGCCACGTTGGTGTCGGGCACGCCTATGGGGTAGGTGGTTTGCAGCACTCCGATGGGAAGCCAGAGAAATCCCAAGTTTGAAATCGCGTAGAGATTATCGCCCTTGGTGGTGATCACCATCTTCCCGCCGAGGTTCTCCGGAGTCTGAATGCCCATCTGGATCAACAGGTTGTCGGGCGTATTGACGGTCAGTTGACCGATGTTGGACTGGGCGGTGGGGTTCTGGTCAGGAACGATATTGTAAGCCGCGTAGAGGTGGGTGCCATCGGGTGAAAATGCCGCTCCGCCCTGCGTGACGTTGGAAGTAGTGGTGGATGGAGCCGCTTGTGTGAATGCGCCCGTAATCACGTAAGGAGCATTGTTGCTGCTTTGCGTGGCCAGCACCGCCAGCGTGTTTCCGTCCAGCAGCATGTTGCCCGAAAGAATGCGCATGATTGTGGAGTTTGGATCTTTCCAAACCGCGATCACGGTGGAGAACCCCGAAAACGTGCGCGCCGCCAGCACCGTGGCGGAGGCCACATCGTAGACGAAGACGCTGCGCGAAGCGGTGCTGCTGTGGACGCCGACGATGGTAAGGCCATCCGCCGTGACGGCGAAGCGTGCATGCCCGGCGAGATAGACATCGCTGGGCACCGGCTCGGTAATCGCGGTAGGAGCCGTAAATGCAGAATTGGTGACGATGCCTTGCAAGGCGGTGGAAGCAGAAGCGAGGGGGTTGTAGATGGCCAGGATAGAGTGGCCGCTGCCGCCCACGGTGCTGATGAGAACCCGGCCATCCTTACCCACCGCCACGGCTTCAGGATTCGAACCCAGCGTGATGGAGTTGATTACGGCCGGAACCGACTTGGTCAGGTCGAAAACGTCGATCACCGAGTCGGTGTAACAGGCAACGTAGAGGCGCTGGCCGTCGGGAGACATGGCGGCGGAAATCGGCAGGGCGTGGGTGGCGATGCCGTTCGAGAACAGCGTAATCGCTTTGCCGGTGTAAGTGTAAATCGCCAGCGCATTCGAAGCCGGCACCGGGGCGTAGATCCGGCTGCGGGCTTCGTCGAGAACGATGTCGCCCAGGGCGGCACTCCGAGGCCCGGAAACGTGGGTGCCGAATGTTGCCGCCAACGAGGGCAAAACCAAAGAAAATAAAAGGAGCCAGGCCCGGGAAAAGCGCATTTTGGATCAACCACTATAACCCATGGCAATAGTGAAAGTTGTGGGTTGGAGGGCGCGGATTCAGCGTCTATTCATGATGCGAGTTGTACACTAGCTCGCTGCTGTATTCAAAGTTTCTCAACCGCTCCCTCACGGTCGCGGCTCTGTGAGACGAGACTGGAATGAACAAGATCTGGTATCCACTTTTGACCGCCGCGCTGTTCGTTCCCGGCCTCATGGGACAGACAGCGACGCTGCGCGGACAGGTGGCGGATGAGAGCGGCGCGGTGGTTCCTGGAGCCACCGTCACCCTGAGCGCATCCGCCGCGCCGGCCCGCACCACAACCGCGGATGAAAGAGGTACCTACACGTTCATCGGCGTGCCGCTGGGTGCCTACTCCGTGCTGGCATCGGCGCCGCAATTAACGCAGGCAAAGCCGGTGAACACCACGCTCAAGGCGGGAACACAGGTTGTGAACCTGGTGCTGAAAGTCGCGTCCATCGCGGAGAAGGTGACGGTGCAGGAATCCGCTCCTACGCTAAGCACCGATTCTTCCAGCAACGCCAGCGCGGTGGTGCTGCGCGGCGCGGACCTGGACGCTCTTTCCGACGATCCGGACGACCTCGCGGCAGACCTGCAGGCCCTCGCCGGACCCTCCGCCGGTCCCAACGGCGGCTCAATTTTTGTCGATGGGTTCAGCGGCGGGCAATTGCCGCCGAAGGAATCGATCCGCGAGATCCGCATCAACCAGAATCCTTTCTCGCCGGAGTACGACAAGCTGGGTTACGGCAAAATCGAGATCTTCACCAAGCCCGGCTTCGACAAATACCGCGGCACCGCCCAGTGGAATTTCGCCAACGACTTCTGGAACACGCGCAATCCCTACTCGCCTCAAAAGGCTTATTTCCTGCTCAACGAGTTCGAAGGCAATGCGGGCGGGCCGCTCACCAAGAAGTCTTCGTTCACAATCGATGCGCAGCGCAATATGGTGGATAACGGCTCCATTACCAACGCCGTTACCGTGAATCCGCAGACGCTGGGGCTGGAATCGTTTGCGGGCGTGCTGGTGACGCCGGGGCGGTACACCAACATCAGCCCGCGCATCGACTACCAGCTCGGCGAGAACAACAAGCTGATGTTCCGCTATGGCGTCACGCACTCCGATGTGCGCAACAACGGAATCGGCGGGTTCGACCTGGTTTCACGAGGCTACCATTCACAGTTCACCAACCAGACGGTGCAGGCGGCCGATACCGTTTTGATCGGGCGGGCGGTGAATGAAACGCGCTTCCAGTTTTATCGCAGCGCCACGCAATCCATCGCCAACAGCACCGGCCCGACGATTCAGGTGCTGCAATCGTTCAACGACGGCGGCGCGAGCGTCGGCCACACCCTCGACACGCAGAACAACTACGAATTACAAAACTACACATCGATCGCTAAAGGCGCACACTCGTGGCGATTCGGAGTGCGCCTGCGCGGGCAGACGGACGCGAGCGTTTCGCCGCAGAATTTCAATGGCACGTTCACCTTTGCCGGCAGCGCACTGGAGCCGGTGCTGAACGCGCAGAACCAGGCCGTGCTCGATTCCGCTGGCCAGCCGGTGCTGGCGCCGATTACTTCCATCGAGCGCTACCGGCGCACCTTGCTGTTCATGCAGCTTGGCGATACGCCCGCGCAGATTCGCAACCTGGGCGGCGGCGCCACGCAATTCAGCATCGCCGGCGGAACGGCCGGACTGGCCGTCCGCCAGGTGGATGCCGGCATTTTTGCGGGCGACGAGTGGCGTGTTCGGCCGAACCTCACGCTCAATCTCGGACTGCGCTACGAGACGCAGAGCAATGTTCACGATTACCGCGACATCGCCCCGCGAGTGGCCTTTGCCTGGGCGCCGGGTGGGGGCGCCGGAAAGCGCTCCAAGACCGTGCTGCGCGCGGGGTTCGGAATTTTTTACGACCGGTTTCCGCTGACCGACACGCTGGCAGCGGCGCGCTACAACGGCGTAGTGCAACAGCAATACGTGGTCACCGATCCCGATTTCTACCCCAATCTTCCGCCGCTCGCATCGCTGGCGGGTTTTCAGTCGACACAGGTGATTCAGGAGATCAGCTCCCGTCTACGGGCGCCTTACATTCTGCAATCGGCGGTTACGCTCGAGCGGCAGTTGCCGCGCAATACAACGGTCGCAGTCACCTATACGAATTCGCACGGGCTGCACGAGTTGCGCTCGGAGGATATCAATGCGCCGCTGCCCGGCACCTATGACCCGGCGGCGGAGAACAGCGGCGTTTTTCCGCTGGGACACCCGGGCGCCGTAGACCTTATGGAATCGTCCGGACTCTACAACCAGAACCAGTTGATCTCCAACGTGAACGCCCGGCTGAATTCCGGCCTGTCGCTGTTCGGCTTTTACGTGTTCAACCGCGCGCGCAGCAACACCGACGGCGCCGGGACGTTTCCCGCGAATCCATACAACTTCGCCGGAGAGTACGGTCCGGCCGCCACGGACGTTCACCATCGGGTGACCATCGGCGGATCGATAAACCTGAAGTGGGCGGTGCGCATCAGCCCCTTCGTGGTCATGCAGTCGGGAACGCCGTTCGACATCACCGCGGGCAACGATCTATACGGCACCACGCTTTTCAACGGCCGCCCCGGAATCGCAACCGACCCGAACAAGCCGGGACTGATTGAGACGCGGTATGGATTGCTGGATCCGAATCCTTCCGCTGGGGAGCGGCTGCTGTCGCGCAATTTCGGGCGCGGGCCCGGTCAATACAACGTAAACCTGCGCATCGCCAAGGTAGTGGGGTTTGGCCGGGAGCGCGGTTCGGCCAGCGATGCGCGGCCGGGAGGCAGCGCCGGCAACCCCATGCAAGCCGCCACGGGCCGAGGCCTTGGCGGCCTCATCGGGACGCCCATAACCACGCACCGCTTCAATTTGAGCATCGGCATTTCCATTCGTAACCTGTTGAACCACACCAACCCCGGACCCATCGTCGGCAACATTACTTCGCCCTACTTCGGATTCGCTAACCAGATTGCCGGCGGACAAAACGGCGAAGGCTTCTACGAGACCGCCAACAACCGGCGGCTGGAATCGCAGGTCAAGTTCACGTTCTGAAGCGTACCTGGCACATCGCGGTGCTATGGTTGGGCTTTGAGGAGGTAGCATGAAGAAGGTTTCGCGGCGGGCTTTCTCCGGAGCATTGCTCTCCGCTTCGGCGCTGGTGGCGCAGGAGCGCGGCCAGCCGGCGAATTCCGCCCCGCTGGACTTGCCGGCATGGAATGGATCTTCAGCCGGCGGCGATGCTTTCGAATTCCCGGGACCGCCTTCGCCGCGAACCCGCTGGAACGTGCCTGGCCCCCCGCGCAAATACTTTTCCGAGTGGCTGCCGGCGCTGTTCGAACGGACGCTAGAGATGGACGAGTGGAGCACCAATCAACCGCCATTGCGTTGGATTTTCACGGGTCCGTGCGGCGGCTTCACGGTGGAAGCGGGCGGGGGTAAAGCCAGCCTCACCGTCCGTTATTACGATTCGCCCGGACTCTCCAAGGTGCCCCCGGCGCAGCCGCGGCCGGGGCGTCACCCGGAAGGTCTGTTCGAAGAAACAAGCGTGGAATATCGGGGCGAACTGAAGACCATCACCGTCGCGGCGGACCATCGGTTAACACTCAGCGTCCGGCTGAATGGAAAAGAGGCGCTCACCTCCCGCGCAGCGCCGGATGTGAACCAGCACCAACTGGCGTTCGCCGGCCCGGAGGGCGCGGCGCGCGGAAGGCTGCTGCCGCCGGCGCTGGAAACGGCAACGGTGACGGTGGACGATGCGGCGCGGTTTCAGGAGATGCTGGGGTGGGGCGGCACAACCACACCGCCCGCCTTCGCGGAGTTAAGCCCGGAAGGCAAGCGCGACTGGTGGCGCCTTGTGGCCGAATATAACTTACTTCTGCATCGCGAATACCCGGCCGGTGCGCTGCTGAACCGCGAAATGACAAACTGGGACAGGCCGGCGGACGCCTCTCCGCACTACTATGGGGACAATTTTCCCAACTGCGAAACCAGCGACTTCGAATACATGCGGCGGATACGGCGCTTGGGCGGGAAAGTAATTTTCGAATTCTGGGAATTGCCGCCGTGGGCCAGAACGCGCGACGCGGCCGGCAAGCTGACGGAGGCCCCCGACATCGATGCCTACGTGGAAGCGATGGTGAAGTATTGCGTGGTTTCGCGAGAGAATACCGGCAGTCCGCCCGAAATTGTCGGCATTCAGAACGAGGTGACGCAATCGCCGGAAAACTGGCGGAAGATGGCACTGGCCTTGCGGCGCGGGCTGGACGCCGCCGGATTCAGCGCCACCCGCATCCACATGCACAACTCGCCCTTCTCCACCGGCGGCGTCGCGGCCGCCAAGGCCTTCCGGCAGGAAGCACCCGTCTGGAAAACCATCGATTACGCCGCATCGAACCTCTACGACTATCAGAACCATTTTCACGATCCGGATGGCTTCGACGCGCCGCTGGCGCAGTTGCGCGAAGCGGCTGGGGACAAGCCGTTCTTTGCGGTGGAGTTGTGTGTCAACAATGGCGCCTTTCAAACGCGCTCGTACCGCGTGGCGCTGGCCATGGGGCAGCTCTACCACAAGGTGTTGACGCAATTGCACGCTTGCGGCGTGATGTATTGCTGGACCCTGCTCAACGTGGTACAGCCTTCCTACGGATGGACACGGACGCTGCTTGTGCCTGACGCGGAGCATGGAATGAGGCCGGTAGCATCGAGCCACCAATTGCGCATCTTTGGCGCTTACAGCCGGCGGGTGCGGGCCGGCATGCGGCGCGTAAACGCGGTAACTTCAGACGGGCATCTATTAGCCACTGCATTTTACGGCGCAGGAGGAGAGCGGACGGTAATTCTGCTGAACCGCTCGGTGGCCACGCAGATGGTTGCCGTAAGCTGGCATGGAGCCGGGTTCCGCTATATGGAAACGGCCGACCCGCGGCAGGAGAACTCCGTCGAGCCCGCTCCCAAAGCGACGGCTGACAGGGTGGAAGTGCAGGTGCCGCCCGGCGCCATTGTCACGCTGACCAACGTGGAATTGGGAAAGGTGAGCGAGGATTTTTATAGAGCCTGATGCGCGAGATAGCCGAGACTGTGGCGTTCCAGGATCTCGGCGACGCTCATGGCCTTGCCCGAAGTGGCCGCTTCGTCCATGGCCTGGCAACGTCCGCAAACAGCCGCGCAAGAATAGCTGCCGCACGTCGACCGCAGCATTATCCTCCCAGATGCTTGCGGCGATCGGCACTATTCCAGCCGGAGGGCGTCCGTGGGGCTCACGTTCGAGGCCCGCCACGCGGGGATGAATGCTGCCGCGAGCGCGCCGGCGGCGAGGACCAGTACGGCGGCGGCGACGGTCGCGGGATCGGTGGCAGTGACGCCGAACAACTGGGATTGGACGAGCTTGCCGAGGACGGCGACGCAAGGGAGCGCGATGGCCATGCCGGCGGCGATCATGGCGACGGCATCGCGCAGGACGAGGCGAATGGCGGAGCCGCCGGTGGCGCCGAGGGCGAGGCGGATGCCGATCTCGCGCGTTCGGCGCGTGACCACGAACGACATCACGCCATAGAGACCGATCAGCGAAAGCAGCAACGCCAGCGCGCCAAAGGCGCCGGAAAGAGCGGCAAGCATGCGCTCAGTGTTGAGCGAGCGGTTGATCTGGTCGTCCAGTGTGCGGAAGGAGAGGATCGGCAACTGCGAGTCGGCATCGCGGACGATCTGGCGGATGGACTGGAAAGCCTGCTCGGCGGTGCCGCGAACCTTGACGTAGAATGTGCCGGCGAAATCGTCGCCTTCGAAGATCGGGAAGAAGGCCTGTTCGGAATCTTCGCGGAGGTTGCGATAGCTGAAATCGGCGACGACGCCGACGATGACGATCTCGGGCTTGACGTCAGGGTATGAGCCTTCGCCAATGCGGACGCCGAGTGGGTCGACACCGGCGAGATAGCGGCGGACGAACGCCTGGTTGACTACGGCAGAGCGGCGGCCGATTTCGCCGGCGGGACGGATGTCGCGCTCGTCGAAGTTACGGCCGGCGAGGATGTGAACGCCGAGGGTGGCGAAGAAGCCGGGACTGATGGCGTTTTCCTGGATGTCGTGATCGGTCACGATGCGGCGCCCGGCCTGGATGGTGAACGGGTTGCTCCAGCTTCCGCCAGTGAGGAGGGCGTATCGGGCGACGGCGGAGGAGCGGGTGATGGGCAGAGCGCGGACGTCATTGTCAATGAGGCGGATAAGCCGGGCTGAGTCCGCGCGCGAGTAGCCGTTCTTCTGCGGGGCGAGCGAGAAGGAGACGAGGCGACTGGTGTCGAAGCCGGAGCCTTTGGCGAGCAGATCGTTGAGCGTGCGCAAGAAAAGCGCGGCGCCCACGACGAGGATTAGGGAGAACGCCACTTGAAGAGTGATGATGCACTTGCGGAGGCGGACGCCGCCGAAGGCCGTGCTCGCACGCTCGCGGAGTCCGGAGATGAGGGAATCACGGCCGACGTGGAGCGCGGGGGCGATACCGCTCGCAAGGCCGGCGGCGAGGCTCACCAGAAATGCGAAGACGAGCAGACGTAGGCTGACGGCGGAGCGGAGCGCGTGGGCGTCGGCATAGTTGCCGGGCAGGAAAGCGATCAAGGCGCGTACGGCGAATGGAGCGAGGAGGATGCCGAGGGTGCCTCCGGTGAGGGCGAGCAGGACGTTATCGGCGAGGAGCTGCCGGCCGATGCGGGAGCGGGAGGCGCCGAGGGCGAGCCGGGTGCCGATTTCGCGGCCGCGGGCCGAGCCGCGGGCGAGGAAGAGGCCGGCGACATTCAGACAGGCCAGTCCCAAAAGAACATCGGTGACCGCGAACAGTATCCAGAGCGGCTGCGAGAGACTGCGGCGCAGGGGCGAATAGCCCTGGGGCGCGGGCGCGAGTCGGAGGGAAGAGGCGAAGTAGCGGCGGCGGCGGTCGGCGGTGATGGCGGGGAAGCCGGTGCGGCGCATATTCTCCTCGAGCCATGTCTTGAACCAGGGCTGAAGGCCGGCCTGCGCCTGCGCGAGCGTGAGGCCCGGGCGGAGGCTGCCGAGGATCTGCATCCAGCGGGTGGGGCTCTGGAGGAGGTGCTCGTCGTAGATGCCGGGAATCGCCTGCGCGTACATCGCGGCGGGAAGCCAGAGGGCGGGGACCACACCGATGTCGACGCCGTGGAATTCCCGCGCAGCCACACCGACTATCGTCATGGGGTGCTGGTTGATCAGGACCTTGCGGCCGATGATATCAGGCGCGGCGCCGAACTGCGCCTGCCAGAAATCGTAGGAGAGGACGACGATAGGGCTGGCACCGGGTGCGGAATCGTCTTCGGCTTCAATGACGCGGCCGAGCGCGGGACCGACGCCGAGGACGGAGAAATAGCTGCCGGAGACGACCTCGGCGGAGACGGGCTTGGGATCGCCGCCGGCCGAGAGATTCACAGGGACTTCGTCGGAGCGGCAGAGGACGCCGTCGAAGACACGGATCTGCTGCTGGAGGTCGCGGCAGAGCGGGTAGGGCATGAGGTTAAAAGAGCCAAAGCCGCCGACCACGTGGTCGCCTTTCCAATCGACGAGGACGAGGCGCTCGGGCTCGCGGACGGGGAGCGCGTGGAGGATCACCTGATCGACCAGCGAGTAGATGGCGGTGGTGGCGCCGATGCCGAGGGCCAGCGAGAGCAGCGTCGCCGCGGTGAAGGCGGGGCTGCGGAGGAACGATCGGGCGGAGAAGCGGAGATCGTAGAGGAAATCGCGGGACCAGCGGGTGAGCCAGACGTCTCGGACTTCCTCGCGCACCTGGGCGAGGCCGAGCTCGATGGCGACGCGGCGGCGGGCCTCGGGCTCGGAGATGCCGGCGGCGGCGAGGTCAGCGACGCGGCGATCGAAGTGATATTGGAGTTCGCGGTCGAGGCCGCGCTCGAGCGACCCGCGGCGGAACCAGTTGAAGAGCCGGATCATCGGCTGCGCTCCTCAAAGATCAGGTTGACGGCGCCGGAGAGGCGCGCCCAGCTATCCTTCTCGACAGCAAGCTGGCGGCGCCCGGCGGCGGTGAGGGAGTAGAATTTGGCCTCGCGGCCGGTCTCCGACTGTTTCCACTCGGCCCGCAGCCAGCCTTTCTGCTGCAGGCGGTGGAGGGCGGGATAGAGCGAGCCCTGGTTGACCTGGACGACCGAGCGCGAGATCTGCTCCAGCCGCTGCGCGATCCCGTACCCATGGGCGGGTTCGAGCGAGAGGATCTGAAGGATCAGCATGTCGAGCGTGCCTTGCGGGATGGGGAAACGCGGAGAGGGCATCTATACCTCAAGCTTCTACAGTTCAGGATACGGCCGGGATAGGTCGAAGGTCAAGGTGTGGGAGCTAAACAGCCGTCGGTGTGTCCGCCGGCGGCCGCAGCCGCGCCGGGCGGCATAGTTCCGCATGGCGTGGGCTCTGCATCGAAAGTGTCTGCTGTTCTGCTGAACCGCTCGGTGGCCACGCAGATGGTTGCTGTAAGCTGGCATGGAGCCGGGTTCCGCTATATGGAAACGGCCGACCCGCGGCAGGAGAACTCCGTCGAGCCCGCTCCCAAAGCGACGGCTGACAGGGTGGAGGTGCAGGTGCCGCCCGGCGCCATTGTCACGCTGACCAACGTGGAATTGGCCAAGGTGAGCGAGGATTTTTATAGAGCTTAGGTCCTCTTCACACCAGTCGCCCCGTGACGCGCTCCAGCTCCGCCGAACGGGCGATTTCTGCGCCGCCGGCCAGCACGCGCAGTCCCTTCCCTTTTCCGAATTTCGCTCCTGCATGGTCCCAGAGGATCGTCAACATCCGTCCGTGATAGGGCACGCGGTCCAGGCAGAACCAGTCCCACTTTCCCGCCGGAACCAGCGGGTTGACTTCCACCACCGTGTCCGCACGCGGCCTCAGCCCCGCCAGCCCCGTGACCACCAGATCGGCAAAACCGGAGTGATTGTAATGGTCGCCCCGGCCGTAAAAAATCTTCTTGCGTATCTTCATCGCGCGCGCCAGCCACTCGCCCGTAAGGGGGTTCAGATTTTCGTCCACGAATGGCACAACCCGCCGATCCTCCAATTTCAGATGCTGGCTGCGCGCATAGATCGCGAACGTCCGGAAA
>Ga0335079_10008893_pt1 | contig 11444 bp, 9 predicted proteins | sample Lox_Sample_33_FD_206719 | JGI IMG/M metagenome (GOLD analysis project Ga0335079, IMG submission 206719) | Soil microbial communities from Loxahatchee National Wildlife Refuge, Florida, United States - Lox_Sample_3.3 | ecosystem: Environmental > Terrestrial > Soil > Wetlands | place: USA: Florida... | reverse complement strand
AAAGCGCACGTTGAGGCCGTACATGTCGCGTGCGCGCGCAATCAGCGCGCGCAGCGCGTGCACGAGGCCGCCGCCGTCGAGCGCGACCGGCGACAGGCCGCGCGCCAGCGTTCGCGTCTGCTCGATCGCGCCGCTGACGAGCGCCGAGAGCTCGCGCAGCTCGGCCGCGGTCGGCACCTTGCCGCGACGCCGCGCGCGGGTGAGGCCGCTCAGCATCAGCGCGATGCCGGTCAGCTCCTGGCCGAGGCCGTCGTGCAGGTCGCTGCCGATGCGCCGCTGCTCGCGGTTCGAGATCTCGAGGATCTCGCGCTCGAGCGCGCGGCGCTCGGTGATGTCGGTCGAGTAGACGATGACGCCGGTGATCTTGCCACCCTCGCGCACCGGCCCGAGCCGATGCTCGAACACGCCCTCGCTGCCGTCGTCGCGCGCGCCGCCCGACTCGAAGCGGATCGGGCGGCCGTTCGCGAGCACGCCCTGCACGCGCACCTCGAACTCGGCCGGGTCCGCGACGTAGCCGCTCGCCGGGCGGCCGACGATCTGCTCCGGCGCGACGCCGTGCAGCGCGCGGTTGACGAAGCGGATGTTGAGGTCGCGGCCGACGATCGTGATGAAGTCGGGCGAGGAATTGGTCACCGAGCGCAGCATCGCCTCCGAGGTGCGCAAGGCCTTCTCGGCGAGGTGACGGGCCGTGATCTCGCTGGTCGTGCCGATCACGACCGGCCCGTCGGCGGTCAGCGCGCGGATCGCCCGGGTGCGCAGCCAGCGCATCGTGCCGCCCGCATCGTAGCTGCCGAGCTCGAACTCGGCCGGCGCGCCGGTCTCGACGGTCCGCTGCAGCAGCGCGCGCGCCCGCGCGCGATCCTCGGGCACGATGGTCTCGAGGTCCTCGGTCAGCGTCGGCCGGAAAATGATGCCCGGGTCGAAGGCCGGGCTCTGGTACTCGACGACCAGCCGGTCGTCGTGCGGGATCCAGCGCCACGCCGCGAGCTGCCCGGCGTCGAGCGCGAGCCGCAGCCGCTCACTCTGCTCGCGCAGCCGCAGCTCGCCGCGCTTCAGCGCATCGACGTCCTGGAACGCGCCGTACAGGCGCACGACCTTGCCGTCGACGAGCTCGGCGCGGCCGCTGGTGCGCAGCCAGCAGCGCACCCCGTCGGCGCGCACGATCTCGACGTCGAGCGTGTAGCCCTCGCCGGTCGCGAGTGCGCGTTCGATCGCGGCCCGCAGCACCGGCTCGCTCTCGGGCGACATGAACCGGTACAGCGTCTCGAGGCGGCCCGGCGTGCCGTCGGGCTTGCTGCCGGAGGCGCGGTAGCCCTCCTCGCTGAAGCTCAGGTCGCCACTCGCGACCTCGAGCTGCCAGGAGCCGACGTGCGCGAGCGCCTCGGCCTCGCGCAGCAGGCGCTCGGCGCGCCGCACGCGCGACATGTCGATCGCGCAGCCGACGACGCGCACGGCCTGGCCGCGCGCGTCGCGGACGATGACCGCGCGGTCGAAGATGTCGACGTAGTGGCCCTGGGCGTGGCGGATCCGGTACTCGGCAGTCACGGTGCGCTCGCCGACGCCGGCGCTCGTGTCGGAGACGAAGCGCGCGACGTCGTCCGGATGCACGCGCGCGAGCCACCACTCGAGCGGGCGCAGCAGCGCGTCGGCGCCAAGGCCCAGCACCTCGCTGACGCCGGCCGAGCAGCTGATCATGCCGGTCGCGATGTCGCGCTCGTAGACGACCCCTTGGATCGCGGCCGTCGCGAGCCGCAGGCGGTCCTCGCTGATGCGCCGCTGCTCCTCGGCGTTCTTGCGCGCGGTGATGTCGTAGAGCATGCCCATCGAGGAGAGCACGCGCCCGGTCTCGGGTTCCTGCAGCGGGAACAGCGAGACGTCGAACCACAGCCATTCGCCGGACTTCGCGAGCAATCGCGTCTCGCCGCGCACCGGGTCGCCGCCGAACACCCGCGCCTTGCGCTCGGCGGCCGCGGGTCGGCAGTCGGGGTGCACGATCGAGGCCCAGCCGCCGCGCTCGTTGAGCTCGTCGACGGTCCAGCCGAGCAGCCGGGTAAAGCCCTCGCTCGCCCACTGCATCAACATCCGGTCGTCGGAGGTGCGCACGCTCTCGTGCACGAAGCCCGGCGTCATCGCGACGATCGTCCGGTAGCGCGCCTCGCTGTGCACCAGCCCGCGCTCGGCGCGCTTGCGCCGGTCGATGTCGAACAGCACCCCCGCGATCTTGGTCGCGCGGCCGCGCGCATCGCGCTCGAGCACGTGGGCGCGCTGCTGGATCCACATCCACTCGCCGTTGGCGGTCGGCAGGCGGTATTCGGCGTCCCAGTCATCTCCCGGGCCCGCGATCACCGCTTCGAGATCGGCGCGGCGCGCCGCGCGGTCGGAGGGATGCATCGCGTTCAGCACCGAGCGGCCGTGAACCCGGCGCTCCGACGGCGGCGCGAGACCGCGCATCCGGTAGCACTCGTTGCTGACCTCGAAGCGGTTCGCGGCGACGTCGTACTCGAAGAACCCCATCCGCATGCTCTCGGCGGCGAGGTGCAGCCGGTCGCGCACCTGCGCGGCCGCGAGCTGCGCCTGGCGGCGCTCGGTCTCGTCGTGCTCCTCGGTGAGGAGCCCGGCGATCGCGGGGTTTTCGAGCAGGTTCGTGCCACGCACCCGCATCAGCAGCCACGAGCCGCCGGCGTGCTGCTGCCGCAGCTCGATGTCCTCGATGCCGCGGCCGGACGGGACGGTCGCGAGGCGCCGCAGCCACTCCTCGGCGCGCGGCCGGTCCTCCGGGTGGACGCGCTCGAAGATGCTGCGACCGACGCGCTTCGACGGGTCGTAGCCCGAGACCTGGCAGCAGCCGAACTGGCGGCGGATCGTCCCGTCGGGTGCGACGACGCTGACGAGATTCGTCAGGTGGTCCGCAATGCCCTCGAAGCGCGCGGTTTCGGCCGAGGCGGGCGCGGCGGTCGACGGCTGGGTGGGGGATGCGTCCATGCGGGGCAGGATTGTTGACTGCGGCCCTTCAGGAACCTACCGGGGATTCCCTCAATAGGCCCTGAGAAGGTACCGCCTTTTCGAGGCCCGTCAACATGTTTCGCGTTCGCCCCGGCGGCCCTGGCGAGCGCGCCGCCGCTCAGCCAGCGTCGGTGTAGGTGCCGCTCATGACGCGACGCACATAACCCGGCTGTCCGTACGTGCCGGTGGTCGCCGTCGCAGCGATCGAATAGGAGTGGCTCGTCGCCGCACCGTTCGCAAAGCCCGTCGCGACGCAGGTCACGACGACCGAGTAGCCGTTGAGCGCCCCTTCGCCGAGGGCGAGCGTCGTCGTCGCGGCGCAGCTGCCGTTGAGCGCCCGGTACGCACCCCACTCGATGCCGGCGCGCGCCGCGGCGAGCGCACGCGCCTCGAGCAGCGACATCGTCACCGTCTGCTGCTGGCCGACGCCGACCTTGACGCCGATCACCGCGAGCAGCCCGAGCACGATCAGCACGAACAGCGCGGGTATCAGCGCGAAGCCACGCGCGCCTGTGATCGGCGCGCTCACGGCACATTCACGAGCTGCACCTGGTGCAGCAGCTCCACCGACTCGCCGTGGCGCGTCAGCTGCAGCGTCAGTGTCGCGAGCGCGTTGCGCGTCGCGGTTCCGGCCGTGTACGAGAACTGGCAGCCGGCGACGTCGGTTGCGATGCCGCCCGCGCTCGCGCCGGCGGCGACGAGCGCCGCGGTGCTCGCCGGCTGCGTCGACTGGATCGCATACCCCGCGTAGCGCTTCAGCGTTCCGGCCGCCGTGTCGCACAGGTAGGTGACCGGCCCGCTGACGAGGTAGACGCGCCGGCCCGGCGAGCCCCACGCGAACTTGAACGCCGGTGCCAGCGTCACGAGGTTCTGGTTGGGCGCCGCACCCGCCGCGACGCTGATCGTCGTCCCGGCGGGCGTGATGACGTTGGCGAGCTCGTAGGCGTTCGCGCCCGGCACCCCGACGTTGTAGATCGCGAGGTACGCGCTCGTCGAGACCCACGGCAGCGTCAGCTGCGTGAACGGCACCGTGGTCGCGAACGCGCCGTCCGCCTGGGTGAAGTCGAGCTCGAGGGCCGGATTGCCGAGCGGCCCGCCGTCCTGGTACCGCGCCCCGTCGATGGTCGCGAGCAGCTCGAGCGCCGACACGCTGCCGCTCGTCGTGATCCGCACGCTGTTGGGAAGCGCCGCGCGCAGGTCGCGCGCCAGGAACCGGAGCGCGCCGTCGGCCTCGTCGACGAGGTCGGCGCGCCGCGTCTGGGCGCTGTAGGCGTTCATCGGGCCGACGATGAACAGCGCCATGAACGCGATCACGACCGAGCCGACCGCGACCGTGATCACGAGCTCGATCAGCGTCATGCCGAGGTGCGTTCGGCGCATGTCAGTAGTTCACCCGGTAGCCGCTCAGCACGACGCTGACGCCGGGCGCGTGCGTGACGGTGACGTCGATGCGCCGTGTCGCTGCGCTCGGCAGGCCGCCGAGGCCGCTCGAGGCGCTGACCGCGACGCTGACCGTGTAGCCGGCGAGCGCCGGGATCGCGTTGCCGTACTGGTCGCGGGCGCCGACGTCGACGAGCCCGTTGTACTCATCGACCGTGTCCCAGCTGCCGCGGCCGGTGTTCGGCGGCGTGCCGCCCGGGTCGACGACCCAGCGCTGCAGGATCTCATCGAGGTAAGCCTGTGCGACCGCGATCGCCTGCTGCTGAACCATCGCATCGCTCGAGCGGCTGCTGATCGCGGCGAGCGCGCCGAGCACGCCGCCGACGGCGATCGCGACGATCATGATCGCGATCACCATCTCGATCAGCGTGACGCCGCGTTCGTGCCGCATGGCTACTGGACCTGCACGAAGCCGGTCGCGGTGTCGAGCGCGAGCGTGCGACCGCCGACCGTGATCGTCGTGCCCGGACTCTGCGCGAGCCGTCCCTGGCTGTCGAAGCGGAAGGTGCCGGTCGGGCTTGCGGTGGTCCCCGACGGGGCGCTGCCGGCGAGCGTGCCGCCGTCGGCGCCGATCACCGGGGTCGACCAGCTGCCGTCGGCAGGGTCGCAGGCATTGCCGCTCGCGGCCTGCTGGCTCGCGCTGTAGCTCGTGGCACTCAGCACCAGCTGCGCCGGGCAGCCGGTGATGACGGCCGCCTTCTGCGTGCCGCGCAACGCCGCGGCCAGCTCGTCGGCGTAGCCGCGTTGCGCGAAGCTCTGCTGGTCGAAGAAGCGCGGGCCGACGAAGGTCGCGAGCAGTCCGCCGATGGCGACAACGACGACGAGCTCGATGAGCGAGTAGCCCAGCGAGCTCGCCTGCGCCCCGCGGCTCCGATCCGTACGGCGCATCGTCGCGTCTTTGCGGGCTGCGCCCGCGCTGCGGACGGCCGGCGGCTTAGCAGCCGCCGGTGACCACCTGGATGACCGGCGGCTGCGCCGCGGTCGCCGGCAGGTACGTGACCTCGCAGGTCGCCGGGGTCGGCGCGCCCTTCTTGGTCCACGTCGAGACCGTCGTCGCCGTGCCGGGCGTGAAGGTCCAGTCGTTGGTGTTGTCGGAGTTGACGGCCGAGGCGATCGTCGTCGAGTCCGGGTAGTAGTTGTTGAGGGTGATCGGAAAGCCTTCCATCGTCACGGTGCCGGCGGCGGCCGCGTTGGTCGCCATCGCGAGCCCGCGCGCCAGCGAGGCCGCGCTCTTGACGCTGCCGGCGAGGCCGTTGACGGTCGCGACGCGCGCCTGCGTGTCGAGCGCGATGAAGCGCGGGACGGCGAACGCAGCGAGGATGCCGAGGATCGTGATCACCACCACCAGTTCGATCAGCGTGAAGCCACGCTCTTGAGACGCCTTCATGTGCAGCTCCAGGGCGCGTTCGCGCCAAATGAATCAGTCAGCGGGCGCGCCTGCGGCGTGCCTGCAACATGTAAATTCGGCTGTCCAGCACAGTTCTTTAGGGGATCGGCTGAGACTGTGATGCGGGTCACGTGCGATTGCCCCTTACGCGCCGTGCCCGATCTTGCCGATCATGTTCCACATCGGCAGGAACACGCCGAGCGCGAGGATCAGCACCATGCCGCCGACGCAGACGATCAAGAGCGGCTCGAGCATCGCCGTCAGGTTGCGCAGCCGGTAATCGACCTCGCGCTGGTAGAAGCCCGACACCTCGTCGAGCAGGCGCGTCAGCTCGCCGGTCTCCTCGCCGACCGCGAGCATCTGCAGCACCAGCGGCGGGAAGATGCCGGCGGTCGTCGCCGCGCGACTGAGTCCGTCGCCGCGCTCGACCGCGTCGCGCAGCTGCAGCAGCCGCTCGGCGAGATAGGCGTTGCCGGCCGAGCGCGACAGCAGTGTCAGCGCCTGGATCATCGGCAGGCCGGCGTCGAGCGTGATCGAGAGCGAGCGCGTGACGCGTGACAGCACCGCCTGGTGCAGCAGCTCCCCGAGCACGGGGATCCTGAGCTTCAGCCGGTCCCAGCGGTAGCGCCCGCCCTCGGTCGCGAGATAGCGCCGCGCGGCGATCGCGAGCACGGCCAGCGCGCCGAGGAGCGCGATTCCGTGGCCGCGCACGAACGCGGAAGTCCCCATGATGATCCGCGTCGGCATCGGGATGTCGTCGCCGAGGATCTTGAAGAGCGGCGCGAAGTTCGGGATCACGAACACCGTGATCACGGTGATCGCGATCGCGATCACCACGACCACGATCAGCGGGTAGCGGACCGCGGACTTCACGCGGTCCTGGACGTCCTGGTCCTGGCTCAGGTACTCGCAGAGCCGCGAGAACGCGTTGTCGAGCGTGCCCGTCGACTCGCCGACGCGCACCATGCTGAGGAACAGCGGCGGAAAGATGTCCGGGTGGCGCGCGAGCGAGCTCGCGAAGTCGCGGCCCGACTCCAGGCTCTGCAGCACGTCGTGCAGTGCGTTTCGCAGCACCACGTTGTGCGTCGACTCCGCAAGGCCCTTCAGCCCGCGCAGGAGCGGCAGGCCGGCCTTGGTGATCGAGTACATCTGGCGCGCGAACAGCACGAGATCGGCGGTCGTGGGGCGGCCGGCGCCGAGGCGGTGCAGGAAGTCGCTGACCGACGTGCCGGCGACGCTTTCGGCGACGATGTCGAGCGGCGTGATGCCGAGGTTCAGGAGCCGCGAGGCCGCGGCATCCGGGCTTTCGGCCTCGAGCTGGCCGGTGATCGTCTCGCCGCGGCCCGAGCGCCCGCGGTAGCGGTAGTTCGACATGGGCTAGGCCCGCCGCTCGAGCATCGACTCGACGGACGCTTCCGGCAGCGCGTCGCTGTCGGTCAGCTCCTCGAGGCCGCTGCCGACCGCCATCGCCTCGGCCACCGAGGTGACGCCGGCGATCGCGAGGTCGATCGCGCCCTGCGCGAGCGGCACGTAGCTCTCGAGCGCGCGCGCCGCGCGCGCAAATCCCTCGAGGTCGCCGCGGCGCACCTCGTCGGCCAGCCGCCGGTCGATCTCGAGGAGCTCGTAGACCGCGACGCGGCCGCGGTAGCCCGTCAGGTTGCAGTACGTGCAGCCGGCGCCGGCCACGAAGCGCTGCCGGTCGGGCGCGAGCCCCGGCCGGCATGTCGCGAGCCAGGCGAGCTCGTTCGGCGTCGGCGCGACCGGGTGCGCGCAGTCGGTGCAGACGCGGCGCACGAGGCGTTGCGCGATCACGCCGTTGACGGCCGCGGCGATCATGTAGCCCGGCGCGCCCATGTCGAGCAGCCGGTTGACGGTCGCGACGGCGTTGATCGTGTGCAGCGTCGAGAACACGAAATGGCCGGTCATCGCGCCGCGCAGGCCGATCTCGACGGTCTCGCGGTCGCGCATCTCGCCGACCAGCAGGATGTCGGGGTCCTGGCGCAGCGCCGTGCGCAGCACGCGCGCGAAGTCGAGGCCGATCTTGGGCGCCACCTGCACCTGCGTGACCCGGTCGAGCCGGTACTCGACCGGATCCTCGACCGTGATGATCTTGACGTCGGCGCGGTTGAGGTAGTTGAGCGCGGCGTAGAGGGTCGTCGTCTTGCCGCTGCCGGTCGGGCCGGTCACCAGCATCATGCCGGCGCTGCGCTCGACCAGGCTGCGAAAGCGCATCTCGGTGGCCTCGGGCATGCCGAGCTGCTCGAGCGACAGGAGCGCCGTCGACTGGTTCAGCAGCCGCATCACGACCGACTCGCCGAACGTCGTCGGCATCGTCGCGAGGCGCACGTCGACGCCGCCATCGAGCACGCGCACCGAGAACCGTCCGTCCTGCGGCAGGCGCTTTTCGGCGATGTCGAGCCCGCACATCAGCTTGAGCCGGGTCACGAGCGCCGCGGCCACGCGCTTGCCCTCGATCAGCTGCTCCTGCAGCGCGCCATCGACGCGCAGCCTGATCCGCAGCCGGTCCTCGCCCGGCTCGATGTGGATGTCGGAGGCCCGCGCCTTGACGGCGTCGTGGAACATCGTCTGCAGCAGCCGCACGACCGGCGCGTCGGGCGAGCCTTCCTCGGCCGAGAGGCTCTCGATGTCGACGTCGCCGTCGCTGAGCTCCTCGCGCACCGCCTCGGCGAGGCTCGCGATCTCGTCGGTCTGGCGGTAGACCGCGTCCAGCGTCCTCAGGAAGTCGGCCTCGCCGACGAGCGCAATCCTGAGCGGCTGCTTCAGCTTCGTCTGCAGCTCGTCGTAGGCGTGCAGGTCCGAGGGGTCGGCCATGCCGACCAGCAGCCCGCGCGCGTCCTGCTGCAGCACGAGCGCGCGGTAGCGACGCGCGAGCGGCTCCGGCAGCAGCCGGATCGCCTCGCGGTCGATGCGGATCTGCTTGAGGTCGACGAACGGCACCTGCAGGTGCCTGGCGAGGAACTCGTGCAGCGCCGACTCGGACATGAAGCCGAGGTCGCCGAGCACGCGGCCGAGCTTGCGGCCGGTGCGCTTCTGCTCGGCGAGCGCGGCGCTCAGCTGCTCCTCGCTGATCGCCTGCTGCTGCACCAGCAGTTCGCCGAGCCGGATCCTGCGCCGCGTGCTCATGGGAGTCTCTAGCGCAGCTCGCCGGTCGACTTGGGGTCGAGCGTGGTCGCGCGCGCCAGCGGCTCGCCGGTCAGGTCCTTCCACTGCTCGTCGCTGTCGACGACGACGGGCTTCAGCAGGATCACGAGCTCGGAACGCACCTCGGTGCGGCGCTGGCTCTTGAACAGGTTGCCGACGACCGGCAGGCTGCCGAGGAGCGGCACGTGGTAATCCTGCAGCTCACGCGCGTGGCGCATCAACCCGCCGATGACGATCAGCTGGCCACTCTTCGCCTTGACGATGCTGTCGGACTCGCGCACCTGGCTGAACGCGAGCGGCAGTACCTCGGCCTGCTGGCCGACCGAGAGCTGCTTGATCTTGTCGGTGACGTCGCTGACGGTCGGGTGGATGTGCAGGATCACGTTGCCGTCGGCCGCGATCTGCGGCGTCACGTCGAGCGCGACGCCGGAGAAGAACGGCGTCAGGTCGACGTTGACGTTGGTCGCCGAGGAGGTGCCGACGACGGTGTTGGTCGAGACTCCGGTCACGAAGAACTCGTCGGAGCCGGCCTTGATGACCGCCTTCTGGTTGTTCAGCGTCGACACGCGCGGGCTCGAGAGCACCCGGGTCTTGCCCTGCGTGCCGAGCAGCTCGATGTAGGAGGCGAAGTCCGCGGCGTTGGCCGCGAGCGCGAAGGCCCCGCCGAGCGAGTTCGTGACGGTGCTGGTGATCGGGTTGCCGGGCCCGAGGTTCACCGGGTTGGAGGGCTGCGCGAAGAGATCGGTGTTCGCGCCGAAGCCCTGCTGGGGCCCCGTCTGGAAGCCCGAGATCGTCTGGCTGCCGTTGTGGCCGATGAGCGCCCAGTTGATGCCCGCCTGGAAGCCGTCGGACAGCTCGACCTCGAGGATGCGCGCCTCGAGGACGACCTGGCGGGTCGAGACGTCCTGGATCTTGTGCAGGAACTCGGCGACGTCGCGGAGCTCGCGCGGCGTGCCGCGCACCGCCACGACCCCGGACTGCGGATTGACGACGACGCCGCGGCCGCCCTCGGGGGCGACCAGCAGCCTCAGGCTCGCCTCGAGGTCGTGCCAGAAGTCGGACGCGGAGCGCGTCGAGATGCTGGTGCCGGTCATGTCGGCGACCTGGCCGATGCCGCGGCCCTCCTTGCCGGCGCCGAACACCGCGCCCGGCGGCTCGGTCAGCGCCGAGCTGCCCGCAGGCGCCGGGCTGCCGCCGCCGGCCTGCAGCAGGCTCGACTGCTGCAGGTTCGACTGGCTGACCTGGCCCGAGGTCACGCGGGTGCGCGAGGTGCCGCGCCGCTCGAGGTCGAGGTAGTCGATCTGGAAGATCCGCGTCTGCAGCGCCGGCGGCACGATGACGAAGCCGGTCGTCATCTTGCGGTACTCGTAGCCGTAGGCCTCGCGCACGGCCTCGAGCACCTCCGCGACGGTGACGTGCTTGAGCTTCAGGGTCAGCGTGCCGCCGACACCGGGCTCGAGCATGATGTTGTACGGCGTGCCGTCGACGAGGCCCTCGAAGAAGGCGCGCGCCGGCGCATCGGCGACGTTGACGTCGAAGCGCGGCTCGTCGGCGAACGCCGGCGCGAGCGCGAGCACCGCGAGAATGCCGGCGAGCGGCGTCGGGAACCTGAAGTGCATGGTCATTGACCTCCGCCCGCACCGGACGGCGTCGCCGTCGCGGGCTTCTTGATCGGGTCGCCGCTGTGCGGCAGGGTGAGCTCGCGCACGACCCCGTCATGCCGGTAGCGCACGCCGTCGGCGAGCACTTCCTCGATCAGGTAGTCGCCGACGCGATCGCCGGCCTTGACGAGCCGGCCGTTGAAGATCGCGCTGCGGCGCTCGCCGCCGGTGAACACGGCGCTGAGTGCGGGGCCCGCCTCGCGCGCGCGCGGGCCGGCGACCGCGCGCGGCGGCGGGCGCGTCGGGTCGCGCAGCGCGTCGGCCGCCGCGGCCGACGCGAGCGCAGCCAGGAACAGGGCGGTGGCGAGCACTCTCATACCGACATCCAGTCGCGCGAGAGGCTCAGCGCCCCGATCACGATGCGCACCCGATTGCTCGGATAGTCGCCGGCCAGAAGCTCCAGCCGCTGCCAGTGAATCCGCCACGGCAGGCGCTCGAGCGCGTGCAGGTAGTTGACGATCGACAGGTAGTCGCCCTCGACGACGACCTCGACCGGATGCAGGAACGGACCGCGATCGGCCGCCGGGTGGGCTTCGGCGCCGTCGGCGGCCGGCGTTGCCGGCCGCGACAGGCTCACGACCGGGAGGTTCCTCAGGCTCACGAGCTTGAGTGCCTGCTGCCCGGCGAGCAGCTCGCGCAGCAGCTCCGTCATCCGCTCCGGGGCAACGTAACCGCGCGCCGCGTCGGCCAGCGCCGCATCGATCTCGCGCAACCGCTCGACCAGCGCCCGGTTGCGGCTCGCGGCGGCGATCGCCGGGTCCTGGACCGCTGCGAGCCCGGCCTCGTCGGCC
>Ga0335079_10008890_pt1 | contig 11447 bp, 11 predicted proteins | sample Lox_Sample_33_FD_206719 | JGI IMG/M metagenome (GOLD analysis project Ga0335079, IMG submission 206719) | Soil microbial communities from Loxahatchee National Wildlife Refuge, Florida, United States - Lox_Sample_3.3 | ecosystem: Environmental > Terrestrial > Soil > Wetlands | place: USA... | reverse complement strand
CGGTACGGCTTGAGCGCGGCGTCGAGTCCGGACGGCGCGCCCGGGCCGAAGGACCTCGCGAGCGACGCGTCGGCCGAAAGGTCCAGCGCGAGCGAATCGGCCCCGCCCACGGGCAGCGCGAGCGCGGCCTCGGGGATGTAGCGCACGCCCGCGCCTGAGACCACCGCGCTGTCCGGCTTCGACGTGAGCCACGCCGACGCCTGGCCGCTCACGGCCACGCTCTGGCCCCGCGCCGGCCGCGCCGCGAGGCCGAGCAGGGCGAGCGCGAGCGCCCACCTCACCGGTGCCGCCCCCGCGGACCCCGCGCCGGACGCCGCCCCTCCGGCGCGCGCACCTCCAGCAGCCGCCGGAACGTGTCGAAGACGAGCCGGGTGTGCCGCGCGAGACTCGCCTGCGTCACCGACTGGTGCAGCGAGACGAAGATGCCGTCGAGGATCGCGTCGTTCGCCTCGAGCACCCGCACCAGCACGTCCATGGGCAGGTCCGTCCGCACGCAGCCCAGGCGCTGCCCGGGCTCGATCAGCGCGACGTACAGCCGCCGCGCCTTGGCCAGGATCGGCTCGAAGCGCGCGTTCTGCCGACGCAGCGTGGTGAACTGGAGCGCCACCTGCAGCAGATCGGTCGGGACGTCGGCCCACTGGCTCCAGCTCTCGATCAGGCGCTCGACCGTCGGCCAGAACTCCGCGCGCGTGAGCCGGTCGAAGGACGGCAGCTCCAGCCGCCCGAGCATCTCGTCGGCCGCCTGGTCCAGGATGGTCGCGAGCAGGTCGTCCTTGTCGTCGAAGTAGTAGTAGTAGGCGCCCTTGCTGATCCCGGCCTCGGCGAGGATCTCGTTCAGCGACGCGCCCTCGAGGCCGCGCCGGGCGAAGTGCCGGGTGGCGATGCGCAGCAGGCGCGAGCGGGCGCCGGGCGCGAGGTTGAAGAAGCGGGCCCGCGGCATAGACTGATGGTACAAACCACCGGTCTAATCCGCAAGCCGGGGCCGCCGGGGACGCGGCGGTGCGCCGGCATCGGGAGCCCGCGCGGGGTGGAACGGGCCGCGGCCGCGGGGTAGATTGGCGCGCCAGCGGAGGGGTGGGCACCGATGGACGTCATCACCGCGCTCTTCATCGTCGCGCTCGCCGGCATCGCGTCCGGCACGATCACCGGCATCGCGAAGGCGATCGGCCGCCGCGGCTCGCGCGCGGCGCTCGCCGACGTGACCGCCCAGCTCGCGCAGCAGGCGGCCGACCTCGAGGACGCCCGGTCCGAGCTCGCGAGCCAGTCGGCGCAGCTGGCCGAGCTGCAGGAGCGGGTGGACTTCGCCGAGCGGCTCCTCGCGCAGGTGCGCGACCGGAAGGCGATCGGCGGCGAGGTTTCTGACCGGCAGCCCAGCGCCCCTTGACAGCGACCTAACAGCGTTATATTGTCTAACGTATATATGAGCGCCAAGTCCTTGGCCAGCTTCGAGCGCCGCGAGCAGGAGCGCGTGGACACGAGGAACCGGATCCTCGAGGCCGCGCGCGAGATGCTCGTCGAGCAGGGCTACGAGGCGACGACGATGCGCGCCATCGCGGACGCCGTCCGGTACACGCCCACCGCGCTCTATCATCATTTCGCCAACAAGCAGGCGCTGGTGACGGAGCTGTGCCAGATGGACTTCGACCAGCTGGCGCGCCACTTCACGTCCGGCCTACAGGTCGCCGATCCCGTCGAGCGCATCGGGCAGATCGGCCTCCTCTATCTGCGCTTCGCGGTCGATTACCCGAACCACTACCGGTTCATGTTCATGACGGCGGTGCCGGACATGCCGCACCGCGCGGAGATCAAGGGGAATCCGGAACGCGACGCGTACGCGCTCCTCGTGCTGTCGTGCCGCCAGGCCATCGACCAGGGGCGGCTGCGCGCGGAGTACCAGGATCCCGACGAGCTGGCCCAGATTCTCTGGGCGTCGCTGCACGGGCTCATCTCGCTGCGGATGGTCAAGCACGACCCGTGGGTCCCTTGGCGCGATCTCGAGCACTCGGCGCGCCAGGCGATCGACATCCTGACCCGCGGCATCGCGAAGGAACCGGCGGCGCGGTAATCCGTAGGATGTAGTGGGCGCGCGCGCCGGACGCTTGCGCGAGCGGCCGGTGAGCGATTGCGGAGCAGGCGGCAGGACCAACGATGGGCTCGGCCCATCTTTTTTCAGCCCACGGAGTTAACAGCGTTAGGAGATGTAGCGATGTTCACATCAGGCGTGGTCAAATCGCTCCTGGGGTTCGTGGCGCCGGCGGTCATCAGCCTCGTGGCTGCGCCCCGGGCGCGCGGCCAGCAGCCGGACCCGATGGGGCCGCTCGTCGCCGAGGCATTCCGGGCCAACCTGGGCCTGGAGGCGGACCGGCTCGCGGACCGGGAGGGTGCGGCGGACGTGAGCGCGGCCCGGGGCCGGTTCATGCCGTCGCTGGAGCTGGACGCACGCTCGTCGCGCCTGAGCGGGGTGCCCAACATCGGCACGTTCGTGAATCCGGCGTTCCAGGCCTTGAACGGCGTCCTCGGCTCGAACCGGTTCCCCACGAACCTCGACTTCACGCTCCCGCAGGCGAACGACTCTCACCTCGAGCTGCGGCAGCCGCTGTTCAACGCCGGCCTCGTCGCGGGCTACGAGGCGGCCCGCGCGCGCAGCGACGGCCGGCACGATGCGTTGCTCGCGTCCTCGCGCCGCCTCGCGGCCGAGGTCCAGACGGCGTACCTGGACGAAGCGAGCGCTCGGCGCGCGGTGGAGATCTACGCGGCGGCGCTCGCGCTCGCCGAGGAGAACGAGCGCGTGGCGGAGCGGCTCGTGGCGGCAGGCCGCGCGACTCCGGAAGCCGTCTTCCGAGCTCGCGCCGACCGGAGCGACGTCGAGCAGCGGCTCGCCGAGGCGCGGCAGGGCCAGGCCGCCGCCGCGCGGGTCTTCAATCAGATGCTGCGCCGCCCGCTGGACGCTCGGGTCGAGGTGATCCCGGACAGCGCGCTCGACCTACCGCTCACGATCGGCGCGGACAGTGCCGTCGCCAACGCCCTTGCCCACCGCGAGGAGCTGCGCGGGGCGGACGCGGGCATCCGGAGCGCGGAGGCCGGCACGCGCGCCGCCACGGCCGCGTACCTCCCGAGCCTGTCGCTCGCCGTGGACTACGGCTACCAGGGCCGCGACCCGGGCTTCCACCCGGGCCAGGACTACTGGATGGCCTCGCTGGTGGTCTCCTGGAACCTGTTCGACGGCGGCTCCGACGCCGCGCGCCGCGAGGCGGCGAACCTGGCGGTCCGGCAGGCCCGCGTGCGGCGACAGGACCTCGACGAGCAGATCGAAGTGGAGGTGCGCAGCGCGTACGACGCGGCGACCGTGGCGCGCGCGGCGATCGCGACCGCGCAGGACCGGCTCGACGCCGCCCGCGCCACCTACCAGCTCGTCCGCCGGCGCTACGAGGAAGGCGTCGCCAGCCCCGTCGAGCTGGTGGACGCCCGCACCGAGCTGACCGCGGCCGAGCTGAACCGCTCGGTCACGGCCTATCAGTACGCCATCCGCTATGTGGACCTCGAGCGCGCGGCCGCGCTGCGCGACCTCGGCCGCTAGAAAGGATCGATCCATGAACCGCGTTGCTTGCGCATCCCTGCTCCTCCCCCTGCTGGCCGGCTGCAGCCGCGCCCGCTCCGAGTCGGCGCCGGCCTCGGCCGCCGCGGTGCCGGTCCGCGTCGCGCCCGTCACGCAGGCCGCCGTGTCCCGGCCCGTCATCGCGACGGGCACCCTCGGCCCCAAGGAGGAGGTGCCCCTGAGCTTCAAGATCGGCGGCGTCGTGGGCCGCGTGCTGGTGGACGAAGGTCAGTCGGTGCGCGCCGGCGACACGCTGGCCTCGCTCGACCTGAGCGAGATCGACGCCGCGGTGACCCGGGCGCGCAGCGCCGCCGAGAAGGCCGCGCGCGACCTGGCGCGGGCGCAGCGGCTCTACGCCGATACCGTGGCGACGCTCGAGCAGGTGCAGGACGCGCAGACGGGACGCGACGTCGCGGCCGCCGAGCTGGAGAGTGCGGAGTTCAACCGGCGCTACGCCGTGATCGTCGCTCCCGCCGCCGGCGTCATCCTGCGCCGTGCCGCGGAGCCCGGCGAGCTGGCGCAGGCCGGCTCGCCCATCCTCACGCTGGGGAGCCAGGCGCGCGGCATCGTCTTCCGCGCGGCGCTGGCCGACCGCGACGCCGTGCGCGTGGCCCTGGGCGACCGCGCCGACGTGCGGTTCGACGCGCTGCCCGACCGCCCGCTCGCCGGCACGGTCACCGAGATCGCGGCTGCGGCCGATCCGGCGACCGGCACCTATCGCGTGGAGGTCGCGCTGCCCGGCGCCACGGGGCTGGCCAGCGGACTCGTGGGGAAGGTCGAGATCCGGCCGCGTGCCGTGCGCCCGGTCGCCCTCGTGCCCGTCGAGGCCGTGCTCGAGGCGGACGGCACGCGCGCGACGGTGTTCGCCCTCTCGCCCGACGAGCGGCACGCCGTGCGGCGCGAGGTGACGATCGGCTTCCTCGACGGCGACCGGGTGACGGTCCTTGCGGGTCTGGACGGCGCGAGGACGGTGATCACCGACGGAGCCGCCTACCTCAACGACGGCTCCGCCGTGAGGGTCCGCCCGTGAAGCTGACCGAGTTCGCCGTCCGGCACTGGCAGGTCACGGTCGTCGCGTTCGTGATGCTCGCGGCCCTGGGGATCATGTCGCTGCTGACGATTCCCCGCGGCGAGGACCCGCCGCTCGCGTTCCCGACCTTCACCATCATCGCCGTGTACCCGGGCGCCAGCGCGGGCGACCTCGAGCGGCTGGTGGTGAAGCAGGTCGAGGATACGCTGCACGAGCTCGACGACGTGAGGAGCATCAAGAGCCGCATCAGGCCGGGTGTGGCGACGGTCACGGTCGAGTTCGAGCCCAACCAGGACGCCGACACGAAGTACGACGAGGTCGTGCGCGAGATCAACGGGCTGCGCCCGGCGCTGCCCTCCGAGCTGGCGCGCCTGGAGATCCGCAAGGCGAATACGCTCGACGTGAGCATCGTGCAGGTGGCGCTGGTGGCGCCCCTGGCGTCCTATCGAACGCTCGATTCGCTCGCGGAGGAGCTGCAGGACCGCCTGAGCGCGCTGCCGGGCGTGCGCTCCGCCGCGCGGTGGGGCGCCCCGGAGCGGCAAGTGGACGTCGAGCTGGACCTCGGGAGGCTCGCCGCGCTACGCCTGCCCGTGGGCCAGGTGCTCGGCGCGATCGGCGGCGAGAGCGCCGACGTCCCGGGCGGTGGCGCCGACGACGGGCGCCGCAGCTTCAGCGTCCACTCGTGGGGCGGCTACGAGAACCTGGACCAGGTGCGGAACACGGTCGTGCGCGGCGGCAACGGGCGGCTGGTGCGGCTGGGCGACGTCGCATCGGTCGCGTGGGGCTACGGCGACTCCACGTACCGGGCGCGGTTCGACGGCCGGCGGGCCGTGTTCGTAACCGCCACGCAGCGCGCAGGCACCACCGTGCAATCGGTCCGCAACCGCATCTACGGCGAGCTGGACCGCTTCGAGCGGGAGCTGCCGCGCGGCGTGACGCTGGCGCGCGGCTTCGACCAGGCGGCCAACGTCTCGCACCGCCTCGGACGGCTCGGCGAGGACTTCCTTGTCGCCCTGGCACTGGTGCTCCTCACCCTGCTGCCGCTCGGTCCGCGGGCCGCGGCGGTCGTGATGGTCTCGATTCCGCTCTCACTGGCGATCGGCGTCACGGCGCTGCACTGGACCGGCTTCACGCTGAACCAGCTCTCGATCGTCGGGATGGTCATCGCGCTGGGCCTGCTCGTGGACGACTCGATCGTCGTGGTGGAGAACATCACGCGCTTCCGCCGCGAGGGGCACTCGCGGATGGACGCCGCCGTCCTCGCGACGCGCCAGATCTGGGTCGCGGTGCTCGGTGCGACGGCCACGCTGGTCTTCGCTTTCGTGCCGATGTTGTTCCTGCCGGGCGGGCCGGGGCGGTACATCCGCTCCCTGCCCGTCGCGGTGATCGTCGCGATCCTGGCTTCGCTGCTGGTCTCGCTCACGGTGATCCCGTGGCTCGCGAGCCGGCTCCTGGCCGCCGACGAGCCCGCCGGCGGCAACCGGGTCCTGCGCGCGTTCGACCGCGGCATCCACGCGACCTACGCGCCGCTGCTGGACCGGGCCCTGCGGCACCCGGGTCGCACGCTCACGATCCTCGCCGCGTTCGTCGCCGCCTGCTTCGCGCTCGTGCCGGTCGTCGGCTTCTCGCTCTTCCCCAAGGCCGAGACGCCGCAGTTCCACGTGGACATCACGACGCCCGAGGGCGCGAGCATCGCCGCCACGGACTCGGCCGCCCGGTTCGCCGAGCGCGTGGTCGGCCGGACCCCGGACGTGCGGGCCGTCTACACCTCGGTGGGCCACGACAATCCGTTCGTCTATTACAACGTGGCCTCGCGTACCGACGACCCGCGCATCGGCCAGCTGTTCGTGCTCCTCGACCGCTACGACGTCCACCGCACGCCGCGGATGCTGGATTCGCTGCGGGCGCAGCTGGCCGGCTACCCCGGCGCGGAGATCGCGCTGCGCGAGTTCGAGAACGGCCCGCCGATCGACGCGCCGGTCGCGATGCGCGTCGAGGGCCCGTCCCTCGACAGCCTGCACGCGATCGCCGCACGCGTCGAGGCCGTGCTCGCGGCCACGCCGGGCACCGAGTACGTCACCAACCCCGTGCGCATCGCGCGCACCGACCTCCGCGTCGCCGTGGACCGCGGCAAGGCAGGCCTGCTGGGCGTGCCGACGGCCGAGATCGACCGCACCGTGCGGCTCGGCCTGGCGGGCCTCGAGAGCGGGACGCTGCGCGAGGGCGCGGGCGACGCCCGGCCCATCGTGGTGCGCCTCGCCGCCGCCGGCGCCCGGCCCGGGCCGGCGGATCTCGACCGCATCTGGGTCAGCTCGACGAGCGGCGCGCTCACCCCGCTCGGGCAGGTCGCCGAGGTCCGCTTCGAGCGTGCCGTTTCCGAGATCCAGCGCTACGACCGCGTCCGCAGCGTGACCGTCACCGCGAATGTGCGGACCGGCTACAACACGGACCGCGTGACCCGGGCCGTCCTCGCCGGCCTCGGCTCCGTCCCGGTTCCGCCCGGCTACCGCATCGTCCCCGCGGGGGAGATCGAGAGCCGGCAGGAGAGCTTCGGCGGCATCGGCGGCGCGGTGGTCGTGGCGACGTTCGCGATTCTCGCGATCCTCGTGCTCGAGTTCCGGACCTTCCGCTCCACGCTCATCGTGGCGTCGGTGATCCCGCTCGGCATCGCCGGCGGCATCCTGGCGCTGCTCCTGGCGGGCGACACGCTGTCGTTCACGGCCACGATCGGCTTCGTCGCGCTGATCGGCATCGAGATCAAGACGTCGATCCTGCTGGTGGATCTCACCAACCGGCTGCGGGCGGAAGGGATGGATCTGGCGTCGGCGATCCGGAAGGCGGGCGAAGTGCGCTTCCTGCCGATCGTGCTCACCAGCCTGACGGCGATCGGCGGCCTGCTGCCCATCGCGCTGCAGGGGACGGGGCTCTACTCGCCCCTGGCGTGGGTGATCATCGGCGGACTCGTGACGAGCACGCTGCTGGCGCGGATCGCGACGCCCGTGATGTACCAGCTGCTGGCGCCGAGGATCGAGGCGGGGGCCCGGCGTCCCGCCGGCGCGGAGGCCTAGGGGAGCGACCGGTGCAGCAGGGCGCCGCGGGGGATCGCCGCCGCCACCGGCGTAGCTGGGCGCCAGGCAGCGCTCCCAAGGCGGCGCTCCCGCCTGCTAGGCCGGCTCGCCCGCCCCGTGCCGGTGCGCGTCCCAGCTGCCGGCCGAGAAGCTCGTGACCGAGTCGGGCGCGCCGTCGCCTTCCTCCGGCGACGCCATCATTCGCTCGACCGCGCGCCGGGCATCCGGCGCGAGCGGCCAGCTCGAGTAGACCTTCAGCGGCCCGGCGATGGTTTCGGTGAGATCGGCGCGGAGCGACGTCTCGTCGCGCCGCCAGAGATACTCGTCGGTGAACACCTTGTGAGCCGCGACGTTGTGCCACAGGCCGTCGTGGGTGTGACGGAAGCCGTGTGACCGAAGCAACGCCGCGCCTTTCCGGCGCAACACGCTGCGACCTCCCTGGGGCCTAGTCCGCGGCTCCCTGGTCCATCCGTACGACTTCTTCGACGGCGTAGTAGCCGTGATTTTCACACGCCGCGCAGGCGACGCGGATCTTGCCGGGTCCCATCAGCGGAGGCGAGGCCCCCCGACTGCGGTCGATGAACAGCGGGATCGCGGCCTGGCACGTGTGGCACACGACGCCGTAGGTGTGCTCGCCCGGGATGAACGCTTCCATGCAGCGAAAAATCACCTCCCGCCGGGCCCGCCGCCACTCGTATTGCGACCGCCGGCCACGGGATGCGTCGGGGATTCCCCGCGCCGCCCGTGCCGAAGTCAAGCCGCCGCGCCGATTTGCTCCAGGTGGTGCTTCAGGTGGCGCAGGTAGTCCGTCATCACCCACTCGAGCGTGTGCGGCGCGTCGCCGCCGACCACGCACGGCGTCTGCAACTTGCCCTCGGGCACGACCTCGACGATCGCGGCGAGGTGGCGGTTCAGGGCCACCCACAGCTCGACCAGCTCCGCCCACGGCCGCTCGCGGTAGCGCTGCGCCCTGACCCAGGCCTCCTGGTCGTAGCCGGGGCCGGCGTAGCGGTCGGCGAGCTGCGCGCGCACGAACCGCTGGTGGTTGTTCGCGGCCGAGTCGATCAGGTGGCCGAGGATCTCCTTGCGCACCCACTTGTCCGGGCCGCGCGGTTCCATCGCCTCGCGTTCGCCGAGGCGCCCGAGGTGCGCCGCGGCGCGCGCGACCTCGGCGCGCAACGCCGCCGCCAGCTCCTTCATGTCCCTGCCTCCCTCCGGTGTGTGACCCCCACGTGCGGTGATTTCCCGGGTCTGGCGCGGCGCGAGGCGAGCACGCTTCCTGCAGCGCTGGCCGGCCGAACGACCACGGAGATCGGACCACCATGGCAGCCCACGCCTCTCGTACCACGGCGCCGCGGTCCCCCCGCGCCGCCGCCGCGCCGGAACCGATCGCGCTGCCGCGCCCCCGGCTCGGCCGCGGAGCATCCCTGTCCAAGGCGCTGCGTGCGCGGCGCACGACGCGCGAGATCGCGGGCCGGCCGCTGCCGCGGCAGCTGCTGTCGAACCTGCTCTGGGCGGCGTGCGGGGTCAATCGGCCGCGCGGCCCGTTCGGCTACGCGGGCCTGACGGCCGCGTCGGCCAGCGACTCGCAGGAGGTCGACGTCTACGTCGCGCTCGAGGGCGGGGCGTACCGCTTCGACGCCGCGCGCCACCGCCTGGTGCCCGTCACGGCGCGCGACCTGCGCGCGCTGGCCATCGGCCGCGGGCAGCGCGCGATGGTGACGGCCGCGCCGGTCCAGCTCGTCTACGTAGCCGACGTGCACAAGCTGACTCACACGCGGGGCTTCCAGGAGCCGGGGCTTCACGACTCCGAGACCCAGAAGGCCTACTACTACGTGGACACGGGACTCGTCGCGGCGAACGTCTACCTGTTCGCGGCGTCGCAGGGCCTGGCCGCGTGGTTCCACAACTGCGACCGGCCCGCCCTGCACCGCGCGCTGGGCCTCGGCGCCGGGCAGCGCGTGCTGTTCGCGCAGACGGTGGGCTACCCGGCCCGCCGCTGAGGCTCGCGCCGCCCGCCCACCCACAGCAGGGCGAGCCCGATGGCCGCCCACAGCGCCCAGCGCAGCCGGGTCACGATGCCCGCGTACAGCCCGAGCGACGAGGGCAGGCCCAGGGTGCCGAAGATCAGCGCCGTCCCGCCCTCGCGCGAGCCGAGGTCGAAGGGCATGAAGAACAGCACGTTGAGGCCGAGCGTGAGGAAGCTGCCCATCACGAACGCCTGCACGAAGCCGATCGGGACACCCACGCTGCGCGCGATGAGGAAGTACTCGAGCATGCCGATGGTCCGGCCGGCGAAGTCGACGGCCAGCGCGAGCGCGAAGCGGCCCGGGCTGCGACGGTAGAAGCCCACGATCTGCTCGTCGAGCCCGAGGAGCGTGCCGCGGTGTCGCTCGAGCAGCGGGCCCAGGCGCCGGACGAGCGGCACGCGGGCCACGAGGCGCAGCCCGGCGCCGAACACGCCCGCGCGGTGGCGCGAGAACACGAAGGCCAGGACGAGCAGCAGCCCGGCGGCCAGCGCGGCGAGGCCGAGCGCCGCGGGCGCCGCGGGCCGGAACAACGCCAGCACCGCCGCGACGGCCACGAGCCAGGTGAGCAGGTTGCTGAGCGTGGTGAGCATGTAGTAGCTCAGCACGGCCCCGGCCGCGCGGCGCGCGCCCAGCCAGGGCGAGAAGGCCCCCACCTTGTACGGCTCTCCCCCCAGCTGCACGAACGGCGTGACGGAGCTCAAGGCGAATCCCGAGACCATGATGAGCAGGGTCTTCCCGTACGGCGGCCGGCCCGGGAGGTCCGCCATCACCAGCCAGCAGGCCAGCGCGAAGCACGCGTAGACGCCTCCGTACACGGCGACGATCGGCGCCAGCATCCAGCCGGTGCGCCGGACGTTGTCGAGGAGGAAGGCGAGGCCGACGTGGTGGAGCAGCAGGACGAAGAGGGCCGTTCCGAGGAGGAACAGCAGGGCCACGAGCCTCCGGCTCACGGCACCCCGGCGGGTGCCGCCGCCTCGGCGGCGGCGTACGCGCGCTCCAGCACGTCCGCGACGGCGCCGATCTCGCGCAGCCAGGGCTCCGCGTCGCCGCGGTCCACCGCGTCGGCGAACCGGGCGAACAGGCGCGCGAACCAGTCCGTGTAGGCGGCCTTGTCGAGCGCCGCGGTGAAGTCCACGCGCTCCCGCCCGTCCTCGGCGTCGAGCGCGAGCTCGCCGCCGACCCAGGCGATGGTCCCGCGGTCGCCCACGAACCGGATGACGTTCTCGCGTCCGGTGGCGGCCCAGGTCACGAAGAGCGTGGCGATCCGGTCGCCCGGATACTCCAGGAGCAGCTGCGCCGTGTCCTCCACGTCGTACGCGCGGTGGCGGAGCCGGCCCGTCCAGGCGTGCACGCGCGTGGGCGGTCCGGCCACGTCGTCGAGCAGGTAGAGGAGGTGCGTCCCGTGGTCGAGCAGCACGCCGCCGCCGCCCGCGGCCCGCGTGCCGCGCCACGGCGCCGCGCCCGCCCCCGCCGCCGCGCCCGGGTCGGCGTGCAGCCGGTAGGTGCGGAACTCCGCCAGGTGCCAGCGCCCGATGCGGCCCGCGTCGAGCCACTCGCGGAGCTTGAGCCAGGCGGGATTGAAGCGGTACTGGTGGCACGGCACCACGACGCGGCGCGCGCGCCGGGCCGCGGCCGCCACCCGCTCGGCATCGGCGCGGGTCGTCGCCACCGGCTTCTCACACAGCACGTGCCAGCCCCGCTCCAGCCCCCACACCACCAGCTCG
>Ga0335079_10008888_pt1 | contig 11447 bp, 7 predicted proteins | sample Lox_Sample_33_FD_206719 | JGI IMG/M metagenome (GOLD analysis project Ga0335079, IMG submission 206719) | Soil microbial communities from Loxahatchee National Wildlife Refuge, Florida, United States - Lox_Sample_3.3 | ecosystem: Environmental > Terrestrial > Soil > Wetlands | place: USA: Florida... | reverse complement strand
CGGCGGCACTGGATGGGATATTGTTTGCCCTCCTCGGTGCGGGAGTAATAGAGATAGCCGCGGCGGGGGACGGGCACGGAGAGGTCGGTCTGCTTGATGCGGCCGAGCATTTCTTTGTAGAGCGCGTCCTCAAAGGGTTTCAGACTGGCGGTCATCGCCTCGGTGTAGGCGTTTTCGGCCTTGAGGTATTCGGCCACCTTGGGGTTGGATTTCTCGCGCAGCCAGAAATAGTCGTCGTTGATGGTGGCGCCGTGGCGCACCTCGCGATGTTCGATGCGCGGCGCGGCGGGGGGTGTGGAATCTGTCTGGCAAAGTACAATCATGGCGGAAAAGAAAGCGAGCACGACGGTGCGCAGAAGTGGCTGCATGCCCCTAGGCTACTGCGGGCGCGAACGCGGGGGCAACCACGTTGGTCCGGTACAAACTGTTAATCTGAAGGATATGCATCAAATCTGGAAAATCCTGGCGGGTGTCGTGTGCCTGATGCTGGCTCCCGTGCAGGCCGTTCCCAGGCAGGAATACCGTCTCCGATTTTTTCATACGCACACGGGCGAGCGGCTGGACATCGTTTACCGTGAAGGAGACCTGTACTCAACGGACGCTCTGACAAAGCTCAATCGCTATCTTCGGGATCACCGCACAGGAGACGTCCACGAATACGATCCCAGGGTCTTCGATCTGCTGCACGACCTGGTCACCAGCCTGGGCAAGCCGGACGCGGAGATCGACGTGATCTGCGGGTATCGGACGCCGTGGAGCAACGAGTTTCTGCGGAGCCGGAGTGCTCACAGCGGCGTGGCGCAGCATAGTCTGCACATGCAGGCGGAGGCGATCGATATCCGGGTGCCGGGAGTCGATACGGCGCGGCTGCGCGACGCTGCACTGGCGCTGCATCGCGGCGGAGTGGGCTACTACGCGAAGTCCGATTTTGTACATGTGGATGTGGGGCGAGTGAGGCGTTGGTAAGGACGGGCTGGACAGGCTGAAGCCTGTCCCACAACTATCCCGGATACGGGTAGCCTTTGGCGAGCACTTTTTCCAGGTCGGCGTCGAGGCCGTAAATGTCGTTGAAGAAGAGCACGTCGCCGGCCTCATTCACGATCGCGGTGCCGTAGAGGATCAGGACCGGGATGGGTGTTGCCAGGTTCACCTGCTGATTGTCTTTGCCGGCGGTCATGGCTTGGCGGACCTTTTCCACTTCCCATCCCGGGTTGTTGCGCAGGGCCCAGGCGGTGAGCTCGGCGGGCTTCTCCACACGGATGCAGCCGTGGCTGAAATCGCGGCGCGACTGGGAAAACAGCTCGGGTACCGGGGTGCTGTGCAGGTAGACGTTGTGGCTGTTCGGGAAGATCAGCTTGACGAGTCCAAGCGAGTTGGTGTTACCGGGCTTCTGGCGGACGGCGTACTTGCCAGACCGAAGGCCCGCCAGAACCTCGTCGCTGATGGTGCCGGACGTGACGACTTCGCCGCGCTGGGTGGTGACCTCGAATCCCTTCTTCGAAATGTAGTCCCGGTCTTTCTGGATGTTGGGCACGATCTCGGAGCGCTGGATGCTGGGGGTCACATTCCAGTAGGGGCGCAGCACGACGTACTGCATGGTGTCGGCGAAGATGGGGGTCTTGTGGCCGTATGCCTTGCCCACGATCACGTTCATCTCCAGGGCGATCTTGCCTTGCTGCCCGGAGCTGTAGGCTCTCAGGCGGAACTCGGGGACATTGACGACGATCGGCGGCTGCGGGAAATCCTGCGGGAGCCAGCGCCAGCGCTCGAGGGTAAGCTGCAACTGACGTAAGCGGAAGCTGAGCGGCACGTTCAGCATTTTGACCGTCTGAGCGCCGAGCCGGCCATCGGGCTGGAGGCCGTGGCGGCGCTGGAAGCGCTTGACGGCGTCCACGAGCGGTCCGTCATAGAGGTTGGGATCGGCAGGCAACTGGGCATCCTGCGGCAGGTCTCCCACGAGGCGCAGCAGCCGGCCGAGTCGCGGAACTCCGGGGTACGGGGAGCCGGGGGCGACGGTTTTGGCGGGCACCGGCAATTGCTCCCCGTCGTCCTGGCGGGCCAGATCCAAATACCGCGCCAGGGCCTGCTTGGTCCGCAGGTACCCGGGGAACTGCAATTCGACGGCCTCCAGGACGGGGCCGGGATCGGGGGCGGCGATCAGGCGCTGGCGCAGAAAATCCGGTAAGTTGTATTTCTTGTGTTCAACGTCGAGGCCGAACTCGAAGTGCTTCGGATTGACCTTGCCGATGTGCAGGTCGGAGATGTAGCGCATGGTGCAAACGGTGAGCGCGATATCGAAGCGCGCGCGGTCCTGGTCGGATGCGGAAGCGAGGCGCTGGAGGCGTGCGGCCCAGCGCGAGCCGTCATAGTCTTCGGCGGCGAGACCTTTGGCTTCGGCCTTCTGGAGGATGGCGATCACAGCGAGCGCCTGAGGAGTAGGCTGGGTGCCGCGGAGCCAGGCGGGCGCATACCCGGCGGGCTCGTAGAAATTCCTGACGTGCTGGCGGTAGTCCGAAAAATCCGGCCAGCGGAGGTCCTCCAGGCGTCCGGCATCGGCGATCTGGCGCAATGCGGCCGAGGGTTGAGCGTGCAGAGCCAGCGCCAGACAGGCGCCGGCGAGGAGTGTTGCAGGTTTCAGCACGAAACCATACTAACAGCGTGCGATCATGTGGAAATGACGATTTGCCGGCCGGCGCTGGTTCTGCTGGTTGCGGGCGGCGCCGCATGGGCACAGAACGCGCCGAAGGATCGCGAGATTCAGGAGATTCTTATGAAGTCCAGCCAGGCGTCCGCGGCGGGCGACAAGGCGACGGTGGTGACCCTGCTGGAAACAGCGCTCCAGAAAGTGCAGAAGGATCCGGGGCTCAAGGAAGACGAACCCGAGGTATTGGCTCGATTGGGCAAGGCCTACGTGGACGCGCAGCGTTATCCGGACGCGGTGCGCACGTACCAGGTTCTGATGGAATCGATCAAGCAGGACTGCCTGCCGGGCAGTCCCCGGGTGGACCGCTGCGCCGACGGGCAGTACGGGCTGGGGACGGCGCAGATGTACAAGGGGGATTTTGCGGGCGCGGCGACCACGCTGCGGCAGGCGATTGCCGGCTACGCCGTGCTGGTGAAGGGCAGTGTCGCCGAAGATTTCCGCATGGCGCGGCTGAAGCAGCAGGCAGACGCCCAGGCCTTGCTGGCGGCGGCGCTGTTCCGCACGGGAAAGAAGCCGGAGGCCATCGCCGCATTCGAGCGCGCCATCCAGGAGTTCGGCACGGTGGAGAAGAGCCCGGCCAGCAGCGACGCGCTGCGCACCGCGGCGCGGGCCTCGATGAAGGACGCCCAGACTTCGCTGGACCTGTTGCGCAAGAACTGATCCGCGGTCGAGGTGCGATTCATCGGCTTGCAATCAGTTTCTTCTTGCCCTAGTGCGGATTTCGTCGGAAACTGAAGGTTTAAGGAGAGTCAGGGAATTGGAAAGAAACGGCCGCAAGGGCTCGCTGGTGATGGAGCCCACGGAAAGATGGACGCCGCAGACGGCCAGCGACTTCTACGATGTCGCGAGCTGGGGCAAAGGGTACTTCTCAGTCGGCGACAACGGGCAGGTTCGGGTACACCCGGAAAAGGACCCGGCGCGTTTTATCGACCTCAAGGAACTGGTGGACACGCTGGTTCTGCGCGGCATCAACCTGCCGATCCTGATCCGATTCGCAGGCATTCTCAACCACCGCCTGGGCGAGATCCACAGCGCTTTTCAGACTGCCATCGCGGAGCACAAATACCAGGGCGGCTATTGCTGCGTGTATCCGATCAAGGTGAATCAGCAGCGGCAGGTGGTGGAGGAGGTGCTGGAGTTCGGGCGCCCCTTCAAGTTCGGCCTGGAAGCCGGCTCCAAGCCGGAGTTGATGGCGGTGATGGCGCTGGCGGACAACGAGACGCCGATCATCTGCAACGGTTTCAAGGACGACGAATACATCGAGATGGCGATGCTGGCGCAGAAGGTGGGGCGCCAGATCATCCCGGTGGTGGAGAAGTACACGGAGCTTCACCTGATTCTGAAATACAGCCAGCGGGTGGGCGTACGGCCGAACATCGGGCTGAGGGTGAAGCTGGCGAGCCGCGGGTCGGGGCGGTGGAAGTCGTCGGGCGGGTACCGGTCGAAGTTCGGGCTGTCGGCGACGGAAGCCACGCGGGCGCTGCAGGACCTGAAGGACCTCGGCATGGCCGACTGCCTCAACCTGCTGCACTTCCACCTGGGCAGCCAGATCACGAATATCCGGCAGATAAAAGGTGCGGTGAACGAGGCGGTTCGGGTGTACGTCGACCTGGCGCGCAGCGGCGCGGGGTTGAAGTATCTCGATGTGGGCGGGGGGCTGGGCATCGATTACGACGGGTCGCAGACGGACTTCGAATCGAGCGTGAACTACACCTTGCAGGAGTACGCCAACGACATCATCTATCACGTGCAGAACGTGTGCGACGAAGTCGAGGTGCCGCATCCGACCATCATCACGGAGAGCGGGCGGGCGATCGCGGCGTACCACAGCGTGCTGGTTTTCAACGTTCTGGGCGTGGCGGGAATGGGCGACGCGGAAGTGCCGCCGGAGCCTCCGCCGGAAGCGGAACAGCCGCTGATCGACCTGGCGGAGACGTATCGCGGGCTGTCGTCGAAGAACCTGCTGGAGAGCTATCACGACGCGCAGCAGGCGCTGGATCAGGCGTTGAACCTGTTCAGCCTGGGGTATCTGTCGCTGGAGCAGCGGTGCATCGCGGAGAACATTTACTGGGCGATCACGCGCAAGATCCAGCGGCAATCCAGGGACCTGGAGTATTTCCCGGAGGAGCTGGAGGGCATCGATGCCATGCTCTCCGACACGTATTTCTGCAATTTCTCGCTGTTTCAGAGCATGCCGGACAGTTGGGCCATCAAGCAACTGTTTCCGATCATGCCGATTCACCGCCTGGGCGAGGAGCCGACGCGGCCGGCGGTTCTGGGCGACATCACCTGCGATTCCGACGGCAAGGTGGATGCGTTCATCGACCGGCGCGACGTAAAGCGTACCCTGCACCTGCACACGTTCAACGGCGGCGACTACTACCTGGGCGCATTCCTGCTGGGGGCGTACCAGGAGATCCTGGGCGACCTGCACAATCTTTTCGGCGACACCAACGCGGTACACGTGCGGCTGGGCGAGAACGGGGAGACGATCCTGGATTCGGTGATCAAGGGCGACACCGTTCACGAGGTACTGAAGTACGTGCAGTTCTCGAGCGAGACGCTGGTCACGCAGTTGCGCAAGGACGTCGAGTGCGCGCTGCGTGAAGGCAAGGTGACGTACGAAGAGAGCGGGGCGCTGCTGAAGTTCTACGAAGAGGGGCTGCACGGGTACACGTACCTGGAAGACGTGCATGAGCAATAAAGGCTTCAGGCTTCAGGCGTCAGGCGTCAGCTAGCGCGGCCTGCGGCGGAGATCGTAGACGTAAAGCGACCAGCCGATTCTCGCATCGGGTTCCTTTGCGCGGAGCCATGCGAAACTGGCGCGGGGGACGTAAAGGTCGTAGAGAAGAGTCACACTGACGACTGCTACGCAGTCGAGGGATTCGCGCTCGGCGGTTTCCCAGGTGCGCGGTAGATGACGCATCGGGATTCCGTAGAATTCGACGCCGGTGTTGCCGAAGTAAAACATGCAGACGGAATCGATGCGGCGGGCGCGCAGCCAGGTGCGTAGCTTCTTGACGTCCTGACCCCAGTCGATGTTGGAGTCGAGCAGGTAACGCGGGCCGGCTTTGGGGCCGCCTGCGGCAGCGTTGAAGAACGCCAGGTAGTTGGGGTAGATCGCCAGCGATTCGACGATGAGGATGGCGATACAGGCCGCGGCAATGGCCGTGCCCCACGGAAGACGCTGGACGAGAACCGCGCCGAGAATACACAACATCGGATATATGGGGAGAATGTGGCGCACGCCGATGTTGACGGCGTTCGCCATGCTGAGTCCGAAAAAGACCAGCGCGGGGATTGCCATGGCGAACCACGCCAGGGAAAGGTCGCCAGCTTTGGGGCGTTGCCAGACGAGGCCGGCAAGGCCGATGGCGACGAGCAGGAACAGGCCGAGCGGCGTCTTCACCGCGAATACGACGGGGAAGTAATACCACCAGCCGGTGTGCGAGATCTGGCCCAGCAGGTAGCACTCATGGCCTTGCCGGCTCTTCAGAAGCACCTCGCCGAGGCCGGTGACGAAGGGATGGGCGGGCTGGCGGAGGGTCAGCCAACGGAAGGACTCAGGGGCGTACACGAGGAGGACGACCAGGAGGGCGATGGCCGTGACTGCGGACAGGGAGCGGATCAGAGTGCGAAGGCCAAGGCGGCCTTGCCACCAGGCGGCAGCGGCCATCAGGGCGAAGATGGGCAGGAGCGCAATGGCGGAGAACTTCGCAGTGAGGGCGAGGCCGAGGGTTACGCCAGCGGCCAGGGGCAGGCCGCCCAGCCTGCCCCACAAGTACTCCGACCAGGCGATGCAGGCCAGGAAAAAGGTAAAGGCGAACAGCATGTCGGTGGTGATGTAGCGGCCGTGGGCGATGAGGTTGGGCTCGAAGGCGAAGAGCGCCAGAGCGATCAGGGCGGTGCGCGGGCCGAAGCGGCGGCGCGTCCACCAAGCGACAGTCGCGCCGAACGCGAGCGTAAGGGCGATTGCGACGCCGCGGCCGGCGATCAGCAGCGTATCGGGATAATACGGGTTGGTGTAGAGGAACCAGGTGGCGTAGCCAGGCTGATTGTGGTCCTGCCATTCGGGACGGTTCGCGGGGAGGTGGAGATTCAGAAAGAGCAGCGGCACGGCGAAGATGGCGCGGAGAGGCGGATGGTCGGTGAAGAATTCGATGCGGCCGGTTTTGAGGTAGATGTAGCCCGCGGTGAGGTGGCCGGCCTCGTCCCAAGTCTGGGTTTCCTGGAGCGCGCTGGTGAGTTGCGCGGCGCCCATGGCCAACAGCAGGAGCGCGACGGCTGCGTGGTATTTGGTCAACCGAGGCGTAAGGTTTATTATGCCTCCGTGGGGCTTCCGGACACGATCGACGATCTGCGTGCCGCGGGGACGGCATTCGCGGCGGAACTGCGCGATCTGAAGGCGCGTGTCGCGGTGGCGGACTACGGCTGGTATCCCTACGAGACGCTAACGGCGCTGCCGTTGGTCTGTGAGCTGATCGAGCCGAGGTACGGCGAGCTGCGGGATGCGGCTGCGACGGGGATCGCCGACATCGGGTGCGGCGACGGCGACCTGGCGGCATTTCTCGCACGTTTCGGATGCGCGGCGGATGCGATCGACCACGTGGAGACGAACTTCAACCAGTTGCGCGGGATCGAGACGCTGGTCCGCGAACTGCGGCTGCCGGTGAAGGCATTCGACATCGATCTCGACCGTCCGTTCGAACTTCCGCGGCGGGATTACGGGGTCGCGCTCTTCCTGGGAACGCTGTACCACCTGAAGAATCCGTTCTACGTATTGGAGAATCTCGCCGCGCGGGCCGATTGGGTCGTGCTGAGCACACGGATCGCGCAGGTTACGCCCGGCGGCGTGCGGGTGGAGGACGAGCCCCTGGCCTATCTTCTGGGGGCGCGCGAGGCCAACAACGATCCGACGAACTTCTGGATCTTCTCATTCGCGGGGTTGATGCGGCTGATGGAGCGGGCGGGCTGGATCGTGGCGGGTCATCGGCGCGCGGGATGCACGGCGGGATCGGACCCGGTGCGGCCCGGCGCCGACGAGCGGGTGTTCGTGCTGGCGAAGAGCCGGACGCGGCATCCCGGGCTGCAGGTGCGCGCGCTCGACGGGTGGCATGAGGAGGAGAACGATGCATACCGGTGGACGGCGCGGCGGTTTTCGCTGGAGGTGATGCTGCCGGAGCCGGCGCGCGAGTTTGCGCTGCGATTTTTCCTGCCACAGGAGGCTGTGGCCGGGGCACCGGTGCGGGTGGCGTGTTCGATTGGCGGGGTGGCGGCCGGAGCGATCACGTGCGACCGGGTGGAGGGCCTGGAATTTCGCGGCCGATTTGCGGGGCAGGATGCCCTGATGCGGCTCGAGTTTACCGTGGAGAGCAACTTTCAGGCGGCAGGAGACGAACGGGAGCTGGGGATCTGCGTGCCGCTGCTGGATGTTTCGCATCGCAATACGGGGCGCCTTCCCCTGCGCATTTCGTAAGCCCTTACATAAACATACAATTCTCACAAGCCGCGCCTTTTGTTTGCTCTGGCGTGATTCCATGGAAATCATAAAAAGATTCGATTTGATACTGTCACATCTGTTTTGTAGGCTGGAAATGTGGCGCACGGCCACGAAACCTGAAGGAACCAAAAATCACATGAAAAAGACATTTGTTCTCGGTGTTGTCCTTTCTCTTTCCAGCGTCGTTTTCGCAGGCCAGAAGGCTTATGACATCATCTTCTCCGGGCCGACTACGGTGGGCAGCGTGAAGCTCGCTCCCGGCCAATACACGGTGAAGGTGGACGGCTCCAACGCAGTGTTCACGAACTCGCAGAATGCGAAGAGCGTCAGCACACCGGTGAAGGTTGTCGAGTCTGGCGCCAAGAAGTATCAGTACACCGCGGTCGATTCCACGAAGGAAGGCGAAACGGAGAAGATCAACGCGATCGAACTCGGCGGCTCGACCACCAAGCTCGAATTTGCGAAGTAGGTCCAGGCAGGCCGGAAACCTGCCCCACGAGCCTGATATCCTGAAATCCTCGGGAGGGGCTCCTCATGCGCGCTTTTGTACTGTCCCTGATTTCCGTGGGCGCGGCAGCCGCCGCGACCACGGTCTACCAGGCTTCCGTGGATCAGCTCACCGTGGTTCACGGCGTGGCCACGCCGGATTCCGCGGTCCATCACAACGCCCCCAGGTCGCTGCGGGTCGAAGGCGAGGGACGGCATTCCGATGCGATGGTGCGCTCGGCGCCGGTCAACCTGACGATCGGCAAGCGATATGAGCTGAGCGGCTGGGTACGCACGGAAAACCTGAACATCCGCGACACCGACCGATCGCCCATTGCGACGGGTGCGATGCTAGCCATGGCCTCGATGCCGTTCGACGTGCATTCGGAGTCGCTGGCGGGCACGAGGCCCTGGACGCATGTTTCCCTCAAATTCACCGCCACGCGCGCGCAGGACCAGATTCTGCTGACGGTGGGCAACGGCGGCGCGTTCGACGGTAAGGCGTGGTTCGAAGGCGTCTCCATCGACGAAGCCTCCACCACCGATGAATGGCCCGCCCGCGAAGCGGTCAGGACGTTCGGCCCGGCGTACCGGTATCCGTCGGCGGGCTGGATTTACCTGCATATCGAAGGCGAGCCGTATGAGCGCGGCTACCAGCACGGGTACCTGATGGCGCGCGAAATTCCGGAATACATGGAGCGGTGCGCGTCCGATCTGGGCACGAATGTCGCCGGTTGGGGCAGCTTGCGCACACAGGCGAACGCGCTATTCCTACGCGGATTCGACCAGGAGATTCTGGAAGAGATGCGCGGCATCGCCGATGGAGCGAGCGATGCAGGGGCGCGCTGGCAGGGACGGCGGCTGGACCTGGTGGACATCGTGGTGGCCAACATCGCGGTGGAACTGGGCGAGCTGCGGTCGGCGATGACTGTCACGCCGACCGGCCTGGAGAACCTCAATTTCAATCCGCCGGCGTACTTCGACAAGAAGCGCGACGGCTTGCCCATCAACGATCGCTGCAGTGCGTTCGCGGCGACGGGTCCGGCGACGCGTGACGGGAAGATGGTGATCGGGCACGTGACGTGGTGGCCGCTGACGCTGGCCGAGCAGACCAACGTGATGCTCGACGTGAAGCCGTCGAACGGGCATCGCGTGCTGATGCAGTCGTACCCGGGCGGAATCGAGAGCGGGACGGACTGGTATCAGAACGACGCCGGCCTGGTGTTGACCGAGACCACCATCCGGCAGACGCCGTTCAATGCGCAGGGCACGCCGGTGGCGTATCGCGCGCGGCTGGCCATCCAGTACGCGGGCAATATCGACGAGATGGTGAAGCTGCTGGGGACGAAGAACAACGGGCTGTATACCAACGAATGGCTGATGGGCGACGGCAAGAACAACGAGATCGCCATGTACGAGCTGGGCACGCTGCACACGAAGCTCTGGCGGAGCAGCCGCAACGAATGGTTCGGCAATACGCCCGGTTTCTACTGGGGCAACAACAACGCGAAGGACCTAACTATCCGCACCGAGTACCTGCCCGACCCGAAGGGCGTGCCGGAGTATGTGCCGTTTGTGCCGGCGATCCGCGACCTGGCGTGGCTCGACATGTATCGGAAGTACAAAGGCCAGATCGACGAGCAATTCGCCTACGCGGCATTCCGCACGGCGCCGCTGGTGAGCAGCAGCACCATGGATGCGAAGGTGGCCACCGCCGACATGGCGAACCGCCTGATGGTCTGGGCCGCGATGGGGAAGCCGAACCAGCGCGAGTGGGTGGCGCGCGGCGGATACGAAAAGAACGACGGCCTTTTCCCCAGCGGCTACGCGCTATTCAACGCCAATCCGAGCGAGACGCTCGCGGCGCACGTGCGCGAGAACGAGCAGGCGCGCTTGGGTCCAAAGACTACCGAAGCTCCGCGCCCGGGGCGCGCCAATACCGCCCGCAACGATTACGCCGACCGCCTCTGGAAGGGCTGGATTCTTCCGGCGGGCGACGAGGACACGTGGTTCGCCGCGGGCAGCGCGTCTTATTATCACGTACTGCAGTCGGAGGACGTGGATAAGGCAATCGAAGCACGGCGCATTCAGTATCGCGGGCTGAAGCTGGCGCCGGACAGCCCGATCAATCGCGTGCGGCTCGAGAGCACGAAGGGGGTGCTGTTCCTGGACGGGCTGCGCCGGAAGATGGGAGACGACAAGTTCTTCGACCTGATGGCGTCGTTCTTCCGCGAGAACACGACCAAGACCGTGACCGCCGCGAGCTTTCTGTCGAAGGCCGGCGTGGCGTTCGATTTCACCGAGCCCGCTGACGGGCCGGCCTACTCGGTGCGTGACATCGGCCAGCGGCTGGCGAGCGCGGTGATCGTCTACGGCACGATGAAAGAAGCGGGCGCGAATCGCTACGCGGCGGAGCGGCTTCAGGACGAATATCTGGGGGAGTTCGAGTCGCGCGTGCCGATCTTCAAGGATTTCGAGGTTACCGCAAACGAGCTGGCGCACAAGGACGTGGTCTTCGTAGGGCGTCCGGAAGCCAACCAGGCGCTGGCGGCGTGGGCGAAACAGCTCGGCCTCGATTGGGACGCCGCGGTCTTCAAGATCGACGGCAAGACCCATGCGGGCGAGCGCGACGGGCTGACCATCGCGGCGAAGAATCCCCTGGATGCGAGCCATATGGTGCTGGTGGTGGCGGGCAACGATGCGCTGCGCACGGTGAAGGCCGCTACGGGGAACAGCCGGTATGCCGAGACGGCGTAC
>Ga0335079_10008887_pt1 | contig 11447 bp, 6 predicted proteins | sample Lox_Sample_33_FD_206719 | JGI IMG/M metagenome (GOLD analysis project Ga0335079, IMG submission 206719) | Soil microbial communities from Loxahatchee National Wildlife Refuge, Florida, United States - Lox_Sample_3.3 | ecosystem: Environmental > Terrestrial > Soil > Wetlands | place: USA: Florida... | reverse complement strand
CCCGCACGAAGATAGACTGGTCAAACAGCAGCGTCAACTTGAGTTGCGGGGGGAGCGTGGAGCGGATGCGCGGAAGCATCTGCTTGAGGCGCTCGACGATCTGAAGCGTAGAGGCACCGCCGTTCTTAAGAACCGTCAGCAGCGCGCCGCGCGTTCCGTTATGCCGCACGATATTGGTTTGAATTGCATATCCATCCCTCACATGAGCGACGTCGCGCACGTACACCGTGGAGCCGTTCACTTGCTTCACCGGCAGGTTGTTGAATGCTGCGACCACTTCGGGGCTTCCATTCAGCCGGATGTTGTATTCGCGGGTGCCGATCTTGGCGGTGCCCGACGGGAGAATGATGTTTTGCGCGTTGATCGCGTTGGCTACGTCGCTGGCCGACAAGCCCTGCGCGTATAGCGCGCGCAGATCGATGTCCACCATGATCTGGCGCGGCCGGCCGCCAAACGGAAGCGGGAAACTGGCGCCCTGAACGTTGGCCATCTGTGTACGGATGAAGTTATATCCGTAATCGTAGAGATCCTGCTCGCTCATGGTCTCGCTCGAGATGCTCAGTTGCAGAATGGGCACGCTGGACGCGTTGTAGCGCAGGATGGCGGGCGGAAAAATGCCGGTGGGCAGCGAATGAAGGACCGATTGCGAACTGGCGGCAAGTTGCGCCACGGCCGCTTCGATCTTGGCATTGGGCTGGAAAAAGACCTTGATCACCGCGATGCCCGGCAGCGACTCCGACTCCATGTGCTCGATGTCGTTCACCGACGTGGTGAAGGCACGTTCGCAGCGGATGGTGATGACCTCGGCCATTTCCTCGGGCGAGACCCCGGCGTAGCTCCAGATCACGCTGGCTACCGGAATGTTAATTTCGGGAAAGATGTCCGTGGGCATGCGGAAAATGGCCAGCACGCCCAAGATGATAATCACCAGCGCCATCACGACAAACGTATACGGGCGCTTCAGGGCGAGCCGGACAATCCACATGGCGAGATGGCGATGTTTTCATTACATGCCACCGCAATTGAGGGTGTCAAATTGCCGGCGATGAGCTAGGCAATTGTGACGTTCGCAAAACGCTCGCGTTGCGTTGGTTCGTTACAATCCTGTCTTGCCGCCCATTCGCCGCGTCCCGTTGTCGCCGTGTCTCCGTGTCCAATCCCCCGTTGGGGGGATTTCAAGGGCGGAGCCCTTGACTAGAATTCGTAACGCAAAGCGAACTGCATGATCCTCGGATTCGTCAGCAGCTTGGTGTATTTTCCGAACGCAGTTGCGTTGTCGATATTCGTGTTGATGGACTGAACGTCGAATCGTACCGTGTTCGGAACGTTAAATACTTCCCAGCGGAACTGAACGCTGTGGCTCTCGGAGTACGGCATCTTCCACCGCTTGCCCAGCCCCATGTCCCAACCGAACACACCGTCACCGCGCAGGTTGTTGCGCACTCCGGATTCCCCAGGATATCCGACGCGGAAATCTAGGATCGCCGAGCTGGGATCTCCGAAAGCGTTGACTGTGCCGTCTCCGTTCTTGTGAACCCCCGTAGCAGGAAGAGCGCCGATGGGGATTGCCTCGCCGCCTAGTTGCCAGTTGGTCGGCCAGGTTGCGCCACTGAAAACGCTGAATGGAAAACCGGTCGACCAGCGATAGATGCCTGACACTTGCCAGCCGCCGATCAGGGCATCTGCCGCACCACTGACGCCGCTGCCGAAACGCTTGTTCTTGCCGAAGGGCAGTTCGACGACCCAGTTACCATTGATCTGATGCGTGGTGTCGAAGTCCGACACGGCTCGAAGCGCCTTGTAGTCCCAGGAGTTGATCACGTTTCCGCTCAAGGCGCCCCACGCGCCGATGCGCTCCGCATCCGACGCCAGATCAATCGACTTGGAGAACGTGTAATTGACATCGAATTGGACGCCCTGTGAGAAGCGCTTTCGCAACGCCAGTTGCAGGCCGTTGTAATTTGAGTTGCCAATGGAGCGCCAGGCGTAAAGCGACGCGTACTGCGGATTGTAAAATGCGTTCGGCCCGAATTTGCTGCACCCGTTCGGGCAACCTATGCCCGGATAATCGAGCACGAACAGGCCCGTCGTTTCGTTATGCAGAAATCCGCTCATGATCGAATACGCAGCCTGCAGCGGAGTTCCGGTGATACCGGCCAGTCTGGGAAGGTTGGGGAAAATATCGCCCCAATAGGCCGCCGTCGGGCCAACCAGGGCTGGAGTGATCGCCGAAACGGGAGTGCCGGCAGCCGCCAGTTGGGAGAAGCGGGTCGCGGCACGGAAATAGTCAATGCCGGTCGAAGTATCCACCAGGTCGAGCGGCATGGCCAGGTCTTCCTGGGTCAGCAGCCTGTGTGCCAGGTGCCCGACATAGGAAGCGTCCACCACCACGCTCTTGGGCAACTCGCGGCTCACGGAAAACGCGAGCTGATAAGAGTACGGAGTCTTGATGCCGTTGTCGAGTCCCCAGAAAATGTTCCCGGGAATCGGGGGCGGAGTCTGCGGGAAGCCTCCCTGGGGCGCGGAAGCAAGAACCGCGCTCGGCACTTGATTTAAGCTGGTGAGCCGCGGCGCGTTGTCCAGCCCCAGCGTGGCAGCTGGACTGGTGATTAGGGTCGAAAGGCCATATGAACCGCTTTGATCGAACGTGCTCAGCAGGCCGGCGCCGATGTGGTCATAGACCACGCCGAAGCCCGCGCGGATGGATGTTCTGCCCTCCCCTAGGATGCGCTTAAGAAACGCCGATTTCGGCGAGGGCTCATAGGCAATTCCCAGTCGCGGAGCCAGGTTCTTATAATCCCAGTTGTAGTAACCGGATTTGCCGTTGGCGGGTCCCGCCAGGTTGAGCGAAATGGTGGGGTCTTGGTTCGATGGAATGCCCGCATACATGTCCCGCGAACGCAGGCTGAACCACTGGGTCATGTTGATATCGGGAGCCACCTGCAGACCCGTGGTCTCCCAGGGCGGAGAGAGGAGTTCGTAACGCAACCCGTAGGTGATAGTCAGGTTGGACTTGATGCGCCACGAATCCTGGATGTAAAACTCGTATTCGTCAGCGGCCCAGTGGCGCTGAACAGGCGTGCCCTGGGGCAGCAGGTTGCCCTGGCGATCGTAGTTGTAACGCGCATCGCCCTGGGGCACGCTGCCCAACAGAGCGATCAGCGGGTAATCATAGGAATTGTTGAAGGCCGGAAGCACCGCCGGGAAACTGCTGAGTGCCGGATCCATAAACGTCCCCGTATTCGCAATACCGGCGGCGGTGAGCCAGGAGGCATTGGTCACGCCGTCGCTGAACGAATTTGCCAGACTGATTCGCGGATTCCGGATGAGCCGGATGTTGGTGCCGATACCGATCGTGTGCTTCCCTTTCTTCCACGACAGGTCATCCACGAAGTTGTGAACCGGAGCAGTGAACGCATGGCTGTACGTGAAATTGAAGGGAGCATTCAAGGAGTTGTCGTTGAGTCCGCGAAACTCGATCCACGATTCGTCGGAGTTTCCTAGAACCCCTTGGCTCTGGCGGGTGAGGCCGTAGCGGAAGTTGTTAATCAGGCTCGGCGTTAGGATCGCGGTATAGCCCGCGACAAAACCCTTGCTGTGATCGACATCGGTCTCGAGCGGACTCAATCCGGGCAGATAAGGGACACCATCCTGTGTGTCTTCCTGCATGTTTCCCCGCCAGAACAGCGTATGGCGTCCGTCTTCAGTCAGAAGGTAGTCCAAGCGCACGATGTAAGTGTCAAAGCTGTTGTGAATCGGCGCCGCAAAACGGTAGCCGCCGTAGTTGAGGCCATCGCCCGCGCCGGTATCGTTCGGCATGGGGTAGCTCTGAAAGAAGTTCATCACCACCGGGTTGGGTCCCAGGTGCTGGGGATCCATGGCTGTCAGGTCGGCTCTAGATAGGCTCTTCACCGCCACGCTTCCCGGACAGTTGCCGTTCGCATCGAGGCCCACGGTGCAGTACTGGTATTGCATGATCCCCTGGCGGAGGGTCGCGGTCGGAACCACGCGCAAGGTGCTTTGAGCTTCCGCGTCCCGGCGTCCTTCGTAGTTCAAGAAAAAGAAAGCGCGGTCTTTCTTGATGGGCCCGCCCAGCGCCCCGCCGAAAATATTTCGGATCAGCTCCGGCGGCTTGTTCGGCTGCCCGTTCTCCAACTGCGACTCCTTGATGAAGTAGTCGTTGGCGGTGGTGGCCGTGTTGCGGTTGTATTCGTATAGCGAACCGTGAAAGTTGTTTGAGCCGCTCTTGGTGACGATGGAGACCTGGGCCCCGGAGGAGCGGCCGCCTTGGGCGTCATAGTTCGTGGTCTCCACCCGGAACTCCTGCATGGAATCCGGCGTCATGCGCAGCACCGACGTGAAGGCGAGTCCGCGCGTCTGGTCGTTCACGTCCACGCCATCCAGGAGAATGTTGCTCTGGTCGCTGTGCGCCCCGTTGACCGCGCCGCTGCGCGTATCGCTCATGACATCCATGTCAGGGCGGTTCCCCAGGTACACCACTCCCGGCTGCATGCTGTACAGCGCGGCCACGTCACGAGCCTCCAGCGGCAACTGCTTCACCTGCTCCTCGCTGATGACCGACCCTACCGAGGCGTCAACGGTGTTGATCATCGGAGCTTCCGCCGTCACCGCGACCACCTCTGTGGTCCCGCCGACCTCCAGGGTCACATTTACGGTGGCCGGGTTGGCGACCTCCAAGCGCAAATCGTTGGCCTCGAATTTCTTGAATCCGGAGGCCTCCACTCTCAGGCGGTAAGGACCAGGCACTACTTGGAGAAACTCGTAGGCTCCGCCGCCGCTGCTTTCGGTCTTTCGTTCCAAGCCGGTCGCGGTATTGGTCAGTGTAATCTGGGCCTTGGGTACGATAGCTCCGCTCTGATCTGTAACCACCCCTCGCAACGAGGTGTTGGCCTGGCTCCACACCGGGCTCGTGAACATCGCAGTGATTCCCACCATGCAAAGAACATTGATCGTGATATTCCTGGTCATGTCGAAACCCCTTTTCCCCCTGACAGCGCGTCCGTACTGCTGCTGGATTCCATGGCCCGCAGCTCGCTTGGGCGTACGTATCAAACTTGGATAGCCAGAGATAATACGCCACATTTGGGGTGAGTTCAACTTCTTTAGTGGCGGAAGAGCCCAAATCCTTGTTAAATCATGGGGTGAAAGGGTTTTGGCGCGCGCTGAAAGCCAGAATTTAGCGTCTTGAAACCTGAGAGCCGGGAAAGCCGGCGATCCGCAGCCGGCAGAACCTGCCCAGGAGTTCTGCGATCGGTTACTTGTGGGCCAGACTCGTTCGCTGAACGAAAATATCCTGCACCGGCATCTTCGCGTCGAACACCAGGTTGAAGAAGCCTACCATCATTTCATCCCAGCTCTGGTCGCCCCAAAGAACTTCTTTTGTTGGGTCGGCATTATCGGGATTGTTCGGGGAGTTGTCGAAGTGCGCCGTGCACTCGATCGTCGCGCCCTTGGGAAGAACGAGGGGATTGGCGAGGTTGTACCAAAGCTGCCAATGCCAGTTGTAGTGCGGCACACGGAGTAGCGTTTCGGTTTCTCCGGTGGGGTACAAGACACGGTATTCGAAATCCTTCCCGCGCCCATGCATGTGCGGATGCAGGCTGGCCAGTTTGACCGTGGTTCCGAGCTCGAACTCCGCGTCGACGCGGTAATTGGGGTCGCCCGGAGGAATTCGGAACTTCCCGTTCGTAGCGGACAGAGTGAGCACGCGCTCACTGGGCGGCTGCTTGGCGAAGACCAGGCCAAACTTGCTGCGGTCCCGGCTGGCCGTGCCATTGGTGGTGTAATGGATTTCCAACACCAGATCGGAGCCGGCCTTAATTAGTTTGGCCTGGCCGGGTGGAAGCATTTCCGGCGGCTGCCCCGGCGCATAGCCCACGAGGAAGTCGCTCGGCAGGGCGCTGGTATCGGCAGTATCGTCTTTGGGCTTCGGGGCCACAAAGAACACGCCGGGCACCGCCCCTCTCAGCCAATTTGAGCTGGGTTCGCGGACGAACGCGATCATGTGATGTACCCGTGCGCGATCGTCTGGCCGCGCTTCGGCGAACTGCACCCATTTGTCTTCGGTGAATCTGGTGGGCACCACCACTTTCTGATATTCGATCGTTCCCGTGGCTGGAATCTCAAATGCGCGGGGCAGTTCGAACACGACATCCGGCTTCGGAATCGACCACCCGTCGACGAAATTCACGGGCGCGGGCATGTCCTTCGGATCGCCTTGCGGCGCCCCGGCGTCCGCCCATGCGACAATCGTGTCAACATCTTTTTGAGAAAGCGCGCGGTCATTGGAAAATCGCCCATAACGCGGGTCGGCGAACCATGGCGGCATCTTCTTGAGCCGCACCGCTTCCTTCATCGCCTTGGCCCACGGCCGCGCCTGCTGGTAAGTTAGCAGCGGAAAAGGCGCCGCCTCGCCGGCACGGTGGCATCCCTGACAGTTCTTCTGGAGAACCGGCGCAACGTCACGGGCGAAGGTCACCAGCCGCACATCGCGGGTTTCAGCGCCGGACAGGCCGCAGGCGAATGCAATCGAGAATAGCAGTAAAGCCCGGGATCGGGACCTCATTGTCTTAGGCCATTCTGGCATATCGAGCGTTCGAGAAGCGCGCTACTGGTCCAAGCCAAACACCACGATCGAGCTTCCCGCCGCGATGGCCACACACTGCTTGCCTTCGCTCATATAGGTGATGGGGTTGGCGTAAATCGCGCCGCCGGTCTGGAAGCGCCACAGCAGTTTGCCGGAGGCCGCCTCCAGGGCGAAAAAGTTGCCTTCCATGTCGCCCGAGAACACAACGCCGCCAGCCGTCGAAAGGATGCCGGACCAGGGCGGCGTCGTCAGGCGAAACTCCCATTTCTTCTCGCCTGTGAGGGCGTCGAGCGCCCGCAACGCACCCCATGGCTCCTCTCCGGCAATGGCGCGGCGGCTTGCGCCCAAAAACATCCTGCCCGGGATGTAAGGCGCCTCGGTCAGGTAATAAATGGCGCCTTTTTCGCGTGCGTTCTGATAAAACAGGCCGGTCTGCGGATCGTAAGACGGACTGTACCAGTTCGCGGCGCCATCATCATCGGGATAAACCTTCGCGCCCTCCAGACTCGGCATGCTCGCGGGGTTGGGAATCGGCCGGCCGCGCTCGTCGATCCCTTTCGCCCACGTCTGGGTGGCGAATTGCCGGGCGTGCAGAAACTCGCCCGTCACCCGGTCAAGAATGTAGTAAAAGCCGTTCCGGTTGCCGAACAGAACCAGCTTGCGCGGCTTGCCGCGGAACGTCGCGTCCACCAGGACAGGGATCTCGTTGGCGTCGATATCGTTCACGTCGTGCGGAGTGAACTGGAAATGCCATTTCAGCTTGCCGGTGTCGGCATCGAGCGCGATCAGGCAGTCTGAGAACAAGTTGTCGCCCTTGCGGAGATCGCCCGCATAATCCGGGCCGGGGTTGCCCGTTCCCCAATAGAGAACGTTTAGCTCAGGATCGTAGGAGCCGGTCACCCAGGTCGGAGCACCGCCGGTCTTCCAGCTATCTCCGGACCAGGTCTCGTTGCCCGGTTCGCCCGGACCAGGCGCCGTCCAGAACCGCCAGGCGCGTCTGCCCGTCTTAGCGTTGTATGCGTCCAGGAACCCGCGGATGCCGTATTCAGCGCCTGCGATGCCGACAATGATCTTATCTTTCACCGCCAGCGGCGCGGCGGTAATTGAATTGGCTGTCTTGTGATCGGCCACTTCGACGTCCCAGCGGAACCGTCCGGTCTTCAAATCGAGAGCGACCAGGTGCGCATCGAGCGTGCCGATGAACAGTTGATCGTCCAACACCGCCACCCCGCGATTCACCCGCCCACAGCACACCGGAACAGCGGGGACGTTCCGGCGATAGCTCCAGATGGGCCTGCCCGTGCGCAGATCGAGCGCTGTGACGTCGCTGGCAGGCTCGCTGATGTACATGATCCCGTCGAAAACCAGCGGAGATGCTTCGAGTTTGTCATGCGCCCGGACCTGGTAAATCCACGCGGTTTTGAGCTTGTTCACGTTGGCACGAGTAATCTGGGCGAGCGTCGAGTAGCGCGTCGACTGATAGCTGCCAGAGTAGGTGAGCCAGTTCTCGGGTTGCTGAGCCGATCGCAGAATTCGTTCGTAGGGGACTTGCGCGGCCAGTGGCGCGGTAATCGTCAAGATCAAGAACAGCCGGTTCACTGGGCGCCCCGCAGGGAGTCGAGGTACGCGACGACATCATCCAGCTCGCTCGAAGTGAAGACACCTGCGTAGCTCGGCATCGGGGATTTGCCCGGCATCCTGTTCAATTCCTTCAGCTCAGACTTGAAAAACGATCGGAACTCGCCGGAAAGATCGCGAATCTGGATGGAGAACGTGTCCTCGTTCAGGCGGACGCCCGTCATGCGGCGGCCGTTGCGGGTGACCAGTTGCACTTCGAGAAAACCGTCGGGAACCGCGCCTTCGGGGTTGGCGAGCGATTCGCGCAGATATGCCGGGCTGCGGCGCGCGCCGATTTCCGTCAAGTCGGGGCCAATCGCGCCTCCCCTTCCATCAAGGGTGTGACACCGCGGGCATCCGCCCTTCCCGGCGTACAGGTTTTTTCCATTCGCGGAATCACCGGCAGCTTTCTGCGGCGCGGCTTGCCCCAACGTTCGCACGAACGCAACCAGTTGCCATAATTCACGGTCCGTAAACCAATGCCCCGGCATTTCGCTGTCGGCGATGCCATAGGCAATCACGTTGAATATCGACTGATCGTTGGGAGCGTGCAGCAAGCGCGGCCGGGCGAGCGCGGCGCCCCGCCCGCCCTCACCGTGATCGCCATGACAGGATGCACACTGTGTCTGGTAAAGGCGCTGTCCGGCGGCAAGATCCGTCGGCGTTGAGAACGGCTTCGACGCCGCTTCGGTAAGTCCCTGGCCCCACAGGGCACACCCGCACAGAAGGAACGGAACTATTCGCTGGAAGATTCCCATGGAGCGGAAACGCAGTATATCACCGGTGGAGCAGGCAGCTCATCCCGTATCCTGCAGACCGTATCGTGTCAGACTCTGCCGGGCGTTTTTTTACCTAGCGTTAGGAAAAAGCCTCAGGTCCCCGCCAACGCCGGGCATGGACCTGCGCTACATGGTTGGGTAAGCTGATGGGTCCATGCCTGAACCCGACGTCCTCGTTTCTGCCAACAAACTGGCTGCTTTTGCACAGGGCTTGCTCGAGGCGGTAGGTGTAACCGCCGCCAAGTCCCGGCTGGTAGCCGAGTCGCTGGTAGCGGCAAATCTGCGCGGTGTCGATTCGCACGGGGTGCAGTTGCTTCCGTACTATTTGGAGCAAATCGAGTGGGGCGATATGGACGCCCGGGCCGACGGTCGAGTGATTTTGGAGAGCGGCGCCTGCCTGCTCTACGACGGCCAGAACGGCATCGGACAGGCGATTGCGGAAACCTGCTGTGCGCACGCGGTGCGCCTGGCGAGTGCGCTGGGGTCGGCGATGGTGGTGGCCCGCGAGTCGAATCACTTTGGCGCGGCGGCGTTCTGGGCGCAGAAGATGTCCGCCGCCGGACAGATCGGAATTGTCATGTGCAACGCGTCGGCTCTGGTTCCACCATGGCAGGGAAAGCAGCCGCGCCTGGGCACCAATCCGATTTGCATGGCCGTGCCGGGCGGGGAAGAGAAACCCTGGCTGCTGGACATGGCGACCACGACCGTTGCAGCGGGCAAGATTTTCAAAGCGAAGATCAACGGGCAGCCGCAGATTCCGCTGGGCTGGGCCATGGACTCGGAAGGCGTGCCGACCACCGACCCTGACGTTGCCCTGCAGGGATTGCTCATGCCGCTGGGCGGTTACAAGGGCAGCGGCTTGGCGATGATGGCCGAGATTCTCTGCGGCGTTCTGAGCGGTGGCGCGATGAGCACCGAACTGGGGGGCATCCGCTTCCGCGGCAAGCCGGTGCGGGTCAGCCAGATGTTCATCGCAATCGACATCTCGCGTTTTCTGCCGGTGGACGAGTTCCGCGAGCGCATCGACCGGCTGATCCGCATCATGAAATCGACGCCGCCTGCCAAGGGCTACAGCGAAGTGCTGGTGGCCGGGGAACCCGAATGGCGCATGGAGGAAGAGCGCCAGCGGACCGGAGTGCCAGTCGGGCATGGGACGTGGAAGGCTCTGTGCGAGGCGGCGGATCGGCTCGGCGTGGCGGCGCCTGCGTGCCGTTGATTACTTCGCCATGGCCCAGGCCAAGCCGTCCGTACCCTTTCCAGCATCAATGAGCGTCGCGACTTTCCAGGTGGCCGTGTCGATCGCGGCGATTTTGTGGCTGACGTCACAGGAAACGTAAGCGGTCTTGCCGTCGGGGCTCACCAGCACTTCCTGGGGCGCGCTGGGGACGTCGATAGTGTGCGCGACCTTCATGGTCTGCAAATCCACTACAGCGGCCTGATTCGTCTTTTGAACGGCCACGACAAGCCAGCGGCCGTCCGGCGTGGGCGCCGTACCGTAACCGGGCGCCGGCAACGGAACCCATGTCTTGACCTTGTTCGTGGCGGTGTCGATCACGGCGAGCTGCGGCTTAGTCTGGTCGGCGGTGAACGCCAGGCGATCGTCGACCGAGAGCGAAATGCGCTGGGTCTGGCCGGACACCGGGATCACGGCAATCGTCTTTTTGGCTTCGAGATCCAGCACAGACACAGTTCCCGGACCCACGTTGGCGGTATAACCGCGCCGGCCGTCGCGCGTGATGGCCAGCATGTGTGACTCCGCCTGACCCGTAGGCACGGTTCCAATAATCTTGAACGTGTGCGGATCGATGATGCTTACGGTCTTGTCGAGCTCGGTGGTGATGTAGAGTAAGCCGTTCCGGGGGCCGAACTTCGGACAATGCGGGCGCACGCCATGGCCGAAATCGATGGTGCTGATGATCTTCCGTGCCGCGATATCGATCACGTCGACCTTCTGCCCGTCAGTTCCCGGTTTGCCGACCCCCGAGTTTCCGTAAATCGGGACGAAGGCCAAACGGCCGTCCGGCGAAGCGATCACCTCGTGGCCCGTCACACCGTCCTCCGCAACCGTGGCAACCTGCCGGCCCGACTGGGGATCGACGATACCGAGACTCTGGTCGCCTTTATTGGCTACGACTAACAAACCCGGCTCTGGCGCAGCAGGCGTCGCCGCAGGAACAAGCGCCAAGATGAAGACGGACCATCCACCGAGCCAAGAACCAGAGACTTTCATATGGCTGGAACACCTCCGGGGATCAAGGTATCACAGGACAAATTCCAATGGAAATTCGCGCCACGTCGTTGTGTCCTCCACGCTAAAATGTATCGATGCCCGAAGAGTCATCGCAGCCCGCCGAGAGCTTTGAAGCTTCGCTCGACGAGCTGGAAAAAGTCGTCAAGGAGCTGGAGGCGGGGGATTTGCCGCTCGAGCGGTCGCTCGAGCTGTT
>Ga0335079_10008886_pt1 | contig 11448 bp, 8 predicted proteins | sample Lox_Sample_33_FD_206719 | JGI IMG/M metagenome (GOLD analysis project Ga0335079, IMG submission 206719) | Soil microbial communities from Loxahatchee National Wildlife Refuge, Florida, United States - Lox_Sample_3.3 | ecosystem: Environmental > Terrestrial > Soil > Wetlands | place: USA: Florida... | reverse complement strand
CCCCGGTTACTGCCCCGGCCGCTTCCTTGGCCCGGCCCTTCACGTCTTCCACGACGCCTTCGACGCCTGCTTTAGGCCCAGACTCATTGGCCACGATGATCTCCCATGCTTCCCACGAGGTCGTGTTCGCCCCGCCTTCGGTCACCGGCCGCTACCCCGCCGATCTAGGGCACAAACGCCCTGCGGGGTCCATAACCGAGTCCCAGGCCCCTTCGTTGCCCGCCGGGCCGCGCAAACCCCGGATCCGCTGGCGAGTGACCGGATGCGAATGCCCGCCCGTTCGGATCCAAAGATGGTCTTGACCCGAACGGCCGGGAGATCCGGCGGTGCCGGGTGCTGGCCGCCGTTGCGGCCGGGCACGCCGGGTGCAGGTGGCCGCGGTGGAGATCTCACCCGGTCGCGGCGGAGCCCGAGCTGACCGGCAGCAGCCCTACCAGAAGATGAGGACAGCGATCGCGAAGCACGTAAGGCCGCCTAGGACCGCGAGGGCAGGAGCCCCGAGGGGACCTGCGCGCCTTCCGGGGTTTGAGAGCGCCGCCTCGGGTAGTGCCGCGCGGTAACCGCGATACGGAGGGACACCATGGGCCAGACAGTCGGCGATTACCTGCTCGAGCGGCTGCGCGCCTGGGACGTGCGCCACGTGTTCGGCTACCCGGGTGATGGGATCAACGGCATCCTCGCGGCCTGGGGCCGGGCCGACAACGAGCCTCAGTTCATCCAGGCCCGGCACGAGGAGATGGCCGCGTTCGAGGCCGTCGGGTACGCGAAATTCACTGGCCGCGTCGGGGTCTGCGCCGCCACCTCGGGCCCGGGCGCCATCCACCTGCTCAACGGCCTGTATGACGCCAAGCTGGACCACGTGCCGGTGGTCGCGATCGTGGGCCAGACCAGCCGCAGTGCCATGGGCGGGTCCTACCAGCAGGAAGTGGACCTGCTGTCGCTGTTCAAGGACGTGGCCAGCGAGTACGTGCAGATGGTGACGGTGCCCGAGCAGCTGCCCAACGTGCTGGACCGGGCCATCCGCGTCGCGATGGCCGAGCGGGCGCCCACCGCCGTCATCATCCCGTCCGACGTCCAGGAGCTGGCGTACACGGCGCCGGCCCACGCGTTCAAGATGGTGCCCTCGTCGATCGGGACGGACTGGCCGGTGCCCGCCCCGGGCGACGCGGCCGTCGCCCGGGCCGCCGAGGTCCTCAACGCGGGCAGCAAGGTCGCCATCCTGGCCGGCCAGGGGGCCCGCGGCGCCCGCCGTGAGCTGGAGGAGGTCGCGGAACTGCTCGGCGCCGGGGTGGCCAAGCCCTTGCTGGGCAAGGATGTGCTCTCCGACGAGCTGCCGTATGTGACCGGGGCCATCGGCCTGCTCGGCACCCGGCCTAGCTACGAGCTGATGATGAACTGCGACACCCTGCTCACGGTGGGCTCGAACTTCCCGTACACGCAGTTCCTGCCCGAGTTCGGCCAGGCCCGCGGGGTCCAGATCGACATCGACGGCAAGTTCATCGGGATGCGCTACCCGTACGAGGTCAATCTGGTCGGGGACGCCGCCGCCACCCTGCGGGCGCTGATCCCGCTCCTGAAGCGGCAGGAGGACCGGTCCTGGCGCGAGAGCATCGAGGCACGGGTGGACCGCTGGTGGCGGTCGATGGACGCCGAGGCCGAGGTAGCCGCCGACCCGGTCAACCCGATGCTGCTGTTCCGCGAGTTGTCCTCCCGGCTGCCGGGTGACGCAATCGTCGCCGCCGACTCCGGCTCGTCGGCCAACTGGTACGCCCGGCGGCTGAGGTTCCGCGGCGACGTGCGCGGCTCACTGTCCGGCACGCTGGCCACCATGGGCCCGGGTGTCCCGTACGGTATCGGGGCCAAGTTCGGCCACCCGGACCGGCCGACCATCGTCTTCGCGGGTGACGGCGCCATGCAGATGAACGGCCTGGCCGAGCTCATCACCGTCAAGCGCTACTGGGAGCAGTGGGCCGACCCCCGGCTGATCATCGCGGTGCTGCACAACAACGACCTCAATCAGGTCACCTGGGAGATGCGGGCGATGGAGGGCGCCCCGAAGTTCACCGAGTCCCAGGAGCTGCCCGAGGTGTCCTACGCGGACTTCGCCCGCAGCCTGGGCCTAGCCGGGATAGCGGTCGACGAGCCCGGCCAGGTCGGCCCGGCCTGGGACCAGGCCCTGGCCGCGGACCGGCCCACCGTCCTGGACGTCCGCACCGACCCGGACATCCCGCCCATCCCGCCGCATGCCACCTTCGAGCAGGCCAAGGACGCAGCCACGGCCCTGTTGAAGGGCGACGCGAACCGGTGGGGCGTGCTCAAGGAGGGGCTCAAGGCCAAGGCCCGGGAGGTCCTGCCCGGCCAGGACCACTAACCCCAGCCCGTTCCCAGGCACCGGACCGCTGATCGACAAGGCCCCGCGGTATTGGGAAGCCTCGTTCGGGTCCTCAGCGAACACGATTACTTAGGAGGATCATGGCCAGGGCAGTGATCGCGAAGAACGCCAGGCCGTCTCGGGCCGGCATGCTCGGCATCTACCTCAACGACCACCTGGCTGGCGCGACGGCAGGCAGCGAGCTGGCGCACCGGATGGCCCGGTCGCATCGCGGCCGGGAGGAGGGCGGTCCCCTCAGCCGGCTCGCGGCCGAGATCGCGCAGGACCGATCGGCCCTGCTGGCCATCATGGCCTCGCTCGGTGTCACCGTGCGCGCCTACAAGGTCGGCGCCGCCTGGATCGGCGAGAAGGCCGGACGGCTCAAACTCAACGGCCGGCTCCTGGCCCGGTCAGCGCTGAGCGACCTGGAAGAACTGGAGCTATTGCGGCTGGGCGTCGAGGGCAAGGCGGCCGGCTGGCGCACGCTGCGGACCCAGGCGGACACCGACGCACGACTCGATGCCGGGCGCCTGGACGAGCTCATCTCGCGGGCCAGCAGCCAGGCCGGCCAGCTCGAAGAGCTCCGGGTCCGCGCCGCGCGCCGCGTCCTCAGCCACCCATGACCAGCACCGGGCAGGATCGTACCGCCGATCTCAAGAGACCTACCGACGACCAGGACGGCCTCAACTGAACCCGCCATCCCGCGGCCCGGATCCCACTGCAGACTTCTGGCGCCGATCAGTCTTCGGACGAGAGCCTAAGGGTGGAGGACGACCTTGATGCAGCCTTCGGCTTTGTTCCCGAAGATGTCATATCCGTGCGGGGCTGGCGGCGGTGTCGGCCGTCTCGTTCGGGTCGACTGTCTCCACGCCGAGCCGGGCCGCGGCCGCCCGGCGCTCGGGCACCGGGTCTACGCCGATGACCCGTTCGACGCCGAGGTGGCTGGCGATCCGTACCGAGAACTGACCGATGGGCCCGAGGCCGAGAACGGCCAGCACGCCGCCCTGGGGCGTGTCGGCATAGGCAACCGCCTGGTAGGCCGTGGGCAGCACGTCGGACAGGAACAGGTACTGCTCGTCTGGGCCGTCCGGCGGGATCTTGACCGGGCCGAACTGGGCCTGCGGCACGCGGAGGAACTGTGCCTGCCCGCCCGGGACCGAACCGTACAGCGAGGTGTAGCCGAACAGCGCTGCCCCCTTGCCCTGCCCGCGGACCTGGGTGGTCTCGCACTGCGCGTGCAGTCCCCGGCCGGCGAGGTGGCAGTGATCACCGGGGCATCCCGCGGCCTTGGGTTGCTGCTGGCCCGTGAGCTCGCCCGCCACTCCTGCCCGCTCGTCATCTGCGCCCGCGACCGTGCCGAACTGGAGCGCGCGGCCGGGCAGCTGCGCGGGGCGGGCGCCGAGGTCACCGCCGTCGCCTGCGACCTGACCGACGAGGCTTCGGCGCAGCTGCTGATCGACACCACGCTCGAACGCTATGGCCGCCTCGACATCCTCATCAGCAATGCCGGGATCATTCAGGTAGGCCCGGTGCAGGCCGCGGAACCGGCGCACTATGAGACCGCGCTGAACACCATGGCACTCGCGCCCGTCCGCCTGACCCTCGCCGCACTGCCCGTGATGCGGAACCAGGGTCACGGCCGGATCGTCACGATCGCCTCGATCGGCGGCAAGCTGAGCGTCCCGCACCTGCTGCCGTACAGCACCGCCAAGTTCGCCGCCGTCGGATTTTCCGAGGGACTCCGGGCCGAGCTCGGCCACGGACCCGTGACCGTCACTACCGTCGTGCCCGGGCTGATGCGTACCGGATCCCATCTGCAGGCCCGGTTCACCGGGCAGGCCGGAAAGGAGTTCACCTGGTTCGCGCTCGGCGCCAGCCTGCCGCTGCTCTCGATGGACGCCGAGCGGGCGGCCCGTCAGATCATCGAGGCGGTCCGCCGGCGCCGGCCGGAAATCATCCTGACCCCGGCCGGCCAGCTCGTCTCCCGCCTGGCCGGCCTCGAGCCCGGGCTGACGAGCGGGGTCCTCCATCTCGCGCAGCGGCTGGCACTTCCGGCACCACCTGGGCACGGTGGAACCTTCAGGGCCGAGGGACGTGACGACGCCACTCCGGGACGTGAACTGAACCCGGCCCTGCCCAAGAAGGCCTTCGATCGCCTGACCGCCCTGGGGCAAGCGGCTGCGAGCCGCTTCAACGAACGCCGCTGAGCGGGTCACCGTCTACTGCTGTCCTGCGTCCTCCGGAACGGCGGCATCGCGCATCACGACAGCCTACCCGTTGCCCCTGCGCCGCCTGGCCAGGGCGGCGACGCCGGCACTCAAGGCGGCAGCGGCACCTGCGCCAGCCGCGAGCCGCGCGTAGCCGACGGCGCCCGGTGCCGCTGGCCGAGTCGGCCGGACCGGTTCGCCGCGCAGTCCGGCGGCCAGTACCTCGGCCAGGTGGACCGCGGTGCGGCCCGTGACGCCTTGCTCGATCTGGGTGCGGCAGCTGAACCCGTCGGCCAGCACCAGGGTGTCCGTGGCCGCGTCGCGGACGGCTGGGAGCAGGACGCGCTCGCCGCAGGCCCGGGACACGTCGCAGTGCCCGGCTTCGAAGCCGAAGTTGCCGGCTAGCCCGCAGCAGCCCGCGTCCAGCACGTCCAGGTCGACCCCGGCGGCGCGGAGCAGCGCCTGGTCCGCGTCGTAACCCATGATGGCGTGCTGGTGGCAGTGGGTCTGCGCGATCGCCTTCCCGCCCAGCTGCGGCCGCTGCCAGCCGTCGGTGTGATCCCGTAGCAGCTCGGCCAGCGTTACGGTCTGCTGCTGCAGCCGCTGGACGTCCCGGTTGCCGGGCATCAGCTCGCGCGCGTCGGACCGGAACACCGCGGTGCAGCTCGGCTCGAGGCCCACGACCTTGACGCCGCGCTGCAGGTACGGGGCCAGGGCACCGGCGGTGCGCTGGAGCACCCGCCGGGCGGTAGCCAGCTGCCCGGTGGAGATCCAGGTCAGGCCGCAGCACAGCGGCTGGGTGGGCACGATGACCCGCCAGCCTGCCGCCTCCAGCACCTGCACGGCCGCCATCCCGATTGCCGGGGTGAGGTGGTTGGTGAAGGTGTCTGGCCACAGCACGACATCACCGCGCAGCCCCGTCGGACCGGGATCGCGCCCGGCCGTCCAGGCCTGCAGCGTCTGGCCGGCGAACAGCGGGATGCGGCGGCGCCGGTCGATGCCTCCCGCGATGGTCAGTACGTCGCGCAGGACGGGTGCCTGGGTGATTGCGTTGACCAGCTGCGGGGCCCGGGAGGCGACCTGGGCCACCGCGGGCAGCCAGCCCATCGAGTAGTGCGACCGCGGACGGATCCGCCCCGCGTAGTGGTGGGCCAGGAACTCGGCCTTCATGGTGGCCATGTCGACCTGCACGGGGCAGTCCTTCTTGCAGCCCTTGCAGCCCTTGCAGGCCAGGCACAGGTCGAGTGCGTCACGGACCTCGGTGGACCGCCAGCCGGCCGTGATCGGGGAGTCGGCGTGTCCCTCCAGCATCTCGAACAGCAGCCGGCTCCGCCCGCGGGTGGAGTGCTCTTCCTCGCGGGTGACCATGTAGGACGGGCACATCACCCCGCCGTGGTCGTGCCGGCACTTGCCGACACCCACGCACCGCATCACCGCGCGTTCGAACCGGCCGACGAGGTCCGCGAGCCGCAGCAGCAGATCAGCAACCTGCCCGACCGGGTCAAGCTGACCCGGCCGGAGCTGCGGATGGCCCGCCAGCTGATTGAATCGATGACCGGCCCGTGGCAGCCATCGGACTACCGCGACACCTACACCGACCGCGTCAACGACTTGATCGAGGCGAAGAAAAACGACGAGGAATTCCAGCCCGCCGACGACGCGCCGCCCGGGACCGCCGTGACCGACCTGACCGAGGCGCTGCGAGCTAGCGTGGAAGCCGCCAAGGCCAAGAAGACGCCAAGGGGGAAGCGCGGGACAGCGGAGAAAAAGACTGGCCAGGCCGAGCCTGCCAGGAAGACAAGGTCCAGGAAACCCACGGCGAAGAAGACGCCGTCCAGGAAGGCGGGCAGACGGCCGGCCCGGAAGCAAGCCGGGTAGCGGCTGTAGCGTGATTCACTGGCTGGCAGCCGCGGCTCGGTGACCGAGATCGGCATCCTCAGCCAGGCGGCACACACAGCACTACTCTGACCAGGCTGACCTTTAGCAGGCTCACTGCTCTGAGAACATCCCGGATCCGAACCTCAGCTCCAGCAGCGCGGCTACTGAAGAAAGAGCGGCTGACACGCTGACTCGTCTAGCCGACCGCGGGCCTCACAGGGCAGGCCGGCTGGCAGCCTTCCAGGCTGCTCGCACCCAAGCCGCCCGTTTCCGTGGCCGGGGACCGCAAGTTCACCATTGACTACGGTCTGCTGGTTCCGCTCATCGTCGTGCCTGATCCGGCGTGCCGGAAGCCGAAGCCGACCGGGGAGATCTGCCATGGCCTCCGGACCGTAGTCGAGGCGCTGGGATCAGCCGACGCAGGCTAGCCAGACGATCCCGCCCGCGGCGAGCTGACTCCTGCCGCCGTCGCCCGCAATCGTCCCAGCGAATTCCGGAGGCTGCCCGGGCGCCGTTCGCGTCGCCGCTCCTGCCGCTCGGCCGGGGTGGTCCCGCCCCATATACCGTGCGCGAGGTCATGCTCGAGCGCGAAGTCCAGGCACGGCTGGCGTACCGGGCATGCGGCGCAGATCGCTTTAGCCTTCGCGATCTGTCCCAGGGCGCGCCCCGTGGATGAGATCGGGAAGAACAGATCCGGGTCGGCCCGCGCGCATGCGCCGGCCTTGCGCCAGTCCGCGCGCCCTCGCGTAGTCGTCATCCGGGTTTCCTTGCAGGTGAGCGGGTCAATCTGGGAGGGGAAAGCCTCTCTTCCCGGCGGCCGCCGATTTATGCAGGCAAATGTGCTTGCCCTGGCGGCTGCGCCGGGCGGGCCGGCGCAGCCGTGAAAAAGCCGGGCTGATAAGGCGTCTCAGTCGGTGATGCTCGTGTTCCGCAGTCATGCGGCTGCTGCGCGCCAGGCTGCCAGGACGGCTCTGGTTTGCTCGGATGTGGGGTGTGCGTGTGCGGCGGAACCCTTGGAAATGCGGGCAGTGATCAGGATGCGGTGGAGCTGGGTGAGCATGTCCTAGAAGGCGGTTCGGTCTTGGCGTGGTGCCAGAGCTGAGCGAGACGGCGGGCGGTAATGTCGGCCCGGTGCTGCCGCCGGTTTTTGCCCGGCCACGATCACGGGAACGCCGCCCGTTCGGGGAGATTCAAGATCTTTAGTGCCGAACGGGTAGCGTTCCCGCCTTCCACGGCACCGGGCTAACTCATAGCTGCCGGCTCATAGCTGCCGGCGGATCCCCGGTTCGCTCTCGGCTTGCTCGATCTGGTGCCAGAGGTCGCAATCCAGCGACGTGCAGGCCCAGCCGCGGTGTCGAACGCCAGGAAGCCGAGCGGCAAGCTGCTGGCCACCGGACGTAGCGCGATCCTGGTGATCGCCACCGGCGTGGGCGCGGCCCGGGGAGGGCCCGGAGCCAGGCCCGGCGGGCGAGCCTGGCTCCACGCCGCGGCGGATCGTCACGCCGCCGTTAGCCCGGGCTTGAGGAGGACCTTGGTCCAGCCGTCCTCGCGCCGGTCGAAGTTCTTGTAACCGTCCGCGGCCTGGTCCAGCGGCAGCTCGTGGGAGACGATCAGCGACGGTTGCGCCTGGCCGCGGATGATCAGGTCCCGCAGCTGGTGGTTGTAGCGCTTGACCGGGCACTGGCCGTGGCCCATGCTGATCGCCTTGTCGAAGACCATCCCGTAGTTGAAGCCGTAACGGCCTTGCTTGGCCCCTTCAGTGGCCGCCTCCGGGTCTTCGGGGTTGTACACGCCCACCACGCCGATCCGGCCGGTGGCCCGGACCACCTCGACCAGCTTGTCCAGCACCATCTCCGGGTGCTCCTGGCCGCCCTGGTCGTGGGCCTGGTAGCCGACGGCCTCGGCCTGCGCGGCAGCGCACTGGGCCGCCTGCGTCAGTTCCCTGGCCCCGCCATCGAGCAGGCCGCGGAAGATGCCCAGGAAGGCCAGCACGTTGTTGATCTGGTTCGGCTCGTCGCTGCGGCCGGTGTGTCCCGTTCAGTTGATCTCTGCGACCGGAGCCGCCTGCTAGCTGGGCTTCGAATAGTCGCCCTGAACGGCTGGAGCCGAGTTTGACCAGATCATCTCTTCGGTTTCGGCGCCGAGGGCCCTACTGAGGAACTAGCCATGCACCGCGGTGCGCCGCGCGTGATAGTACCGGGATATGCGCTCGCGGAGGTACCAAGTCGTCACGACGCTGGAGCGGGCCAGCAATCGGCTGATCCGGTCCGCTTTGCGCGCGGGCTTTGCGCCTGGCCTGCGTCGCGGCGGATGTCGTGGCCCATGCAACCATCGGCGCCCCGGCGGTGGTCTGCATGTCTGGAGGGGGTGAGCCGTGAACGCGAAGCTGGACGGAGAGTTCCGGGAGTTCATGCACGCCCGGTGGCCGGTCGTGGTCCGGCTCGCGTACGGGCTGACGGGGGACCAGGGCCACGCCGAGGACGTGGCGCAGGCCGCGTTCGCGCGGGCCTACGCGTCCTGGCCGAGAGTCAGCCGGGCCGGGGACCCGGACGCGTACGTCCGGCAGATCGTGGTCAACGAGAACCGGAACCGGTTCCGCAGGCACCGGGTGGCTGAACGGCTGACCGATTCGCCGCCGGAGTCCGGGCTGGCCGCTGCGGCGTGGGCCGACACGACGCGGCGTTACGAGGATCGTTCGGCGCTGACCGCGGCGCTGCAGCGGCTGGGCCCGCGGCAGCGGGCGGTGATCGTGCTCCGCTACTGGATAGACCTGACCGAACATGAGACTGCGGCCGTCCTGAACTGCTCGGTGGGCACGGTCAAGAGCCAGGCCTCGCGCGCTCTGGCCACGTTGCGGCAGGACACGGAACTGGTGGATGAGGGATTCGGGTGAGGATCGACGATGAGCGTGACCTGCACGAGCAGCTGGAGGCGGCCTTCGGGGCCATCACCCCGGCCCCGGCCCCGGTCGACGGGGCGGTCCGGCGGGGCCGGGTGATCAAGGCCCGGCGGCGCGCGGCCGTGGCGGCCGGTGCCGCCGCCGTGGTGGCCCTCGCGGTCCTTTCCGTCCCGGCCCAGCGGCACGGCCCGGCCGCCCCGGGCCCGGTGACGCAGGCCGGCCACTACGCTGTGACGGTCCAGGCACCCGGCCCGCACGCGGCGCCCGGCCTGATCGCGTCGGGCACCATCGACGGCAAGGGCTGGCAGCTCACCGCGGCCAAACCGGGCAGCGGCGCACCCGGGACCGGTTCCAGGGGGCAGATGTTCACCACCTCCGGTGCGGCGTTCGGCGGGGCCGCGACCGCTCAGCCCGGCCAGGCGCTGACCGTCTACAGCCAGGTTCCTGTCTGGTTCTCCGACTCGGTGCTCACCCGCGGGCCCGTCCAGGTCCAGTACGGCGCGGTCCGCGCGGATGTGACCTATGTCGCGGCGCGGCTGGATAACGGCACCGTGCTGATACTGCACCCAGTCGCGGTGTACGGCGTCCGCGCGGTTGCGTTCGCCGTCCCGGTCGGCGCCCGGATCGTCGACGCCACCGCGTACTCGCGGCACGGCCAGATCGCCACCGCGACCCCCTTCAACGCCCCCAACGGGGTGGCCTTCTTCGGCCTCTGGCTCAGGCCCGGGCAGCACGGGCTGGCCCGGACCTCGGGCCGGATCGGCTCGGGCACGGCCTACGGCGGGTGGTCGGCCACCGCCTACCTGGGCCCGTGGGGAGTGTGCATCCGGGTCCCCGCGACCGGGATCACGTCGGCACAGTGCACGCCCGCCGCTTCTCCGGGCTCGGCGGGGTTGTTGTTCTACCCGGCCGGGAAGGGCCTGTCGGTGATGGCCGGGCAAGCGCCGCCCGGGACAGGCTGGATCGTCGTGAACCAGCCCGATGGCACCACGACCAAGCGCCGGCCGGTGACCGTGGGGAGCCAGAGTGGGTTCTTCGCAATCCAGGTTCTCCCCGGCCCGCATCAGATGACCTGGTCGGAGCTGAAATGACCTGGCGGCCGGGCGACGTCCGGCTTCACCGATGCCCCGCTGGCCGGGAACACGCACGACCGCGGGCACCGGGCCTGCCCCGGCCGGGCCGGACAGGATCTCGCGCTGGCCTCGCGAGATCCGCGGCCACGAACGCTGTCGATCGCCGAACTCACCCCGGCGCGCCGTGCCTCGACCTGGTGCGCTTCCGCCTTGCTGGCAGCATCGCCCGCCTGCACCCCGTCAGGGTCGGCTAGGTTTGCTCTCCCTCGTGCGCTTCCCGCGATGCCGCTTGACCAGCTCCAGGTCATCGGCGTCGAGGAAGAACACGCGATCAAGGTCAGCCTGCGACGGCGGCCCCGCATACCGGTTCGCCAGCTAAACGCGGATTTTTGTCCTGTCCAGCTCGGGGCCGGTATCGCGGCCGTTCCTCTGCCGGAGTGAGCTTGCGCCCGGTTCGCTTCCGTTTATGTACGGGTGTGGTGGCGGGCCTTGTCATCATGCCCTGGGTCTGTGATCACGTAGATGCCGCTGGCGTCGGTGACTTCCCGTGATTGCGCGCGCAGTGCGTCGGTGTCCGTTCCCGGCGGCCATGTGGTGCAGCGGATGCCTGTCAGATCGCGGCCGGTAGGTGCCGCTGGGCTTTGCGCGAGTAGAACCGCCGCACGGGCGCCGTCGCTTCGAACCGCACCGCCCGCGCATCAATCAGCCCTACCCGGTGGGCGGACCCATCCTCGGCGACGTACCCAACCTCCAAGCTGCCCGGCACGAGCGATACAGCGTCCTCGTCGGCGTGACCGGCAGCAAGAGCCCTCACGCGGACATCTTCCGGCACGGCGGCCAGGCAGACCGGGAACGACACGCAAAGCAGGTCCGGACACCCGCAAGATCATCCGCAATCTAAGCCCGAACACCGCAATCTACGCCGCGCCGGAGATCACGAACCGGACGTCGTGCAGGGATTTCCCGGTCACGCGCAGCGCATTGGCCAGGGCTCTGAGGACCCACCGCGGTCCCGTACTG
>Ga0335079_10008883_pt1 | contig 11453 bp, 10 predicted proteins | sample Lox_Sample_33_FD_206719 | JGI IMG/M metagenome (GOLD analysis project Ga0335079, IMG submission 206719) | Soil microbial communities from Loxahatchee National Wildlife Refuge, Florida, United States - Lox_Sample_3.3 | ecosystem: Environmental > Terrestrial > Soil > Wetlands | place: USA... | reverse complement strand
CCTGGTGGCGCGTCTCGACGATGACCGGGACGCCGTCGGCCAGGCGCACCATGTCGGCGTAGCTCACCCAGTAGGGCGCAAAGATCACCACCTCGTCCCCGGGGTTGAGCAGGCCCTGGAAGAGGTTGTAGAGGGCGTGCTTGCCGCCGCAGCTGACGAGGATCTCCGTCGCCTTGTAGGAGATGCCGTGGTCCTGGGCGATGCGCTTGGAGATGGCCTCGCGCAGCTCGGGGATGCCGTTCGTGGGGGTGTACTTGGTGAACCCCTCGTCGATGGCCTTCGTCGCCGCCTGCTTGATGGCCTTCGGGGTGTCGAAGTCCGGCTCGCCGGCGCCGAAGCCGACGACGTCCACGCCCTTCGCCTTGAGCTCCTTGGCCTTGGCCGTGATGGCCAGGGTCGGGGAGGGCTTCACCGCATCGAGCCTCTTGGCGAGCCGCATGCTCGGGTCTCCTTGACGGATGTCAGGCTGCTCCGGCTCGTGCCGGAGGGGGGCGGGAGAATAGCAAGCCGGCCCGCTCTTGGGAACCGGCCGTGCCCTTCCCCGCTACTTCCTCGGAAACTTGCGCGCCAAGCCGGCGGCGACGTTCGCGGGGACGAGGCCGCTCACGTCCCCGCCGTAGCTCGCCACCTCCCGAACCAGGCTGCCGGTCACGTAGAAGTAGTCCTGGCCGGTCATCACGAACACCGACTCGAACTCCGGGTCGAGCTTGCTGTTCATGTTGGCGAGCTGGAACTCGTACTCGAAGTCGGAGACCGCCCGCAGGCCGCGCATGACGGTGTGGATCCGCCGCCGCTTGGCGTAGTCGACGAGCAGCGTCTCGAAGTGGTCCACCTCCACGCGCGGATCGTCGCCCACCGCCTCGGCGATGAGGCGCTTGCGCTCCTCCAAGGTGAAGAGCGGCTTCTTCGCCGGATTGTTGGCCACCGCCACCACCAGCCCGTCGAAGATCTTGAGGCCGCGCTGGATGAGCGAGAGGTGGCCGTTCGTGAGCGGATCGAAGGAGCCGGGGTAGATGGCGAGGCGCGACATCGCGCGGAGTATCCCCTACTCCTTCGCGTAGATCGAGATCCCCGTGTCCCCGTAGGCGCGCCGATCGACGAGGGCGAGCCGCCCGAAGCGGTCCGCCGGCGGCCGGCGCCGGTCGTGCTCGGCCACCGCGCGCGCCCCGGCGGTGAGGAGGCGAGGGAGCGAGGCGAGGGACTCCCCCACGTCGAGCGCGTACGGGGGGTCGAGGAAGGCGAGCGCGAACGCCTCGGGCTCGAGGACCCGGAGCGCCGCCTCCACCGTCTCGCGGCGCACCTCTACCCGGTCGGCGAAGCCGCAGGTGAGGGCGTTCTTGCGCAGGACCTCCGCCGCGAGGCGGCCCGACTCCACGCACACCGCGCGCTCGCAGCCGCGCGAGAGCGCCTCGAGGGCCAAGGCCCCGCTCCCGGCGTAGAGGTCGAGGACCGCCCCTCCGGCGAAGAACTGCCCGAGCAGGTTGAAGACGGCGCCCCGGACCTTGTCGCTCGTGGGGCGGGTGTCGCCTCCCCGGGGAGCGAGGAGGCGACGCCCGCGCGCCGTTCCCGCCACCACCCGCACCTCACTCCTCCCGCGCCCGGCCCAGGGCCTGCGACAGCGCGACGGCCGAACCCTCGGCCGGAACGGCGTCGAGGAGCGCCGCCGCCTCGGCGTAGGCGCGCGCCTCCGCTCGCACCGGGTCGGCGCTCGCTGCGGCGGCCGCCGCAGCCGCCCCAGCGTCGTCCGCCGCGCGGAGCAGGCTCGCCCCGACGAAGCGCAGGACCCTGGGCGTTGCGCCCCGGAGCGAGAGCGCCACACCGGCAGCCGCCTCCTCGAGCTCGGCCAGCCGGGAGAGCAGGGCGTCGGCTCCGGCCGCGCCGCCGCGTCCGTAGCGCACCCCGGCGAGGTCGGGCGCGGCCCCGAGGGAGCCGAGCTCTCCCAGCAGTCCCGCCACCTCGGAGGGATCCGGCAGGAGCTCGCCGCCCGCCGGCAAGAGGCACTCCACCCCGAGCCCCCGCTCCAGCGCCGGCTCCGCCACCCGCGCGAGCTCCTCGGCGCGGCGCTCGGGCGGGAGCAGGTCGAGGTCGAGGGCGAGGTGCGTGAACCCGGCCTCCACCAGGCGCTGGAGGTGGCGGGCGGCGCGTCCTTCCCCGACGGGGTCGGGGCGGAGCGCCACCGTGGCCCCGAGGAGGAGGGGCAGCCCGGGGGCGAGCTCGTCGGCGACCCCGGTCACCGCCTCGAACCATCCCTCCGGCCCCTCGCCCTCCGGCAGCGAGAGGCCGAGGACGCTCCGCGCCTCCTTGGCGGCGACCAGGGCGGCGCTCGCCACCGCCACCGAGGGCGCGGCGACGAGCGGGATCGTGAGCGCCTCCCCGAGGAGACCCCCCACCGCGTCCCGGAGCGCGAGCGGGCAGGCGCAGGAGCCGCGCCGCAGGCGGTTCACGGCGCTGGGGGGCCGGAAGGCGAGCGCGGGCCAGTCGACGGGGATCACGGGGCGGCGCGCCGGTTCGGCTCGGTCTCGTGCACGTGGTCGTACAGATGGGCGTAGTCCGCCGACTCGATCTGCAGAGTGGTGTGGTCGATGGCGAAGTGCTCCCTCAGGTATCCCTTCACCTCGGTGAGGATCTCGTCGTTGCGACCCATCTCCTCGAGCGGCACCACCAGGTGCGCCGAGAGGGCGTAGAGGCCGCTCGAGATGGTCCAGATGTGGACGTCGTGGACCGCCACCACCCCCTCGGTGGTCTCCATCGCCCGGCACACCTTCGAGAGGTCGAGGTGGCGCGGGACCGACTCCATCAGGATGTCGGCGATCTCCAGGCTGAGCCGTAGGGCTCCCCAGAGGATGAGGAGCCCGATGCCGAGGGACAGGACCGGGTCGACCCAGGTCCAGGAGGGCTCGATCCACATCGCCACCGCCGCCGCCAGCACCACCGCGGAGGAGACGAAATCCCCGAGGACGTGCAGGAAGGCGGAGCGCGCGTTCAGGCTACGGTCGTGCCTTAGCCAGCCGAGCACCACCAGGTTCCCGAGGATGCCGACGACGGCCGTCGCTCCCATCAAGGGAAGCGCGACCGGCGGGTGCGGGTTTCGGAGGCGGTCCACCGCCTCCCAGGCGATCCACCCGGTGAGCAGCACCAGCGCCGCCGCGTTCACCTGCGCCGCCAGCACCTCCAGCCGCTGGAAGCCGTAGGTCCGCTTCTCGTCCGCCGGGCGGGCCGAGAAGGTGACGGCGAGCATCGCCAGGGCGAGCGCCGCCACGTCCGTGAGCATGTGCCCGGCGTCGGAGATCAGGGCGAGCGATCCCGACAGCCAGCCGCCCAGCGCCTCGGCGACCAGGATGGCGAGCGCCACCCCGAGCGCGAGCCCCAGGCGGCGCGCGCCGTGCGCCTGCCCGTGAGCGCGATCGTCGTGGCCGGCGTGCGACCCGTGGTGGTGGTGCGCGATCCCCATTCGCGGCGCTCCGCTTGGATCAGTCTACTGCAGATCGTCTACCATCGAGCACGCGCGCCCATCGCCCCCCGAGCTCGAATTGACCCAACCGCGCACCCTCCTCGCCCTCCTCGCCGTCGCCGCGCCTCTGCTCGGGCGGGCCCAGCCCTACGATCCCGCCCTGCGCTGGTTCACGCTCGAGACGCCCCACTTCCAGGTCCACTACTACCCGGGCGAGGAGGCGCTCGCCCAGAGGACGGCGGGAGCCCTGGAGCGGTCGCGCGAGCTCCTGCTCCCGTACCTGCCCTGGGATCCGGGCCGGACACAGGTGGTCCTCGCCGACAACAGCGACAGCACCAACGGCTCGGCCACCCCCTTCCCCTACAACACCATCCGCCTCGTCGCCACGCCCCCGGACTCCCTCTCGGAGCTGAACGACTACGCCGACTGGGTCTTCACCCTCTCCGCTCACGAGTACACCCACATCCTCCACCTCGGGCGGGCCTCGAAGATCCCGGCCCTCATCGACCTCGTCTTCGGCCGCATCTGGCTGCCGAACGCCATGGTGCCGCGCTGGCTCACCGAGGGCATGGCGGTCCTCCACGAGTCGGGCCCCGGGCACGGCCGGAACGCGAGCGCCCTCTTCGACATGTACGCCCGCGCCATGGTCCTGGAGGGCGGGCTCTTCCCCCTGCCCGAGGTGTCGAACCAGCCCCTCGACTGGCCCCTCGGCGACATGTGGTACCTGCTCGGGGGCCGCTTCCTCTCCATGCTCGCCGAGCGCTACGGGCCGGGGGCGCTCACCGCCTTCGTCGACGAGCAGGGGGCCTGGGTCTGGCCGTTCGCCATCGGCATCGTGGCGGAGCACCACTTCGGCGGGCGCGACTTCGTCGACCTCTGGGGCGACTTCTCGCGGGAGCTCGCTACCCGCTACGAGGCCGAGCTCGCCCTGGTGCGGAGGCGCCCGGTCACCAAGCCCGCCTGGCTCACTCGCCGCGGAGCGGAGGTGTTCCACCCGCACTGGTCTCCGGACGGAGCTTTCGTCGCCTACTGGGACGAGGGGCTCGACAGCCCTCAGGGGCTCCGGCGCGTCAGCCCGGACGGGAAGGACCTGGGGCTCGCGGTGGAGGTGAACGCGGACGGGACCTTCGCGCTCCGCTCCCCGCGCGAGGCCATCGTGGCGGTCGCCGACTACTACGAGTTCTACTGGTTCTACAGCGACCTCTACGCCATCGACCTCGAGACCGGCAGGCGCGAGAGGCTCACCCGGGGAGAGAGGGCCACGGAGCCGGACGTGCGGCCGGGCGGCGACTGGGTCGCCTACGTGGCGCGGGTCGGCCCGGGAGAGCTGGCGCTGAAGCGCCTGTGGCTCCCGTCCGGGCGCAAGGAGACCCTCTTCCACGAGCCCGGCGCCCAGGTCGGTCACCCGAGCATCTCGCCGGACGGGAGGCGGGTCGCCTTCGAGATCCAGGTGGGCGCGCGGCGGGACATCGCGGTCTGGGAGGACGGGCGGGTCGTGCGCGTGACGAACGACGACGCCATCGACGTCTCCCCGGCCTGGACCCCCGACGGCCGCCTCCTCTTCTCCTCGGACCGAAGCGGCATCTACAACCTCTACGCCTTCGACCCCGACGGCCCGACCTCCTTCTCCGCCCCGGTCGAGGTCCCCCTACCCCTCTCCGGCCCCTCGCCGTCGACCCTCATCTCCCTCGTGCCTCCCGTCCCAGAGGCGGAGGCCCCACCTCCTGCGCTCCCCGGTGCCGGCGAGGGGCCAGCGCCCCAGACGGTGGCGGTGGCACCGGGGCGCGTGAGGCAGGTGACGAATAGTCCCATGGGAGCACTCGAGCCCGACGTGTCGCCGGACGGGAAGCGGGTCGTCTACGTCTCCTACTCTCGCCGGGGCTACGACCTCGCCTGGGCCCCGCTCGACGAGGCGAGCTTCCTCGAAGCGGCCCCGGCGCCGACCCGCCCCGCGGGCGTCGAGTACCCGCGGGACCCGTCTTACCCCTCTCACCCCTACGACCCGCTCCCCACCCTCTTGCCCCACTACTGGCTCCCCACCTTCGGCTGGGACACCTCCGGCTTCACGCTCGGGCTCCTCACCTCGGGCAGCGACGTCGTCGGCCTCCACTCCTGGGCCCTCAGCTTCGAGTGGAGCTTCGGGGTGGAGTCGCCCGAGTACGACCTCGGCTACGTGGGGCAGTGGCTCCGGACCCCGCTCGTTCTCGACTCCAACCGCTACATCGCCAACGCCCCGAACCTCCCCGGCGTGCTGGAGGAGGTGTGGACGCCGCTCAGCGCCTCGGTGCTCGTCCCGGTCCGCGAGCTCTACCGGGAGCTCGACCTCCAGATCGGCTGGAGCGGGACGTTCTACCGCGCCCTTCACCCCCTGCCCGGGCCGCTCCCGCTCCCGAACGGCTTCCGCAGCATGATCGCGGCGAGCCTGTCCTACAGCGACGCGCGCAGCTTCGTGAACAGCATCTCGAACCTCATGGGCGTGCAGGCCTCCGCCTTCGGGGCCATCACCTCGCCCGCGCTCGGCAGCGACTACGACTACGCGCTCGCCGAAGGGGACTTCAACGGGTACCTCAGGGTCCCCTTCACGAAGCAGGTGGTCTTCGCCCTCCACCTCGCCGCCGGGACCTCCCAGGGGTACTTCGGGGGCCAGCTGCCCTTCACGCTCGGCGGGATCCCGTCCGTGAACGTCGCCAGCTTCCTCCTCGCAGCCCTGGGATTCGCCCAGACCGGGGCGCTGCCGAACCAGCTCCGCGGCTATCCCTACGGAATCTTCTCCGGCAGCCACCTCGCCTCGGGCACACTCGAGCTGCGCTTCCCCATCTTCGCGCCGCAGTGGGGCATCAGCACCTGGCCCGTCTACCTGCAGCGCATCTCCGGCGCCCTCTTCGTGGACTCCGGGATCGCCTGGGTCCCCTATCCCGGGGTCGACTGGTGGCAGGGCCTGCGCTTCGGCGCCGGAGGGGAACTCCGCGTCGAGCTCGTGCTCGGGTACTACCTCCCGGCGGTGGTGCGGATCGGCGTCGGCCAGGGGCTCGGGGCGCCGTTCGCCCCCGGTCACCCGGCCGACCCGTACGCCGAGACCGAGTTCTATGTCACGCTCGGGGAACCCTTCTGACCAGGAATGGCCATCCGCTCGGCGGTTTGCGGCGCCGTGCTAGGATTCCACCGGGCATGACCCGCGCGAGGCTCGACCAGTGGCTCGAAGGGCGCCTCCGCCTCCGCCCCGGCGAACGCAATCCCACCCTGCTCCTGCTCCTCGGCTGCTTCTCGTCGGTGGGTGCCTTCGTCGTGTCGCGATCCGCCCGGGACGCCCTCTTCCTCTCCCGCTTCTCCATGCACGGGGTCCCGTGGCTCTACGTGGCCTCCGCGGCATCGGTGGCCCTCGTCGGCGCCGCCTTTGCCCGAATCTCGGCGCGGATGCGCCCGGAGGAGCTCGGGCCGACCTTGGGCGTGCTCCTCGGCGCCACCATCGCCGCCTTCCGGCTCCTCCTCGAGCTCGGCGGATCCTGGACCTACGCGGCCCTGTGGGTATGGGTCGACGTGGCCGGTTCGCTCACCGTCATCCAGTTCTGGAGCGTGGTCAACGATCTCCACGACGCCCGCACCGCCCGGCGGACCTTCGTGTGGATCGCCGCCGGCGGCACGCTCGCCGACGTGGTGATGGGGTTCGCCATCTCCCGGCTCGCGCCCCACACCGGCGCCGAGAACCTCCTCCTCTTCGGCAGCGCCCTCTTCGTCGCCGCCGGGGCCTTCCCCGCGGCCGCGAGCCTGCGGGTGCGGCCCACCCTCGTCCGGGCGCGCACTCCGCGGCACCGAGCCATCCACGGGGCCGGCTTGCTCGCCTCGCCCTACATGCGCTCGGTGGCCTTCCTCACCGTCCTCGCCTTCGCCGCCGTGACCTTCGTCGACTTCCAGTTCAAGGCCGGAGCGTCGGCGCGCTTCGGCGGGGACCAGGCGGCGATGGCCAGCTTCTTCGGCACCTTCCACGCCCTCGCCGGGGCCGCCGGGCTCGCCGTCCAGCTCGCCGTCACCGGGCACGTCCTCGACCGTCTGGGGGTGGCGGCGTCCCTGTCGGTCCTTCCGCTCGCCCTGGGGGGCACCTCGCTCCTCGCAGCGCTCGTTCCCGGGCTCGCCTCGGCCTCGCTCGCCAAGGGCTCCGACCACGTCCTGCGCTTCAGCGTGACCGAGTCCGCCTCCCAGCTCCTCTTCCTGCCCCTCGCCCCGGGCCGGCGCCAGGAGGCGAAGGCCTTCATCGACGGGGCGGTCCGCCCCGCCACCGTGGCCCTCGCGGGCGTGGCGCTCGCCCTCTGGAGCCCGGCCTCGCCCGCGCTCGTGGCACTCGCCGCCGCCGGCCTCGCAGCCCTATGGCTCGCCGCCCTCGCCCGGCTCGAGCCCGAGTACCTGCTCTCCCTGCGCCAGGGCCTCCGCTCTCCCCCGCTCGCCCCGGGCCCGCTCCCGCAGGCCGAGCAGGAGGCGATCAAGGATGCGCTCCTCTCCGGAGACCCGGCCGCGGCGCAGGCCGCCCTCGACCTCGCCGGGGCTCGGCGCGCCTCGGTGGGCACGGAGGCCGCGTCCCTGCTCTCCAGCGAGACCCCGCAGCTGCGCGCCATGGCCTGCGACTACCTGGGACGCACGGGGGAGCGGCGCTATGCCATGGCCATCCTGGAGAAGATCGACGACCCGGACGCCGCCGTCCGGATCGCCGCGGCGCGCTCCTTCTGTGCGCTGGCGCGCGGCGACGAGCTGCGAGCGGTCGAGCCGCTCCTCTCGCACCCCGACTCGGGCGTGCGCGCCGACGCCGCCGCCGCGCTCGTCCGCGGTGGCGAGGAGACCGCCGCCCGCGCCGGCCGGGCCGCGCTCGAGACCCTGGCGGCGAGCGACGAGCTCTCCGAGCGGGAGCACGCCGCCCGCGCCATGGCGCTCGCCACCTCTCCCGACCTCCGGCCGCTCCTCTCCGACATGCTCGACGATCCCTCCGCCGTCGTCCGCCGGGCGGCCATCCGCGCCGCCGCGGAGCTGCGGGCACCGGAGTTCGTCCCCGCCCTCGTCCGCTCCCTCGCCGACCAACACACGGCCGACGTCGCCGCCGACGCGCTCGGCAGCTACGGGCCCGGGATCGAGGGACCCCTGCGCGAGGTCCTCGCCGATCCCCAGTCTCCCGCCGCGGTGCGCCGCGCCATCCCGAGGGCCCTCGGGAGGCTCGCCACCCCGGCGGCGGCGGCGGCGCTGGCCGAGCACCTCGACGAGCCGGACGCCCGGCTTCGCAAGGCAGCGGACCGCGCCCTGGGAGCGGTGGCTCGCACCCACACGGACACGCCGCTCGACACCGGCCGCCTCCGCCGCGCCTGCCTGGTGGAGCTGGAGAAAGGGTACCGGGCGCTCGCCGCCGCCGAGGCGCTCGGCCTCGACCCCGCCCCTCGCAACCGCCTCGCTCGAGGGCCCGAGGCGTCCGCCACCGCCCTCGCACTGGCACTCGCGGAGCGAGCCGAGCGCGCCGGACGACGCGCCGCCGGCCTGGTGGGGCTCATCCACCCCGAGGCCGACCTCGCCCCGGTCCTGCTGGCGCTCGACGACGAGGTCCCGGCGCACCGGGCGGGCGCCCTGGAGATCCTGGACCACGTGCTCGAGCCGAGGCTCCGGCGCCTTCTCGTCCCGCTGCTCGATGGCCGGTCCCGCGCCGCGCGGCTGCGGGAGGTCTCGGGCATCCTCCGGCTGCCACGCCGACCGCGCGACGCCTGGCTGCCGGCGCTCGCCGCGGACGAGGACGACTGGATCGCCGCGGCCTCCCTCCACTACGCGGCCGCGAACGGGATCTCCCTTCCCGGGTCCGCCCTGGCTTCCCTTCTCGAGCACCAGACCCCCTTCGTTCGCGAGGCGGCGCTCGCGGCGGCCATCCGCCTCTTCCCTCCCGCCGCCCGGGATGTTGCGTGCCGACAGACGGCGTTGGATCCTCATCCGGCAGTGAGGGCGCTGTCGCGGCGCGCCATGGGTCTCGCCAAGGAGGGATCCCGCTGATCGCCACCGTCGAGAAGGTCCTCTTCCTCGGGGCTGCCGAGCTCTTCGCGGCGCTCCCCGGAGAGGACCTCGCCCGAATCGCGCTCCTCGCCGAGGAGGAGCAGCGCGGCGCCGGCGAGGAGATCTTCCACGAGGGCGAGATCGCCGACGCGCTCTACCTGATCGTCGAGGGCCGGGTGCGCGTCCTCAAGGCGAACTCGGTCGTGGCGGAACTCGGCGAGCGCGAGGTCTTCGGGGAGATGGCCCTCCTCGACCCTGCGCCCCGGAGCGCCACCGTGCAGGCCGCCACCAACACCGTCCTGCTGCGCATCCGCAGGGAGGACTTCCAGGACCTGCTCGCCGAGGAACTCGAGGTCGCGCGCGCGGTCATCCGGGTGCTCGCCCGTCGCCTTCGCGCGGCCATGCCCCAGACCCCGGGATGACGCCCTTGCGATGGGCAGCGCCCAGTGCTAGAACGCCCCGGTTTCCTGGGATCCTGCCGACATAGCTCAGCTGGTAGAGCAACTGATTCGTAATCGCGTAGCACCCCCAGTAAATACGTAACTTCGCGGGCTTGGCACGCCCGGGAACGTCCAGTTCCGTCCCCTCCCGAGGGAAGGGTGAGGGAACGGAGCGCCGCGAGGGGCCCTTGCCCCGCTACTGGCCCCGCCCAGGCGAGCCGTGCAGAGCCACCGAGCAGCGCGGCCACGAGCTTCGCGACTTCGTCCACGCCGAGCGGCTCGCGCCTTGGGTGCGCGTGTAGACAGTCGAGCCCTTGTCGGGGGCGCGTGGTAGCAGTTGGTCGTGGACGAGATGATGATCACCGGCTTCGTCGTCTCCTACGGCCTCGGGAAGCTGCTCGACGAGGTCATCGCGCGGCTCCCGACGAGCCTTGATGCTCTGACGCGGGCGAAGCAGGAGCTGATCGAGGAAGCCGCGAAGAAGGTGCGGGAAGCGCTCGAACTTCAGGCCCGCAAAAACGTGGAGTTCGAGGTGCGTCTCGCGAGCGCCCTCGACGAGCGAGAAGCCGTGGCTCTTTTCCTGCGGCTGCTCCCGGAGGCGGCGGTGGCAACGACGCGCGAGCGCATGGAGATGCTGGCCTACGCCCTGGCGGGGCTGTTCCAGCCTGACCTGTCGGCCGAGGCGCGGTCGCGGGTGAGCCGCGCCGTCACGCAGCTTGAGCCGAGCGATGTGGTGGAACTGCGGAAGCTCGTCGAGGCGTGGGACACGAAGGACCTGAAGGACGTCACCATGCCGACGCCCGGACGATGGGTGCTCCTCTACACCGGTTGCGTCGCCCACCCGGCCGGTCCACCGCCCCCGGCCTTCTGGCCGACCGATCTCGGACGCGCCGTACTCGCCACGCTGGTGAACTGGCCGGGGGCGCGAGGCGCCTGAAGCCGATGTCCACTACCTGCGCCAAGTGCGGAGCGGGGGCCGAGCAGGACGGGAAGCCGTGCCCCGCTTGCGGCGACACGCGGCGCATCATCAGCGTTGGGATGGTCGAGTCCTCTACCGTCACGGACTCCATCGGCTTCAAGCACAGGACGCCCGGCATGAAGAAGCCCCTGGGCGAGGGATTCGAGGGCCACGCCATCAGCCGCGACGGCTCTGGGCGGCGCGTGAAGAAGAGCTGGTACATCGACCGCAACCGGGCGCCGCCGTGGTACCACGAGCGCGTCGAGGACGCCGAGACCGGAGAGATCTTGCGCGAGTGCGACGAGCCGCTGGCAGACCACCAGTGTCGCGGCTCGGCGAAAGCAAAGAAGAGCGATTGATCGGCTACAGCCCCTTGAACCACTCGGGCTCGACCGTGACGCGCTCCACCATCTCGGTCTTCACGCCCAGGTTCAGCTTCCGCAGAAGGTCCACGAGCTGCTCGCCGTCGATGAGGTCGAGGGCCGGGGCGCCGTCGCGGGTCGAGCTGAAGACGGCTCCGAAAATTCAACCGGCCGCGCTGGTAGCCCCAGCCGACCGGTTCGCTGAGTCGGAAGTTGCGGGGGCCGCGATT
>Ga0335079_10008882_pt1 | contig 11453 bp, 10 predicted proteins | sample Lox_Sample_33_FD_206719 | JGI IMG/M metagenome (GOLD analysis project Ga0335079, IMG submission 206719) | Soil microbial communities from Loxahatchee National Wildlife Refuge, Florida, United States - Lox_Sample_3.3 | ecosystem: Environmental > Terrestrial > Soil > Wetlands | place: USA... | reverse complement strand
TCTCAGCGTCGAAGAGCGGCAAATCGCGCCGGTGCTCATCCAAGCCTTGCGGTCGGCTCAGTCGCTCATCACCGCGGGCGCCACAGATACGGACGCCGTCAAGCGCGAAGCGGCCCGGGTTTTCGAGAAACATCCTGAGGTTCGAGTCGAATACCTCGAAATCGTGGACCCGGACGAAATGCAGCCAGTCGCCCAGATCACGCAATCCGTGCGTGTTGCAGGCGCCATCTGGATTGGCAAGACCCGCCTCATCGACAACCTGTTGTGTATTCCGCGCGGATTAAGCCACTAGCGGATGCCGGTGCTCCACGCCCCAGAGCATTTCCCAAAGCGCATCGAGTACCTGTCCCACGGACTTTCCAACCGCCTCAGCGTTGTTCTCATCGATGTACCGCACCAGCAGCCTTTGCTCGACGGCCGCGTGTTCCTTGTCGGCCTGGATGTGCACATCGAAGTATGCCAACGTGCGTGGGCTCTCGATGCCGTAATGTTTCTTCAATCCCTCAATTTTCGATTCCGCCACTGCCGGAATCTGGCTCTCGTACGCATACAGCGCGGCCAAACCCTCGGCAGTGCTTCCGTTCCGGCATGCCGATCGGAATGTCCCGATCAGGTCCCGCGTCTCGTCCCACAGTTCTGCCCGGCGTATGTCTTCGCGATCTACGCCCACACCTTCCGCGAAGCGCAGCCAGAGCTCGGGATGGTTCGGTTCCCCGCCTCTTCATCCACCAGGTTCGCCAGGATTTGACGGCGTGTTTCTCCATCCTCCGTATTCGCGTGCACCGCGGACAAATACGTGGGAAACGCCGCGACGTGATGGTAGTACTGCTTTGCGTAGTTCGCTAGCGCCTTGCGGCTCAATTGCCCAGCGGTCCAGCGCTGATAAAACGGAAGCAGCAACATTCGGCGGGCATTTACTTGATCGTCAATTGCGTGGATAAACGAATTCAGTGGGTTCATGGCATGTCCTTTCGGTTTCGTCGCAAATCCAGCCGGTACTCGCGCCGCTGCAAGGCCTCTTCGAATCGCCTCTTCTCTTCCGCGGTTTCCGGAATTACGGGAGCGATCGGCAAACACTTCCCCTCTGCGTTGACCGCGACGAATGTTAAATAGGCCGACGATGTGTGTCTCCGATCGCCGGTTCGCAAGTCCTCTACCCAGACCTTGACGCCCACCTCCATGGAGGTACGGAACACACGGTTGACGGACGACCGGAGCAGGATCAGCTCTCCGATGTGCACTGGATGCAGAAAGTTCATGTGGTCGACCGATGCCGTGACCACGGGACAGCGCGCATGCCGCAGCGCCGCCAGCGCGCCGGCCAGGTCAACCAGGTGCATCACCTTGCCGCCCAACAAGTGACCGAGCACGTTGGCATCATTCGGCAGTGCGAGCTCCGAGTATTCCGATTGCGATTCCTGAACGCGTTTGCCTTGCATGATGAACGAATCCGTCAAGCCGCCACTGGCCGGCGACGCAGATAGCTGGTCACATATGCCAGCGCCTGGCGCGCGAGGACCGTGTTCACGCCAGAGCCAGAAAAACCGCCGAGCGCCCGGCTGTATTCGAGCGCGCCATGCGCGTAGGGATGATGATCGCGCTCCACGACGTATTCGATCCGGATGAGCGCATCCTGGTCGCGTGCAATCAGGAAGCGGACGGCGTCGCCAGCATCCGCCTGCGGATACCGTGGACATCTTCCGCGCGCGTACCCCATGTTGCAAAGTTCGCTGACTGCGGAATCATCGGGAGTGTACGCCGCGCCCTCCGCTCTGCACGCGCCGCGCCAAAGATCACCCAGCGGCACGCGCGTTGTGGCCTCCTGCAATCGTTCAATAGGCTCGAAAAATGGGCACGCCACCGAGGTATAGTAGCACAGGGATGGCGGAAAACCGGTTGAACATGTTGAAGAATCTCGTGGCGCAGAATCCTCGCGACAGCTTCGCTCGCTATGGCCTCGCGATGGCGTACGCGAGCGCGGGAGACCACGCAGAAGCCGTGGAGGAATACGGGAAGTTGCTTGAGATCAATCCCACGTACGTGGCTGCTTACTATCACGGCGGCCAGGCGCTGGAAAAAATCGGCAAGCCCGAACAGGCCCGCGAACTCTACCGCCGCGGCATCGCCGTCTGCATGGAGATCGGCGATCAGCACACACGCAGCGAGCTCGAAGCAGTTATCGATCTGCTGGGTTGACCACCTGTAGCTCTTAGACAGGTTGCCGCCACTCCCGGACTTGCACCAACCTTAACAACGGCCATAATATGGGGTCGGCATACGTGGCGCTGAAAACGGTTCCACGTTCCAGAGTCTCGACGAAATAGCGGAGAAGATTATGTCCCCTATTGTGTACTTCCCGATGCCGTCGAGCCTGCTCGCCGCCGCGTAAGTAAGCCGGCGGGTCAGGCTGGCGCTCATCGCTTTCCACCTGCGCCGCGGAGATGCCGCCGCTGTTCGCAAGATTCCAGTTACCCACAGATTCTTTCGGCGAGGCTTTTTTTCGTATGCCATAGCACGTAGCGGGCCGAATGGACTTGTTGGTGCTTTTGATATCATAAGAGACGGAAATGAGTTTGCTTTCGCCCAGACTCCAACTAAAGGTCGCGCAGAAGCAGATCCTCACGCCCGGCCTCGTCCAGATGGTGACAGTGCTGCAACTGAACCGTTTGGAGTTGAAGGAGATGATCAACCAGGAGATCGTGAACAACCCTGTCCTGGAAGAAGCCACGGAAGACAGCGCGGAAGAGATCACACCCGAAGAGTTGCAGCCGCTGCTGGAGGCTCCCGAACGCATCGAGCCTGCGGATCAGCAAATCCTGGAGAGCACAAACGGCATCGCCGACGGCGTGGCCGAGATTGTGGCAGGGGAGACTGCCCTGGAATCGAGCCTTCCCCAGGAGACGGTGGAAGGCGTTGCTCCGCTGGATGCCGCACTGCCGCAAGCCACGGAAACCCCGGAAGCACCGGCCGCGGCGGATCCGTTCGACGAAATCGACTTCGGCTCATTTTTCGATGACTATCTGGATCCCGGCTACAAAAGTCCCGCCGCCGAGTCGGTCGAAAAACCTTCCTTCGAAACTTTCCTCTCCGCCCCACTCACCTTGGGTGACCACTTGCGCTCGCAATTGAGCGTCAGTGTCTTTTCCGAGGACATTCGTGACGCGGCGGAGACCATCATCGGAAATCTGGATGAAGACGGATACCTGACGGCGCCTCTCGAAGAAATCGCCGCCATGGGCGAGCATACGCAGGAGCAGATCGAAGCGGCGCTGAAAGCCGTGCAATCGCTCGATCCGGCCGGTGTGGGCGCGCGGGATCTGCGCGAGTGCCTGCTGCTGCAACTCGAGAGCCGGAACGCCAAGGGCGGCGTGGCATGGCAGATCGTGGCCAATCATCTTCGCCTGGTTGAGATGCGCCAGTTGCGCGAGTTGGCGAAGGTCCTGGCACGGCCGCCGGAGCACATTGAGATCGCGGTGCGGGTGATCAAACGGCTCAATCCGCGTCCGGGCCTGCGGTACTCCGGGCCGGGCGCGCGCGTGGTCGAGCCGGATGTCTATATCACCAAAGACGGCGACAACTGGATCATCCAGATGAATGATGAGGAGATCCCGCAGCTTCGCCTGAATTCGCAATACCGGAAGATGCTGGACCGCGACCAGGGCGCCACCAAGGACGTGCGCGATTACGTGCGCGAACGGTACACATCGGCGATTCAGCTGATGAAGAACATCGAACAGCGGAAACAGACCATCCTCAAAGTCTGTGAGAGCATCGTGCGGCGGCAGATGGACTTCCTGGCGCAGGGCCTGGATTTTCTCAAGCCGATGATGATCAAGGAAGTGGCGGAGGAGGTGGGTGTGCATCCCTCCACCGTGAGCCGCGCCGTTGCCGGCAAGTACGTGCACACGCCGCAAGGAGTCTTCGAGCTGCGTTACTTCTTTTCCGAGGCCGTCCAGGGGCCTTCGGGAAGCGCCACGCCGCTGCTGCTCCTGAAGCGCCGCGTCAAGAAAATGATCGAAGAGGAGGATAGCGCCCATCCGCTCACCGACGAGCAGATCACCGCCATGCTGCAAGCCTCGGGCATTCAGGTGACGCGCCGGACAGTGGCGAAGTATCGCGAAGACATGAAAATCCCCTCCACCCATCAACGACGAATCCGGAACTAGACTGGTCCCGGTTGACCCCGGAGGTCCATACATGCGAATCACATACACTGGCAGGCAAGTGGAACTGGCTCCCGCGCAGCTTCAGAAGATCAAAGCGCGGATGGACAAAGTTGGGAAACTGCTCGACGGGAAGGATGAACGAGAGGCCCACGTGGTCCTCTCGCATGAGCGGCACCTGCATCGTGCCGAGATAAGCGTCAACTACCATAATCATCCACTGGTGTGCTTAGGCGAGAACGCCGACCTGTTTACGGCGATCCACGCCGCCATCGAGAAGTTGGAAAAGCAGGCCATCAAGGTTCGAGCCAAATGGCGGGACACGAAACGCACGCCAAAGAGAACCGTGGCAGAGGCCGAAACTGCTCCGGCGCCGGCAGAATCTTCCAACGAAACTGAAGAAAAGAAAATTTTCCGCATCAATCACCTGGAGCGCCGTAAGCCCATGACGCTCGATGAGGCGCTGCTCGAGATGGAAAAAGGCCGGGACTATCTGGCCTATCGCGACGCCGAGACCGACCGCCTCGCGGTTCTGGTGCGCCGGCGCGACGGCAATTTCGATCTGGTGGAAGCCTGACGCCGGATGGCTCATCCTAGCCCGGAGCACCCACGGCGCCGTTCAGGCGACAAGCGCGCCGCACCGAGCGCCGAACTGGTCATCATCACGGGCCTGAGTGGTTCGGGCAAAGGCTCCGTGCTCAAGGTCTTCGAAGACCTGGGCTACTACTCGGTCGACAACCTGCCCATCGGCCTGATCCCCAAGTTCGCGGAGCTCACACGCGATTCCGCTTCCATCCGTTTTGCCGCGCTGGTGGTGGATATCCGCGAGGGGCAAGGCTTGAAGCGTTTTCCTGAGATTTACGCGCGTATCCGCCGGGAGATTCCGACGCGGCTGCTGTTCATGGAAGCGGACGATGACACGATCGTGCGGCGCTTCAGCGAGACGCGCCGCCCGCATCCGCTGGGCACCGAGCAATCCATCAGCAAGAGCATCCAGCAGGAACGCAAGCTGCTCGGTCCTATTCGCAAGCTGGCGGATTTGACGATCAACACTTCGAAGTTCACGGTACATGAATTGCGCGATTTCATCCGCGAGAAGTTCGTGGGTGAGCGCGACGAGCAAAAGATCATGGTCTACGTGACCAGCTTCGGCTACCGTCATGGCGTACCGCCCGACGCCGACCTGGTCTTCGACGTGCGCTTTCTTCCCAACCCCAACTACATCCCACGCTTCAAGAAACTCACGGGCCGTCATCCCAGCGTGGCGCGCTACATCCGCTCATTCCCGCAAACCGTCGAGTTCGTCGACCGCATCTCCGACCTGCTGGTCTACCTGCTGCCGCACTACATTCGTGAGGGCAAGAGTTATCTCACCATCGCGTTCGGCTGCACCGGGGGCCATCATCGCTCAGTCATGATGGCTGACCAGATTCGCAAGAACCTGTCTGACGCCGGTTATCGCGCGAAAGTGACGCACCGGGACATGGCCAAGCCGGTTTAGGCCGCGCCTATTCCCAGCGCAGCGCCACGGCGGGCCGGATGCGAACTGCCCGCAGCGAGGGCACTAGCGATGCGATGGCGGCAACTCCGCCCAACACGGCCGCGCCGAGCAGGAACACGGTGGGATCACCGGGCTTGACGTCGTAGAGCATCGTGGCGATGAATCGCGTGAGCAGAAATGCCACGGTTGCGCCGATCATCAGACCGACGCCCGCCAGGCGAAGCCCCTGCCAGAGAACCATGCCCAGGACATCGCGCATCTCGGCGCCCAGCGCCATGCGAATACCGAATTCGCGCGTCCGCTGCGTTACGGAATAGGCGAGCACGCCGTACACGCCAATGGCGGAAAGCAACAGCGCCAAGCCGCCGAAGATGAGGCAGAGGATCATTGGTGCACGCCGGTTCACAAGCGAAGCGGAAACCCGCTCGGGCATGGTCTTGGTGTCAAACAAAGGAAGCTCAGGGTCGGCTTGGAGGAGCTCGCGCCGGATTGTACTGATCAACTGCGGGCTGTCGAGGCTGGTCTTGATTACCAGGTGCATTTCTCGACGAGGTCGCTGCGTGTAGACGAAGTATACCTGGCCTACCGGTTTTTGCTCGGCCAAGTCACCCGTCTTCACACTGCCGACTACGCCGATGATTGTCCAGTGTGGCTCTTTTTGGCTTTCCGGAGAACCATCATCCAGGCCATTCCGGATCGTGTTGCCGATCGCGCCTCCTGTCGGCCAGTACCTGCGCGCCAGGAACTGATCGATCAGCACCACCTTCTGCGACTCCGGCCCATCACTCCCGGCGAAGTTGCGGCCCTCCAGAATTGGAATGTTCATCGCGGGGATATAGCCTGAGTCAATCGTGTTCCGGGCGGGTACTGGCGGATTCTCCCCGGGTGCTAGAGGGTGGTTGTCGATGGAGATCACGCTCGCGTTATTACTGCCACTGAACGGCAAATAGTTAGTAACACCAGCGTGAGCGACTCCCGGCGTTGCGCGCAGCTTTTCCGTGAGCGAAGAGACAAAGTTCCTTGTTGCGGCGTCGTCTTTGTATCGCGATTCAGGCAGAGAGAACTGCGCGGTAATCACGTTCTCCGATCGAAAACCGGGGTTCACCGTCAGCAGGCGGGCGAAGCTCATAGTCAACAGGCCGGAGCCGACGAGGAGCACAAATGCGAGCGACACCTGGCAGACGACCAGCGCCGAGCGCACCCAAAGCGCGCGGCGGCCCATCGTGCCGGAACGCTCATTGCCGCGGAATATTTCGTTTAGATTGCTGCGCATGACGTGGATCAGGGGCACGCTGTCAAACACGATACCGGTGATTACGGTCATTGCCGCAGTGAATGCGAGGACGCCGCCATCAATGTGGATATCTCCGGCGCGCGGCAGGTTGTCCGCGGCTAGCGAAACGAGCAGCTTCACGCCGCCCACTCCGACCGCGATTCCGAGAGCGCCGCCCAGGACGGCCAAAGTCAGGCTCTCGATCAGAAGCTGGCGCGCGATCCGCCAACGTCCGGCACCCAGGGTGAAACGAATGGCGAGCTCTTTCATCCGGATGTTCGATCGCACCAGCATCAGGTTCGCCAGATTGACACAGCCGATCAACAGCACGAACGCCACGGCGGCCTGCAACAGGTAAAGAATCGGCCGCACGTCGCGGACCAGTTCATCCTGCAAACCGATAACTTTGGTCTGGAATTTCGCGTTTTCGAGCACCGCTTTGTATTGTGGAAAGCGGTCGGTAATCTGTTGATTCAGTATGTTGATCCGCTGCTGCGCATTGGCGACGGTCACGCCCGGTTTCAACCGAGCGATCATGGCCCAATTGTTGTTGTGGCGCTGGTCGTCGGCGGTCTGGTCGGGCGTGAAGGCGAATGGCAGCCAGACGCGAGGCGGTTCTCCGCCGAGAGAAGCAAACCGGTCCGGCAAAACGCCAACAATCCGATGCTGCACGCCGCTCAGACGAATGTCCCGGCCGAGCACGTTGCGATCGCGCCCAAACATGTCCTTCCAGAGGCCCTCGCTCAGAATCGCGACATTGTCCTTCCCCAACGTCGCTTCCTCCTCGGTGAATGTGCGCCCGAGAAGGGGTTGTACGTGGAGAGTCCGGAAGTAGGAGGGTGTGACGTACTGGCCCTGGACGCGTTGCGGCGTGTTGGCCAAGCCGACATCGTATCCGTCGTCGCCGATCAGCGCGATCTCCTGAAACACGTCGGTCAGTTTGCGCCGGTCCAGATAGTTCGGTACTGAGTTCGAACCGCGGTCCGTGACACCTACACCCGGGTAGAGGTTGTACATGGTGACCAAGCGGTCGGGCTCAGGAAAGGGCAGACCGCGCAGCAGTACGCCATCGAGGACGGTGAAAATGGCGGTATTCGCGCCGATGCACAGTGCTAGAGTGACGAGAGCGGCAATGGAAAACGCCTTATGCTTCCATAACAGCTTGAGTCCAAAGGCGACGTCCTGAAACACAGCTCCCCCTACGTACGGTTGCCTAAAATCAGTGATGCCAAAAGACTATACGTCTCGTTCAGGGAAAAGGAGGCGATTATTCGCACCTCAGTGCTTCCAGCGGGTTGGCGGCAGCGGCACGGCGCGCGGGCACGAAACACGCGGCCAAGGCTACCGCGAGCAACACGCCTGTAACGGCGGTCATGATGAACGGGTCGCGAGGGCCTATTTCGAACAGCAGGCTGGCCAGGACGCGGCCGGCGGCCAGCGCGGCGGCAAGACCACCTAGCAAACCGAGTGCCACCGGTACCATGGCTTGCCGGATCACCATGGCATAAAGATCCCGCGCTCGAGCACCCAGGGCCATGCGAACACCGATTTCGTTTCTTCGCCGGGTAACTGAGTACGATACCACCCCATAGATTCCCAGGGCGGCGAGCAGCAGAGCCGTTCCCGCAAATGCCAATATCAGCAGCAACTGGTACCGGCGCTGGGCGAGCGATTCGGCCAGAACCTCCTGCATCGTGTGAAACTGGGGCAGCGGTACGTCGGCATCGACACCGCGTATGGCGGCGCGCATGGCGCTGGCGATGGAGCGCGGATCGCCCGCCGCGCGTGCCACCAGCCCGACACCGCTTGGTGCCCACTCCCAGTACGGCCGGTACACGATCGACACGGCGGGCTTGTGCGGTTCCGCAAGCACGTCACCGACGACACCAATGACGTCGCGAGTGGTCTCATTACTGACAAACTGCCGCCCAACGGCATTCTGCCCCGGCCAGAGCGCATGCGCCACGCGCTCGGAAATAACGGCCACATTGCGCTTGCGGTCATTATCGCTGAAGGTGCGGCCTGCCAAAAGCGGAATGCCCATGGTCCGGAAATAATCGGCGCTGGCGAATCGCACATTCGTCATCGGATGCTGCCAGTCCGGACGGGTATCACCCGGCACCGAGACCATGTCGACCCAGGTTTCGCCGGTGAGCGGCAGGGCCGTGACGATGGCGGCCGAGATGACTCCCGGCTGCGCGCGCAAACGATCGAGCAGGCGCTCGTGGAATGCGTTACGCTGCTCATCCGTCTTGTATTTCTCCAAGGGAATTTGCACGCCGCCGGCAAGCACGGTGGGGGCCCGGAATCCTTTATCCGTGCGGATCAGGCGCGCGAAACTACTGATGAGCAGGCCGGCAGTCACGAGTAGAACCACGCTGAGGCCCACTTCGGTCGCGACCAGGCCGCCTCGCAAGCGGGCTCCGGAAACCCCTCCGCTCAAGGAACGGCCGCCGGACTTCAATGCGTCCTGGGGATCCGCTCGCCTGGCCCGCCATGCAGGCGCCAAACCAAACAGCAGTCCAGTGACGGTGGTGATGGCCAGCGCGAAAAGGAGCACTCCGGAGTCGAGCCGCACTTCGTCCAGCCGCGGGATATCCGCCGGCGCGCTCCGGATGAGGGCGCCGAGGCCGGCCGATGCCAAAAGCACGCCCATGGCTCCTCCGATCAACGCTAAGAACAGAGTTTCGACGAACGCCTGACGGACGAGCTGGCCGCCGCTGGCGCCGAGCGCCGCGCGAATCGCCACGTCTCTTGCCCGCCTCTCGGAACGTGCGAGCAGAAGGTTGGCCAGGTTCACACAACCGATCAGCAGCACAGACCCGACGGCGGCGAGCAGCACCCAAAGGCTGCGGCGCGAGTTGCCGACGATGGAATCGCGCAGGGGAATCACGAGGGCGCGAAGCTCCATGTTTTCGCCGGACACTTTCACAAGCTGCGCCGCGATGACATTCATCTCAGCCAAAGACTGATTCGCCGACACACCGCGCTTCAGCCGGGCAATCACGGTGTAGTTGAAATTGCCCATCAGCTCCTTCATCTCGCCGTCGCTGAAAACGATCGGACGAAAAACCTCGGGTTTCGAACTTGAAGCCTGGCCTACCTCCAGGATCCGGGCGTTCGGAAACTGGAACCAGGGCGGTAGGATGCCGACGACGATGTAGGCTTGGCTATCGAGCTGAATGGTTGTTCCGAGAATTGCCGGGTTGGCGTGGAACCGCCGGCGCCAGAGGGAATCCGACAGGATAGCTACGCGATCGCGGCCGGACTGATCCTCACCCTTCGCGAACGTACGGCCCATCGCCGGCTGTATACCGAGTGTTTCGAACAAATCGGCTGAGACGCGGGCGATATGCAGTTGTTCGGGCTCGCCCGCTCCAGTCAAGGCCGCGCTCCCGGGATCCACCGCCGAGATGTGTTCGAAAGATGACGCGCGCTGGCGCCACTCCGTGAAGTGGCGCGCACTCGCGGGAAGGGTCGGATACGTTTGTGCGATCGCCGGAACCACCTCACGCAACGTGACCAGCCGATCCGGGTCACCGTAAGGCAGCGGCCTCAAAAGGACGCCATTCACAATGGAGAAGATGGCCGTATTTGCCCCTACGCCGAGAGCCACGGTCAAAATTGTGAGAGAAGCAAAGCCGGGCTCATGCAGGAGGGTTCGCGCCGCAGAGCGAAGGTCGTTCGCAAGGTTCATATTGCACCCTTATCAGAAATAATACGACTGCACGGTCTGAATTGTTCGGCCGCCGGCACGAAAATGCGCAGGCCGGAGGGCGTTGAAACCGCCGTGAACCATCAACCAGCGCAATTCGTTGCCGCAAGTGGAGGCGCAATGTCCCTGTAGGATGGCGAGGATCGGGTGAGCGCCGCCGACACGGACAAGATGGTTTCCGCCGTTGGAAATCGGGAACAGAGTCAAGCGATCTTGGGGATATCTAATGTGCTTTCTGAGGCGAGCGTCAAGCAGAGCCATTCACAGCGGTGCAGGAGTAGAGATTGCGGCCTTCAAGACAGTGTGAGCACATTCGGAACTCTGTTGAGAGAAAATGACCGTGTAGGGCTTAAGAGCTGAAGAGGGGGGTGGCACAGCCGGATGCGTTTTCTTGGTTTCCTCCTGCTTGCAGCAGCATGGTTTCCTGGGGGTTCCGCTCGTGGCCAGTGTCCGACCATCACAGTGGTCCCGGCGTCAGACTACTCGTCGATCACCGCTTCCCCCGGTCTCTCAACTGGCAATTACCGTTGGATCATCAACGGAACACCCGCGGGGTCGGTTCCAGCGCCCCAGCTACTGCTGCTTCACGGCGATGACTCATTGCTGTCGACGACCGGTGTCGCACCTGTCGATGCCGCATCCATTCAGTACCAGCCAGGGCGTTGGGGCGCCGCCTTCGCGTTCGCTCCCGGCGCGCGCCTCACCTATCCTCGCGACGGACATTTGGACATCAGCGAGGGTGCCATCGAAATGTTTGTTGCCTTGCGTGCGCCAGGACGCGACCCCAGGTACACCGAAGCT
>Ga0335079_10008881_pt1 | contig 11453 bp, 5 predicted proteins | sample Lox_Sample_33_FD_206719 | JGI IMG/M metagenome (GOLD analysis project Ga0335079, IMG submission 206719) | Soil microbial communities from Loxahatchee National Wildlife Refuge, Florida, United States - Lox_Sample_3.3 | ecosystem: Environmental > Terrestrial > Soil > Wetlands | place: USA: Florida... | reverse complement strand
CGATGCGGTCGTCGTCGATCACGACCTGAAGCCGGCCCACCTTTGGACCTGGGACGTCGCGACGGGCGAGGAAAAGCAGGTTACGAAAGGCGATTTCTCCACCAGTGATCCTCGATGGTCGCCCGACGGACGCCGCATCACCTTCACGTCGAGGCCGAGTCCCCTGGAAGACGATAGCAGCCGGGAATCCGTCTGGGTTCTGGACCTCGCCGCCGGCACGAAGCTGCCAGTGTCTTCGTACGACGGCGGCAGCAGCGCCGCGCGCTGGTCCCCTGACGGCAAGCAAATCGCCTTTCTGGGCCAGCCCGAACCGTTCCTGCGCAAAGTGGATCTGTTCGTCGTGGATGCGCTCGGCGCAGAACCCCGAAAACTGACCGGCGCGTTCGATCTGGACGCTGGCTCGCCACACTGGTCTGCGGATGGCGCGCACATTTACTTCAGCACGGAGGACCACGAAGCGGCGCGCGTTTTTGTGGCGGACGTCCCCGGTGGAACCGTGAAGGCGCTGACGCCTGCCGACCGCGTCGTCGCGCTCGCCGACATCGGCGGAAAAACCGCTGTCGGGACGGTCACCGACCCCGCGCATCCCGAAGACGTCTTCCATAGCGACCTGACCTTCGCTTCCCTCGACAAGATCACCAGCCACAACGCCTGGCTCACCGGTTACGCCCTAGGCTCCGTCGAAGTGGTGAAGTGGAAGAGCAGCAAGGACGGCCTGGAAATCGACGGGATCGTGACCAGACCCGTGGATTGGGACGCGGGGCGCAAGTCTCCCTTTCTGTTGTATCCCCACGGCGGCCCGACTGGAGTTTCCAGCCTCTCGTTCAGCATCATCACCCAGGTGATGGCCGCAAACGGCTACATGCTGCTGCAGCCGAACTTCCGCGGCTCGAACGGGCGCGGCGAGGCCTTCCAGTCCGCGAACCAGCACGACTGGGGTGGTGGCGACTATCAGGACGACATGAGCGGCGTGCAAGCCATGGTGGATCGTGGATGGGCTGATCCCGACCGCCTCGGCGCGTTCGGCTGGTCCTATGGCGGCTACATGACCATGTGGATCGATACGCAGACGGACCGCTTCAAGGCCATCTCACCCGGCGCCGGCCTTCCCGATCTCTACTCGATGTACTCCCAGACAGACATACACCGCTACCTGACCGTCTTCCACGGATCGAAACCTCCGTGGGAGAACCATGAGGAGTACTGGGCGCACTCCCCGATGAAGTACGTGGCGAACGTGAAGACGCCGACCATGATTCTTCACGGCCAGGCGGATACGCGCGTGCCAATGCCGCAAGGCGACGAATTCTACAGGGCGCTGCACGACCTGCACGTCCCCGTGGAATACGTCACCTATCCGCGCGAGAACCACGGCTTCGTCGAGCCGCGGCACATCGAAGACAGGCTGCAGCGATACCTGGTCTTCTTCGGCAAGTACCTGAACAACTCGCCGGTCACCGAGCCGAAGGCCGTCGTCGAGCGCATGAGCCGCGACCTGCCGCAATAGCGGAGAGGGCTAGTCGTGCGCTGCCGGTGCTACATCATCTGCGCGTGGCGCAGCCTGGTGTACTCGGCAATCTGGGCCGGCGTCAGAATCTTCTGCGCCGCCAAATGTGCGGAGAGGTGAATCCAGCGCAGCTCGGCGTGGATGGTGTCGATGCGGAACGACTGTTCGCGCAGGTCGGCTTCTGTGCGGCCCTCGCGGAACATCTGCTCGAGGCGCTCCTGCGCTTCGAACAACTCCTTGCCGCGGACCAGCGCCTTTTCCTTCATGCCGGAGTGGAGCTTCTCCATCGCAGCGCGCTGTTCAGCGGTCAGGTGCAGCTCGGCGCCCATGTCCAGCACGTGGCGCGGGCCGGGATAGCCTGCGTGGTCGGCCGGCATCGCCATGCCAAAGCCTTCGCCGCGTTCGATGGAGGCGCGCTCCTCTTCCAGGCAGGCGTGATGACGCTGCATATCGGACGGGTGCTGCTGCGTGCGGCCTGCGGTCACGAAGGCGAGGCAGGCCAGTACCGCGATGCCGATTCTGTTGGCTTTCATATCCAAACCCCCTCCGAATTGAGACGCACGGGCGGCAGATTTGCTTCCCCGCGCGACCCGCGTCACGCGCCGCCAGGCGCGGGGCGCGTCTGCGGCTGCACGCCGCGCCAGCCCACCGCCCCGCCCTTCCAGGCCTGCACCACCGCGCGGAACAGGACGATGTACATGAGCTGCCGGTAATAGAAACGCTGTAGCAGCAGCGGCAGCAGCAGCGACCAGTCTTCGTCCTTCTCCAGCGCAAACGCCACAGCGCACGTGGCGAAGTCAATCAGCATGAACAGCCCGAAAAACACCAGCGACCGCGCCACGTCGTCCGTCGTCCAGATCTGGCCGAACCGCGCGATCGGCAGTTGCGCCAGCGCCCAGATCAGCACCGTGCTCAGGAACATCAGGTCGATGACCGGGGACACGAGCGGAAGCAGGATCTGGAACAGAAACACATTGGGCAGCGCCACCCAGCCCAGCGAACCGAAACGGCGGCGGAACAACGTGTCGCGGTGCTTCCACACGGCCTGGAGCGTGCCGTAGGTCCAGCGGAACCTCTGTTTGATCAACGCGCCCGGCGTTTCCGGGGCGTCGGTGTACGCCTCCGCGTCTTCGTCATAGGAAATGCGCCCACCGCGCCGCCGCAGCGAGATGGTGAGATCGGCATCTTCAGCCAGCGTGTCGGGGACGAAGCCACCCGCGTTGCGCACCGCCTCGGTGCGCCAGGCGCCCAGCGCGCCGGGAACAACGGTGATGCAATTCAACAGGTCGAAGGCGCGCTTTTCCATGTTTTGGCTGGTGATGTACTCGAGCGCCTGCCAGCGTGTGATCCACGTGGTCCGGTTGCCCACCTTTATGTTGCCGGCCACGGCCATGGTGCCGGGATCCTTGAAGTGGCGGACCAGGCGCCCGACCGCCGCGGGATGGACCATGGTGTCCGCGTCAATGGTGACGATCACTTCCCCGGAGCACATGGCGATCGCCTGGTTCAGCGCTGCGGGCTTGCCCCGGTTCACCTGGTGATGGATGCGCACACGCGCGTCCGTTGAGAAGTTTTGGTCCAGGATTTCCGCGGTCCGGTCCGTCGAGCCGTCATCCACCACCACGACCTCGATATTCGGATAGTCGGCAGCCAGTGCTGAGCGCACTGTCGCTTCAATGGCGGCTTCTTCGTTGTGCGCGGGTATGACGACGCTCACCAGCGGCCGGAAATCCGGATGTTCCGGCTCGCGCGCGCGCATCTTTTCCACCAGCGCCAGCAGCCCGACGATTACGGCCCGTCCGCTCACCAGGATGATGCCGGCGATGAAGATCACGGTGATGCCTAGGCCCGCCAGGTTCGAAAGGTCGAAAACCAGCGCGTCCAGACGTGCCATCAGCCACTCGTTCCCCACAAGAGCCGGCATCACCTGCGCGCGCGTCTGGCCGATCAGTGCGGAGACAGGCACGATCTGCAGGCCCTGGCTGCGCAGGCCGTCAATGATCTCTGGAAGGGCGGCGACGGTGGCGGAGCGGTCGCCGCCTCCGTCGTGCAGCAGCACGATGTTTCCCTTCCCTGTTTTCGCCTGCGCCAGCACTTCCTTGACGATCGCGGCCGCGGGAGGCGCCTCCCAATCATGCGGGTCGATACGCGCGCCCACCAGCAGGTAGCCGAGCTTCTGCGGCACGGGCAGCAGCACCACGTCGTCGGTGGAGTCGGGCTGGTGGTCGATTCCAAACGGCGGCCGGAAGAGGATGCTCTTCACGCCCAGCCGCGACTCGATCACCAGCTCCGTCAGGTTCAACTCCGAGCGAATGAACGCCTCGGGAAACTCGCTCGTGAAGTGCGGGTGGGTAAACGTGTGGTTGCCTACTTCGTGCCCTTCCGCATAGGTCCGGCGCAGAAGCCGGGGATTGTCCTTCGCCTGGCTTCCGATCACGAAGAATGCGGCCGGCGCGTTCTTCTGCCTCAGGACGTCGAGGATCTGCGGTGTATAAGCAGGATCGGGCCCGTCATCGAACGTCAGCGCCACCTTGTGCGGCACGGCACCCATTTGCTGCACGCGGTAGGTCTCGGGCAGCTTGGTGTACGTTTCGTCCACGATCAGGTCGTTGCTGGCGTCGTACTTGATGGTGCGCGTTCCCGGCCTGGGCGTGGACAGGATGCGCCAGATATCTCCGTCGCCTTCGAGAACCAGGTCATAGCCGGGAGGAATCGTTTCCAGGCGCGCACGAATCTCTTCGGTGGAATTGGTGGCCTCGATCACCGACCACAGCGAGGGATCCTCCGAGCCCAGGCGCCAGAGCGCGACCCCCTGGGCGCTGCGGTGCTCTGCGGCGCGAATCTGGTTGAATGCCGCCGGTCCGTCGACCATCCACACCTGGTGCGTGCGATCGTCGTCGTCGGAGTAGTCGAATTTCGCGTTCAGATGATCCGAATCCATCTCGATGTCGGACTCGGCTTCCTGGGCGCGCACGACTGCATCCTGAAAACTGAGCGCCTGCGCGGCGAGGCGCACGTCATTCCTCGCCGGCTTCGCAGGCTTCGCCCCCTTCGCGGCCTTCGCCGGCAGCGGCCAGTCGTAGGCGTAACTGCCTACGGCGACGATCAGCTTCTGCGGCGGCACTTCCTTGAGCGCTTGGTCGATGTTCTTCGTGTACCACTCCTGCGACGCGATCGGCCCGGCGGGAGCCGTGCTCCAGTGCTCGTCGTAGTTCATCAGGATCAGAGCGTCTACAGTGGGCGCGATGGCCCGGTAGTCCATCCCGAAATCGACTGCAGGGACACAGACCATCACTTTCAGGTTGGCCCGGTGCAGGACCGCTCCGAGTTCGGACAGAAACGCGCGAAAGCCCGGCAGAGACGCCTCCGGCAGCAGTTCAAAGTCCACCACAATCCCCGCCGCGTGCCGGCCGCTGGCGAAAGCCAGCAGTTCGCTGGTCATACGGCGCCGCGCCTTTGGACTCTCCAGCGCCCGCGCAAGCTCTTCCGCGTGCCAAGCGTTGCCGTCGGTGTCGTTCACCAGCGGCATGGTCGGGATCTCAATGCCGAGATGCGTCTGCCAGTTGACGAGCTTGGCGTCGACGTCCTGCTTGATATGTCCCTCCGGAGAGATGGCGTGCGCTTCCTCAGGGATGAGCAGGTCCAGGTGCCGGAAATTCTGCTGCAACGAGGCGAAGCTCGTCGAGTCCCAGTTCACGTAGAAGGCAGCCTGAATCGGATCGTAGTTGTCTGCGACCTTGCCCAGCGCGGCGACGCGCCGTTTGCGTCCGTGGCGGTATATGACGGGCTTGGCAGGCTGCGGCTTCCCCTTGATGGCGTGAACCGCAGGCTTGAACGCGGGAAAAACCGGATCGCCCAGGCTGATGTGCCCGATGGTGCCGAACGCCACCACGAACAGCAGCACCGCGAGAAACACCCCGGTGATCTCCAGCGCGCGTCGCGTGACGCTCCAGCGCTGTTTGCGTTCGTCGTGGAAGACGGGCTTGCGGTCCGACATCGGGTGAGTCCAAGCTAGCGTGGGGTCCCGAACCTGTCAATGAGGCTGGCCTCTCTTAAGATGCAGAAATCCGTTGTGGCGGCTGCCCTGACGGGTCTCGCGCTTCGCCTGGCAGCCGTGCGCTTCTTCCCCACCGAAGGCGGTGACACGCCCGCGTATCTCCAGCTTGCGTCCAATCTGCTCGACAAGCACGTCTACGGGCTGCTGAGCGCTGGGACCGTTCTGCCCACCGACGCGCGGCCGCCCGGGTATCCACTGTTTGTGGCCGCCGTGTATTCCGTGGCCGGCCGTTCAGAATCGGCTGTCCTGCTCGCCCAGGTGCTGCTCGACCTCGCGAGTTGTTTCCTCATTGCGGCTCTCGCGGCCCGGCTGGCTCCCCAGCCGGCGAAGGACCGTGTCTGGCTTGCGGCCCTGTGGCTTGCTGTCCTCTGCCCCTTCTTGGCGAACTACGCGGCTGTGCCGCTCACCGAGGTCTTGGCGGCGTCGCTTTCCGCGGCGACGCTGTTGCTGCTGGTCCGCGCCTGGCAGCGAGAGGAGGCGGGTGCCGCGTCCTGCGACCGCGCCGGCTGGCTGCTCGCCGGAATCGCGGCGGGCCTGGCAACGCTGGTGCGCGCGGAGTCACCACTGCTCCTGGCGGCCGCGGCGCTTGCCATCGTGACAACCTGCGTGGCGCGCCGCCAGTGGTTGCGCATGGTCCGCGCCGCGACCTGGCTGGCCGCGGGGCTGCTGCTGCCGCTCATTCCATGGGGAGTGCGCAATGCAGTGACGCTTGGCCGGGTGCAGTTGCTCGCCGCCCGCTATGCGGAATCTTCGGGCGAGTTCGTCCCGCGCGGGTTCTATGCATGGACAAACACCTGGCTGGTGCGCTTCCGTGATGTTTACCTTGTGCCGTGGAAGCTCGAGGATCAGCCGATCCAGATCGATGATCTGCCGTGGTATGCGTTCGATTCGCCCCTCGAGCGGGAGCGTGTGGCCCGCCTTCTCGACCAGTACAACGACGACCTGGCCGTCTCGCCGCGGCTCGATAGTGAGTTCGCCGCTCTCGCGCGCGAACGCACTGCCCGACAGCCGTTGCGCACCTGGCTGTGGGTACCGGCGCAGCGCATTGCCACCCTGTGGTTCACCCCTCGCGTCGAACTCCTGCCCGTTTCCGGCCACCTGACGCCGTTCTGGGAGAAATGGGAGTATGACCGGGGAGACCTGCTGGTGACGCTGGGCGCCGGCGCCGTAAACCTGATCTACGTGCTGCTGGCCATCGCCGGATGCTGGGAGGTTCTCGCGGGCCACCGGCTGCGAGTCGGCGGCCGCGCTCCGCTGCCCTTGCCGCCCGCGCCGCCGGGTGTGATGTTTCTCTTCGCCTACCTCGTCGTGCGGACCCTGTTTCTAACGCACGTGGAGACGCCGGAGCCGCGCTACGTGCTCGTGTGCTTCCCTGCCGTGATCGCCGTCGCCGCGCAGGCCTGGCGGCGCCTGTAGGGGCTAAGCCTAGTCCACCCAGTCGGCGATAAAGATGTTGGTCTCGCCGCGCTCCTTCCCATTGCGGTTGGCCGCCCAGATCAGCATCTTTCCATCCGAGCTGAACATCGGAAACGCGTCGAACTGCGGATCGAACGTCACCTGCTCCAGGCCTGTCCCGTCCTCATTGATCACGTACAAGTCGAAGTTGCGTCCCTTGGGGTCCAGCCGGTTGGAGGAGAAAATGATCCGCTTCCCGTCGGGGTGGAAGAATGGCGCGAAGCTGGCCGCCCCGAAATGCGTGATCTGCCGCCTCTTTGTTCCGTCCGCGTTCATCACGAAAATCTCGAACCGGCGCGGGTGCAGTTCGTAGGTGCGCAGCAGCTCTTTGTAGTCGGCCACTTCTTCGGGCGTCTCCGGATGGTAGGCGCGGTACACGATCTTCTTCCCGTCGGCGGAGAAGTACGGCCCGCCGTCGTAACCCAGCTCGTTCGTCAGGCGGCGCACGTTCTTCCCTTCCGCGTCCATCGTGTAGATGTCCAGGTCGCCATCGCGCAGCGAGGTGAACACAATCGTTTTTCCGTCCCGCGAAATGGTGGCTTCCGCGTCGTACCCGAACGTGCCGGTCAGGCGCTGCACGTCGCTCCCGTCGGGCTTGGCCTTGTAGATGTCGTACTCCGGGTAGAGCTTCCACACGTAGCCGCGGCTCCAGTCCGGTGGCGGCGGGCAGGCCGGTCCGGCGCCGCGCGTAGATGCGTAGATGATGTGCTTGCCGTCCGGGAAGAAGTAACCGCACGTGGTACGTCCGCCGCCGCTGGAGACCATTCGCTTGTTCGACCCGTCCACGTTCATTGTGTAAATCTGGTCGCACGAGTGTGTGTCCGGACGAAACTGGTAGATCACCTGCTTGTCGTCCGCGGAAAAATAGGCCTCGGCGTTTTCCCCTCCGAAGGTGAGCTGCCGGACGTTCCGCAGGTGTTTCTCCTCGGGCAGCGCCGGGCCCTGTGCCGGCGCGCTCTGCGCCTGCCGGCGCGCCGCGATAAGCACGGGCACCGAGGCCGCCAGGCCAACGGCCACGAACAGCAGCGCACCGGCGGCAGATCCACGGATTCGGCCAGAAGTCATTTCCACTCCTCCCACTTGATTTGAACCGCGCTAGCTCTCTCCGGGCGGCTCCGGATGAATCGTGACACGTGCAACCTGCGGGAAGCGCTCGCGCACGCGGTCGGCGAGCGCGCCGGTCACGTCGTGTACTTCCGTAATTGGCAGCGCGCCCTGCATGGTGCACTTGCAGGAGACCACGATGCGATTTTCCGTGCGCCGCACCTGCACGTGCGAGCACTGCACCAGTTCGTGGTACTCGCTGCCCAGGCTGTTGATGTATTCCTGTACGGAACGCCCCAGGTCCTTCATCGCGTCCGCCGAGGGAATGTGGCCGCCCATCGGCTCGATATGGATGTTCACCTCGGACGCGTCCGCGATGCCGGCCAGCACGTCGCGCTCGAGTTCGGTGGCGGCCCGATGCGCCGCGACCAGCGAGAGCGACTCGTCCACCTCGAGATGCATGTCGAGATACAGCCTGCCGTCGAGCTGGTTGGCCACCACGTCGTGAATTGCCAGGCCGCGCCGCTGCGCTATGGCCCGCACCTGGTCGAACACATTTTCGTTCGAGCCCGCGCGCGGCTCCATGTGCACCATGACGTCGGCGGGCACCAGGTCCTTGATGCGTTTCTCGACTTCGTCGCTCACTGCGTGCACCTGTTCAAAGGTTGCCGTTCGCGAAACGCTGATGGTCACATCCACGAAATAGCGCTTGCCGGCGCGGCGCGCGCGCACCCGGTCCACTGACAACACGCCCTCGATGCCCGCCACGCGATTCTCGATGACGCCCTGCAGGCCGCGAGGCGCCGTGTCCAGAAGTGTCTCCAGCGTTTTCTGCCCCAGCCGCGAGCCCACTCGAATCACGACGCCGGCGACGAACAGCCCGGCCAGCGGGTCCGCGTAGCGCAGCCAGGGCATCTCGTACCGCTCGCCCGCGGCCGTAAGCAGCAGGCCTCCGATGACCGCCAGCGTGCTCCAGATATCCGTCGAGAAGTGCAGCGCATCCGCCTCCAGCGCTTCGCTGCCGTACTTGCTCGCCACCTGATTCAACGCGCGCGCGCGCACGACGTCCACGGCCAGGCACAACAACAGGATGAGCACCGCGGTCACGCTCGGGCGGACGCTCACACCGTGAAAGAACAGCCGTTCGATCGCCTCGTAAACGATGAACAGCGACGTGGCCAGCAGCAACAGCGTCTCCACGAACGCGGAAAAGCTCTCGATCTTCTCGTGGCCGTAGAGATGACCCTCATCCGGCGGCTGGCTGGCCACGCGGATCGAAAGGTAGGTCACAATCGCAGCGATCAGGTCGAGCGTGGAATGCAGGGCTTCCGACAGCACGCCCAGGCTGCCCGTGGCAATCGAGAGAAAACCCTTCAGGACGACCAGCAGCAGCGCCGAAAACACCGACGCGCCCGCCGCAAGCCTCTTCTCCCGGATTTCCTCATGCTGGCTCACGCAGTCGGAATGGTACAGCAATTGCCCGCACGGGGCAGCCGCGCCCGGTGCCCCGCGCGAGCCGTTGCGACGCGAAACGCCGGGACGCCTTGACTCCCGTTAACTTGCCGCATAGCTTTCTCTGGCATCAACTGAGGATAAAGAGTAGTCTCCGCTCACTTTGTGAATGGGCCTTTGGGAGAGGAAATGAGAAGACCGTGCCTTGCGATCGCTTGCCTGCTCCTTCTGCCGGCGACGGCCGTACATGCCCAGGACGCGGCCGCAGTCTGGGATGCCATCGGGCGTCCGGCCGGCGACCCGGCAAAGGTCGCCACCGTCGAGAACATCCAGTTGCAGAGGGACGCCATCCACATCACGTTCACCGATGGCCAGATTCAGTGCGCGCAGCCTGCGGCCGGCGGCAAGATTCTGGGAGCGGCATTCAGAGGACACGGGCGCGTCCAGGTCACGCCGCCGAATCGGATGGAGATCCAGCAGTTGACGCTGCTGGGCGGGCAGCCGGCCCTCGACCTGGAGTTCAGCGAAGCGGCGCTGTTCTTCACTGACGGAGCCTGCGAGGAAATCGCGCAGCAGGCGAAGTTCGCGCAGGGAAGCGGTCCTGCGGACCTGCTGAAAAGCAGGATGGACGAGCAGGAGGCCGACGGGACGACCTTCAAGCCGCGCATGCTGCAGGCGTTGCTTTCCGCGACCGACGCCAAGAAAGCAGGTGTGTTCTTCGCCGACTTGAAGACGAAGGACAAAGGCTGGGTCGAATTCCATTACGACGCCCTCGAGTTGGAGGAAGTCAGGGTCGGCCGCTGGCGGGATTGGGGCCGTGGACGCGGCTTCGACACCTGGCTCAGCTTTCCGGCCGGCGGCCGCTCCCCTCAAGACGTGGACCGCGCGCCGGACGCTAAAGACACGTATGCGACGCCGCGGTACACGCTGGACGTGAGCGTCACATCCGGGGCAGAGATGACTGTGGCGGCAAAGGTGGTGGTCGAACACCTCGCGTCCGGTGAGCGCGCCCTGCTGTTCGACTTCGACTCCAACCTGCGCGTGGACTCGGTGAAGGACGAGAAGGGCGCTTCCCTGCCGTTCTTCCAGGCCCGCGAGCGAAAGGACGCCCGCTCGTCGACAGGAGACTACCTCGTCGTGGTTCTGCCGGCGCCGGCTTCGAAAGGACAGAGCACCGCGCTTGATCTTCACTATGGCGGCAAGCGCGTGGTGACCAAAGTGGGGTCGGGAAACTACTTCTGCGAGAGCTTCGGCTGGTATCCGGGCCGGGAAAGCGCCTGGTACGAACGGCACACGTTCGACCTGACCTTCCACGTCCCGAAGCAGTTCATCCTGACGGCAACGGGGGTCAAAGCTTCGGAAGACGTCCAGGGCGGCACAACTGTTTCGGTCTGGCATAACGAGGCGCCTCTGGTCGTCGCGGGTTTCGGCTTCGGCGACTTCAAGGTCGTGACGCAGAAGGCGGGCGACGTCGACGTGGAGGTGTACGCGGCGCGCAACGCGGACGACATCTTCGCGGCAATCGGGGCCGCGGTGCCGAGCGGCGGGCTGGGCGTGTTCAGTCCTTCGCAGATGGCGAACACCATGGTGGCGGAAATCTCGCAGATGGTGCGCGTGTTCCAGTACTACTTTGGCGCGTACCCTTACACGCGCCTGTCGGCCACGAACATTCCATACGCTTATGGCCAGGGCTGGCCGATGCTGCTGTACCTCTCGGCCCTTTCCTTCCTCGACTCCACGCAGCGGAACGCACTGGGCTTCAACGGTGTGTCGCAGGTGGAACAAACCGACTTCTTCCGCGCGCACGAGACCTCACATCAGTGGTGGGGCCACAAAGTGGCCTGGAAGACGTATCACGACCAGTGGATGTCGGAAGGGTTTGCGCAGTTCTCGGGAAACCTGTACGTGCAGCTGCGCCGGAGCATGGACGATTACCTG
>Ga0335079_10008880_pt1 | contig 11454 bp, 8 predicted proteins | sample Lox_Sample_33_FD_206719 | JGI IMG/M metagenome (GOLD analysis project Ga0335079, IMG submission 206719) | Soil microbial communities from Loxahatchee National Wildlife Refuge, Florida, United States - Lox_Sample_3.3 | ecosystem: Environmental > Terrestrial > Soil > Wetlands | place: USA: Florida... | reverse complement strand
TAGCTACATTTATGGCAAGGCGGTGTTCGGCTACTGGCCTGTGGATAAGATGGGGCGTGTGCGGTAAAACCGTGCAATTCGTGGGACTCACGGCGCTTGGCCGATCCTGTAATCCCTGCTAAAATCTCTAAAATCCACTCCCCCGGAGAATGAATGCAAGCCATTCTTGCGCTGGAAGATGGCAAAGTCTTCCGCGGCAAAGGCTACGGTGCCAAAGGCGAATGTTACGGGGAAGTAGTTTTTAATACTTCCATCACCGGCTATCAGGAAATTTTCACCGATCCTTCCTACTGCGGTCAGATTGTCGTTCTTACCAACCCTGAGATTGGAAATTACGGGACCAACCCGGAAGACAATGAAGCGACCCGGCCTTACATCGAAGGACTGGTGGTGCGGGAATTCTCACGAGTCAGCTCAAACTGGCGTTCCCAGCAGGTAGCGGAAGAGTATCTCGAGCAGTTCAAGGTTCCGGTTCTGGCTGATATTGACAGCCGGTCACTGGTGCGCCACTTGCGAGACCATGGCGTGCAACGCGGAGTCATTTCCACTCTCGAGAGCGATCCGGAAAAGTTGATCGCAAAGGCGCGTTCCATCCCCAAGATGGATGGAACCGACCTGGCCAAGGTGGTGACCACCAAGAATACCTACGTATGGGACACCGGAGAACGCTCGCATTTGCCGGATGAGGTTGTCGGAGTAAAGGACACGCCCGCGCGCTTTCATGTGGTGGCCTACGACTACGGAATCAAGCAGAATATCCTGCGCAAGTTGCGAGGCGAAGGATGCAAAGTGACGGTGGTGCCGGCGCAGACTCCCGCAGAGGATGTGCTTGCCCTGAAGCCAAACGGGGTGTTTCTCTCCAATGGCCCCGGAGACCCGGAACCGTGCACTTACGCAGTGGATAACATTCGCCGCCTTTTGGGCAGACAGCCGATCTTCGGAATCTGCCTCGGACATCAGCTTACCGGGATTGCGCTGGGCGGGAAGACCTACAAGCTGAAGTTCGGCCATCACGGGGGAAATCATCCGGTGAAGCAGTTGACGACGGGCAAGGTGGAGATCACGGCGCACAACCACAACTTTGCGGTTGATCCGGATTCGCTGCCGATGAGCGAAGTCGAATTGACCCACATGGACTTGAACGACAACACGCTGGAGGGCTTGCGGCACCGTAACCTGCCGCTATTCAGCGTGCAGTATCACCCGGAAGCATCGCCGGGCCCTCACGACTCGCATTATCTGTTCAAGGATTTCGTGAAGATGATGGAGGAGTGGAAGGGATGAGAATGTGTTTTGCTCTTTGTCATTCCGAGCGAAGTGGAAGCGTTCGCAGGACTAGGTTTTGAAAGGGCGCGGCTTGAGCCGCGCCGCATAAATATGAATTAGACGAACGCGCCGATGAGGCGCAATCACATGAAACCCAAACGAGAGCACGCGACCAACAACGCTCAGACCTATATGCTCACAACCAACACGTGGGCACGGCGGGCTCTCTTTCGCAACGAGAGGTGGGCGAGGCTCTTGATCGATACGATCTATCACTATCGTGGCTCGGCGTATTCGCTGCATGAATTCGTAGTCATGCCCGACCACATCCACGTCTTGTTGACGCCGCTAACGTCCGTTGAGAAGGCCGCTCAATTCATCAAAGGCGGATTCTCGTTTCGAGCCAAGAAAGAACTCGGTTCGAATATGGAGGTCTGGCAAGCGGGCTTCCAGGATCACCGCATCCGCGATGCGGCGGATTACGATGTGCACGTGAACTATGTTTACCAGAATCCTTTGCGTCAGCGGTTATGCGAACGGATCGAGGACTACCCGTATTCCTCCGCATTTGCAGGATTCGAATTGGATGACCGCCCACAGGGGCTAAAGCCCCTCGGTATTGGAGCGGCCAGCGGCGCGCCTGAAGGCGCGCCCTTTCAAAGCAATAGTTCACAGCAGGAAGTCCCGACCAAGAAAGCCGCACTATCGGAATCCAGTACACCTGATGAAGACAAGATTGCATAAATGCCCAAGCGCACTGACATCAAGACGACGCTGCCGATAGCCGGTCCACGGCGATCCGTAGTGGCCGCCTGGTGTTGCCGCGTCTTGTTATTTGCTGTCGCGACCTCGAGTGGCTTCGCCTGTTCAACCTCTGCAACCCCGACCGAGATTGGCCGCCACTTCCGAGTAGAGGTCACGAACCAGGGAAAGGCTGTCGAGGGTCTTCAGATTGGCCTGGACACGTATCCCCGAGGCATCGAGAAGAGCCAAACCCTTTCCATCCTTCGCACCAACGCAAACGGCGTTGCGGAGTTCCAGAAGGTTCACCCGGGGCTGTATTTCATCGCGATCAAACATCCGGCCTACGGCTATTCCAGTGTGATCCGGGTCATGCGTCACCCTCCGAAAGGCAGCGCAGAGAGCGTATCGTTCGACTGGCCAGGGTGGAAGCCTCTTACCGCGCAGTCCGTTTCAGGCCTTCTCAACGGACATGTCGGAACTGACAGAGGTTTAGCAAAGGATTTGGCGCAGCCGGCTTACAGCCCGGTTCAGGGAGCAAAAATCACGCTCTCGAAATTTGCCACCAATGAAGCGCTGGAGTCCCAGACAACGTCGGTATCCGGAATGTTTACTTTTTCTGCGGTGCCGGCAGGCGAGTATTTCCTGCGCATAGAAACTCCGGTATCGGACTCGGTTCGCTGGCTCTATCCCCATGATGGCTACGTGCCGATCATGGTCGATCCGTCCGCGACCTTTGCGAGTCTCAGTCTGTTTCTTGATGACGCCATCTGCGGCGAACTCGCGTATGAACAGCGGCCAAAAGAATGACCCGATAACCCATGCCCAAGCGCACTGACATCTCGAAGGTTCTAGTCCTCGGCTCCGGGCCCATCATCATTGGCCAATCGGCGGAATTCGATTACTCCGGCACGCAAGCCTGCAAGGCCCTCAAGTCGGAGGGATTTGAGGTAATTCTCGCGAACTCGAATCCGGCCACGATTATGACGGATCCCGAGTCGGCCGACCGCACTTACATCGAGCCGCTGACCCGCGAATACCTCGAAGAGATCATCCGCATCGAGCGCGAAATGTCTCCGGGAGCAGGTATTGCACTCTTGCCCACGGTGGGCGGGCAGACCGCGTTGAACCTGGCCATCGAACTTTCCGACGGAGGCGTGCTCGATCGATACAACGTCAGCCTGATCGGTGCCAATGTTGGAGCCATCAAGAAAGCCGAAGACCGGCTATTCTTTAAAGACGCGATGCAGAAGATCGGCCTCGACGTGCCCAAGTCGGCGCTGGTGAACAATCTCAAAGACGGCCTGGAATTCGCCGGGAAAATCGGGTTCCCGGTCATCGTGCGGCCGTCGTTTACGCTGGGCGGCAGCGGCGGAGGCATCGCCTACAACCGCGAAGAAATGCTCGAAGTGCTGGCGCGCGGACTGGATTTCTCTCCCGTACACGAGGCGCTGATCGAAGAGTCCGTCCTGGGATGGAAGGAATTCGAACTGGAAGTCATGCGCGACCTGCGCGACAACGTCATCGTCATCTGCTCGATCGAAAACTTCGATCCGATGGGCGTGCACACCGGCGACTCGATCACCGTGGCACCCGCGCAGACGCTGACCGACCGGGAATACCAGAAGATGCGGGATGCCGCGCTTGCCGTCATCCGAGAGATCGGGGTGGAGACGGGCGGATCGAACATTCAATTTGGCATTCACCCCGGCAACGGGCGCATGGTGGTGATTGAAATGAACCCGCGGGTGTCGCGGTCTTCGGCCCTGGCATCGAAGGCCACCGGGTTTCCAATTGCCAAGATCGCCGCCAAGCTGGCCGTGGGTTACACGCTCGATGAGATTCCGAATGACATCACGCGCAAGACGCCGGCCTGCTTCGAGCCCACGCTCGACTACGTAGTCGTCAAGATTCCCAAATGGCAGTTCGAGAAATTTCCCGGCGCGGATGAGAACCTGGGCCCGCAGATGAAGTCGGTCGGGGAGGTCATGGCGATCGGGCGAACGTTCAAAGAAGCCTTGATGAAGGGCGTACGCGCGCTGGATACGGGGAAGCGAATTGGCGGGCAGAAGATAGAACCCAAGATTCTGACGCAGCGCCTCGTAACCCCTCATCCCGAACGGCTCTCCTACGTGCAATACGCGCTGCGCCAGGGACACACGGTCAAGCAAGTCGCAAAGATGACGTCGATTGATCCCTGGTTCCTGTATCAGCTCAAAGAAATAAACGACATGCAGCTTGAGGTCGAGAAGCACCCCATGGAATCGGTGCCAGGCGCTGTGGTGCGCGAGGCCAAACGCATGGGCTTCTCAGACGGGCGGCTGGCTGGAACATGGCGGCTCGAGGGCAAAGGCGACCAGGAGAAGATTCGCCATCTGCGCAAGAAACACGCAGTCCGGGCCGTTTACAAGCGAGTGGACACGTGCGCGGCGGAATTCGAGAGCTACACCCCCTATCTGTATTCCACCTACGAGGATGAGGACGAGGCTGCGCCGACGCCGAAGAAGAAGGTGATCATTCTAGGCAGCGGGCCTAACCGTATTGGGCAGGGAATTGAGTTCGACTACTGCTGTTGCCACGCATCTTTCGCGCTGCGCGACGACGGTTACGAGACGATCATGATCAATTGCAACCCTGAGACCGTCTCTACCGACTACGACACCAGCGATCGCCTCTACTTCGAACCTCTGACGCTGGAGGATGTGTTCGCAATTTACGAGCACGAGTCGGCCTCCGGCGCTCCGATCGGCGTGATCGTTCAGTTCGGCGGGCAGACCCCTCTCAACCTGGCGCTGCCTTTGAAAGCGGCGGGCGTCAATATTATCGGCACATCTCCCGAATCGATTGACCTGGCCGAGGACCGCAAGCGCTTCAACAAACTGCTGGAGGAATTGCAGATTCCGCAAGCGCCCGGAGTCATGGTGGCCTCGGTCGAGGAGGCTATCGAAGGCGCACGGCGTGTGCAATATCCGGTGCTGGTGCGGCCTTCGTATGTGCTCGGCGGACGCGCCATGGTCATCGCATACGATGAAGAAAGCGTCGTCCGCTACATGAAGGAGGCTGTCGAATATTCCCACGACCGGCCGATCCTGATCGACCATTTTCTCGAGGACGCTGTCGAGGTTGATGTGGATGCGTTATCGGATGGTGAAGACGTCGTGATCGGCGGGATTATGCAACACATCGAGGAAGCCGGCATTCACTCCGGCGACTCTTCGTGCGTGCTGCCAGCCGTGGATATTCCCGAGCCGCTTTTGAACCGCATGCGCGACTACACGTTCAAGCTGGCGCGAGCGTTGAAGGTGGTCGGGCTGATGAACATCCAGTTTGCCATCCCACGCTCGAACGGCAATTCCCGGGGGAACGGGGCCGAGGGCGGCACGGTGTATGTGCTTGAGGTGAACCCGCGGGCTTCGCGCACGGTTCCTTATGTTTCGAAGGCCACCGGCGTTCCCATGGCCAAGATTGCGGCGCGGCTGATGACGGGACGTAAGCTGCGCGAATTTCTCCCGGAATTCATCGAGCGCCGTGCAGATCTCGATACCGGACGCTGCTTCTACGTTAAGTCGCCAGTCTTTCCCTGGAACAAGTTTCCCGGCGTGGACACCGTACTTGGACCAGAGATGAAATCTACCGGAGAAGTCATGGGCGTCGGCGATAACTTCGGTGAAGCGTTCGCCAAGGCGCAGGTAGCAGCCGGACAGAAGCTGCCGACCCAAGGCACGGTGTTCATCAGCGTCACCGACCACGACAAACCGAATGTGGCTGAAGTGGCCCGCAAATTTGTCGACATGGGATTCAAGCTGGTAGCCACCGCGGGCACGGCGGATGCGCTCGAAGCTGCGGGTATGAAAGTCGAGCGCGTCTACAAAGTAAAGGAAGGCCGTCCAAACGTTGTGGACCTGATCAAGGGCGAGCGCATTCAGCTCATCATCAATACGCCCACCGGGTTAGAGCCCTGGTTTGACGAAAAAGCCATACGGCGTGCAGCCGTCAATGCCCGCATTACCTCGATTACCACTCTCTCGGCGGCGCGCGCGGCAGCCGAGGGCATCGCAGCGCTACAGAGAGGCGAAGTGAAAGTCGAGGCGCTCCAGCGCTTGCACGCTGAAAGGCACGTTCGCCGCTAGAGCAGAACTTCGAGACGGCAGTGGTTCCGCACAACCCCTCGAAGCGGTATTCTGTTCTCGGAGTGTCACTATGCTGCTGCACGGCGTCTTTCCTCCCATTACGACGCCCTTCTATCCTGAGGGCAATGTCTACTTCAAGAAATTGCAAGTGAACGTCGAGCGTTACTCGAAGACTCCCGTAGCGGGAATCGTAGTGCTGGGCTCGACCGGCGAAGCCATCCTGCTCTCGGATCTCGAACGGCGTGATGTCCTGCAGTCGGCCAGGGAAGCGACCGCTCCGAATAAGGTCCTGATCGCCGGCACGGCGACGGAATCAGCCGACGGGACCCTGCAGCTCACCGAATACGCCGCCAAACTGGGATATGACGTGGCCATGGTGCGCACACCACACTATTACAAGAAGCAGATGCAAGCGCCCAACATGCTTGCCTTTTACCGCTTCGTCGCCGACCGCTCGCCGCTGCCGGTCATCATCTATAACTTTCCGCAAGCCACGGGGTACGACATTCCCGCCGAGATCGTGATCGAACTCGCCGAGCATCCGAATCTCATCGGAATTAAGGAATCGAGCGGGGACGTAGAGAAGGTACGAAAGATGGTCGAAGCGACACGTCGCGTACCGCGTACGGCCACGGTCACTGAGACCTTCGAGGCCGTCACCCCACGCATGCTGAAGGCCGGAGAAGGGAACGGCGGGGAACTGGTATCGATTGCTGACTTGGCGCGCGTGGGTGGCGCGACGGGCAAGCCGTCGTCATCTGGTGTGAGCGTGATTTCCGGATTGAAGACCCGCCAGAAAGAAGTCGGCTTCCAGGTACTGGTGGGCGCAGCACAGAAGCTGGAGCCGTCACTGCAAGCCGGGGCCGTGGGGGCAATTTTGGCTTTTGCCGATCCTGCACCGACCGCATGTTATGAGATCTACGCTGCCTGGAAGGAAGGCGACGAAGCCCTTGCCCGGTTGAAACAGGAGCGGATCGTCAGGGCCGCGCAGCGGGTAGTCGGCGAGCTTGGAATTCCGGGGGTGAAGTATGCGATGGATTTCAACGGCTACTTCGGCGGCCCGGTGCGATTGCCGCTGCTGCCACTGACGGCAGAGGGCAAGGCAGAGATTGAAGGCCTGTTAGAGGACATCCGAAACTGACGCACGCCGCTTTCTCGGTGTACAAGCCTTGTGGAATACGCGCTGTTAATGTAATATTTATTGAACGAACGTTCGAACTTTTATGTCGGCCTCGATTCCCCTGGCAACGTCTCTCTCCAATCGGCAGCAAGCGCCTGTGCTTTCCCGCACGCAGCAGCGCTTTGAGCGAAGGCTGGCCAAGATTCTGCTGCACGCCACCGAGGTTTTTTATGACAAGGGATACGAGGGCGCCTCGATGCGCGACCTTTCGCGCGCGAGTGGCATATCTTTGTCGGGTCTTTACTACTATTTTGAGTCCAAAGAGAAACTGCTTTACCTGATCCAGAAGCACACGTTCAGCACGATTGTCGAAAACCTGCGCGAGCGACTGGATTCGGTCAGCGACCCCGAAGAACGCATCCGGTTGTTCATTCTGAATCATCTGGACTACTTCCTGGCCAATCGCAAAGCCATGAAGGTTCTGTCTCACGAAGACGACGTGCTGAAGAATGGCTACGGGGCAGAGGTGGCGGCGATCAAGCGAGAGTATTACCGCATCTGTCTCGGCCTATTGGAGGATTTCAAACGCGCGAAGAGACTGGAATTCTCCAGTCGAATGGCGGTGCTGAGCCTGTTTGGCATGATGAACTGGATCTACACCTGGTATAAGCCTCGCATTGACGCAGATGCGCAGCAGATGGCGAGGGAAATGGGTGATATCTTCTTGCGGGGCATAAGCGCACCAGGAAATAGCAGGCACCCGCGAAAAAAGAAATCGGCAACCAACTGAGATTTCATAACTGAAAAAGGAGTCTGGAATGGCAACCACAATGCAGCCGACGGCTGGCGAATCAACGAAGACCCTGATCAATTACCGCACGGAAGGCGGCGTCGCAGTAATCGAGATGTATGACCCGCCGGCCAATACCTACACCTATGAAATGAACCGGCAACTGGATGAGGCGATTCTGAAAGCCCGTATGGACAACGATGTCTATGTCATGGTTTTGACGGGTGCGGGCGATAAGTTCTTCTCGGCCGGCGCAAACATCAAGATGCTTTCGAGCGTGGATCCCACGTTCAAGTACTACTTCTGTCTTCACGCCAACGAGACGCTGCTGCGCCTCGAGCACACGCCGAAACTGGTGATCGCCGCTATTAACGGGCACTGCGTTGGCGGCGGCCTTGAGATCGCCATGGCGGCGGATATTCGCATTGCACGCCAGGATGCAGGCAAAATCGGGCTCCCCGAAGTCAACCTTGGCGTTCTGCCGGGTACTGGTGGCACACAGCGGCTTTCGCGCCTGGTGGGGAAGAGCAAAGCCATTGAGTTGATGGTGACGGGGAACACCTTCTCGTTCGAAGAGGCGAAGGAACTGAACATCATTAACGACATCTTCGAGCGCGAGGGCTTCATGGCGAACATCATGGAGTACGCCCGCCAGTTCTGCCCGCCGAACAAAGCGGCAAAGGCCGTGGGACGCATCAAGCGCGCAGTGCAGACGGGGTGGGAGATTCCCATGGAGTCGGCGCTGGCCGTCGAACGCGAGAATCAGCAGTTGCTCTTCCAGAGCGAGGATGCGAAGGAAGGCCTTGCCGCGTACGTCGAGAAGCGGCCGGCGAACTTCAAGGCAAAGTAACGCTGCTCTGAAGGGACTGAGCGGCAGAGAACCGTAGCGGGACGGGCTAAATAGCCCGTCCCACAAGATCGAGGATGGAATGCTGACAGCGACCAAGACCAAACTATCCCCAGGCCGCCTGCTGATTGATGGCCAGTGGGTGGATACTGTTAAGAAATTCGATACGGTGAATCCGGCGACCGGCGAGGTGCTCACCCAGCTCGCCCAGGCCTCTGCCGCGGATGTGGATCGCGCGGTCGCAGCGGCCCGCCGGGCTTTTGAAGACCGCAATGGCCCCTGGCGCAAGATGTCGGCCAGCGAGCGTGGCCGCCTGATCTGGAAACTTGCCGACCTGCTCGAGAAGAATATCGACGAAGTCGCCGAGCTTGAGACGCTCGATAACGGCAAGCCCATTTTCGAATCTCGCTACGTCGATATGCCCATGGTCATCGACGTTCTGCGCTACTACGCGGGCTGGGCGACGAAGATTCACGGCGAGACCGTCAACACCTTCGACAACGCATTCACCTACACATTGCGCGAACCGCTCGGCGTGGTCGGAATGATTGTGCCGTGGAATTTTCCGCTGCTGCTGGCTTCCTGGAAGCTCGGACCGGCGCTCGCCTGCGGCAATACGGTCGTATGGAAACCCGCCAGCCTGACTCCGCTGACGGCAGTACGTTTCGGAGAACTGGCGGTCGAAGCCGGGGTACCCGCCGGAGTGATCAATGTCCTCACCGGAAGTTCGGAAGTCGGAAGGATCATGGTTCGCCATCCGGGAATCGATAAGATCGCGTTTACCGGTTCTACAGAAGTCGGAAAGGAAATCATGCGCGGAGCCGCCGACACCATGAAGCGCGTGACACTCGAGTTGGGCGGCAAGTCTCCGAACATTGTTTTCGCGGATGCGGACATCGACAACGCAGTAAAGGGCGCGATCACCGGCATCTTCTACGGCAAGGGCGAGGTCTGCAACGCGGGGTCCCGGTTATTTGTTGAGAGTAAAGTGCAGGACGAATTTCTCGAAAAACTGGTTGCCCGCGCTAACAAGATGCGGCCGGCCGATCCGCTCGATCCCAAGACTCGCATGGGCGCAATTGTCAGCCAGGAGCAGATGCAGACGGTTCTGGGATACATCGAGGCAGGCAAGAAAGAAGGCGCGAAGCTCTTGGCTGGCGGGAGTCGCGTTTCCATCGACGGCAGCAAGGGGTTCTTTATCGAGCCGACTATCTTCGGCGACGTCAAGAACGACATGAAGATCGCCCAGGAAGAGATTTTTGGCCCTGTGCTCGCCACGCTGCGCTTTGAGGACATCGACGAAGTCATTGCCCAGGCGAACGATAATCCGTACGGCCTGGCATCGGCGGTATGGACTCGCGACGTCAAAAAAGCACACCTGGTTTCGCGGCAGCTTAAGGCCGGCACGGTCTGGATCAACACCTACGGGCTGATGGATGCGGCCCTGCCGTTCGGCGGTTATAAGAGCTCCGGGTTCGGCCGCGAGCTGGGCGAAAGGGCTCTAGAGCATTACACCGAGAACAAAACAGTTTGGATGAATTTGGGATGAAAGCGTTGACCATCGGGAACAGCGCAGCACAGCAAACTCTGGTTTCGTTGGGCTCTGTGGCGAATAAAAGAGGATTAATCCTATGCCTGGCAAAGTAGCAAAAATCGGAACCTTCAGTGACTGGGTCGGCCTTTTCGATGACTGGCGGAAAGACATCGGCGTCAATCACGACGACATCGCCAATTTTCATTTCGACACTCTCTACGGTGCCATCGAGACAGAGGAGATTCAGTTCGGCTCGTTCAAAGGCCGCAAGAAGTGGGAAAACCTGCGGCAGGTGCCTACCCAGCAAATGCGCGACGCCCTGATCAACCTGATCGTCTACCAGGGCGATACCGAGTTTGCCAGTGTCGAGCAGCAGCGGCATCTATTTGAGTCCGCTCCCACAGACTGGGACCGCAACGCTCTCACCCGCGTCATGATCGAAGAAATGCGCCATGGCTGGCAGATGTGCGCCCTGTTGATGGCCCACTTCGGATACTCCGGCAAGGTGGAAGCGCAAAAGATGCTGGAGCGCCGTGCTTTCGAAAATAAACGCCTGCTGGGCGCTTTCAACGTCGACGTTGACAACTGGATGGATTTTTACACTTACACCGATTTTGTTGACCGCGACGGTAAGTTCCAGTTGCAGATGCTGAAGTACTCAGCGTTCGCCCCGCTCGGCCGGTCCATGTCTTACATGCTGAGGGAAGAAGCCTTTCATATGGGAACCGGCAACGACGGTATTCGCCGGGTGGTGGAAGCGGGCGTCATTCCCGGTTGGCTGATCCAGAAGTATCTCAACAAGTGGATCTCCTGTTCCTATGATCTCTTCGGCACCGACCATTCGTCCTCGGCGCATTGGTCCTATGTCTGGGGTATTAAGGGACGCTACGACGAACCCAAGAACGAACATACAGCCGACCTCGACGAATTGAACGACTACAATCGCGGCCTTTATCGCGACGAAGTGGCCGGCTTGATCGAGCGTTTTAACGGCGTTCTGAAGCCTGGGCAGGCGAAGCTCTACGC
>Ga0335079_10008877_pt1 | contig 11456 bp, 7 predicted proteins | sample Lox_Sample_33_FD_206719 | JGI IMG/M metagenome (GOLD analysis project Ga0335079, IMG submission 206719) | Soil microbial communities from Loxahatchee National Wildlife Refuge, Florida, United States - Lox_Sample_3.3 | ecosystem: Environmental > Terrestrial > Soil > Wetlands | place: USA: Florida... | reverse complement strand
CCATGGTTAGCGTGGTGTAGCGTTTCAGCGTTTCGATATGGTCGAAGCCTTCCTGGATGGCGCCGCGCAAGTCGGCGGTGCTGACGTCGTTACAGAAGCAGACGAACGAACGCTTGTGGTGCGCTACCTCAGGCCCTGAAAACGGCTCGAGCGACGCTCCGGTCACTTCGCCCACGGCGCTGACGTTCACCGGCAAATCCAGAGGCAGGAATGCCCCGCGCTCTTCGTCCCACGCAATCTTCGCGCCCGCCTGATGCAGAAGACCGCTATCGGGCACGCGCGGGCCGCAAATCACCACCAGGTCGCAGGGAAAGTCGCCGTTTTTCGACCGAATGGCGCTGACATGCGCTGAGCCCGTGGCTGAAATCACATCATCCGGCGCCATAGTGGCCACCAGGCTGACTCCACTCTCGCGCAAATCGTCGGCTACTTCGTCGCCCTGATTGCCGTCAGCCACGATCGCCGCCCGATTCCCAGGCTTGATTCCGTGCAGGTGAATCAGCCGCTGGACCGCCGTCGACAACATGATGCCCGGCAGATCATTGTTCTCAAATGCGAAGGGAACTTCATACGCGCCCGTCGCCACCACCACGCGCTTAGCGCGCAGGTGAATCAAGCGTTCCACGGCGCCGGGATGGGGATTCGCCTGCAGCACACCCAACAGGTTCCCCTCGTACAGGCCGAAACAATAGGCTTGCGAAATGATTTCGACGCCCTGCAGGGCCCTGAGTTGCGCGATCACCTGGGGCAGCACCGCGCCCGAATGCTTGCGGTACCGCAGATGGCCGCCAAGCTCCGGCTGATCGTCCACCAGCGTCACTTGAGCGCCACCCCTGGCCAAATCGAGCGCCGCCTGCAAGCCCGCCGGACCGCCGCCGATCACGGCGACTTCCGCGTTCCTCCACTCGTGTTCGTAATCCTTCGAGCCGCCTCCGGGCTCGGGCGCGACGCCGAGACCCGCCACCTTGCGGATGTACGGCTCGGCAGCGTGCCACGACCACGCATGCGTCATGGCCTTGTAATACCAACCCACGGGCATCAGCCAGTCGAAATGCTGCACGCTTGAAAGCCAGTCGTTGTCGAGCGAAGGATACGCATTCTGGTGGCGTACCTGCATTCCGGCGCGCGCGGGCGTCATGCAGCCGCGCACATTGGGGGCGCCGTCGACGTTGACCAGGCAGTTGGGACACTTTCCCGCCATGCAGAGCAGGCCGCGCGGCCGGTGGTATTTGAAGCTCCGTGTGAAGATCCGCCGCCCGGCGCGATAGAGAGCCGACGCCACGGTGTCGCCCGCGCGCGCTTCCACGGTTTGGCCATCGAACTCGAACGTAAACTTACCGGAGTTATCCGCCATTATTCAGGGAAAAACGCTTCCATAACCTCATTGGTGGTGGTGTTACGCAACGCCTGCAGCCACTGTCGGCAGCCCGACCGGTGGTACCACCACTCCTTTTGCACACCGGATTCATTGACCTTGGTGTACGTGTACTCCATCCACTCCGCCGACGATGCGTCCGGCCGCGGGCGCTGCTTCACTTCGCCGCCGAACCGGAATTCGTAGACGCTGCGATTGCCGCAGTGCGGGCAGGGAATTACAAAGGACACGGCATCACCTCCCGAAAACCTTTCGCGTGCCCGCCAGCGGAATGCCGCATATCATGGATGCCTCCATGGACAGCGCCGCCATGTCCTCGGGCTCCAGATGGTGCACATCCGACTTGCCGCAGGCCCGCGCCAGCATCTGGATCTCAAGCGTCATGGTGCGCAGCAGATTCGTCACGCGCTCCGCGCCCTCGTCGATATCCAGCCTCTGCATCAGCTCGGCATCCTGTGTGGTGATCCCGACCGGACAGCGCCCGGTGTGGCAATGATGGCAGTGATGCGGTTCCGCGCCGAGCTTCTGATAATCTTCGACGTACAACGGACGGTTGCAGTTCAGCGCGATCAACGCCGCCGTGCCGATGTAGATCGCGTCCGCCCCCAGCGCGATGGCTTTGGCCGCGTCCACGCCATCCCGAATGCCGCCGGCAATGATCAATTGCACTTCGCCGTAAAGTCCGATGTCTTCGAGCGCCGCGCGCGCCTCGCACACCGCGGCCAGCGTCGGAATCCCCGTATGCTCCTGCAAAATCGCCGGCGACGCGCCCGTCCCTCCTTCCATTCCGTCGACCACAATTACGTCAGCCCCCGCCTTGGCCGCCAGCTTCACGTCGTCGAACACGCGGCTCGCACCCATCTTGATGAAGATAGGCACCTGCCAGTCCGTGGCTTCGCGCAGTTCTTCCACCTTGATGATCATGTCATCGGGGCCCAGAAAATCGGGGTGACGCGCCGGGCTGCGCTGGTCGACGCCCACCGGCAGGTCGCGCTGCTTGGCGATCGTATCGGAAACTTTCGAGCCGAGCAGCAGGCCGCCCGTGCCCGGCTTCGCGCCCTGGCCGATGGTCAGCTCGATGGCATCCGCCATGCGCATGTGGTGAATGTTGATGCCGTAACGCGAGGGCAACACTTCGTAGATAAGCGTCCGGCTGTTTTCGCGCTCGGCCATCAGCATGCCGCCGTCGCCGGTCGTATTGGAGGAACCCGCAGCTCGCGCGCCCCGCGCCAGCGCGACTTTGGCGTTGTACGAGAGCGCTCCCCAACTCATGCCCGTGATCATCACCGGCACATCGAGCTCGATCGGCTTCTTCGAAAAGCGCGTGCCCAGTAGTGTCTTGGTGGAGCACTTCTCGCGGTAACCTTCGAGCGGAATGCGCGTCAGAGAGCAGGGCAGGAAAGTGAGGTCGTCGAAGGTGGCCCAGCGGCGCTCGCGTAACGTTCCCCATCCGCGAATCCGGTAGAGGCCGGAAGCCGCCTTGGCCTGGATGTCCTCGATGACCGCCGGTGGGAACGTGCCGCTAGTCTGCGACAGGTGGTTTTCAGACATCCTTAGAGCGCCTCCTGCCAGACTTTCCACTCGCGCTTATCGAAGTTCCACAGCTTGCGCCCGGCCACGACTTTCTTGAACTGCGAGCCGCGCCGCCCCGCCTCAGGCAGGTAACGCGCCAGCGTAGCGTCCAGCCACTCGGCCTCTTCACTGGAGGGATCTTCGATCACCGCGTCTGTGCCTAGCCCGGCAATTGACCCGCCGACAAAACCCACGGTCTCGTACATCGAGTCGGCGAATGCGTCCCCGGCGTCGCCGCAAACCACCAGCCGTCCTTTCTGTCCCATGAATCCTGCCATGTAACCGCAATTGCCCGCCACCAGGACCGTGCCGCCTTTCATCGACACTCCCAGCCGCGCCGCCGCGTCGCCGTGAATGACAACCGTTCCGCCGCGAATGGCGGCCGCTGCTCCGTTGCCCGCACTGCCGCGTACGATCACCTCGCCGTTCATCATCGATTCCGCAAGGCCCCAGCCGGCGCTGCCTTCCACTACGATGCTTGCGCCGTCAATCAGTCCCCCACAGAAATAGCCAGCACTGCCCGCGATCCGAATTCGGACAGGGGCCAGGATCGCGACGGCCAGATTGTGCCGGGCGCCTGGATCTCTAACCACGATCTCGCCATCACCGGCCGCAATGGCGCGGCGGATCTCCGCGTTGATCTCGCGCGTCGCGCGGCCGCCACAGGTTATCTCTGCCATACCCGCACTTCCCGCACTTGTGCTTCGCGGACTGCGTACTCGCCGGGCAACGCCGTGCGAATGGCGATCTCTTCGGTCGCCACCGCGACGAAACCGGCGGTCTCGGTCATAACGAGCGGCTTGAGAGCGAACGGATCCTTGACGAAGCCGAATTCCTTGTCCGTCGCCACCAGGCAACTGTAAGAGCCGTCCAGGTCGCGCAGCATGCACTCCAGCGCGTCCTTTAAACCGCCGCCCTTGTGAAGGTGCGCGGCCAGGTAGATCGCGACAATCTCTGAATCGTTCTCCGTATAAAACCGCACGCCACGTTGCTCGTATTGCCGGCGCAGTTGATGGTAATTCGTGATGTGGCCGTTGTGAACGATGGCGAGGTCTGGAAATCCGTGCGCCCAGAATGGCTGCGAGTGGCTAAGATCCACGCGCGATTCGGTGGAAAGCCGCGTGTGCCCTAAGCCGTGCGTGCCCGTGACGCGGGAAACGGCGTAAGTCTTCTCCAGGTTGTCGGGCGAGCCCGTCTGTTTGACGATCTCCAACCGGTGGCCGATGCTCACCACTTCGAAATCCTTGTCGAGCGACTCGAGCGAGTCGGCTAGCTGGGAAAGATCGGTGTCCCCGCCGACCAGGAATCGCGCATACGCCGCCGTGCTCGAAAACCGGCTGGCGCCGCCGATGGACTCCATTTGTTCCGCAATCCGGCGGGCCTTCGATTCCAGGTGTCCGCTCTCACCGAGCTTGACCCGTACCACCAGCCGGCCGTTGTCGGGCGAACCGTAGAGGGCCACTCCGGCGGAATCCGGGCCGCGGCATCCCAACGCGCGCAGCATTCCCAGAATGGTCCGGCCGACCTCGGCCTGCGCGCCCTCGCCCTTCGAAAAGAATCCAACAATGCCGCACATTGGCTTTTGGGATACCGGCAGTATACTATCGGTATCCTGATGAAGCAAGCGCCGCCCAAGACGAATGCCGAATCCGAGGGCGAAGTCGAGCGTGTCTATCGTCTGCTGCGCGAGTGGCTCATCACCGCGCATCTGCCGCCCGGTGAGTTTCTGTCGGAGCCCGTTCTGGCGGAGCAATGCCAGACCAGCCGCACGCCGGTGCGCGAAGCCTGCAGTCGCCTGGCCCAGGACAAGTGGCTTTCCCTCATCCCGCGCAAAGGCTATCTGGTCAGACCCATTTCGGTCCGCGACATCGTGGCGCTCTACGAGTTTCGCAAGGTTTTGGAATGCTTCTCTGCTGAGAAAGTCGCGCAAGGAGCCACGCCCCAGCAAGCCGGCCAGCTCAAGGCGATTGTCGCGGTCGAGCGCAACGGGCGCGCCGAAGTCCGCAAGATCCTCTTAGCCAATGAAGCCTTCCACCTGCGCCTGGCTGAAATGGCAGGCAATCCGCTGGTGGTCGACCAGCTCCACCTGGTGCTCGGTTATGTGCGCCGTCTGGATACGCTGTGTACCGAGACCGTGCCCGGCTGGATCGGCCACAAGGACATCCTCCGCGCCATCGAACTGCGCAAGCCCGGTGAGGCCCGCAAAGCCATGGCCACTCACATCGAGCTGTCACTTCAAAAAATGATTCGCCTGTTCAGCCGGTAACGAACTGGCTCGTCGCGAAAGGGGACTGGCTTCTGCGTCCCTAATCGACCGCCCCTCAACGTTGCCCACACCCACTTCGTGGACGCAGCGGCCTGTCCCCTTTCGCCCTTGCAGCGCACTCCGGCTCGCGGCCTTGACATCTTGGCGCCTAACACCTGGCCGCGACCGCCAGAGAGCGGCTAGAACGTAATGCGGCCCACCAACTGGATGTCTCTCGGCTGCGTAACCGTGCCGTTCCAGACTCCGAAACTTGCGCTGGATGGATCGTTGTTAAAGGGAATGCAATCGCCGAATGCCTGGCCATCACACGTGAAGTAGTGATTGTTGAACAGATTGAAAATTTCGGCGCGCAGTTCCATGTTGACCCGCTGTTCTTTGAAGCCAAACTTCTTGCCGATCGACAGATTGACATCGCGATACGGAGATCCGCGAACCGAGCTGACGCGGGGGCCGGTGCCCAGATAATTCCCATTCGCAAACATCGAGCTCGGCTCGAAAGCGGAAGCGTTAAACATGGGCTGATTCACATTCACCGAACCAAACGATTGCGCCAGCACCTTGCCCGTGATTCCTGGAATACAGGCGGCCTGGAACTGCCCCGGAACGCCGCAAAGGTTCGAGTCCCGGAAGTACAGCGGCATTCCGGAAGTCAGCTTTATGCTTGTCGCAAGCACCCACCCGCCGAACAGATAGTTGGCAGGTCCAGAGCTGTGCAGCCACCTTTTCCCGCTCCCGAAGGGAAGATCGTAGGTGCCCATCAGTCCGACTGTGTGCGGGATATCGTCCGGCGATAGCGATTTGTTGCGGCTCCCCTGGTACGGGTTAATCACCGCGCCAATCGCCCCGTAACCGGCTTGCCCGGACTGCGTGGTGGAGGCAGCATCGGTGGTGAGCCTCGAGTACGTATAGTTTGCCTGCACGTATACGCCGTTTGAAAAGTTCTTCTGGAAGTTGATCTGCAGTGCGCTGTAAAGCGAGGTGCCCTGGTTCTCGTTTAGTCCGGTGAGGCCACCACAGAACTGAGGGTACGCTACCAGCGCCTGCGCCACGGTGGGCGCGCAGCCGCCGGCAGTGTTCAGTTGCTGCGCCCAACCAGCGTAAGGGGCGTTTACTCCATAGAGCGACGTCTGACCCGGCTGGAAAACGGTGTTCAGCTCGGTGCTTCCCATGCTCGTCAGCAGCGAGGGATTCAGATAATTGAGCGGCTGCAGCGCGGAAGGCAGATGCGTTCCCTTGTTGCCCACATAGGCGACGCTAACGAAAGAGCTGGTCGTGATCTTCCGTTCAACCGTCAGATTCCACTGTTGCGTATAGGAAAGGTGGTTGCCATAGGTCGGACGGTAAACGGGACTGTGACCGTTGTCAGCGCCCTGGCTCACATTTGGCGCGGTGCTGTAAGACGGAAAGCCGCTATCCAGGTAGAAAGCCGGCTGGTAACCACTCAGGGAATTGCCAAAATTGACTACCGGGTTGAAGCCGTCCAGATTCATGCCGCCACTCCAGCCAGGGTAAAATGCCTGAGTATAGAAGACGCCGTAGCCCGCGCGGATAACCGTCTTTTCATCCAGCTTATAGGCGGCACCGAGGCGTGGCCCAAAGCCGGCGTTAAACGGCGTTTCGGGATAAGGCTTACCGTAGCTTGCCGCGCCCCACTTGTTGCCCGCATAGGCTAGGCTGCCGGGCAGGTTTCCGGCATCGGGGTTCGGGGCGAAGCTAAGAAAAGCCAGATGATCGCCAGTCTCAAACGTGGGCGAAAATCTATCCCAACGCAGGCCGAAATTGAGCGTTAGCTTGGGGCTCACTTTCCACACATCACCCACGTGCCACGTGTAGGCTCGCTGCTCGGCTCCGTACTTGTTGATGTTGTATACGTTCAGGTTGCCGTTGTCGACCGCGCCGATCAAGGCGCTGGCGTAGGGGTCGCCACTGGGCGTGCCAGGCAAAGCAGTGGCTAGATCCGTGAAGGCCACCGTACCAGACTGGTTGCTGTTCACGCGGAAGACTTGCTGCAGATGCCGGAACTCACCGCCGAATTTGATCTCGTGTGCGCCGTGCACCCACGTGACCATGTCATTGACGATATGCGAGGGCCGCGTTGTCTTGTTCAAGGAACCGAGGCCGGCCGATTGGCCCCATTGCGGGAGGTTGCTGAGTCCGCTGGCGGTGAAGGTGGCTTGAGGGGCCGCGAGGTACGCGACCGCGTTGGGAATTTGCGGGATGGGCTTTTGGGACGGGATCGAGCCATATCCTTCATTGCGGTTGACGTAGCCGTAGGCGAGGTGGTTTAACAGCGTCGGACTGAAAATGTGATCCCAGTTGAACCGGCTCACCCATGCATCCTCAGGATCTGCAGGGTTTGAACTACAGATTTGGAGAGGCAGTTGGCATTGTGCCAGCGGCGGGTTGTGTTGCCGCCAAACGGAGGCGAAGAAGCGGTCGTTATCACTCCAGTTGTAATCGATCCGATAACTGTACAGGTTCTGGTTGGAGAGAATGCCATCCGAAACAGGCGGCGCCAGGAAGTTGTTGTATGCTCCCGGAGCAGTGGTTGCCGGCAAATAGCTCATCCACTGCAGCCCAATAGCGCTTTGCTCGCTGGCCGGAATCTTGTTTCCGGGGAACGGCGTGCGCGAGATGACGCCGTTGGTAATAGTTTCCGATTTTGGATCATAGATGGGAACACCCAGATCGGAGAAGTCGCCGGTACGCTCCTGTGTGGAAGGAATCGAGAGCAGGGCGCGGCTGGCGCCGCCGAGCGAGCGTAACCAATCTAAATTGGCGAAGAAGTAGGTCTTGTGCTTCGATCCATAGATGAACGGCACGGCCTTAATCAGCACGGGGCCGCCAATATTGAAGCCGGGTTCGTTTTCGTTGTCCTTGGGGCGCGCATCGCCGGCGGGGCGGTTGTTGGTGAACTGCAGCGCGTTCAGGCTTTTGTTGCGCAGATACTCAAAGCCGCCGCCGTGAAACTGATCAGTCCCATGCCGTGAAGTAACGATGAGCTCGCCACCCGTGGTGGTGCCGTACTCGGGCAAATAGCTCGAGGTCAGCACGCGCACCTCGTCGACCATGTCCGGCGTGGAGGCGAAGTCGAAGAAAGAGACCATGCCGCTCTGCGACATCGTGCCCTCCTGCATGCTGACTCCGTCCATGACGGCTTCGTCGCCCATCTTGAGACCGCCATTGATGCGCGCGTTAAACGCCTGCGGGCTGGTGCCGGTATTCACGCCGGGAAGGAACGTGATGAACTGCACGGCGTTCCGCGGTGTACCGGCTGACACAAGCAGGGGCAGTTGATTGATGACCGTCGGCGCCACGCCTTCTTCTTTCGCGCCGTTGTCCACGTTGAGTGAAGTGACTTCGGCAACCACTTCCACTTTGGTGGAGGCATCGCCCACTTGCAGTACGGCGTTAAATCGACGCGACTCGGCGGCTAATAACTGGATGTTGTGCTCCACATAGCCCTTGAAGCCCGCTGCCTCGACGGTGAGATCGTAATTCCCCGGCGACAGGTTGGGAAAGGTAAAGCGGCCGTCGCTGTCTGACTTTACAGTCTGGGGAACTTGCCGTTCCAACGACGTGACCGTAACCGTCGCGTTGGGCACGAAAGCGCCGGATGCGTCCGATACCTGGCCGCTCAAAATGGCGTTTTGACTTTGTCCAAAAGCAGATGCTGCGAACAATAGCAGGGCAGCACATGGCCTCAAGAATGAACTACGTGGCATTTCTAGCCTCCAAAGCTGAACTCAGTGGTAACGTTTACTGACTAGACCGGATAAGCAATGCTATGCGGTCCCATGTCTTGGTGTCAATAAAAAATTAACTAAAAACCACTATTTGGAGAGCACCACTCTAGGGTTGGGGTGCCTGTGCCTTAAGCTTTTTATACTCCGCAAAAGCAGCGTCCGCCTCGGCGCTACGGTCATGGCGGCGGTACAACAATCCGAGCGAGTACAGCGCCTCAACCGCCGTCGGATCGAGCGAAATCGCCACCCGATATTCGTCGATCGCTTCGTTGTCGCGACCATCGCCCTCCAACGCCCTCCCCAAATGGTAGTGGGCCGTCGCAAACCGGGGATCGTACTTCAGGGATTCGCGCAACGCTTTCTCGGCATCCTTGAACTCCAGCAGCCGGACCAGCAGGTAACCCAAGTTGTGCGGCGGCCAGGCTGACGGATCCGGGAGCTTCCGGTTAAGCTCGACGGCTTTCAGGAACACATCCCGGGCCTCTTCGGGCCGTCCCGACATGTCCAAAGCGAGGCCGAGATTGTCGTAAGCTCGCGCCGATAACGGGTCGAGCCGGATCACCCGATTGAATTTTTCGATGGCGTCCTCGTAGCGGCGCTGATCGTAGTCAATCCGTGCCAGCCAGTAAAGGTACAGGGCAGCGTTGGGATGGATGGCCGCGAGCCGGTTGAGCTGTTCGCGAGCGCCCTGTCCTTCTCGTAGATTTACAAGGGCCATCGCCCACGTGAACCGGTCGGAATCGCTGAGCGGACTGAGTTTATCGGCCTGGCTGAAAGCCGCCGCAGACAGGTCCATGCGACCGTGCAGGAACTCGACGGCGCCCGTTAAAGCCCGGAGTTCGGGGAAGCGCGCCAAGATTTCCTCAACAGCGGAAAAGTCCTTGGCAGAGAATAACTTGGCTACAGTTTCGCGCGTTTCCGGCGGCAAAGGGGAATTGCGAATGCGCTCCAGCAGGTTCTCCGGCTGTTGCGCTAACAAACGCACCGTCAGGAGGATACACGCCAGCAACTTCAATACGGTTTCACCTCGATGGAGCGCAGCATCAGTTCGAGCCGCTTTGACCGCTGATCGTCCAGACCACGGAGTCGAACGGCCTGGTCTTGGGCGCGGGGATCGTGGGTGCGCTGGTAGAGTGCCAATAGCGCCGTGTTGGCCTGAAAGCTGTCAGGATCGAGCTTCAGAGCGTGCTCGATAGCCGCGCGGGCGGCTTCGACCTGATCCTGGCGCATACGGATGCGTCCGAGTTCCGTGTAGCTTTCTGCAAACGACGGAAGCAGCTTCAGCGAGCGTTCGATGTACGCCAACGCCTCATCGTAGTTCCCCTCCACCCGGGCGACCCGCCCCAGAAAATATGTGGCGCCGGCTTCGGTTTTCGGGTCTTTGCTGAGACCGAGCATCTCGCTTCGGCAGGACTCGTAATCGCCAGAAGCGAACTGCGCGACACCCAGCGCGAAGTGGCCTTTGACCTCCCGCGGGCGCGCGGCGACGTACTTGGCGAAATACCGAACCGCGTCGCCGCTGTTGCTCGAGCTGAGCAAAACCGCCCCAATCGCATAGTTGTAGTCCGGGTTTTGCGGGTCGATGGCCAAGGCCTTTTCCAGCGACTTGCGGGCCTCGATGGGTAGATCCAATTTTTCGGTCACCAGGCCGAAAAGAAAATGGACCCGCGGATCGTTTGGCGTCAGGTCGCGGATGTGCGCGAGATATCCCAGACAGCCCTCCAGGTCGTGGGACAGATAGGCGACGCGCGACAGTTCGTAAAGATGCTGGGTGTTGGCCGGTTCCTGCGCGGCAATTCTCTCGAGGGTCTTGCGAGCCTCCGGCAGCCGGTTCAACTGCTCGTACGCGATGGCGAGCTGCCGCAGGCTGACGGCGGAGGCGCTCTTGTGAGCATCCAGCGCCTCGACCAGCGTGACCACCACCGTTGCACTGTGACTGGATTCAAGCACCGGAAATATCGCAGTCACATCCGCCTCGGAGAAGCCAGGAGCGCTCGTCACCCGCCGCGCTAACACCTCCGCTTCGCGAGTCCGATGCAGGCCCGCCATATCGGCGCAGCGCAAGGCCAGCAGAGCGGAACCGGAGGCTTCACCGGGCGGCAGTTTCTCGATTTCCCGCAGCGAATCGGCGAACTTGCCCTGCCATTCATAGAGGGTAGCCAGCGAGGCCCGGGCTTCCGGGTCCGCCGGACGCAAGCGAAGGACATTCTGCCAGGCGCGGACGGCGCACGGCGTAGCGGACGAATCCCGGTCTGTGATGAGTTGGCAGGCGCGTGCCAGATTCTGCCACGCCGGGGTCAGGCCCGGAGCCAAATCTACGGCGTGCTGGAAGTCCGCCCGCGCGTCTTCGAGTTCCGACCGCTGTGCATGAAGGACCCCCCGCAAATTAAAGAACCCGGCCTCCCTGGGATACCGCGCCAACGCCTCATCCAACTGTTGCGAGGCGCCTTGCCGGTCGCCGTTTTGGATCGCGGCCTGGATGGACTCGGTCGTCCGC
>Ga0335079_10008874_pt1 | contig 11457 bp, 8 predicted proteins | sample Lox_Sample_33_FD_206719 | JGI IMG/M metagenome (GOLD analysis project Ga0335079, IMG submission 206719) | Soil microbial communities from Loxahatchee National Wildlife Refuge, Florida, United States - Lox_Sample_3.3 | ecosystem: Environmental > Terrestrial > Soil > Wetlands | place: USA: Florida... | reverse complement strand
ACACGCCCGCGCCAACGATTCATTGGGCCTCTCTGAATCGTGATTTGTATTTCCCCAAGTGGTCCCGCAAACGGCGACGCGGCCGGAATAACTTGGGGTATCCGGCCGCGCGCTCAAGGGGTGCTCCCGAGGTGATGTTGAAGATCACTGATTCGGGTGCGCTGTTCTTACGTTGCGTCTCTTATAGTGGGCGCCGCACAAGGGCGCAATAATGCAAATGCATTAGAACGCGTAAATAGTTTCAATGCCTTTATTTTCTGTGATTTGGAAGGCTTTTCCCGCGGCCAGATTCTTGAATTCCTCTTTTACTCCACTGGGCCATTCAACTTCCGCGCGGTCAATCTTGTCTTGTGCGCCCATTCCAAACGTAACCGGAAGTTCGGACTGTGAAAGATAGCTGGACCCGCCTCGCACCAGCCGCATCTGGCTCTCGCCGCCGTAATAAATACGTACAGTGGTTCCTATCGCGTCGCGATTCGACTTCGTTCCCTTCAGATGAAAACGTATTGAATGTGAGCGATTCGCCTGATCATTCCTGTACAAATACGCGGGGCCGTTATTGGTCGTCATCAGCAGATCCAGGTCGCCATCGCGGTCGAAGTCCCCGTACGCCAATCCTCGCCCCACTTTCACTTCCGCAAATTCTTTTCCCGCCTTCGCGGCCACGTCTTCGAATGTCCCCTCTCCGGAGTTCAGGAAGAGCAATGGCGGCTGCGCATACCCGACATTTCCACGGATGTTCCGCACGGTTTCATCAATGTGGCCGTTCGCAACCACTAGGTCCAGTGCGCCATCCAGATTCACATCCACAAAGCAGCATCCGAATCCTAGCGTGTATTTCGAAGGACCGCCAATCCCCGCCGCCATGGACACGTCGTCATAGGTTCCCGCTGCGCTTGCATGGTAGAGGCCCACCATTTCGTTGTCGAAATTCGTGATAGCCACGCTCATTCGTCCGGAATGGTCAATGTCACCGGTATCCACACCCATCCCCGCCCGGGCCTTTCCATCGGCGCTGAACGCCAGCCCCGCTTCCACCGCCACGTCCTTGAATCTTCCGTTCCGCAGATTTTTATAAAGCTTGTTCGGCTGCGTGTCGTTCGCTACCAGCAGGTCGGGCCATCCATCCTGGTCATAATCGAACATCGCTACGCCAAGCGATTTCGAACTCGTGTCGAACACCCCGCTCGTCGGCGTCACGTCCTCGAATGTTCCATTTCCCCGGTTGCGAAACAGCCAGCACGTCTCCCCTCGATACGCTTCAGGCGTGCAATACGACTTATGCTTCCCGTCCAGGCTGCAAAAAACATCGTGCTCCGGCGACCAGCTCACGTAGTTGCACACGAAGAGATCCAGCAATCCGTCGCGGTCATAGTCAATCCAAAGCGCGGAAGTGCTGAACGCTCCTCTCCCGTACAGCCCGCTCCTTCTCGTCTCGTCCACGAAATGTCCCCGGCCCGTATTCCGAAACAGCCGGTTCTGTCCCACGCAGGTCACCAGGATGTCGGGGAAGCCGTCATTGTTGTAATCCCCGACTGCCACTCCCATACCGTACATCTCGATGTCCAGCCCCGCGGCCCGCGTCACATCCGCAAACGATCCATTCCGGTTGTTTTTGTACAGCTTCATCGTCGTTCGCTGGCGCTTGTGTCCCGGCCAATCCATCGAATTGATCAGCAGAATGTCCTGCCAGCCGTCCGCGTCGTAATCCAGAAACGCGCACCCCGATCCCAAAGTTTCCGGCAGCAGCTTGCCTCCATACGCCCCGCTGTTGTGTTGAAAGGAGATCCCCGCTTTTGACGTGACATCCGCCAGCCGAAAGCTGAGGTTTGCATTTCCTTGCGCTATAGATGCGAATGGCGAGATCGCACTTGCCAGACCCGCCCCAAACGCCCCTTGAAGGAATCCCCGGCGATTCACGGCAGATTCACCAGCCCCTTGCGGATCGCGTACACCACCAGTTCCGCCGTTTTGTGAATTCCCAGCCGGTCCATGATGTTCGCGCGGTGCACGGACACCGTGTTCACGCTCAGATTGAGTTCGACCGCAATTTCCTTGTTCGATTTTCCCGCCACAATATGCTGCAAAATCTCCAGCTCCCTCGTAGTCAGGCCCGATTCGCGCTCACCTTTCAATTGTTCTTGCTTCTCCACTTGCGGATCGAGCACCGTCTTCCCCGCTGCCACGCTCCGGATCGCCGACGCCAGGTTCAGGTCCATCGCATTTTTCAATACATAGCCTCGCGCTCCTGCTTCAAGCGCCTGCCGCACCAGCGTGTCTTCGGAGTGCATGCTCAGCATCAGGATCGCCGTCTGCGGTTTGTTTTCCAGGATTCGCCGCGTGGCTTCCAGCCCGTTCATGTTCGGCATGGCGCAATCCATCACGACCACGCTCGGCTGCAGTTCTTTCGCAAGTCTTACAGCTTCCTCGCCGTCGTTCGCTTCGCCCACTACCGCGATCGCCGCATCGTCTTCCAGGATTCGCCGGAACCCGCGCCGCACCAGAGCGTGATCGTCTACCAGCAGCACCGTGATCTTATTCGCCATGCGTCTCCAGTTTCTCGCGCGGAACTCGCAGCCGCACCCGAGTTCCGTTTTCCGCGGGTTGCGCAATCTCCAGCGTTCCTCCAAGAATCTCCGCCCGTTCTCTCATCGCCACCATGCCGATCCCGTGCTGTCCCTTGTTTTGCGTGATCCCTTTCCCGTGATCCTCGATCTCCAGCACCAGTTCGTTCGCGAGGAAGTTTACGCGAATCCACGCCTCCTTCGCGCTCGCATGCCGGCTTACATTGTTCAGCGCTTCCTGCAGCACCCTGTAAACATGGACGCCCGCGCCGCTCTCCACCGCGAATGGCACTCCCGCTTTTTCATAGTGAATCTTCAACCCACTCTGCCGTTCCACTGTCGGCACGTACCAGTCCAGCGTGCTCGCCAGACCGCCTTCCTCGAGAAGCACCGGATGCAGCGCCTGCGAAAGCGTTCGAATATTGTTCAGCGTGTTTTGCGCGATCTCTCGAACTTCCCGCAGATCCTCATGCAATCGCGAATCTTTCGGAACTCCATCTCCCGCCCGCCCCACCAGTGAACCGATCGCCGTCAACACTTGCCCGAACTCATCATGCAGCTCCCGCGAAATATGCCGCAGTGTCGCCTCCTGTGTGGCGATCAGCTTTTGTGCCAGATCGCTGCGCTGCTCGGAAAGTGTCTCGATCCTGGCGAAGAGCCTGCGGTTCGATCGGATCAAATATAAGCTCGTCGCCACGATCACCAGCAGCGCTGCGCTCAGAAAAATGTAAAGTTGCCGCTGCACCCGGTCATAGATTTTTGCAATCTGCGCCGCCGCTTCCTCCTCTCCTTCGTTGTTTTGCACCAGCAGCCGCGAAACTGCCGTGCTCAACGCCGCTTCCCGCGCTTGCAGCGTCACCCTGATCTGTTCCCGCGCTTCCGCTTCCTTTCCGCTCGCGGCCAGCGCAAACATCCGGTCCACCGCATCCCAAAATCCGCGCAATGATTGATTCAAGTATTGCCGCTGCTCCGGTGTACGCCTCGCCGTCGCATATTTGTCTTCGATGCGCAGCGCCGCGTCCAGGTCTTCTCTCATTCGTTGAAACTCGGCGGTCCACGCGGTCAATCCATAGGGCTCTCTCGAATCCAGCATGTCCCGCATCGCCAACGCCACTGAGTTCAGGTCGTTCTGCACGCGCAGCAGTTGCAAGGAATCTTTCCGGTTCCGGTCCACCATGTTGCTCTGCAATCGCCGCAATCCTGCGAATTGCTCGCGGATGTAGTAGCCGAAGACCAGCACGGCGGTAAGCGTCAGCGCCAGGCCGATCAGCAGTCCTGTCGTGGGCGATCCCCGGACGAGGGAAGCTTTCTTCACAGCACGAGAATATACCCTAGGTCCCCGTTTCTCTGGGCCTCACCAGCTTTGCGTTTCGGACTGCGTGCGTGGATCCGGTCTGCTTTTCCGTTCCTGATCCAATTCGCCTCATGCGCGCTCTTGCCTAGAATAACGATTTTCTATACTATCCCTGGCAACGTTTGTGGACACCCCTGGGGCGCCCTGCGGCGCCCTTGTTTTTGTTAGGAGGTCTCATGAAGGTTCGTCGAGGCGCGCTTTTCTTGCTCGCTGCAGCTCTGCTTTTTCTCGCTCCGCCCGCGCCCGCCGGCGACGATATTCCCAAAGCCGCTTGGAGGCGTCCCATCGGCCAGCCGCTTGAACATCCGGGAACAAAAAAGCCGGGACTCGAACCCACTCACATTGACGACGGTTATTACCAGGGTGCTCCCGTCGGCGGCTTTGGCGCCGGTACTTTTTCTCAGACCTACCGCGGCGATTTTGCCCGCTGGCATCTTCAGCCGGGTGTCCACAGATATGAAACGATTTATTCCAATCAATTCGCCATGTTCCAGAAGTCAGAGGGTGACGCTTCTGGCGTTGCCCGCGTCCTCTTCACCGGCCATCCTCAGGGCGATCAGTTGAGCAGCTGGAAGTGGGATTATCCTGTTGGCGCCGGCGATTACGCCGCTCTCTATCCAAAATCCTGGTTCGACTATCGTCTGGAAGATTATCCTGCTCACGTCACCGTCGAACAGTTTTCTCCCATTCTTCCCGATAATTACAAAGAGACCAGTTATCCTGTTGCCGTTTATCGCTGGCACGCGGAAAATCCCACCAACAAAAAAGTCACCGTCTCCATTCTTCTCTCCTGGACGAACATGCTCGGATGGCTCCGTGGATACAACCGCAATTTTGCCGCCGCCCTCAACGAGGGAAATTTCAACCGCTTCTCTTCGGAAACTCTTGCGCAAGGCACCCTGAAGGGAATTATTTTCGAACGCAATCGTGCGAGCAAGATTCCCGATCCCTGGGACGGCCAGATCGCCATCGCTGCCCTTGAATCCCCTGGCGTCAAAGTCAGCTATCTCACCACCTATTCTCCGGAAGGCGATGGCAGCGACGTCTGGTCATCCTTCGCCAAGGACGGAACTCTTCCGGACACCAGCACGCCCTGGCTCAGCAGCGGCGAACGGCTGGCCGGAGCGATTGCCGTTCGCTTCACGCTCCAGCCCGGCGAAACGAAAGTCTTGCCCATCGTCATTTCCTGGGATTTTCCGGTCTTCGAATTCGGCCTGGGCCGCAAATGGTATCGGCATTACACCGATTTTTACGGCACCAGCGGCAACAATGCTTGGGCCATCGCTCGCGATGGCTTGCTCAACGCCACAAAGTGGAGCGACGCGATTGACGCATGGCAGGCACCTTACGTCAAAGACGAATCCAAACCCCTCTGGTATCGCGGAATGCTCTTCAACGAAATGTACGCCTTGGCCGATCTCGGCTCCATGTGGGGTCGGCCCGTCGGCGCGGATTCGAATACTCCGGGAACTTATGGCTTCCTGGAATGCTTCGACTATCCCTTCTACGAAACGCTCGATGTCCGTTTTTACGGTTCTTTCCCGCTCCTCAGATTCTGGCCGGACCTCGAGAAGCAAGTCATGCGCGACTTCGCCGATACTGTTCCGCGCGATTATGACGACCACATGACCTGGCTTTGGAAAACTTTGCAGGAACATAAAAACGTCTTCCGCGAGCGCAAGGTCAAAGGCGCTGTCCCCCACGATATGGGAGTTCCCAACGAAGATCCCTTCTTCAAGGTCAATCAATTCGGTTGGCAGGACACCAACGGCTGGAAGGATCTCAATCCCAAATTTGTCCTGATGATCTATCGTGATTTTGTTTGGACCGGTTCGAACGACATTGCTTTCCTCAACTACACTTGGCCCGCGGTTCAGGAGTCCCTTGCTTATCTGCAGAAATTTGACACCGACGGCGACGGTATCCCCGATAATGGCGGCTATCCCGACCAAACCTACGACGAGTGGGTCGTTCGCGGAGACAGCGCCTATTGCGGCAGCCTCTGGCTCGCTTCTTTGCGCGCCGCGGAGGAAATTGCGAAAAAGCTCGGCGATGCGTCCGCCGCTTCCCGCTACCACGATCTCTTTCTGAAAGGCCAGGCCAGCTATATCAGCAAACTCTGGAACGGAAAATATTTCCGCTACGACACGCAAAGCGCCTACAAAGACAGCATTCAGGCCGAACAGCTTGCGGGCCAGTGGTACGCCGATGTCACCGGCCTCGGCGATATCGTGCCTCGCGATATGCGTCGCAAGGCCCTAACAACCATCTTCGATTACAACGTGATGAAATTCGCCAGCGGCGATATGGGCGCAGTCAGCGGCATTTCTCCGGATGGCTCGCTCATCACCACCAATCAGCAAGTCCAGGAAGTCTGGGGAGGTGCCACCTTTGCTCTCGCGGGATTCATGCTTGACGAAGGTATGAAGGACCAGGCCTACCGCACCGCGTGGGGAATCTATCACGTCAGCTACGAAACGAAGGGCTATTGGTTCCGTACTCCAGAAGCTTGGGACATCACTGGCAACTATCGGGCCTCCATGTACATGCGTCCCGCGGGTATCTGGGCCATGGAAATGACTCATCCGCCTCAAACTGCAGCACGTGTCACCGCCAGTCCCGCAGCCCCGTCAATGGCGGCTCTTCGGGCGAAGTAGCGCCGTCACGGCCAGCATCGAAGCGCACCCGGCAACGGGTACCCACAACCCGATCCGCAAGCTACTCGTTTCCTTCGAAACAAATCCCACCAGCCACGGAAGCGAAGCTCCGCCCAGCGCCGCCAGCGAAAACATCACTCCTCCCATGCTTCGCGCTTTCGTTCCGAACCATTTCGCGAGCCACGCCACAAACACTGGATAAACGCCCGAGCATCCGAGCCCCGCGGCGCACACTCCTGCAAACAGCGTGGACCGCGTTTTCGCGCTGAGCGTCACCACCGTCGCCGCCCCCGCTAGAATCAGCCCGCCATACACGACCCAGATCTCTTTCACGCGGAGCAGCACCACTGAAGCCAGCGCCCGCCCCCCCAGAAGACCGAAAAAAAACAGCATCGGAGCCAGAGTCCAGCTCGGATCCCCGGGCGCCAGGACCCGTTTTGCGTGTGCCGCCGACCACTGCGAGATTCCGTTTTCCGTTCCCACATAGATAAAAAACAAAAATGCCAGCCCCGCGGCCACCCACAGCCCGGGAGCTTTCGTTTCGTCACTTCGGTTCGAATTCTGTTGCCCTCGATGATAGGGAAGAAACGGACTCCACAAGATTCCCAGCGCCAGCACCAGCGAGGCCACCCCCACCACTGTCAACATACCCACAAGATGCTGTCCGCGAATCGCATACAACGCCAGCGGCGGCCAGCCCATCGCTCCGATTCCCCATGCCAGATTCAATAAATTCAGGGCCGAAGCTCGCCGGTGTCCCGAATATTCCGCGACCCATAAATTCGTCGCCGGCACGAGCAAGCCGTATCCCACACCGTAAACAACCGTCGCCGCCAGTGCCATCTTGTAATTCGGCTGAATCAGCGCCGCAGTTCCGATCGCCGCCAGCCCGTATCCCAGCGCCAGAGTTGGTTTGTATCCTCCTCGCGAAATCACCACGCTCGAAATCAGCGTTCCCGTCAGCGATCCGATGTACATCGCCGTAAGAAAAAACCCCGCTCCGGAGTCGTTCAGCGACCATCGCGCGATATACGTCGGCAGGATCGGACCGATCAGGGTTCCGATAATTCCCGAAAGCAAAAATCCTACAAACAGAATTTCAAATACGATTCGATAACTTCGTGGAGAATACTCTTCGGTTGGAAGTGCGGTCATCAGTGCGTCCCATGATTCTGACGGAGCCCGCCCGTTCTGGCAATGCCCGTTTCCTGCATCGCTGAAGCGGATTTTCGGCTACTCTGTAGCATCCCGGGGAATGGAATGGCTTTCTCATCTGTTATTGACGTCGGCTTGATCGGTTCCGGAGTCGCCGGCCGCGCGTTCCACGCGCCGATCATCCACGCCGTTTCCGGTCTGCGTCTCGCCGCGATTCTCCAGCGCAGCGGATCTTCCGCGCAAGAAATCTATCCGCAAGCACGCGTCGTCAGAAGCCTCGATGAACTTCTCTCGATCGAATCCATTCGCCTCATCGCCATTGCGACTCCAAACACTTCGCATTTTTCCCTCGCCAAGCTGTGCCTCGAAGCTGGCCGCGACATTGTTGTGGATAAGCCCTTCACGATCACGGTCAAGGAGGCTCGCGAACTTATCGAACTCGCCGAAAAGCTCGGCCGTCTCATCACCGTCTATCACGATCGCCGCTTCGACGGCGATTTTCACACCGTCCGCCAGCTAATCGCTTCCGGCGAACTCGGCCGCATCGTTCGTTTCGAATCCCACTACGACCGTTTCCGGCCGCAGCTTCGCCCCGGCGCCTGGCGCGAACAGCCTGGCCCCGGCTCCGGCATTCTCATGGATCTCGGCCCTCATTTGATTGACCAAGCTCTGGCTCTCTTCGGCCTTCCCGAGGCCGTCACCGCCGATATCCGCCTCGAGCGCGAGGTTTCGCTCACCGATGATTCCTTCGATCTACTCCTCCAGTATCCCCTCGGCATGCGCGCTTCGCTTCATTCCACAATGCTTGCCGCTGCGCCCCGCGCCCGCTTTGTCGTTTACGGCACGCGCGGCGCATTCATCAAGCACGGGATGGATCCGCAGGAAGCTCCTCTTCGCGCCGGCCAGCCTCCCGGTGGGGAGAATTGGGGAGTGGAGCCGAAGGAAAACTGGGGCACGCTCACACTTTCCGATGGCGCATACACAAGCGAGCGCGTCGTTCCCAATTTGCGCGGGGATTATCGCGCGTTCTACGAAAATGTCCGCGACGCAATTCTCGGCGTCGCTCCGCTCATCGTCACCCCGTCCGACGCTTTCCACGTCATGCAAGTGCTGGATCTCGCGCGCCGCAGCAGCGACCAGCGCCGCACTGTTCCCTGGCCCGAGTAACCCAGCGGTGGCTCAGTGCACCGTCAGTTTCACGTCGAACACCGCCTCGCACTTGTCCCCGGGATCGTCGGTTACCGTAGACGATACGTTTCCGCTCTTGATCACAAACTCCAGCGGCTTCCGCACGCGCTCCGGCAACCCCGTAAACCGCGCTTTCCCCTCGCTGTTCGTTCCTGCCTCCAGCTGCGTCTTGCGCATGCCCATGAATCCATATTTGATCAGCACGTCGATTTTGGCGTTGTAGATCGGCTTGTCTGAGCTGTCCCTCACCGTGAAATCCGCTTTGCATGCCCCCAGCCCCCCATCCACCACCGGCACCTCGGGCTCGTTCGCCGTTTGCGCCGCTCCGCCAATTGCCCAAAACGCCGACGCGCACAAAATCCCCACCGGCAACAAATTTCGCATCCTCATGGCTCTCCTTCCTTCTCCCTCCACGCAAAACCATACGCCCTGCTTTTGGATCGCGCAATTCCGGAGTTTCGCGACCAGAAGCGCATCCGTGCAGGATGCGGCTAGGCTTTCTCTGTTCCCGCGCCTTCTACCGCCGGCGGCTTGCGCCAGAGCAACCAACCCATCGCCCCCACAAGGCTCAACAACAATCCGCCAAACCCGATCCACACCAGCTTTTCCGGATTCATCGCCACCCATCCGAGAATGCCCGGTGCTTCCACGCGTTGCATCCATTTGCCAAGCTCCGTGGCATCCCAGTCCACGCCAATGATTGTTGCCCGCCAGCGCAGTGTGTGATCGAGCAGAAAAATCTGGTTCGGGTGAACGAACATCGCCCCATCGGCCATGATCGAGTAGTGAAAAAAATCGCTGAAGCGCCGGATGTCTGTTTCTTCGGCTCGTACCAGCATCCACTTTCCCGGCAGCTTTTCACGTTCGCGAAACCCGCGCAGGCTCGCTGCATCTTCTGAGGGATCGAACGAAAAAAGCAGCACGCGGTAGCTCTGGCCGTACATCGTTCGCGCTGTTTCCGCTTTCAGCTTGGCCGCCAGCACCGGACAGCTCATTGTGCATCGCGTGTATACGGGCAGGAGAATCACCGGACCATTTCCGGCTTCGCGCAGCATTTCAGGCAGCGAGTTCTGCCGGTTGGTTTCATCCCAGACGGTCAGATTGGGAATGTGTCCCGCATCGTTTTGTGCCGGCACCACAGCGCCTCTTGCGCCGCAAGAGTTCAGCGCAAGTACCAGCAAGAACGCCGCAAAAGAAACGCAATCTCTCTTTTTCAGCTTCACTTCAGCGTCTCAACCGGTATCGGGCTGTCCGGGTGGAAACCCGGCGCCGGTTTCACATTGCTCTTCAAGATGTCGTGGATCGGCGGGTAGTAGGCCAAAACGCAGAGCAAAACCGCAGCGGCGACCCAGGGCGTAAAATTTCGCACACCGGAAATCTGTTCGTCGTGGTAGACCTCGCTCACGGGGAGCAGGAAAGGTTCCCGCTCGCTGTCGGCCTCGCGTGCAGCGAACAAACAGCGGAGAAGAACAACAAAAAAGGTCAGAACGGCCAATCCCATAATCAGCCCGCCCACCAGTCCCACGTGCGTCGAAATCCACCAATCCGGCCGATAGCTGGGTGACGCAGGATTCATGTACGTCAAGCCAAGATTGGTTCTTCGCGGTTCTCCCCGCAAACCTCCAATGAAGAGTCCTGCCGAGAATGTGAATGTGCCCACGGTCCACACATAGGGAACCGCAAGCGCCAGCTTTCGTGAAACCACCGGTTTCTTCAGCAGTCCGCTGATCAGATAAAGGCTTCCGCCCAGAATTCCCAGGAACACCGGCCCTGCCACCGTCAGATGAAAATGCGCGGGAATCCATGCGGTGTTGTGGATCACATTGTTCATGCTGTAGGACGCATTCACGATCCCCGTGATTCCCCCAAAGAGAAAGATCACCAGTCCGCAAAAGAGATACGGGAAGAGCCAATTCTCGCGGTCAAAATAAGGCAGCTTCTTCCACCACCCAAAAAGTCCCGTGCCGCCTCTGAGGTGCGCCGCGTACTCCAGTGAAGCGGCCATGGTGAATGCCGTGAGCAGGCTGGGAATCGCGATGACCATGGTGAGAACACTCTGGATCCCTTTCCACGTCGTGGCTATTCCTGGATCGGCAAACTGGTGATGCAATCCCAGCGGACAGGAGAGCAGAATCAGCGAAAGAAACGTGAATCGTCCCGCAAAATCGCTGAAGAGCTTTCCCCCGGCAAGTTTTGGCAGCATCGTGTAATACATCACGTAAACCGGAAGCAGCCAGAAGTACACCAGCGGGTGCCCGAAAAACCAGAACAGCGTCCGGCTCAGCACCACGTTGACTCCTGCCGTCCATCCCAGCGACCACGGCACCAGCTGCACGAGCACTTCAAAAGCCACCGGCAAAGTGGCCATTTGCCACACGATAAATGTCGCGAACATGCCCACCACCGCGAGCGGCGTCTTCTTCCCGGGATTTTCCTTCCGCCAGCGCAGATAGACGGGAATCCAGGTGTAGAGCGGAACCCAGGAACCCACAATGAAGATTGCCAGTCCGATGTAGAAGATCGGGTGGGCCTTCAGCGG
>Ga0335079_10008871_pt1 | contig 11459 bp, 9 predicted proteins | sample Lox_Sample_33_FD_206719 | JGI IMG/M metagenome (GOLD analysis project Ga0335079, IMG submission 206719) | Soil microbial communities from Loxahatchee National Wildlife Refuge, Florida, United States - Lox_Sample_3.3 | ecosystem: Environmental > Terrestrial > Soil > Wetlands | place: USA: Florida... | reverse complement strand
CAGGAAACGGGCACATCCCACCGCCGGGCAAGTTCGCTACAGTCGATAAATTCGTAGGCTGCGATTCGTGCGCTCTCCTCTGCGCCTCGGGTCTGTTCCATTTCAACCGTGGTCTGAGAGAGCCTATTTTCGGAGCGGATATCGGCCGAAACTCTGGCACTATCGTTCCGCATCCGACCTTCCCCATCTCTCCTTCCGTCTTCGTGATTGGCTGGCATCGTTTTGCTCCGGCATGAAATTCGCGCAAAGCCCGCGTACTTGTTGGGGCTCGTTCTAACCCACAATGAAAATTCAGTCAAAGGACCCGTTAAAGCAAATCTCCTCGCTCCCACGCTGTTGCCGTTGGGATTTGACCGAAAATTCGTTTGGGGTTAAGTTCCTGACGCTCACGATGGTGACTCACTCTCTCGTTTGAGGTCGCTCGATGTTTCAATCCCCAGAAGACGCCAGCAAACGCCTGCGGAGCACCGGTTATCTGGCCGACCCAGTCGCGACCATTACCGTTTATCTTGCTGCACAACTTCACAAACCACTGTTATTGGAGGGGCCCGCCGGAAGCGGCAAAACGCAACTCGCCTACGCCGTTGCTGAGGCTGCAAATACAAGTGTTGAGCGATTGCAGTGCTACGAAGGCGTCAACGAAGAGAAAGCCATTGGAAAATTCGATGAGCCTCTGCAGAGGCTCTGCGTCGAGTTAAGGGCCAAGTCCAGTAGCGTCGATTGGGAGCACCTGCAAACCGAATTGCATGGCGAGCAGTTCTTCAGCGCGGGGCCATTGCTAAGTGCTTTGCAACACGAAAAGCCGTGCGTCTTGCTGATCGATGAGCTAGACAAAGTGGACCATGCGTTCGAAGCAATGCTATTAGAACTCCTGAGCGTGTGGACGCTGAGCATTCCGAAACTCGGAACGATTCGAGCTAAGAGCATTCCGTTCGTTGTGCTGACGTCCAACGAAGAGCGGCGTATCGGGGATCCACTGCGCCGGCGCAGCTTTTATCTTCGAGTGGAACACCCTACTGCCGAGCGTGAAGCAGAGATTGTGGCGCTAAGGACGCCAGAATCCAGCCGCGAATTTCACGCAGGAATGGCAGGCCTCGCAAAGGCTTTGCGTGGCTGGAGCCTGGAAAAACCGCCATCTGTCTCCGAGATTCTCGATCTCGCCCAGGCGCTCAAACTTCTCGGGAGCGAACAAATCACAGCGGAGATGAGAGACACTCTACTGCCCTTACTAGCCAAGACAGAGGCCGATCGGCGCAAGCTGCTTTTGCGCGACGGATTTGCCAGTCTGATTTATGACGCGCAGCAATACACGGCTGATGCCCTGCGAGGAAATGCAGCATGAAATCGGCACTCATCGTGGTGGGAATGCTTTGCGCGATCTCAATCGGCTGGGCGCAATCGGGAAGGTCACCGGCCCGGATTGAAGCTGAGTACTACGTCACGGCCTACGCGCGACACTATCGAGTACCCGTTGCGCTGGTGCGCGCCATTATTGAACACGAGTCCAATTGGCAGCCCTGCGTGATCTCTCCGAAAGGCGCTGTGGGGCTTATGCAGTTGATGCCCGCCACTGCTAGGCGGGTCGGCGTGACCGACCGCTGCGACCTCGACCAAAATGTCTACGGTGGAGTGCGCTATCTGGCTTGGTTGATGCAGCGGTTTCATAACGATCTTAGGCTCGTGGCTGGTGCTTATTACGTGGGAGAAGACACGATCAGCAGGCGAGGCCTTGATTACCGAAATTCTGGGGTGGTCGCGTACGTCTCAACAATTAGAACAACTTACCTTCAAGAAGCGGGGACGAAACCAGAGAGCACGAACATCGCTCAGAAAAGAGATGTGAGATGAACAAATGTTTGAGTTTGGTGCATCTGATAGCGATTTGTTTCCTGCCTTTCTACGTGACCTTGGCACAAACCGAGTTGCCACAGGCGCGAATCGTGAACTTAAGTGTTGACCCAGAACAGGTCGTCGTGTTGCACGTGCGACCGGGCTACGTTAGCTCGGTGCGAGTGTTGGAGGAAGTTAGCTCAGTCGTCTTGGGCGACCCAGGTGCCTTCAAGGCCGAACACTCTGAAGACGAACCGCAACTGGTGTTCTTCAAGGCGACAAGCATCAAACCAGCTCAAACCAACGCTCTGATCACGACCAGAAGCGGCCATGAGATCTCACTTAGCTTGGTTAGCCAAGGAAAATCAGACCATGGTGAAGTGGTCGACTATGTCCTCAACTGCGAGCGACCCAAAAGTTTTCTGATCACCTCCGTTCATCCTAGCTTTGAAGTCGGCGAAACAAAGAATGTTGCGCCAGAAGGCCTGCCAGCCGCCACTCCCCGGGAGAAGCCCACTAGCCAAGAGCAACAACAGCTGACGGCTCGACCGCTCGACAATCCCCATTGGGAAGGCAAGCGGTTGCGGGTTGCGGTTGGACAGACGACGGAAAAAGAGGAGCAGATGGCAGTCCCTTTCGCTGTTCTTAACTCCTCTGCACGAACCATAGAAGTACTACCGCCGCAGGTACAGCTCGCCGGGACATCGAGAGATAAGCATCGGAAGGCGATCAAGGCCGAGCCTGTGGCGATCGAAGATTACTGGATGACCGCGCGCCGGCTCGCACCTGGCGCGAGGGCCGATGGAGTGGTCGTGTTTGAACGGCCAAGTTTCAAGGAATCGAGCGAGCGGTTGTTATTGGCAGTTGCCCAAGCGGAGGAGGTCGATCGTCCGGTCTTGGCTCCTATCCCGTTTGTGGCTCCGGTAACAGGAGGTGGAAAGTGACTCGCCCCAACGGACACAGCGACAACGGCAACGTCGGATTCGCGCAAGAGCCAGACGGAACTGAACTTGTCGACGGCGTGCCAGTCCCTCCGCCAGCACCTGCTGCCCTGCCGGAGTTTGCCACCAGAGCCAAGCAGCGAGCGAAGCAGCAGATCCAGCAGAACCGGTTCGTTATTATCGGCGCGGGAGCGATCGTGACGGCGCTTCTGATCTTTGTTGCTATCTCCATGCCTCATCGAGGCGGCCCCGATAAAGCGAAAAATCGCGGTTTAACCGCTGAGGGCAAGTCGACTCTGGAACCCAACAGCGGAGGCATCGAAAAGAGCTTATTTCCGATCACCGATTCCGGGCGCCCTGCCACAAAAGAAGAACACCAAGGTTTTCTGAACGAACGTGACCTGCAGCGAACCGTGATTCGTTCGACATCGCATGCTTCGCCGACGGGGCAGACGAACGGGGTGGGGACGTTGGGTTCGATACCGCCTTTTGGCGACCAGTTAGGGGAAGCGCCGCCCTATCAGCCGGCCTCGAATACTGTGACTTCCGACGGAGGTAAGGCGGAGCACGAAGCGATGGAGAAGCCTTCGTTAATGTACGTGCGAAAGGTCTCAGCCGGCCCGACCGGTCTTCAGAGCCTCAATGACGCAGTGCCGCAACTTGGCTTGGGCCTAGGCACCGGCACACGCTTACGGGCCCGCCTAGAATCAGCTGCCAGCACAGCTGTACGGGCGCCAATCCTAGCGGTGATCGAGTACAACTACGAGCGCGATGGAGAGATTATTGTTCCAGCGGGAGCCAAAGCGGTCGGCCATATTAGGAATGCAACCCGCTCAGGGTATGTGGACCTCCAGTTTGATTCTCTCCTGATGCCGGACGGCGCATCGGTTCCCATCGAGGCTGCCGCAACAGACTTGGACCTGCGACCGCTGAAAGGGAAGGTTTTGGGGAAGAACACAGGGAAGAACGTCCTGGCTAGATCGCTGTCGGGAATCGGCCAAGCTGGCGCAATGTTCTTGGGACAAGGCAGTCTCAGCCAGCCTCTGAGTGAGTCGGATCTGATGCGAGAGCGCGTCAGCAACAATATCGGGGAAACCGGGGACGAAGAGGTTTCTCGATTGGCAGTAAACCAGCAGATTGTTGTGACGGTCTCGGCTGGAGCACTCATTTACGTCATCCTTGAACAAACACCTAAGTCCAATCACCCCGCAGCGCCAACAAGCGCGCGGAACAGCGTGACCTCGAACTCTTCCAATGTCGACCAACTACACCAGTTGCTCCAGTTGCAGCAGGAGTTAAACCAATCGGCTACAAACAACCAAGCAGCGCAGTAACTGTCTCTCTCTCGGCAGGACAGCTTCGCGCCCGACCTGCAGGGGAATTCCAAACTTTCGCCCCCCGTCATCCGAGGAGTTTCGCAGGAAGCTCAATCGATGCGAGGGCATTTGTCAGGACTAATCTGGAGGCATTATTTCCTGATTGCCCGTCGTTACTAATCGCAATGAGTAATCCTCTTGTGACCATTCGTCCCTGCGAACGCGGGGGCATCGAGCAGCGACCCCGTCCCGCCCCGACGTCCGGAGTCAGACCACGACGCCGCAGCGATCTCTGATCGCAGACACGCAGCAATCCATTGGGCGGAAAGCGAACAGAAGGTGCCCGCTTTGGGATCACAACATTGCAGAAATTTGTTGCAATGCTCGCGGTTGGAATTGGCGAAAGGCGTGCTCTAAGAAAGGACGAGAGAAAACTCTGTGAGCGATACGACACGAGGCAAACAGCGGAGTCTGCGGGCGCTCGAATGGCTGAACTTCTTTCTCGCCGACGTGCAGACCGGCCTGGGTCCATTCCTGGCTGCCTACCTTGCTTCGAGCGGATGGAATCCCAGCAGTGTGGGCTACGTGCTGACGTTCGGTGGGTTGGTCGGGGTCGCGATGCAAACTCCAGCCGGCGCGGTCATCGACGCGGTACATCGCAAACGGACGTTGCTCGCGGTAAACCTTGGTTTCTTAGTTGCTGGGGCCTTGTTGCTCATGGGGCATCTGAGCCCTTGGAGGGCTTATTCCGCGCAGTTCCTAATCGGTGCTTCAGGTCCGTTCTTGGGACCCACAGTCGCAGCGATCACACTCGGGATTGTTGGGGCTGCGGCGTTTGACAAGCAGTTCGGAAAGAATCAATCCTTCAATGCCGCTGGGAATGTCTTCACCGCGTTGCTTGTCGCCTACGTGAGCTACCAATTCGGATACCGCGCGATATTCGCCGTAGCTGCCTTGCTCGCTATACCTGCTGCCGCGTCTCTGTTTGGCATCGATGCCAAACAGATCGACTATGCCCGCGCTCGCGGGGCAATCCAAAGGGGAGGCAAGATTAACGCCGAAGGATGGTCTGCTCTTCTCAAGGACCGCATTCTCGTTTATTTCCTGGCGACCGCCTTTCTTTTCCATTTAGCGAACGCGGCAATGTTGCCGGAACTGGGAGAGATGCTTTCGAAAGACAATCTGAAAGCAGCGGCCCCGTTTATGTCCGCCTGCATTATCGTGACGCAGCTTGTAATAGCAATCTTTGCAGCATGGATTGGTACGCGGGCTGCTACGAAGGGACGAAAAAACTTATTACTCCTCGGCTTCGGTGTCCTTCCCGTTCGCGGAGTTCTCTATACCCTGACGCACGCGGTCGGAGCTCTGATCGCGATTCAGACGCTCGACGGAGTGGCGAATGCCGTATTCGGAATTGTCTCGATCCTGATGGTCAAAGACAGAACCCAAGGCACGGGGCGCTTCAACGTGGCGGCTGGATCACTTGCGACAATGGTTGGCATCGGCGCCGCTCTGAGTACAACGATCGGGGGTGTGCTGATCCAGCATCTAGGCTACGGGGCTTCATTTCTCGGATTAGCGGGAATTGCCTTCCTTGCTTTTGCGGTGCTGTGGTTCGCGATCCCTGAAACTCTATGTGATGCCGCTGTCGGTACAACTGCCGGTCCCGAAATCAAAGCAACGACCTCATGGGGCGCTCAGATCGGTCGAACAAATGCGGGAGAAACTGGTAGGTGATCTCGCCCGTGATTGCGCATATTCTTTTGTCGCTCATCGTCGGTATCAGCATCGTCCTGATGCTAATCCGTCCCCGGAACATTCCCGAGGTCTACTGGATTGCGGGCGGCGTTCTCTTACTACTTGTCCTCCGACTGGTGCCCTTGCAACTCGCGGGTCAGGCTCTCGCGCAAGCATTGGATGTCTGCTTCTTTTTGATCGGCATGATGTTGCTTTCTGAGCTCGCACGCGAACATGGAGTCTTCGACTGGCTTTCGTCGGTCGCTGTGCGGAGTGCCCGCGGATCCTGCTCCAGGCTGTTCGCGCTGGTATACGCCGTAGGCACAATCGTCACCATCTTCCTGTCGAATGATGCAACAGCAGTCGTTTTAACACCCGCGATCCTGACGGCTGTGCGCAGGGCCAAAGCGCAGCCTTTGCCCTATCTCTTTGTTTGCGCTTTTATCGCGAATGCGGCTTCATTCCTTCTGCCTATTTCCAATCCAGCGAACTTGGTGGTGTTTCACAATCAAATGCCACCGCTCGATCGATGGCTCGTGTCCTATGGCATTCCGTCTCTTCTCTCGATCGCCACGACATTTGTCGTGATGCGGTGGCTGTTTCGAAAAGAGCTCTGCGCAGCCATTGAAAGCGAGGTGGAAGCGAAGCCGCTCAGAAGTGAAGGAGCCCTTGTGCTGGGTGGATTGGCGGCCGTGATAGCGGTCCTGTTAACAGCCTCTTCGCTGGGAAAAGACCTGGGATTGCCGACGTGCCTGGCTGCTCTCGCAATCACAGCAGTCGTCTCCATCAAGGCGCGAAGCAATCCACTGCGACTCGCATCTGAGATCAGCTGGGCAACACTAGCCCTCGTGGTCGGTCTCTTCGTAATGGTGGATGCGATGGAAAGCATCGGTGCGATGCCACAAACGCGCGACTGGTTGGTCTGGGCCCAGACACTCGGATCGACCACAGGCACATTGATTACAGGATTTGCCGTTGGTGTAGCGAACAATCTGGTCAACAATCTGCCGCTTGGCCTAATTACCGGGAGCACGCTGCAGGCAGCGAATGCCAGGGGTCTGATCGCCGATGCCGTCCTCATCGGTGTTGACCTGGGACCAAATCTCTCCATCACAGGCTCGCTGGCGACCATCCTATGGCTGATCGCCTTGCGTAAAGAAAAGCTCGACGTGAGTTTCTGGGATTTTCTGAAGGTTGGAGTCGTGGCGATGCCGATCGCTCTATTGGCATCACTCGGCGGGGCGATCTTAATGCAAGTGTGTTTTCGGGTTCACTAGGCGCGGTTCACGAGGAGTGACTCCCATAGTGAAGTTGTAACCGCTTGATGCCCGCTGCCATTCTCTCCCTCTCTCTTGGCGAGGCCAGCGTTCGGTCGCACTTCGTACAGATCAGCAGAGCCTGTGCGTGCGTCTTCCGCTCATTCAGGCGTTCGCTTTGGGATCACTCGCAGAACAAAAAAGCGACGACGGCGTGCGCAAATACCTGATTCTACACACCATCCGAAGATTTCCATTCCTGGCACGCTCCGTGCTCTTAAGGAAGACAAGCAATATCAACTACGGAATGCAAGGAGTTCATTGTGAGACAACGACTAGCACAACTGATTATGTTCGTGATCATGACCGGATGCGTGACCGGATTCGCACAAGCTGGTCCGAGGGGCAGAGGACCGCGTGGGCCCGTTATGGCTGCTCAAGACGCTCAGCTTGACGTGGAAGATGCCATGCAGCGTGCTTATGACGGACTCAACCGTTCAACCGCGCTTGTGGAACCGGCGAAAGGAACCGCGAGTGGCATCTCTCTAAACCGTTTCATTGCGGACGGCAAAGCCTTCTACCAGGAAGCTCTTAGCCGTTATCAAGCGTTCGATTACATCGGAGCCCATGAACTGGCCGCCGCAGCCGATGATATGGCTCACGCGGCAGAGACGATGGCGATGAGCAGCATCGTTTCTGGCAATGCCGCCGGAATCACTGCACCGCCAAGCCAGCCAGGTGTAGCCGAAGATGCTTTTCGTGCGAATGACGAAATCGCCCGCGCTGGAGGCACGATCTTGCAAGTGCAAAACGCAAGTAGTTACGCGAACGTGATACCCGCTGAAACCACACGCCGCGTGCGCGATCTTTTGACTCTGAGCCAGCAGCTCCAACAGCGAGCGCAGGCCTCGCTATCGCAAAGTCCACGGGAAGCATCCGCTGCTGCCCGTGCATCCGATGCGATCGCACATGCGGCGGACCACCTTCAGAATCGCTATCTGATTGCCTCTGGTATAGTGCCCGCCGGCCCCGCGGGCAGGCCTGGCCCGCCTCCTCCACCGCCGGGTGGACCAGGAGCGCCGCCGCCTCCTGACGCGGATAACGGAACCGCGCCACCACCACCGCAGGGCCCTGGTGGGAATACTCCGTAACGAATTGCGTTCCTGTTAGCAAGAAACCGCGGGGGTATTCATATGAGACGCACTTTGACCCAGGTGACACTCGTGTTGCTAACACTGACGGTCGTGAACTGCGGTCCCGGTCTTCTCGCTCCGGGGCCGCCTTTGCCGGGTTCAGGTCCGTCTTTAGAGTGGATTGTTTTTTTCGCTATTATGGTCGTCGCTGGAGCGTGGCTCAGCCGCTCCAAGTTTGCTGCTTTCTTCCCGATAAAGGATAACCGACGGTCTCAAGCCTTCGAGATTCTCCGGGAGCGTTACGCGAAGGGCGAGATTTCGCGAGAGGAATATCTTCGCATTGCAAACGATCTGGACCGGCATGAGAATGTACCAGGGGTTTGAGGAAACGGGCAGTGGCCGATTCTTCCCGCCCTCGTGAATCTTCTTCCAGCATCTAACTGGTGCGGCTAGCCTCGGGATCGGCGGGCGGATGGCCCAGTTTCGAATGATTAATTGGCAGGCACAACGAATTTGGTGGCTGGGCAGTGTACGAACGCGCGTTGCGATCCTCGCGTCATTGGTAATTGCCTTATTGATTGGCTGCGGGTTCGCGTTTGTCTTGATATTGCAGAACAGACAAAGCGCCGTCGCTGGGGAAACTCAGCGGCGCCTCTCTGCTTTGGCCGTTACGATAGCTCGCGATTACAGCAGTCATGAGGACTTTCAGACGCAGCATCAGGAGTTCCCTCCTCTTGAGAATCCTTATGCCTCAGGTTCAGACGATGTGCTTTCCCTGATGACGACGGTGGTGCTCAAGAATGAACTGGGTACCGAAGGCGGATTTTACTCGAAGGCTTCGGATCGGCTTCTAGGGTATGCGTACCCCACGCACGAAGGCCCTGGCGTGAAAAGGGACATTCCCCCGATCGAACGCCCTCTGATTGAGGATGTTGCCCGCCGCGCTTCTGGCCAGGATCAGGAGGTTTCCTACATATATAAGGGAGAGCGCGCCGTAATCGTTTTCGAGGCGGCTCCCATTGTCGTAAAGGGCAATCCCATCGGCAGCGCGTGGGTGATGAAGCGGCTGCCGAGTCTGCGTTCACAACAGGACTGGACGCTCAGCCTTGGTGCTGCTGCCTTTGTCGCGCTGTCCCTGGTTTGTGTGCTTCTGGCTTTTCTGGTGGCCCGTGATCTGGGATCGGGTGTCAGTCAGATCGAAGAACGATTACACGAGTTGGATCGGGATTTCGGTTCGCCGGCGAAACCCTTTTCGGGACTCGCTGAACTCGCGCGCATATATCAAGGAGTGAATCAGCTAGCCGAGTCGCTGCGTCAGAAGATCGAGCAGGAGCGGGATCTTCGTGAGCAACTCCGCCACAAAGAGCGCTTGGCTGCCCTCGGACAAGTAGCTGCCGGCGTTGCCCACGAACTTCGAAACCCTCTGGCGACAATCCGCCTACGGACTCAGATGAACCAACGCGCCGTTTCAGACAGCGCAGTGCAACAAAGTTGTTCGATGGTACTGGAGGAAATCGATCGCCTGAACGGAATCGTCGAACGTCTTCTTTACTTCTCCCGGCCACTGAACCTAGAGGTCGAGTCATTTGACCTTGTGTTACTCGTGAAAGATTGCATCAATGCCAAAGCAACGATGGTTCGAAGCGACTCGATACGATTCGTGTTTGACGCTACCGGAGCGCCGGTGATGATCCGGGGAGATCGTTCCAAGCTGTATCAGGTATTCGACAATATCCTCTCGAATGCGATTGACGCGCTGGGGCCGGTGGGGACGGTGGAACTCAAGGTTCTCGATAAAAACGGGTATGTCACAGTCGAATGTAGCGACGACGGTCATGGCATCCCAGAAGAAATTCGCGACAAGTTATTTGATCCCTTTTTCACTACTCGGCCGAAGGGAATTGGGCTGGGACTCTCTATAACTTACGAAATCGTTCGCGCTCATGAGGGAACAATCGAAATCACCTCTTCACCAACCAAAGGTACGATTGTTACGGTGCGCCTGCCTGCAGCCGGTCCTGGGACGTCAGGCTCAGGTGTAGAGACGATAGAGATCGAAAACGCATGAAAGCCAGAATATTGATCGTCGACGACGAGCGAAATCTTCGAGTCACTCTGGCTGAAATTCTCGCCTCGCACGGCTACGAGATCCTTGAAGCCGAGAATTCGATTGATGCTCTGCCTATGCTTCGTGACCAAAACCCCGATCTCGTGTTTTGCGATTGGAAAATGCCTGATGGCGGAGGCGAAGACCTTCTACTGGCGTTCCAGGGGCAGGAGGAGATTCGAAAACCTCCGGTCATTATTATGACGGCGTATGGCACCAGTGGAAACGCCATCAAAGCCATCCAACTTGGCGCCTATGATTTCATCTCCAAACCTTTCGACCTCGACGAAATCTGTACGACCGCGAAACGCGCCCTACAACATATCGGGTTACAGAAGGAAGTCGAGGATCTTCGTCAGAGGCTCCTCAAGAGTCCCCGAAAAGAGCAAGGCGAAATTGTCGGTTCGTCGCGCGCGATGCTCGGCGTGTTTAAGGATATCGGGCGGGTGGCCGCCAGTGATACGACCGTTCTGATTCGAGGAGAATCAGGCACAGGAAAAGAACTCGTTGCCCGAGCCATCCACCAGAATAGCTCGCGCGCAAATGGACCGATCGTCACCGTGAACTGCGCCGCACTCCCCGACGAACTCCTGGAGTCGGAACTTTTTGGTCATGAGCGCGGTGCGTTCACAGGTGCAATCGCACGGAAGGATGGCAAGTTCGAAGTTGCCAATAAAGGCACGATTTTTTTGGATGAAGTCGGCGAACTACCCGTCAGCCTGCAACCTAAACTCTTACGAGTGCTGCAGGAACAAACCTTCGCGCGAGTCGGCGGCAATGACACAATTCACTCCGACTTTCGTGCGATCGCGGCTACTAACGGTGACCTTGGCGAACTGATCAAGGCGGGCGAGTTTCGCAAGGATCTGTACTATCGTCTCAACGCATTTACGATTTCACTTCCACCCCTTCGAGAGCGCCGCTCAGACGTTGTGCCTTTGGCAGAACACTTCCGTGAAGTTTATGCCGGCAAGAACAGGAGGCCCACTGCGGGGTTTTCAGAAGAAGCTTTGATCGCATTGCAACAATATTCGTACCCTGGAAACGTGCGTGAGCTTGAGCATATTGTCGAGCGGGCGCTGTTGCAGGCCAACGGACGCGTGATCTTAGCCGAGCACTTGCAATTCGAGCAACAGTCC
>Ga0335079_10008864_pt1 | contig 11463 bp, 10 predicted proteins | sample Lox_Sample_33_FD_206719 | JGI IMG/M metagenome (GOLD analysis project Ga0335079, IMG submission 206719) | Soil microbial communities from Loxahatchee National Wildlife Refuge, Florida, United States - Lox_Sample_3.3 | ecosystem: Environmental > Terrestrial > Soil > Wetlands | place: USA... | reverse complement strand
CAGGTGCGCCGGGGCGCCGCGCGCCAGCACACGCAATGAGGCGAGGGCGTCGCCTCCGGGCGGCGTGAGCGCGAGCGGGGGCTCGAAGGCGAGAGCGGGGCTCGCCAGGGCCGGATCGTCCGCCGCGACGTACGGCGGGTTGCTCACGATCAGGTCGAAGCGCGCCGGTCCGAGTGGCTCGAACCAGCTGCCGGACAGGAACTCGACCTGACTCAAGGCGAGCGCGGCGGCGTTGGCGCGCGCCACGGCGAGCGCGGGCGCCGACACGTCGGTGGCGACGATCCGCCAGCCGGGGCGCTCCCGCGCCAGAGCGAGCGCCACGGCTCCGCAACCCGTGCCGAGGTCCGCCGCGCGCAATGGCTCGGTGGCCGATCCAACGGCGAGGGCACGCTCCACCAGCAGCTCGGTCTCCGGCCGCGGGATCAGCACCTCCGGCGTGACCGCGAGGTCGAGCGACCAGAACTCCCGCCGGCCGGTGAGGTAGGCGAGGGGCTCGCCTGCGGCTCGCCGCCCGAGGAGCGCGAGGAAGCGCTCGGCCGCCGTCGGCTCCACCGGCGCCTCCGGATGCGACTTCAGGCGGGCGCGCGGGACGGCGAGGGCGTGCGCCAGGAGCAGCTCGACCTCCAGGCCGGCGGCCGCGCCGGTCTCCGGTTCCGCGGCGCTCAAGCGCTGCCGTCCCCGATTGAGCAGGGCCTCGACGGTCATATTCGCTAATATGCACCAATGGCCACCAACCTGTACCCGCCGCCGCGGCCGCTGTCGGTCGGGGAGACCATCGATCTCGCATTCCGCATCTTCCGCGCGACGCTGCTCACCTGCCTGTTGTTTGCCGGGCTCGCCGTGATCGCGAGCGAGATGGCCACGCTCTACAAGCTCGCCACCCACCGCGCTCTCGTGAGCCTGGTGCACGAGCGCGACCCGATTTTCTGGCTGCTCTACCTGATTGGCTGGCTGCTTGCCATCCTGCTCTACAGCGCAATGCTGCTGCGCCAATTCGCGGTGGTCAGCAGCCCCACACCGGCCGTGGGCACCGAGGTCGGGACCGCCGCGCGGCGCCTGCCGGGGCTGGTGCTGCTGTGGATTCTGCTCGGCGTGGCCAGCGCCGTCTGGTTCATCCCGGCGCTGGCGTTCCGCAATTCGGACATCCTTACGCTGATGCTGGTGGTCGTCGTGCTGTCGATCCCGGCCACCTGGGTCGCGATCACTCTATCGGCCTCGTGGCCGGTATTTCTCCTGACAGGGAGGGACGCCGTGTCGAGCCTGGCGCAAAGCCGGCGGCTGGTATCCGGCAGCTGGTGGCGGCTGGCGGTGATCTACACCGTAGCGCTCGTGCTGTTGTTCATCCTCTATACGATCGCCGGGGTGATCGCCGTCATGGTGGCGGTGCCGCTCGCCGGCGGCGACGTGGCGGTCGCGGCGACGCTCGCCTCGGTCATCGCGGTGATCCTGGCCGCGATCGTCGCGCCTTTCATGACGGCGCTGGTGCTGGCCGTCTACGGCGACCTGTCGGTGCGCAGGGAGGGCGCCGACCTCGCCCAGAGAATCTCCGCCGCCGGGTAGCTCATGCGTCGCGCGCTTCCGGCGCTCCTGCTCGCGCTCTCGGCAGCGCCGGCGCTCGCGCGCGATGCCGCGGGCGCGCTCGACGCCTGCATCGCTCAGCTCCCACCGGGCCTCGAGGCCGGCTACGAGAGGATCGCCGCCCACTGTCCCGAGCTGGCACCGGCGCTCGCGCAGAGCCCGTGGGCGGCCTGGCTGCCGCGCGACTGGGACCAGGAGGGGAACAACCTGTCGGCCGCGGGCTTGAGGGAGCTCCGCGCGCTCATCGCGCGTGAGTCACGGCGCGGTCCCGGCGCCGATGTGCCACAGCCGGCGCACCTGGCCGCGGTGCTCGCCGCGCTCGCGACGGCGCCCCACGTTCAGCGCGGCTGGTGGGAGCGCTTCAAGGGTTGGCTGCACGAGATGCTGAGCGGGCGCGAATCCTCCGCCGGCACCGGATGGCTCGCGCGTGTGCTCGATGCGTTCAGGACCCGCACCGCCTTCGCCCGGATCCTGTCGCTCGGCGCGCTGGCGCTGCTCGCGCTGCTCGCGGGCACGATGGTGGTGAGCGAGCTGCGTGCGGCGGGGTGGCTGCGCCCCGGTCCGCGGCCGAGGACCGCGGGCGGTGGCGGCGCGAGTGCCGCCAGAGCCGCCGACCTGGGCCTCATCGAGGCTGCCTCGCTCGCCGATCGACCCCGCCTGCTGCTCGAGCTGATCGCCGCGCGCCTCGCCGAGCTCGAGCGCTTACCGCCGGCGCGGGCGCTCACGGTGCGTGAGCTGCTGCTCGCGGCCCAGCTTGCGGACGCGAGCGATCGCGCGCGACTCGCCGATCTCGCACAGGTCGCGGAGCAGCTGCGCTTCTCGGGGCGGGCGCTGCCGGCCGAGACGCTCGCCGGGGCGCTCGCACGCGGCCACGAGCTGCTCGCCGGCCTCAGCGGCGCGCCCGCATGAAGGAGCGGCTGATCACACTCGCCTGCGCGCTCGGCGCGCTGCTGCTGTTCATCACGCTGTTTGTCCACGTCGGCGGGGCGGAGCGACCCGATGTGACGCTGCCGACCACCGTCGAGCGCGGCGACAACGGCCTCGCCGCCGCGAGCACCTGGCTCGCCGGCGAGCACGTGCCGACGCGCGCGGTGCGCGCGCGCTTCGACACCGCGTTGGGCGCGGCGGATCTCACCCTGAGCGGCAACCTGCTGGTCGTCAGCCTGCCGGTGGCGACGCCGTTCGGGGCCGGGGAGCTGCAATCCCTCGATAAATGGCTGCAGGCCGGCAACACGCTGCTGGTGCTGGCGGCGCTCGAGGACCGGCCCGACTGGACCACCGGCCGCATCGGCTTCGACGCCGATCTGGCCGACCTCACCGGCCTCGGCCGCGAGACGCCGCGTGCGAGCGCCCGCACGGCGCCGCCCGCGCGCCGCAGTGCACGCCAGGCCACCGATCTCAGTGCGGCAGTGGCTTACGCGTCCCGGCGGCTCGGGCAGTCGCAGCGCAGCACCCTGGTGCCGAATCGCGCCCACGTGTTTCTCGACGGCGTGGCGACTGCGGTGGCGCTCTCCGATTATCCGCGCCGCGCGCCTGCCTCGCAGGCGGGGACGCTGGGCCTGCCGCAGAACGGATTCATGTTGTGCCTGGCGCGGACGCGCGAGACCGGCGCCGGAGCACTGTGGGTGCGGCCGCATGCCGGCGGCACGCTCATCGTGAGCGGCTTTGGCTCGCTGTTCAGCAATCGCGCGCTCGGCCTCGCCGACAACGCGCGGCTGCTCGCCAACATCGTCGGCGCCAGCCTCGGGCCCGGCGGCACGGTGCTCTTCGACGACGAGCACCAGGGGCTGTCCGACGCCTATGACCCGGAGAGGTTCTGGCGGGATCCGCGCCTCTACGCCACGCTCGGCGTGCTCGCGGCGCTGTGGCTCACGTGGGTGCTGGGCGGCACGCGGCTGAGAGTGCCGGTGAGCCGCAGCGCCGCGCCGCGCGAGGCGCAGCTGGTGCGCACCACCGGCATGTTCCTGGCGCGCGCACTGAGCGCGCCGGCGGCGGCACGGTGCATGTACGCGCACTTCTTCCGGCGGCTGCGCCGGCACGCGCCCCGCGCGCTGGAATCCGCCGGCCCGCCCTGGCAGCTGCTCGAGCGCCACCCGCGCATCGCGCGCTCCGACCTCGAGCAGTTGCGCGAGTGGTATGCCGCCGCGCACTCGGCCGGCCGCGTGCCGCTCACTCGCCTGCACAATCTCATGATCCGCATCGAAAGGCAGCTCGCCGCATGAGTGCATCGATCATCGAACTCGAGAGCCGGCTCGCGCGCGAGCTCGGACGTGCGGTGATCGGCGCGCAGTCCGCCGCGCGCGCGCTCACCATCGCCCTGGTGGCGCGCGGCCACGTACTGGTCCAGGGCGTGCCGGGCCTCGGCAAGACGCTGCTGGCGAAGGCGCTGGCGCGTACGCTCGGCGGGGAGTTCAAGCGCATCCAGGGCACTCCCGACCTGATGCCGAGTGACATCATCGGCGTGCACGTGTTCGATGAGGCGCGCAGCGCGTTCGTGTTCCGCCCGGGCCCGCTGTTCGCCGACGTGGTGCTGGTGGACGAGATCAACCGCGCCGGTCCCAAGACCCAGTCGGCGCTGCTCGAGGCGATGGAAGAGCGCCAGGTGAGCATCGAGCGCGAGGCGCTGCCGCTGCCCGGGGACTTCCTGGTGCTCGCCACCCAGAATCCGCGCGAGTTCGAAGGCACCTACCCGCTGCCGGAGTCGCAGCTCGACCGCTTCATGCTGCGCATCGAGGTTGATTACCCGGCGCGCGAGGCCGAGGCCGAGATTCTCCGCCGCTACGGCGGCATGCTGGCCGTCGCCCAGGCCACCCTCGCCGAGGTCGCCTCACTGCCTGCGGCGCTGCTCGGCGAGGCGCGCGCCGCCGCGGAAGCCATGCACGTCGAGGCGGCGCTGATCGCCTACGTGCTCGATCTGGCGCAAGCTTCGCGGGCGCACCCGCGGCTGTCGCTCGGGCTGTCGACCCGCGGCGCACTCGCGCTCCTCAAGGCGGCACGCATCACCGCGGGACTGCGCAGCGCCGACTTCGTGACGCCCGATGACGTCAAGGAAGCCGCGGTGTGGGTGATGGCGCACCGCCTGGTGCTGACGCCGGAGGCGGCCCTCGAGGGCACCACCGACGTCGACGTCGTGACGAGCCTGCTGGCAGAGACGCCGGTGCCGCGCTGATGCATCTCGCCCGCCGCGCTTACCTCCTGGTGTTCCTCGCCGCCGTGCTCGCGATCAGCGCGATCTGGTCGGAGGAGGCGGGCCTCACCGGGCTATGGCGCATTCCACTCGCGCTGCTGCTCACCGGGCTCACGATCGAGGCGCTCTGGCTGCGCCGCGTCCGTCTCGCGGCGCACCTCGCCACCGCACCGCGTGCCTTCCTCGGCCGCGTGCAGCCGGCAGCGCTGGTGCTCGCCAACGCGGCGGCGCGGCCGCTCACCGTCGAGTACGCGCCGGCGGTGCCGCCGGGTCTGGAGCCGCTCGGCGCGGTGCGCCGCCTGACGGCCCCGGCGCACGGCACGGCCAGCGATCCGTTCACGCTCACGCCCGTGCGGCTCGGGCCCCAGCGCTGGCCGAAGCTCCCGGCGCGGGTGCTCGGGCCGCTGCGTCTCGGCTGGTGGACGCGCGCTCTCGAGCCCGCGGAGCGCGTGCGCGTGGCTCCCGACACGCTGCGCCACGCTTTGCGGCCGCGCGGGCTCCCCGGCGGCACCCGCACGCGGCGCGTCGCCGGTGCAGGCGCCGAGCTCCATCAGCTGCGCGCCTATGCGCCGGGTGACCCCCTCTCGCGCATCGACTGGAAGGCCACCGCGCGCAGCCGCACGCTGGTGACGCGCGAGTTCAGCGAGGATCAGCACCTCGACATCCTGGTCGCCGTGGACGCCGGCCGCTTCAGCCGCGTGGGCGCCGGCCGCCTCGATCGCTTCGGCCTCTATGCCAACATCGCGGCGCGCTTCGCCGAGATCACCACCCGCAACGACGACCGCATCGGGCTGATCGTGTATGCGGACCGGGTGCTGGCGGCCTGCGCGCCGGCGCGCGGCCTCGCCGGCATGATGCGCGTGCGACGCTCGCTCGAGGAGCTCGCGGTGCAGGCGGCGGAATCCGATCCCACCGCGGCCGCGATCCGCATCCGCACGCTCCTCAAGCACCGCAGTCTCGTGGTGCTGCTCACCGACCTCGACGATGCCAGCATCGCCAGCCAGCTGACGCGTGCGGTGCGGCTGCTGTCTCCGCCGCACCTCACGGTGGTCGCCGGAGTGCGCAGCAGCGAGATCGAGGCGCTCACCGAGCGCGAGGCGCGCGCCTGGGACGATCCGTGGATCGCTCTGGCCGCCGGCGAGCACGAGGTGCGGGCCGCCGCGCAGCGCGCGCTGCTCGTGCGCCTCGGTGCACCGGTGGTGGCCGCTCCCGCCGAGGTCCTCGAGGCGGCGGTGTTCGCCGAGTACGAGGCGCTGCGGCGCTCGCGGCGGGTATGAGCGCGGCGAGACCGCGCCCTCAGCGCGCGTGCGGCCGCGGCAACAGCCGGCCGGACAGCAGCGCCAGCATCAGGGCCCAGTAGCCGACGCCGATCAGGATCCGGCTCCAGAGCGGAAAGCGCGGGTCCGGCGAGACGAACCCCTCGATCAGCCCCGCGCCGACCAGCAGCACCGCGCACGCGGCGAGCAGCTTTCCCGAGCTGAGCGCTGCCACGCGGAACGATTCGATGCGGGTGGCGTGGCCGGGACGGACCAGGGCCTCGCCTACCGCCGCTCCTGCCGCTCCCGACAGGCACATCACCGAGAGCTCGACGCAGCCGTGCGGCACGATGAAGGCGGCGAGCTGCCCGGCGAGGGCGTGGCGGCTGACGAAGGCGAACACCGCGCCGAGCATCAGGCCGTTCAGGCCGAGTATATAAAGAGTGCCCAGTCCGAAGAAAAAGCCGGCGCAGTAGGCGATGAGGCTCACGACGATGTTGTTCGCGAGGATCTGCACCGACAGCACCGAGGACGGCACGACGTTCAGCAGGCCCGCCGTCCACAGCCGGCCGTGCTCGACGCTCGCGATCAGGTCGGGCGAGGCGAACAGCGCGATCAGCTCGGGGTAGCGGTGCACGAGCGCGTAGCCTGCGGCGACCGTGAGTACGAAGATCGCGGTCGACCAGACGATGTAGGGCATGAGCGCGGCGACCACCCCGGGCAGCTCGTCGCGGAACAGCGTAAGCAGCGCGCTGCCGGCGCGCCAGGCGCCGTGATGCAGCGTCGCGTGCGCGCGGGCGTAGGCCGCCTCGAGATACTCGCGCGCGCGGCTCTCGGGCAGCAGGGTGCGCACGCGCGCCAGATCGTGCGCGAGCAGCCGGTAGTCGTCGGCCATGCGCGTCGCATCCCCGGCATCATCGGTGCGTCCGCGCGCGAGCCGCCGCGCGCGCGCATCGGCGTCCCGCCAGAGAGCGGCGCGCTTCATCAGGTTGCCGGTCAGCGCGCGCTCGCGTGCGGCGCCGTTGCTGCGCACGCTCACGCGCCTACCAGCCGCGCGAGCCGCCGCCGCAGCGCCTCGCCGTCGCCGGCGGCGCCGGCCCCATCGCCCGCTTCCCCCGCCTCGCCCGGCGCGTAGCGCGAGAGCACGCGCCGCGCGAGCCCGGCGCGTGCCTCGGGCTCGAGCGCCTCCCAGCGTGCGAGCAGCTCCTGGACGATCTCCATGCCGGTGGCGTCGAGCTTGCCGTGGCTCACGAACTCGGCGGGCGCCGCCGCCGCCGTCCGCTCGTAGACCAGCAGCGTGCCGGCTGCCATGTCGCCGATGCGCAGGTGCTCGCGCGTCACCGCCACCGCCACCAGCCCGACGCCGTAGCAGATCGGCAGGCAGTCGACGAGGCGAAAGACATTGCGCGTGAGGAGCGCGCCCGCTCCCGGGGCGCCGCCGTCGCGCGTCACGATGTGCACCCCCGCGACGCGCTTGCCCGGCGTGCGCCCGCGCATGGCGAGCTCGAGCACGTAGTGATAGAGGAAATAGATCGCCGCCGCGGGCAGCAGCACCAGCACGAACCAGCGGCCGCTCGGGGTGGCGGGCACCGCCAGGCTCAGGCGCCCATTAAAGAGGAGTGCGCCGCAGGCGTACCAGGCGAAGGCCAGGATGAGCCGGATGTGCCAGTCGATGAGGAACGCGTAGGAGCGCGCGCCCGGGCCGGCCACCGCCAGCGACACGTCGATGCCCGTGACACTGTCGACCGTCAGGTCCGGAGCGCCCGGGCTCATGCCTCTTCCGCGAGCAGCTCCGCCTGGTGCTCCTGCTGCAACGCCTGGATCAGCTCGTCGAGCTGCCCGTCCATCACCTGCGCGAGCTTGTAGAGCGTCAGCTCGATACGGTGATCGGTGACGCGCCCCTGCGGGAAGTTGTAGGTGCGGATGCGCTCGGAGCGATCGCCGCTGCCGACCTGCAGGCGCCGCGACTGGGCCTGGGCACTCTGCTGCTGCTCCTCGGCGGCGGCCAGCAGCCGCGCCTTGAGCAGCGCCATGGCGCGCGCGCGGTTCTTGTGCTGCGAGCGCTCGTCCTGGCACTCCACCACGATGCCGCTCGGCAGATGCGTGATACGCACCGCCGAGTCGGTCTTGTTGACGTGCTGCCCGCCGGCACCCGAGGAGCGGTAGGTGTCGATGCGCAGATCCGCCGGCTTGATCTCGATCTCGCCGACTTCGTCGGGCTCGGGCAGGATCGCCACGGTGACCGCCGAGGTGTGGATGCGCCCCTGCGCCTCGGTCGCCGGCACGCGCTGCACGCGGTGTGTTCCGGACTCGAACTTCAGCAGCGAGAACGCGCCCTTGCCGGCAATGCGGCTGATGATCTCCTTGTAGCCGCCGTGCTCGCCCGGGCTCTCACTCAACACTTCGACCGTGAGGCCCTTCGATTCGGCGTAGCGGGCGTACATGCGGTACAGGTCGCCGGCGAAGATCGCGGCCTCATCGCCGCCGGTACCGGCGCGCACCTCGAGGAAGATGTTCTTCTCGTCGCGCGGATCCTTCGGCAGCAGCAACTGCCGCAGCTCGTCCTCCGCGGCGCCGATCTGCCCCCTGACGCGCACCACCTCCTCGGCGCCGAGCGCGCGCATGCCGGGGTCCGCATCGCTTTCCATGTCGGCGGCGGCCTTGAGATCGCGCTCGAGTCCCCGGTACGCGCGGTAGCGCTCGGCGAGCGGGGCGAGGCGCGCGTACTCCATCGACAGGTCGCGAAACTGCGACGAGCCGCCGGCGACCTCATCGGTGGCGAGGAGCCGGCCGACCTCCTCGAAACGATCGGCGAGCTTCTCGAGCCTTTGTCGGATGGATTCTTTCAAGCGCGCGGCATTCTCCGGGATGTCCGCAGTTTGTGACAAGTTGCGCAATGCGCGACCCCGGCGAAGGCTCTATAGTGGTCTCAATGGACACAATCAACCGTCTCAAGCTGGCACGGACGCTGTGCCTGATGCTTCCGGCGCTGCTCGTGGGCTGCGCCGGCCTCAAGTCCCACCCCGCGGCGCCGGCGCCGGCCGCGGGCGATCCGACGGCTCTCACCCTCACCGCCGAGATCGCCTTGAAGCGCGGGGATTGCCGCACCGCCGCCGAGGACTACGCCCAGGCAGCCAGCGCCGGGGACGCGCGCCTCGCCCGCCACGCCACCGAGGTGGCGCTCGCCTGCGAGCATCTGCCGGCAGCCTGGTCCTCGGCGACCCGCTGGCGCACCCTCGCCCCCGAGGATCGCGACGCGAACGCGCTCTACGCGCTGGTGGCGCTCAAGCTCTACCGCACGGCTGATGCGCGCGCTGCCGTCCGCGATTACTGTCGCGCCGCCGTGCTGGTCGAGAGCGCCCCCGAGAGCTCACCGGCCAACGGACCGCGCCGCCCGCGGCCGGGGAACGACCAGGGTGTGCGTGCCCTCACGGACCTGATCTCACTGCTCCTCGAGGAGACCGATGCCTCGGCGGTGCTCGCCGCAATGAGCGGCGTTCCGGAGCCGACCGCGAGCCAGCCGCAGGCGCTGGCGCTGTTCGGCGAGCTCGCGCTGGCCGCCTACGACGGCAAGCGCGCCGAGGGCTTTGCGCAGCAGGCGCTCGCCCATGATCCGAAGGACTTTGCGGCCCTGCGGGTGCTGGCGCGCGCACAGGTGCTGCGCGGCGACGGCACGCGGGCGATCGCCACCGCGCGCTCCGCCGCCGCCGTGGACGAGGTGCGCGGCGGGCTCGAGGTCGCCGAGATTCTCGCCTCCCTCGATCGGATCGAGGAGGCCCACCAGCAGCTCGAGAGCCTGCGCGCCAACTCCGGGATTCCCGCCGCCGAGATCGACCGGCGGCTCGCGATGCTCGCGTACCAGTCGGGGGACCTGCAGGAGGCGCAGCAGCGCTTCGCTGCCCTGCTCGCGGGCGGCGAGGGCGGCGACGAGATTCAGCTCTATCTGGCCGACATCGCCGCGCGCGACGGCGATCCGGAGCGCGCCATCGCCGAATACCGCCGGCTGTACGATTCCTCGGTCGCGCTGCGGGCACGCTCGCGTGCCGCGGCGCTGCTGTTCGAGCGCGCCACCCGCGCCGACAGCGCGCGCACCGAGGCGCTGACGCTGCTCGATGACTATGCCGCCGAGCATCCGGACGAAGAGCTGCAGCTCACCCTCGCCAAAGCCCACCTGCTGGCCGATCACGGTGAGGCGGATGCGGGCCTGAAGCTCCTCGCTACGGCGCTCGAGCGCCATCCGCACCACCCTTCGATCGAATACGATCGCGCGGTCATCCTCGACCAGGCGGGCCACGTGCACGAATCGGTGAGCGCGCTCGAGCAGCTGCTCGCGCAGCGGCCCGAGGATCCCTCACTGCAGAATGCGCTCGGCTACACGCTCGCCGATCACTCGCTCGAGCTGCCGCGCGCCGAAGGACTCATCCGCCGCGCGCTCACCGTGATGCCGGACAATCCGGCGGCGCTCGACAGTCTCGGCTGGGTGCATTTCCGCCGCGGCGACCCGCGCAGCGCCGCCGGCACGCTCGAGCGTGCCTACTCGATCGATCACGATGCGGAGATCGCCGCGCACTGGGGCGAGGCCCTGTGGGCGAGCGGTGAGCAGGGCGAGGCGCGCAAGGTCTGGGCGGCGGCGCTCGCCCGGGAGCCCGAGTCCAAACCGTTGAAGGCGACGCTCGAGCGGTTCCTACCCGATGCGAAATAGCCTGGCGTGGGGTGCGGCGGCGGCAGCGCTCCTGACGCTGACCGGCTGCCGCACGGCGCCGGTGCTCGCGCCGGCCGCGCCGCCCTGGGACACGCGCCGCCCCGAGCTGCAGGCGCGCGCGCACTTCGAGCTGAAGGGTCGCGTGGCGGTCGCCGCGGGAAGTCAGGGCTTCGACGCGCGGTTGCGCTGGGCGCAGGACGGCAGCCGCGCACGCCTCGCGCTCGAGGGGCCGCTCGGCGCGGGCGCGGTGCACATCGATGCCGCGGGGAACGATCTCGAGGTCCTCACGGCGAGCGGCGCGCGCCTGACGAGCGATGCGGCGCACGCCGAGCTCAACGCGCGCTTGGGGTTCGACCCGCCGCTCACGAGCCTGCGCTACTGGATTCTTGGCGTACCCGATCCCGCGAGTCCCGCGGACGAGACACTCGATCCCGCTCATCAACACCTCGCCCGCCTCGAGCAGGATGGCTGGCGGATCGACTACGCCCGCTACGTCGTGGTGGGGAGCGAGTGGCTGCCGGCACGCCTGACACTCGAGCGCGCCGACGTGAGAGTGAAGCTGCTGGTGGACGACTGGCAGTCGTGAAGCGCGCGCCGAGAGCGCACGAGAGCTGCTGGCCCGCGCCGGCGAAGCTGAATCTCTTTCTCCACGTCACCGGCCGCCGCGCCGACGGGTACCACGAGCTGCAGACGCTCTTTCAGCTCATCGACCTCACCGACACGATCGCGATCCGCGTGCG
>Ga0335079_10008863_pt1 | contig 11463 bp, 4 predicted proteins | sample Lox_Sample_33_FD_206719 | JGI IMG/M metagenome (GOLD analysis project Ga0335079, IMG submission 206719) | Soil microbial communities from Loxahatchee National Wildlife Refuge, Florida, United States - Lox_Sample_3.3 | ecosystem: Environmental > Terrestrial > Soil > Wetlands | place: USA: Florida... | reverse complement strand
CTGCCCCGTACCCGTCATCATTTGTCAGAAGTATGTGAACCATAGTGGAGAAAAAATCCTGTTTTCGATTCCGCCTGCCGCAGGAAAGACTTTTGTGAGGCAGCGAATTCGGAAGGAAAGTGGTCGGCCCTAGCAGACGATTTTCGAACTTGGATTCAGCACTCCCTACCATCACCCCCAATCCATCTCGCCACCCCCCTGACTGGATCCGCCGGACGGATACCCTAGACGCACCTGCATGCAAGCCAGAATGTCGAGTTTCCACTTGGCATTGCACCAAAGGGTCGCGAACCAGCAAAGCGGCCTAACATTAGTTGTTTCGTTTGAATCTGTGTCAATAATTTCCATGCTGTACGACTCTGCAGGGCTTTGCCAAACAGCCGAACAATGGTAAAAAGCGCTGTAAGGAATACGAAAGGAATTCAATCCGATCAACGTCAAAATGTCTCCGAACAACAGGAGCACGAAGAAGCTCTTCCCAGGATTCGTCAACTGCGCCAGGATTCAACTGTGTCAGATATGGTTGGCACGGCGATGAATTCATGATCTAACAAACTCGCTGGAACAAGGACGAGACCAACCTTATGGCCCAGATCGAATCAGGGTCTCGCGGCCAATTCCAGCGCTTTCTCGAGAACAGGATCCCTACCGTTTTTGAGATCCTCGATTGTGGTGTGCACCTCAACATCTGGTTTTATACCTACTCCATCAAAAGCTGAGCCGTCCGGGAAATAGTCGCGCGTGACAGCAATTTTGAGGCTCATCCCGTTGTGGAAATCGTACACGAACGGCAGCCCCGAACTTCCCTGGGTAGTTTCACCCACCAGGATCGCACGCCCGCTGGCTTTGGAAGGTTCGACAAAATCCTCACACGCCGACACACAACCTCCATCCACCAGCAAGATCAAGCGTCCCCGGAAAGCGTTTCGGCCGGGCGTTATGACTCTGCTTGCCAGAATCGTTGCTTGGTTAGTACCCGAATCGACCGATGCGCCGGGCGCGGCCTGACCAGTATAGGTTTCCGGACCAGACTTAAGTTCCTTATCCCCTTCTTCTGGATCGTTCAATGAATTGGTGCAAGGGCGTCTGGCTCTTGCCCATCCCCTGTAAGGACGGTCCATAACAGCCCTGATCAGGCGCCAAGAGGAGATGCCGCCAGGATTTCCCCTCACGTCAATGATAAGAACCTTCGCGCTGCGAAATTCTCTTACGTAATCCAGCGCCCTTTCCTCGAAGCGTGGGTAGAAGAAGGATGGGATCCTAATGTAGGCGATCGCGCCCGGAGTTAACCAGCGGCCGACAGTTTGCTCAGGCGGTCTCTCGGATGGTGCGCGGTCGATAATCATTTGACGGCCGTCCTCCAATGTCAATGTGAAGTGCTCCGGAAAGAGGTAGGGCAGTAGGAACAGATTCTGTCTTTGGGCTGTCACACTTGACCCAGAAATGTAGCGCTCCTGTTGGAGGAAGTATGCTTCGACTGTCGCATCGTCAACTTTCGAGATTATGTCGCCTGGCTTCAGCCTATCGAGAAAACTGCCCCGTATGACCCATTTCCCTTCCAGCGGCGCTGCATAGAACCCCAGAGGATGACCATTGCTTTCGTCCAACCACGCATCCCAGAAGAAGGTATGACCGTTGTGCAGTTGGGCGACAAATTCTATTGAAGACAGATCGAACTGCCGACGGTCGTCCGCCGTTAAGATTTTTTGAAGATAGTTCCTGTAGGAGCCGTCCAGATCGTGACCGGACTCAGCTGGCGGAGAGGAAGAGTAGATCTGAAGCAACGAATATACCTTAGAAGCTATGAAAAGTTCCTCGTCGCGCGAGAGGCTCGGGGTAGGGGTCATTTGAACGGCCGCGCATGGTCCCAAACAACAGAACACCATTAGAAGCCGAATCGCGCTGCGCATGTCAATAATCAAGGGGCACAGGTCTTGTTATTTTGAATGTCCTGCAGTGCTCTCCGCGCGTCGTACCTGACCGGATAGAATCCGTCTTCATCACCGCCGTCAAGCGCTTTCCCCGGCCTCTTTTCGGGGTCCGTTTTGGAGATCTTCTCCAAGATTGGTATAAATTCTTGTCGATTTTCCAGGCAGGGAACCTCCTGGACAGCCTCACGGCGGACGACCGAGGATGAATCGATTAGTCCAGACCGAACGACATCCGCGGCGCTTTTTAGCGAAGCAGGATCACCCTTCCTCCGAAGGAGAATGACGCCCAGTTGCAAAGCCGATGAGCGCACCAGGGCATCTTGATTATTCAGTTGTTCCAAGATCGGTCCCAAAGCCTTGTCCCCATACTTGAGCAAACCGCGTCTTGCCATTCCTCCCGTTGTCATGGCTCCGACGAGAGCTGGAATCGCCCGCTCGTCTTCCAGGGAAGCGACGGCATTTATGAGGCGTGCATAGTGCTCGGTGTCATTTTCCGTGTAGCTTTTGGTCTCAGGGTCCTTAACAGAGACAAAAATGTCGTTTGCCGACTCGAGCAGTTCAATCAAACCCAGCTTGACTGGTTCCGCTTGAGCAGGATGGCGTACGAAGAAATTCGCGAGCGGAGTCGCGGAAGTATGACCTCCACCCTGATGCTGCTCTCTCGCTACAAGACCCATCATGTCGTCAAAGGCTTGCTCCCAAGTAGGCAGGTCTCTGCTCCTCATGCGAGTCAAAATATCAGGAATCTTCGCATCTATGGGTGCTGGCTGTTGAGCGGCGATTGCAATGGAGACCGTGAAGGCCACGAATAGACACCAAACAAGTCGCATCTGTCATTCTCCTAAAGAATTAATCAATGAATGTATCTCCCGAAGTCGTGATACCGCCAATCGGCATGTGTACAATTGTAGTGACACTTTCCCGTAAGCGGCTCCACAAAATCTGCGTCGGCCTTGTTGGCAGCGTTAACCATATCCTGCCACTCTGACTGCCCCGCAGTTGACGTGCACGGGACCTTCGAGCTTGGGCAGGTTTCGTTCTGAAGATCCACCGCGTCCCCAAACATATGGCGGCTATCGGAAACACCGCCGGCTGCCGCGTTTTGTAAGGGGTCCCTGTAGCCGCTATTTATTATTCGTGGCTGCCCGTAGTTTGAAACCCATGCCTCTAAGCCATAACCGACGGAGGCCGGGGCTACCAGGGGATACTTGATCAATGCTCGGTCAGGGAAATCAGGCTGTCTCGATGCACTGGGCTTGTTTATTTGGGCAAAAGTAAACAGCGGCGAGCCAATGACATGAACTATCGGCGCCACTGCAAAGAAGACGCAACTTGGCGTAAAGCGCGCCGTGCTCCCGGTAAAGCCTACCGCTTCTAGATACTTATCGAGGACAATTGTCTGGGCGTATTGCAGAACCAGCTTATCGCTGTCGTCGTGACATATCGGCGCAGTCCCGCTGGAAGACGGATTCGCCATGAGGGAGTTCCAGTAGGGAGGAGTCGCTAGATCAACATATATGTAAACCTTTTTTCTGACCGAGCCGAGCTCGTACGCGATTCCCGTCCATCCCTGCGTTGCGGTCTCTGACTGTCCGTAAGCATTACCACTCTCGTCGTAGACTGTTCCGGACCCTCCGACCACCCCGCCATCCGACGTGGCCATCTGCGGATAATCATTAGGCACGCTCCAGTTCACCTTGCCCGTCGAGTCAAAACCGAGCATCGAGTAGCCCCCGTCAGTGGATATCGTGCCGGCGAACGAACCGTCCTGGAGTTGGACCACTGGCTGAATCGGGCTTGTTTGACCCGGGATCATCGTAGTACTTTCGCCAGCCAGAGCAGAGCCAGCAATCCTGGCCATACTGTAGGTGATCGTCTCGTCCACGCAGCCGCTCTCTGTCCCCCCTGACTGGAATGCGCAATATGCCGGAACGTCTGCCTCCCAAGTGAACAAAATGCCTTTATCGGCGTCGGTAATCGGGGTTGATTCCACAAGGGCGTAGGCATTCGGGACAGGGGCTGATTGCGAAGTGGAAAAGAACCCGTTATTTGAGCCCGAACTCCACTCCCCCACAGGAATGACGTAGGAGTCTCCGCTCGTTCCCACACGCAGGATTTTCAGGTACTCTGTAGTATTTTCTGACCCGATGCTCGAACAGAGCCCGCTTCCCGGACGAGGAACATCACTTTCGGAAAATCCAGTAGTTGTAGAGTATACGTACGCAATATATGCGTAACCATCTCCAGCCACGATCGGAAAGCCGACGATCGGCGGCGAGGAGGTAGTCGAAGTGTTAGATCCGCCACCTTGAGGGAAGGGACTGCTATAGCAGAACTCGCCCGAAACGAGCGAAGTCGATGTGAAAGTAGAATCATCCAACCGTACCGTAAATCTCGGCTGACCTGTCTGGGGATCTATTGCAACCACTGCATCGCCATCCACTGTGAAGACCGTGCCATCCGTATAGGTGACCGGCGTCGGGAGGAAATTGCCTGAAGGAGATGTGTACGACGGATAGGCTTGGCCAGTCGTGCCGTCCAGTTTATATATCGATTGCCCGTTTGCGATGACAAGACCCCCCTGAAAATCCGGTACGAGACTGCTACCCGTGGGCACAGACGCGGACCAAACGCTGGTTCCGTCGCTCGCAATCGCCAGGACATTTCCATCATTCTCCGATGCGAATACGTCCGCCAAGCCCGTGGCACTAGGAACTGCGGGGACAATGCTTACGACGCCGGAGCCATCTCCCGGGTTCGACCAGACTGGGGTGCCGATGGGCAAGAAAGAAGCATTCAAAACAGTGACGTCGGCCGATGCATTTCCAGCCGTAATTGTCGCATTTCCTGCGCCGACAGCCGTAACGATTGGCGGATCGTCGGTCGAGAGTGTGACCACATTCGTATTGCTCGAAGACCACGCCAAGCCAGTGACGGACTGGCCGCCAGCATTAAGAGCCTGAATGGGTTGAGTGTTACCGACGAGCATGTTTACCACATTCGGGTTGAGAGTTACGGACTCCTCGGTGCTCAGCGTCGAGGGAACGGTAAATGTGATGGCGTTGCTCCAGGTCCCGTTTTGCTGGATTTTGACAATGCCACTCAATGTGGTCGAATCCACGGTTGCCGTAACCTGGGAATCATTCCAACTCGTTACAATTCCAAAAGTACTACCTATCCACACAGTGCCACTTCCCTGCAGTGCTCCAAAACCACTTCCATTGATCGTGACCACCGTGCCAGCGGATCCTGAATTGGGGCTAATCCCGGTAATATGAGGGATGTTGATCATGAACGGGACTGAATTGCTCCAGACTCCATTCTGCAGGACCTGCGCGCTTCCCGATATCGCCCCGGAGCCAACCGTCGCGACAATCTGGCCGTCGCTCCAACTCGATGCAATCGCCACGACCGATCCGAGCCAGATATTGCCGCTGCCCTGAACCGCGCCGAAACCGGAGCCGCTGATCGTGACCTGCGTTCCAGGGACGCCGCTCGTGGGTGAGATACTGGAAATTGTCGCAGTGATCACCGTGAACGGAACAATGTTTGAGGCAACTCCGTTTTGTTGGACCTGAGCCACCCCAGAGCTTGATCCTGTGCTCACGTTTGCCACCACTTGGCTGTCATTCCAGCTCACCACGATGCCGAGTGTCGTGCCAAGCCAAACCGTGCCCGAACCTTGCTGGCCTCCGAAACCGGACCCCGTAATTGTAACTTGCGTGCCTGCCGACCCTGTGCTCGGTGAAACGTCAAGAACGCTGGGCGCAATTGGCGTGGGCGGAGCACTCACCGTGAGAGTCGTGGCTCCGGTGACACCTTCAAACGATGCGCTTATAATAGCTGTGCCGACACCGACAGGGATGACGATCTGTGAACTCGACGAAACCAGATCTAGCGCCAGCGTCGCGACTGAGTCATTCGAATTGCTCCACGTCACATAAGGTGTAAGGTTACCGGAACTGCCGTCGGAATAGTTTCCTGTCGCTGTTAGTTGCAGCTGCTGTGATGAGTTCAATAAAACTGACGGATTGGACGGAGTCACGGTAACGGAGAGAAGAACCTTCGTTACCGTAATTTGCGCAGTCGTGCTAATCGACCCGACAGTGGCCGTTATGGTCGTTGTGCCAGCGCTCAGCCCATTGACAATTCCGGCGCTTCCCGCCGCGTTGCTGATGCTTGCAACCAATGGCGAGGACGAGTTCCAGACGACCGACCCAAGGACGCCAACGGAATTCCCGTAAATGTCATAACCCGTTGCAACAAGGGGAAGCTGTGAACCTGCCTGCAGTGGACTGTTTGAAGGAGTAATTCTGATTGAGCCCAGTTGTGGCGGAGACAGACTCGACGGCTCGTACGAATCGGTGCTGGCCACGGTTGTCCCGTTGTTGATTCCACCTATGAGCAGGACACTCCCGTCCGTCAGCATCGTCGCCGTGAGTCCCGACCGTCCGGTAGAAAGTGCCTCACTCGAAGCAAAACTGAAAGTCTGGGGATTGTAGATTTCCGTCGAGCCATCCGAAACGCAGATTGAACTGCAGGAGTCCAAGCCTCCCGCAATCAACACCTGTCCATTTGTCAGCAATGTTGCCGTGTGATTTGCGCGCGGCGCGTTCATATTCCCAAGAAAGTAGAAGTTCCCGCCCTCATAGTACTCAACAGAGGGAGTGGGACACCCGGGCGAACCGCAGGTTGTTCCCCCCGCAATCAGTACCATACCCGACTGGTTCTCGAGCAAGATCGCTGTTGCATTTGATCGCGGTGTGTTGAGACTTCCGGTGACGCTGAAAGTACCTGCGACCGCATCATACAATTCAGCTGAGGCAGGGTAGGTGCTGCCGTCGAAACCTCCAGCGATCAACACCTGACCAGATGTCAGCAACGCGGCGCTCGCATCAAACCGTGGTGCGTTGAGCGTCCCAGTTGCCGTGAACGTCCCCAAAGCCGGATCATAGAGTTCGGCAGTCCCAAGAGCCGTGCAGGATGTGGACGAGCTGCAGTTCTTGCCGCCAGCGATGAGAACTTTGCCATTAGCAAGCAGAGTCATGGTGTGATCCGAACGGCTGACGGTCATGTTTCCGGCGCTACTAAATGCGCCGGAAGCTGGATCGTAGATCTCGGCACTTCGGAGAGACGAACAATTTCCGTCGGCATCGCAACTGTACCCGCCGGCAACAAGCACCTTGCCGTTTCCCAGCAAAACTGCCGGAGCTGAACGGGCAATAGCCAGACTGCCCGTATAGGCAAAAACTCCTGAGACAGGGTCATACAGTTCCGCGCTGCTCAGATAGGTGCAGGAACTCGTCGAGGTGCATGTGACTCCTCCCGCAATCAGTACCGTACCGTTGTCTAGCAGCGTCGCACTGTGCTCATACCGACTGGTGTTCAGAGTGGGCACAGCGGTTTCTACCGCTAGAGTGGCACTTGCCGAATAGGACCCTGAAGTTGCTGTAATCGTGGTGCTTCCCTGACTTGAGGCGGTCGCCAGCCCGAAGGCGTTCACGCTTGCGACTCCGCTCGTCGAGGAACTCCATGTCACTGAAGACGTCAGATCCTGGCTGCTGCCGTCAGAATAGTTACCAGTAGCGTTAAACTGCTGATTCCGGCCAACAGGAATGCTTGCTTGATCGGGTGTTACGACAATCCCCACTAGACTCGCCGGACCTTGCGCCTGCACTGTAATGCTTGCCGTGGCGACAAGCGTGCCGTTGCTCGCGGTAATCGTCCCCGTGCCCGCCGCAATCCCTGTGGCCAGTCCCGTGCTACTTATTGACAAGCTTTGGGACGGAACCGCAAACCAGCTCACCGCATTCGTGAGGTTGTTTATGCTGCCGTCGGTATAGGTTCCAATCACCTGGAATTGCTGGCTTGCCCCAAACGAAATGCTAGCTGTGGAGGGGCTGACCGCGAGCGTTACCAGCATCGCAGGACCAATCGCGGCGTTGATCGAAACGCTGATCGAACCCGAACTGGCCTGTATCGTACTACTCCCGAGCGAGGCAGCAGTCACAAGACCAGAACTACTCACCGTCGCAGCGGACGAGGAGGAACTCCAGGTTGCCGTTGAGGTGAGATCCTGAAGACTGCCGTCCGAATACGTTCCGATTGCTGCTAATTGCTCGGTTGTCCCCAGAGGCATTGTGAGGCTGGGAGGGCTGAGACTGAGGGAAACCAGAGACGCGGGCGAGACAGTCACGATGGTCGAGCCGCTGACTCCAGCGGCGGAAGCCGTAATCGTCGCTGTTCCTTGCACCTCGCTCGTTGAGAATCCCCTGCTTGTGCCGTCGTTGCTCACCTCAGATACAGTTGGAGATGAGGAACTCCAGAGTGCCGAAGACAGTATCTGTTTGCTCTGGTCGCTGAAGTTCCCCGTAGCGACCATCAGTTGTTGATTTCCTATTGGGATCGCCGGTGCTGAGGGTGAAACCGTAATGCTGATGAGTCCTGACAACTGGCTTGTCGTGTAGAGCTCTGCGGTATTCAGGATAGTTGTGCCGTCAGTTCCGCCGTCTTCAAGAACGGTTCCATCGTTGAGTAGGGTGGCAGTTTGGTGCTCACGCGCATTCGTCATCATTCCTGGGACAGCCGTAAAAGTTAGGGTCGTTGGGTCGTAGAGTTCTGCCGAGTTGAGTGCGGTCGTTCCACCACCCGAATCGTTCTCCCCTCCCGAAAGCAAGACCTTTCCACCATTCAGTAGTACCGAGTCATGGTAAATCCTGGACGATACCATCGAGGAAGGCACAGCTTTGAAAGTGTTCGTTGACGGATCATAGATTTCCGCTGTATTCAGTGAGCCTGTCCCCGGAACATTACCTCCTGTAATCAGAACCTGCCCATTGTTCAGCAACGTTGCGGCGTGCCCCTCGCGGGCGCTCGTCAGGCTTGCCGACAACGGTATGAAGGTCCAGGTAGTCGGATCGAAGACCTCTGCATTGTTGTAGGCTGCTGAGGGAATGGGATCTTTTTCACCACCCGTGATGAGGACCTGACCGTTCTGAAGCAATGTGGCTGTATGCCTGAAACGAGGACTGTTCGTGTCTCCCAGATCGATAAAGACCTGCGCTGCCGGGTCGTAAAGTTCTGCATCCGAGATGATTCCTGTATCTGGATCATAGCCCCCGACGATCAACACCTGGCCGTTGCTGAGCAGCGTTGCCGTGTGTCCGACCCTGGCCGTATTCAACGTGGCTGCGAGCATCGTAAAAGTTCCAGCAACGGGATCATAGATCTCCGCGGAGTCGAGGGTTTCCTGATTTGCGAGATCCGAACCCCCCGTGATCAGGACCGTGCCGTCGTTGAGTAGCGTGGTTGTGTGTAGCCACCGTGGGACGTTCATTGACGCTGCCTGCGCGAAGGTTCGGGTTGCCGGACTGTACAGTTCTGCGCCGTTGACTACACCACTGCTGCTCATGCCTCCCGTGATGAGAATCTGTCCTGTTCCTAACTCGGTCGCCGTCTGTCCATACAGGGAAAACGCCATCTGCCCGGTCGTAGCTGAGAAGTCCCCCGACTGAACAACAAAACTGATCGCGTTGCTCTCAACTCCTCCGACAGTGACCACCAAGGGTCCTGATGTCGTGCCACTCCAGACGGTGACCACCACCTGTGTGTCGCTCCAGCTTGTTACCGGCGCCAACGTACCGTTGATTGTGACAAGACTACTGCCCTGACTCCCACCGAAGCCTGTTCCCATAATTGTGACGGCGGCCCCGACCTGACCAGCGATCGGAGAAATGCTTGTGATACTCAAGGATCCTATCGTGAAGTTCACGGAATTGCTCCACACTCCTCCTTGTAGTATTTGAACTGTGCCTGAGCTCGCTCCTGCAGCAACAGCGGCCACGACCTGGGTGTCGCTCCAGCTGACCACCACCCCGTAGGTGCTCCCCAGCCACACGTTCCCGCTCCCCTGCGTCGCTCCAAATCCTGATCCCGTGATGGTGATCTGCGTTCCCGCCGTCGCCGTCGTCGGCGTCACGCTGGTGATGTTCGGCGTCACCACCGTGAAATTCACCGAGTTCGACCACACCCCGCCTTGCAGCACTTGCGCCGTGCCGGTCTTCGAGCCCGAAGCCACATTGGCCACCACCTGGGTGTCGCTCCAACTCACCACCACTCCGTAGGTGTTCCCCAGCCACACATTGCCGCTCCCCTGTGTCGCTCCAAAACCGGACCCGGCAACGATGATTTGATCTCCCGCACGCGCCGTGGTCGGAGAAACGGAGCTAATCTGTGGTGCTTGGCCGCGAGCCAGAGGCGAGACGAGAATTCCGAAAAAAACCGTTAGAAGGATGCGCAATGTTCTGCGGTACATCGGCGTTAGCTCCCAGCACTTGTTTTCAGAGCAGCGGATATGACCTGAGCGACCGAATGAGATGGTGCGGACGTATACCAGTAATTAAGGTTCTTGTCAATAGCTGTAGAACGTCTTCCATGAAGAGGTACCAGAATCACCCGGCTTATTGACCAGTGTGACTTTTGGTAAAGGAGAAGTGAAAGAGTTTCGTGGCACATCAAGATTGTGTGAAATCGCACGCGACCCGTTGACCTAAGGTGACGGTTTCCCAGACCGTCGCTGCCAGAATCACCGATCCCCTGATGCGACGCCTAGGGGAAACCGGTCGCTTCTAGGGGCGCGAGTGGATTCCGAAAGCTGAAAATTTCAAGAAAACCTCGCCAGAGGCGCAAACTTTTCCCGAGTCGCTGCCCATTAGTGGATATGGGGGAAGTCTAGCCACAGCCCGACGACTGGTCCAAGGCCGAACCGCAAGGTTGCAAACGGCGAATCTTTCTGCGCCGGGGCAACTCTTTTCACGAATCCGTGTTCCTAGAGTCGTGGCGAACCAAGAGGCGATTCGGAAACTGGGAGCAAATCCATCGAACCGCCCAGTCACCATAACCCTGATCCGGAGCTGAAGCGGTAGCCGTTCACACAAGCTCCCGCCACATCATCCACCTACCCACACTCCGCAGAGAAACCACCCTCCAGTGCAATCTACCCGGACCCATCGATGAGACATCCACACGCCAATGTGAACTGGGAGGAGGAATCTCGAATGGAGCGATCTTTTCGCACTCGGTTGCTTGCTATCGATGAAGTCTCACAGGCGTTCCTGAACTTGCTCGTCGTTTTGGGTGGAGATTGTACGGCACAGCAGCGGAAGTCTTTGCAGAGACCGAGACCTGCCGTGCACGCGGTGCGCGTGTCATGGCAAAGCTACGCGCCCTGGTCGTTGACCTGTCGGCGAGCGCCGCGCAACACCACGCCGAGCCGGGCGGTCGCTGCCGCCATTCGCTGGAAGGTGTGCTTTTGGTCTCGGAATGGTGCGCGGGCATCACCGACGAGCGAGGCTACGCCATCCGAAGGACGGCAAATCTCGGCTGGGATTTGCCACCTAACACGCGGCTGCGAGCCTCCTTTATACCATTCCATTACCGAGCCTCCCCGGGGAGGCGCTCTGACCCTCGTCATCGGGGAGGGCGACGCCCTCCCCGATGGCTCGCGCGTCGGGGACGGTTGCCCCGACCGGTG